>Ga0068877_10003825_pt1 | contig 11887 bp, 12 predicted proteins | sample NOAtaG_FD_66437 | JGI IMG/M metagenome (GOLD analysis project Ga0068877, IMG submission 66437) | Freshwater lake microbial communities from Lake Erie, under a cyanobacterial bloom - NOAA_Erie_Diel6S_1000h metaG | ecosystem: Environmental > Aquatic > Freshwater > Lake | place: USA: Ohio, Lake... | reverse complement strand
GCCAAGGAGCACGTGCGCCACATGGTCGGCGGCCGCAGCGAGCTGGCCCGCGAGGAGCGGCTGTTCCGCTTCCAGTTCCCCGAGCGCCCGGGCGCGCTGATGCGCTTCCTGGCCGCCATGCACCCGGGCTGGAACATCAGCCTGTTCCACTACCGCAACCAGGGCGCGGACTTCGGACGCATCCTGGTGGGGCTGCAGGTGCCGCGCGGCGACGAGCGCGCGTTCGAGGAGTTCCTGCGCACGCTGGCCTATCCCTGCGTCGAGGAGACGGCCAACCCGGTGTACTCGCTGTTCCTTCGCTGAGGGCCGGGGCGGTGGGGCCGGGCTTCGACCGCCGGGCGCCGGCAGATACACTCCGTTTCCATGGTCGCGGCACGCTCGCTGGTCAGCCCCACCTCCAATGCCTTGCTGGAGAAGGCACTGCGGGCCAAGCTCATGCGGCGCCACGAGGTCGGCGGCAGCCTCGGCGAGCTCGAGCCGCTGGCCGTGCGGCTGGGCCTGCTTCAGAACAGCCTCAAGCCGCGCTTCCGCGAGCCGCAGCTGCTGCTGCTGGCTGCCGACCACGGGCTTGCGGTGGAGGGCGTGCTCGGTCGCGAGCCGGCGGGCGGCCCGCGTGCCCGCCGGACCCACGAGACCGTGCGCCAGCTGCTGGGCAACCAGCTTCCCGTCACCGTGTTTGCGCGCGCCCAGCAGATGGCGCTCACGGTCGTCGATTGCGGTCTGGCCGACGACCTTCCGGGCCATGAGCGGCTGCTCGCGCGCAAGATCGCCCACGGCACCCGCAACTGCCGCGTGAAGATGGCCATGAGCGTCGAGCAGGCGCACGCAGCGATGCGCGCCGGCATGGAGATTGGCGACAAGCTGCGCGGCAATGCCACCGCGCTGGCCGGCATCGGCGTCGGCGCGCTGGAGAGCGCGGCCCTCGTGATCGCGCGCCTGACCGGCACCCCGGTGCGCGACCTGATCGTCGCCGGCCCGCGGTCCGATCCGGCCCACCTCGAGCGCGTGCACCGCGTGCTCGCCGCCGCGCAGCATCGACACCGCGATGTGTCCGAGCCGGTCGAGGTGCTCGCCGCGTTCGGCGGCTTCGAAGTCGCAGTGATGGTCGGTGTGATGCTGATGGCGGCCAGCAAGCGCCACCTGATGATGGTCGACGGCCTGCCGGCCTGCGCCGCCCTGATGGTCGCCGCCCAGATCGCACCCCCGGTCACCGACTACAGCGTGTTCTGCCGCAGCCACGTCCACCGCGGCCTCGACCAGGCGCTGAACCTGTTCCATGCCTCGGCGCTGCTGGAGCTGGGCATGGACTCGACCGACGGCACCGGCGCCACGCTCGCCTGGCCGATGCTGCGCAGCGCCGCCGCGCTCCTGACCGAGGTGGCCGACGGCGAGGACCCCGGCCCGACGCACCCGGGCGACCTGGGCGGCGAGCCCGAGCCCTTCCTGTCCGAGCCGGAGCCAGCGGCGATCCCGCCTGCGCTCGCTGGATCGATCCCCTGACAGGCGACTGGCGGCCGCCAGGCGATGCGAACGGCCGTGGACCGACTCGAACCACTGCGCTGAGCCGGGCCGACCGCGGCGCGCCGCCCACCGCCGCGCCCGGCCGATCGGGAGCTAGGGCGCGACCCAGCGCCGCGCTGCGGCCAGGCGCGCCAGGGCGTCGACGCGGCCGCCGCAATCCCGCAGCAGCCGCGGCCACAGCCGCAGCAGCAGCTCGGCCGTGGCGAGCGCATCGGCGGCCGCCTGGTGGCGCTGCAGGCACTCGATGCCGAACTGCGCCATCCACTCGTCCAGCGCCCGGGCCCTGACCTCGGGGTGTGCGATCGCCGCCAGCGGCTCGAGGTCGATCCAGCGCGCCGGGCTCGCGCGGCCGAGCGCGCTGCGCTCGAAGCGCTCGATCAGTGCGCGGTCGAACGCGACGTGGAACCCCAGCCGCGGCGCGTCGCCCGCCCAGCTGGCGAAGGCCCGCAGCACCTCGGCCGGTTCGGCGCCGGCGCGCATCGCGCCGACGCCGATGCCGTGCACCAGGATGTTGGCGCGGTCGGCCGGGGCCAGCGTGGCCGGGTCGTGCCGCAGCACGGCCTCGAAACTGTCGGCCAGCGCGACGCGGAGGCGGTCGCCTTCCCGGTGCACGGCCACCGCGGCGATCGCCAGCAGCCGGTCGGCGCGCGGGTCCAGCCCGCTGCTCTCGACGTCGAGCACGACCCAGCGCCCGGGCTCGTCGGCTCCGCGGCCCCGGCCTTCCAGCAGGCGCCTGAGCCAGCTCATGCGGCGTAGTCGAGGCCGATGCGCTGCTGCAGCGTGCGCGCGACGCGCAGCGCCTCCTTCAGCAGGCGGCGGTCGATCGGCCCCAGGCGCCGCACGTCGACCCGGTTCGGCGCGGCCGCGTCGGCATCTTCGCGCACCTGCTGGCGCAGCCGCATCATCTGCAGCACGTCGAAGGCGCCGGTCCAGCCCTCGAGCTCGTCGGGCGGCACACGCATCGGCGCCGCCACCGCGAGCAGCCGCTCGCGGGTTCCGGTCGCGGCCACGCCGTGGGCCAGGGCGAACAGCCGTGCCGCATCGACGAAGACCGCGGTGCCTCCGAGCTTGAGGTCGATCCACGCCCCGTCGTCGTCCTCGGTGGGGTCGAGCGCGCCGCGCCAGTTCAGCGCCGGGCCGGAGCGCAGCGCGTTGTCGGCCATCTGCTTGCGAAAGCGCGGCAGCTCGCGGGCACGCCGCGTGATCGCCTCGCGCAACGGGTCGGCCAGCGCCCGCGCGCCGGCCAGCGGGCGCAGGTCGAAGTAGATGCTGGCCTTGAGCAGGTCGTCGGGCGCGCCGGCCTCCATCCAGTGCTCGAAGCGGTCGACCCAGCCGCGGACGGGCAGGCAGCACTCGGGGTTGCCTGCCATCACGCCGCCCTTGCACAGCGGGTAGCCGCACTCATCGAGCGCGACGTTGACCTCGCGCGCCAGCGCGAGCCAGCGCGCGCGCTCGGCGTCGTCGACCGCGTCGTCGAGCACGAGGCCGTTGTCCTGATCGGTGGCGATCGTCTGCTCGGAGCGGCCCTCCGAGCCGAACGCCAGCCAGCAGGCGCGGCCGAGGTCGAGGCCGTGGGCCTGTGCCGTGAGCTGCAGCAGCCGCTCGGTGAGCAGGTCGTTCAGGTGGCTCAGCAGCTCGGTCAGCGCGCGGGCCGCCAGGCCCTGGGCGAGCAGGTGGCGAGCGAAGCGCCGGATGTCCGCGGCGGCGGCCACGAGCGCTCCGCGGTCGGTGGCCGCGCGGATGCGGCTGCCCACGTGCTTGAGCGACAGCCGCTGCAGGCCGAACAGGTCGCGCTCGGAGACGATGCCGACGACGCGGCCGTCCTCGGTGAGTGGAAGATGCCGGATGCCCAGCCGCGACATCGCCAGCGCTGCATCCTGGGCCGAGCTCGCGAGCGGCAGCGTGGCCACCGGTGCCGACGCGACGCGCTCGATCGGCGTGTCGTCGGGCGGCCGGGCCAGCGCGACGCGCTCGAGCACGTCGTGCCGCGTCAGGATGCCGGTGGCCTGGCCCTCCGCGTCCATCACCAGCACGGAGCCGACGCGCCGCTCTTGCATCAGGCGCAGCGCCTGCACGAGCGGCGTGCCGGGGGGCACCGCCACCGGCGTCTTGCGCGGCAGGCGCGACAGCGGCGCCTCCAGCGACTGCTCGGCGAGCGCGAGTGCGCCCTGCTCGGCCTGCAGCGCCGCGCGCGACAGCGACAGCAGGCGCTGCACGCGGCGCACCAGGAAGTCCGCCCACGGCGCGCTGCGCGTGGCCAGGTCGCGTGCGAAGGCGGCGTCCACCGCCAGGCAGAACAGGTCGTCGACGGCCTCGTAGGTGGAGGTTGCCGCGCGCTCGCCGGCCACCGCCGCGGCAGGGAACAGGTCGCCGGGCTCATGCTGCACCCCGCCCGCGGCCAGCTCGGCGACGCCGCCGCGCGCGTCCACCGTGCCGCGGCGAACGTAGTACAGGCGCGGCGCGGGGCCGTCCTGCGGCCCGGTCACCGTCTCGCCTGGCGCGTGGTAGGTCTGCTCGGCAGCCGTCACGAAACGCGCGACGTCGGCCTCGGCCATGCGCGCGAACGGTTCGTGTCGCCGGAGCTCGGCGACCATCGGCGCGATCAGGCCGCCCGAGGGCGTGAACGGGCCGGCTGTCATCGCGTGACGGTACGAGCGCTGCGCAGCGGCTGCGGCGGGTGCGCTTCGGCAGAGAAGCAGCTGGCGCCGGGCTGGCTGCGGGTCCGGGTTGTCACCACGAGAGGGGGCCTCGCGTCGACGCCCGGGTGCGCGTCAGCGGGTCTGCTGGCCCGCGCGGAGCGACGGGCTCTGCGCGGGAGGATCGGGCGTGCCTTGCGGCGCGACGGCCGGCGGCGATGGAGCCGGGAGCGCGGCCGCCGGCGGCCGCAGCTGCGGCCGGGCGCGTGCGTCGCCCACGGAAACGGCCGCGGGTTCGGCTGCTGCCAGCTGCCCGGTGGCGGCGGGGGCGAGAGCCGGCAGTTCCAGCGCGATCGACGGGCCGCCGCCGGAGCGGCCGAGCTCGGCGGCGCGCGCGCCGACCCGCTTCAGCACCAGGTCCGGTGCCTCGACGATGGCGCCGACCCGGTAGGCGCGGGCTGGCTTCCCGTCGATGGCGATCAGCGCCACGCCCTCCCGGCTGCCGGCCCGGGCCGAGCGCGGGGCGGCCACGCCCACGAGCTGGAAGCGCGCATCGGCCGCCGGCGCCTCGGCCACCGGAGCCGCCGCGACGGCGGGCGCCGCGTCGGTCCCGAGCACGCGCGTCACGTCGCCGCTCAGCGAGCGCGCGGCGTCGGCCACCAGGGTGCCGCGCGGCGCCTGCGGCGCCGCGACCAGCAGCTGCAGCGCCCAGGCCACGACGCTGGCCGCCGCTGCGGTCCAGACGATCAGGGTCGCCCAGCGTGCCACCATGCGATCATTATGTTTCAGCCGCTGCCCCAGGCGGCCGCCACGGCGGCCCCATCCGCGATGAGCAATCCGCAATCGTCCCCCCTCGGGGCCTTCCGCCGACCCGCGGCCGCCCGGCGGCGCCGCGGCTTCACGCTGATCGAGCTGATGGTCGTGCTGGTCATCATCGGCATCCTCGGTGCGCTGATCGTGCCCAACCTGATCGACCGCGCCGACGACGCGCGCGTCACCGCGGCGCGCACCGACGTCGGCAACCTGATGCAGGCGCTGAAGCTGTACCGGCTCGACAACCAGCGCTACCCGAGCGCCGAGCAGGGGCTCGAGGCGCTGGTGCGCAAGCCGACGACCGGTGCCGTGCCGCCCAGCTGGAAGCCTTACCTCGACAAGTTGCCCAACGACCCCTGGGGCCGTCCCTACCAGTATGTCAACCCCGGGGTGAAGGGCGAGATCGACGTCTTCAGCTTCGGCGCCGACAGCCAGCCCGGCGGCGAGGGCAAGGATGCCGACATCGGGTCGTGGCAGTGACGCGGCCGGCCGCGCCGGCGCGGTCGCCCACGGCAAGCGCCCGCGCGGCCTGACCCTGATCGAGCTGCTGGTCGTGATCGCGCTGGTGGCGCTGGGCACCGGCGTCGTCGCCCTCGCGCTGCGCGATCGCGGAGCGGGCCGCCTCGAGGAGGAGGGCGCCCGACTGGCGGCGCTGCTCGAGGGTGCCCGTGCCGAGGCGCGGGCGGCGGGCCTGGCGGTGCTGTGGGTGCCCTCGGCGAACCGGGCGGCCGGGGCGGAGCAGGACGCGTTCCGCTTCGTCGGCCTGCCGGAGCGGCTGCAGCCGGCCCGGCGCTGGCTCGACGCGCGCACCAGCGCCCAGGTCGTCGGCGCCCCGGCGCTGCAACTCGGGCCCGACGCGATCCTGCCGCCGCAGCGCGTCACGCTGAGCCTGGACGAGCACCGCATCGACGTCGGCACCGACGGGCTGGGCCCGTTCGCCGTGCTGCCGGCAGTGGCCTCGGACCCGGCGCGCTGAGTCTGCCGCGATGCGTGCCGTCCGCGCCGATGCCCTGCCGCAGCGCCATGGCCGCGGTTTCACGCTGCTGGAGGTGCTGGTGGCGCTGGCCATCGTCGCCATCGCGCTCGGCGCCGGGCTGCGCGCCGCCGGTGCGCTGACCGACAACGCCGAGCGGCTGAGCCAGGTGATCGCGGCGCAGTGGTGTGCCGACAACCAGCTGACGACGCTGCGCCTGTCGCGCGTGTTCCCGGGGCCGGGCGAGAGCGACTTCTCCTGCGAGCAGCTGGGCCGAAGCTACCGCGGCAAGCTCGTCACGCGGCCGACCCCGAACCCCTCCTTCAACCGCGTCGACGCCGTGATCTCCGACGAGCAGGGCCGGCCGCTCGTGACGCTGTCGACGGTGATCGGCCGCTCGTGAGGACGTCCCGCGCGCACACGGCCCGGCGGCGCGGCCGCGGCTTCACGCTGGTCGAGCTGCTGGTCGCGCTGCTGGTGATGGCGGTGCTGGCCACGCTGGCCTGGCAGGGCATGGACGGCATGCTGCGCGTGCGCGACGGCAGCGCGGCGTCGCTCGACCGCACGCTGCGCCTGAACACGGCGCTCGTGCAGTGGGAGCAGGACCTGCAGGCGGTGGTGGACGTGGGCGCCGTCCCGCCGCTGCTGTTCACCGGCCAGAAGCTGGTGCTGACGCGGCGTTCGGGCGGTGGCGTCGCGCTGGTGGCCTGGGCGCTGCGGGGCGGCCGCTGGAGCCGCTGGAGCGGCCCGCCCCTGTCCGGCGTGCTCGAGCTGCAGCAGGGCTGGCTGCGCGCCCAGGGTCTGCTCGGCAACGAGCCGGGCCACGTGACGGTGGCCGCAGACGCAGAGGGCTGGCTGCTCTACAAGTACGTCGGGGGACGCAAGGCCAACATGCAGAGCAGCGGCGATGTCGTGCTGTCGCGGCCGGGCCAGCCTGCGGCGCCGGCCTCCGGCGACAGCGTGCCTGCCTCGCCGGCGGCGGTGGCGCGCGAGGCGTTGCCGGAGGCGGTGGAGCTGCAGCTCACGATCGAAGGCCGATCGCTGACGCGCGTGATCGGCCTCGGTCCGGCGGGGTCGTGATCGTGAAGGTCCGAAGTCGCCCGTTCGCGCGGCCGCGGCGCCGCGGCGCCGCGCTGCTGCTGGCGCTGGTCATCCTGGTGCTGGTGGCCACCACCGCGGCCGGCATGGTCTGGCAGCAGGACCGCTCGGTGCGCGTGGAGGCCGCCGAGCGGGCGCGGGCGCAGGCGGCGTGGATGCTGAGCGGCGCGCTCGACTGGGCCCGCCTGATCCTGCGCGAGGACCTGCGGGCCGACCGCGAGCGCCAGCGCGGCGACGGCGGGCGGTCCCCGGTCGACGCGCTCGGCGAGACCTGGGCGCAGCCCCTGGCCGAGGCACGGCTGTCGAGTTTCCTGGCCGCCGACCGCGACCGCAGCGCCGACTCGGACCTCGAGGTCTTCCTGAGCGGCGCGATCGAGGACGCGCAGGCGCGCTGGAACCTGCGCAACCTGATCGGCCCCGACGGCAAGCCGGTGGCGGCCGAGCGGGCGGCGCTGCGCCGGCTGGTCGACCAGGCGGGCGCGCCGTCCGACACGGCCGAGCGGCTGGAACGCGGGCTGGCAGCGGCCTGGGGTCCGCCGGAGCCGGCGGGCGCGGGCGCGGGCGCACGCGCCGAGGTGCCGCTCGCGCCGCGGCGGCTCGGTGATCTCCGCTGGCTCGGGATCGACGAGGCCACGCTGCTGCGGCTCGCGCCCCTGGTCACGCTGCTTCCGGTCCGCACGCCGGTCAACGCCAACACCGCGTCGGCCGAGGTGCTGGTGGCCGCCATCGACAACATCGACCTCGGCAGCGCCGAGCGCATCGTGCAGGCCCGCAAGCGCAAGAGCCTGGGCGCGCTCGACAACCTCGGCGAGATCAAGGACCTGCTGCCGCCCGGCGCCGAGCCCGACCCGCAGCGCGTCGGCGTGGCGACCGCGTTCTTCGAGGTGCGCGGGCGGCTGCGCCTGGACGAGCGCGTGCTCGAGGAACGCTCGCTCGTCGAGCGCCGCGACAACGAGGTCGTCGTCTGGAGCCGCGAGCGAGTCAACCTGATCGACCTGCGCTGAGGCCGGCGAGGCATTCCGCCACGCCCGCTCGCGGGGATGGCGGCGCGGCCTCGGTCCCCGACACCCCACAATACGACGCCGTCCGCCTCTGCTGGCGCGGTGCCGACCCGAATCCCGACCCGCGATGTCCCTGCTGGCCCTGCATCCGCCCCCGCGCCCACGACTGGGCACCCGCTCGGGCGCCGACCTTGGGTCGGTAGCGCAGGCGCCGGCGGCCTTCGGGTGGGTGCTGAGCCCGGACGGCGTCGGCGTGGCTGCCACTGGCGTCGCGCCCGCGACCGCGCTCCCCCGCGCCGACCGCACGGTGCTGGTGCTCGACGACGCCGACGTCGGCTGGCACCGGATCGACGTGCCCAAGGCGCCGCCGGCGCGGCTGCGCGCAGCGCTGGCCGGCGCGATGGAGGAGCTGCTGCTCGACGACGAGCCGGCGCTGCACCACGCGCTCGGGCCCGAGGCGGTGCCCGGCCGGCCGGGCTGGGTGGCGGTGCTGCACCGCGGCTGGCTCGCCTCGACGCTGACGGCGCTGGAGACCGCCGGCGTCGAGGTCGACGCGGTCGTGCCTTCGAGCCGGCCGCGCGAGCCGGCGAGCGGGCACTTCGTCGACGACCCGGACGCGCCCGACGACGCGCCGTCCCTGGTGCTCGAACGCCGCGAGGGCGTGGCCTGCCTGCGCACCGAGGGCACCCTGGCGCGGGCGCTGCTGCCCGATGCCGGCGAGCCGGTGCGCTGGACCGCCACGCCGGCCGTTGCCGCCGCTGCCGAGCGCTGGCTCGGGCAGCCCGTCGCGGTGCTGACCGAGGCCGAGCGCCGCGTTGCGGCCTGCCGCGATGCGATCGACCTGCGGCAGTTCGACCTTGCGCCGCGCCACCGCGGGCTGCGCGCGCTGCGCGATGTCTGGCGCCGGCTCCAGGGCCCGCACTGGCGCTGGGCCCGGCGCGGCGTGGTGGCCCTGGTCGTGGTGCAACTGGTCGGCCTCAATGCCTGGGCGTGGCGCCAGGAACAGACGCTGGTGGAGCGGCGCCAGGCGATGAACGAGCTGCTGCGCACCACGCACCCGGGCGTGCGCAGCGTGCTCGACGCCCCGCTGCAGATGCAGCGCGAGACCGAACGGCTGCGGGCTGCGGCGGGCAAGCCTGCCGACGGTGACTTCGAGGTGCTGCTGGGCGCCGCGGCGGCAGCCTGGCCCGAGGGCGCCGGGCCGGCGCCGACGTTGCGTTTCGAGCCCGGCCGGCTGACCGTCGCGGCGCCGGGATGGGGTGAGGCACAACTGCGCCAGTTCACCGAGCGGCTGCGCGGGGCCGGGTTCGCGGTCGAGGCGGCCGACGGGCGCGTCAGCGTGTCGCGAGCGCGGGGGGGTTCATGAGCGTCGGGGGCGCCGGTCAGGACGGCGGCAGTCCGGCGGGCGCCGGCACCGCATCCCTGGCGGCCACCGCAGGCGGCGATGTTTCTGCGCGGGCGGCTGCATTCGTGCGGGCGCTGTCCGAGCGCGAGCGCTGGATGCTCGGCGTCACTGGAGCGCTGCTGGCGCTGGCGCTGCTGTGGCTGCTGGCGCTGGCGCCGGCCCTGCGCACGCTCGCGCGGGCGCCCGCTGAGCTGGTCCGGGTCGAGTTGCAGTGGCAGGAGATGCAGCGGCTGGCGGCGGAGGCACAGGCCTTGCGCGCCGCGCCCACCGTGACGCCGGAGCAGGCGCAGGCGGCCCTGAAGGCCGCCACCGACCGCCTCGGGGAGCGCGCTCGCCTGACGCTCCAGGGCGAGCGCGCGGTGCTGACGGTGACCAATCTCCCGAGCCCGGCACTGCGCGACTGGCTTTCCGAGGTGCGCCAGGGCGCGCGCGCGCTGCCGCTCGAGGCCAGCCTGACGCGCGGCGCGACGGGGCTGTCGGGCTCTCTCGTGCTGGCGATTGGGGGACGCCCGTGACGCGCTGGCTGGTCGTCGCGGTGGCGCTCGGCGCGCTGCTCGGGGTGGTCGGGTACGTGCCTGCCGCGTGGCTGGCCGGCTGGGTGTCTGCCGCGAGCGGCGAGCGACTGCTGCTGGCCGACGCCCGCGGCACGGTCTGGAACGGCAGCGCGGTGCTCGTGCTGACCGGCGGCCCCGGCAGCCGCGACGCGAGCGCCTTGCCCGGGCGCATGGACTGGCGCATCCGGCCGCAGGGCCTGGCGCTGCAGGTGGCCGCACGCCACGCCTGCTGCCTGAATGGGACGCTGCAGTTGCGCGTCGCGCCCGGGGTCGGCACGTTGCGCATCGACCTGCTGCCGGCGGCGGCGGGCGGCGCGCTGGGCCAGTGGCCTGCGTCGTGGCTGGCCGGCCTGGGTACGCCCTGGAACACGCTGCAGCCGGGCGGCGCGCTGCAACTCGCCAGCCCGGGGCTGACGCTCGAGTCGGCGCAGGGTCGGTGGCGGCTGTCGGGCCGCGCTGAGCTGTCCCTGGACGCGTTCTCGTCGCGGCTGTCGACGCTGGAGGTGCTGGGCAGCTACCGGCTGAGCGTGGCCGGTGCCGGTGCCGGTGCCGAGGCGGCCACGCTGATGCTGCGAACGGCGCACGGCCCGCTGCTGCTGTCGGGCGGTGGCGAACTCGGCGCCGGCGGGCTGCGCTTCCGGGGCTCCGCCAGCGCGGAACCGGGGCAGGAGGCGGTGCTGAACAATCTGCTGAACATCATCGGCCGGCGCCAGGGTGCGCAGGCCCTCATCGCGATCGGATGACCATGACCCGACCGGATCACCCCCGCCCGCGCACCGCGCTGCCGGCTGCCGTGCTGGCGGCGCTGCTGGCCTGGTCCAGCGTGGCGCCCGCCGCCGCCCAGAGCATCAATCCGCGCTCGCGCGCTCCGGTGACCGTCAACTTCGTCAACGCCGACGTCGAGGCGGTGAGCCGCGCGTTCGCCGCGATGATCGAGCGGCCGATCGTCGTCGACCCGCGCGTGCGCGGCCAGATCACGGTCTACAGCGAGCAGCCGCAGAGCATCCGCGAGGCCTTCAACAGCTACCAGAGCGCGCTGCGGGGCCTGGGCTTCGCGGTCGTCGAGAGCGGGGGCTTGCTGAAGGTGGTGCCCGAGGCCGACGCCAAGCTGCAGGCGGGCACGGTGGCGGTGGGCGAGGTGCCGATCCGCGGCGACACCGTCATCACGCAGATCTTCCCGCTGCGCTACGAGAACCCGAACAACCTGATCGCCGTGCTGCGCCCGCTGATCAGTGCCAACAACACGATCAACGCGAGCCCCGGCAGCAACGCGCTCGTCATCACCGACTATGCCGAGAACCTGCAGCGCATCGCGCGGATGATTGCAGCCCTCGACATGCCGGCCGGCACCGATGTCGAGGTGATCCCGCTGCAGCACGCCGTGGCGGCCGACCTGGCGCCGCTGGTGCAGCGCCTGTCCGAGGGCGGCGGTGCCGCCGTGGTGCCGGGCGCGGTGCCCGGGCTGGGCGGGGCGGCGACGACCGTCATCGCCGACTCGCGCAGCAACGCGCTGCTGGTGCGGGCGGCCAACCCGGCGCGGATGGCGCAGATCCGCGCGACGATCGCCCGGCTGGACCGCCCGGCCAACCTGGTCGGGCCCGGCGGCGGCATGTGGGTGGTGTACCTGCGCAACGCCGACGCGGTGAAGCTCGCGGCGGTGGTGCGCGCGGCCTTCTCGGCCCTGGGCGGCGGCAGCGGCGGCGGCGCGGCGGGCGCCTCCCCCGCGCCCGCCGCCGCGGCGGCACCCGCAACGCCCGGGGGAGCCTCCCCGGCGACGGCACCGGTCACCGGGTCCGCCGGACCGTCCACCGGCGGCTTCATCCAGGCCGACCCGGCGACGAACTCGCTCGTCATCACCGCGCCGGAACCGCTGTACCGTCAGGTGC
>Ga0068877_10003822_pt1 | contig 11893 bp, 8 predicted proteins | sample NOAtaG_FD_66437 | JGI IMG/M metagenome (GOLD analysis project Ga0068877, IMG submission 66437) | Freshwater lake microbial communities from Lake Erie, under a cyanobacterial bloom - NOAA_Erie_Diel6S_1000h metaG | ecosystem: Environmental > Aquatic > Freshwater > Lake | place: USA: Ohio, Lake... | reverse complement strand
AGTAGAGTAGAGAGGGTCGGCTTTTGGCCGAGCCCTCCCCCTCGTCAAACCGTACGTACAGATTTCCCATATACGGCTTTCGCAGTAACTTCGTCTGAGGCATTACCAAGGATAGTTGCTAAGTCGTTCACGGACGTCGCAGACCAAGGTCATGCAAGTGAGCATAGAACGACTTTCCTGCCGGAGGACAGTAGGGTCGCTGACTTCGCCGCTTGAGTTGTTTCGTGAGCTTCTCCACCGTATAGGCATGGATGGCACGAAACGCCCGCCGCGGGTAGCCGTAACGAAAGTAGTTCACCCAACCTGTTTGCCATGCGTTGATGTCGGCTATCATCGATACAACTGGCATAAAGCACCGACTCGGTCGTGTGTAGTAGCGAATCGTCTCTCGAGCCTTGGCCAAAGCTTTGCGGCTTGGAAAGATGTTGAGATAACGATGGCTACCACCTCGCAAGTCTTGATCGTAACGAAATGTATAGCTAACAAAGTCCAACGAATGTCCGGGTACGTTTAGATTTACCACTCTTGTCTTGTCTCGATTGATCGTCAGTTCAAATCGGCCTTCGAGGGTCTGCTCCAACCACTGGCGAAGCTGTTTGCCTTGATAGCGAGCCAGTACGACGAAATCGTCAGCATAGCGCACGATCTTAGCCTTCGCAAAGTGAGCGGGACCAGATTCCTTATGAAAAGCAACTTCGAACCAGTGAAGGTATACGTTCGAAAGTAAGGCGGAAACCACCCCACCTTGCGGCGTCCCCTTATTCGATCGAGTGACATGTTTCTTCCCATTAGAATCCGTCTCCTCCAATTCACAGCGAAGCCACATCTGGATCAATTGCAGTACCGCGCGATCCGCGATACGCTTCTCAAGTGCCAGAAGCAACTTAGCGTGTGGAATGGAGTCAAAGTAGCCTTTCAGGTCGGCATCATAGACTTCTCGATAACCTGCTCGCAAATGTCCTTCTATCGCTTGGATCGCATCGTTTGCGTCGCGCCCTGGGCGGTATGCATACGAGGTTTCCAAGAAATCCGCCTCAAAGATGGACTCCAATATCAGAACAGCTGCGGTCTGTGCGATTCTATCTCGCATCGACGGTATACCAAGCGGTCTCTTTCCGCCATCAGGCTTATCGATGTAAGTCCGTTTGACACGATCCGGTTTATAGGTTTTGTTCTTGAGGGATTCGTGAAGATCATCCAGGTACTTGTTGGCACCGCCAGGAGCATCCATGATGTCTTGACAGGTTACGCCGTCGAGTCCGGGAGATTTATTCTTCGCGAGAACAATCCACCAAGCCGCTGTGAGTACGTCGCGTCGGTAGATGCGATCGTACAAAGCATAGAATCGAAACTTCGGCTCTTGTTTAGCCTTCAGATATAGCTTCCGCCGCAGTTCGGCAACTTTCACCGGCAACCTGACTTTACTTCTAACTGCCCACCATTCCAAACTAGGCTCAGGTGGCACAAGGGGTAGGTCTTCGTTATTCGGCTCTTCCGTAGTGGGATGTTGGTCCAAGCGGGTTTTCCTTACGTTTAGCGGACTTGCGTGTTAAAGCTAAGGGGACTTTGCTCGGCCAGCGTTTCTCTGGCTTCTTCGCTCGTATTCCCCTCTCCGACTTCCACGCTGGCCCTGTCCGTCGTTATTGATTCCGAAGGCAGGTTGATCAAAGTGCATGCTCTGCACAGAGACCACCAGGTGGCTCTCCCAGAAGCCTTGACTATTCTTTTGACGCCCGCTGTCTCCTATCACCCCGGGGAGCCTAACTGGTGCAATTGTTCGTTACTTCCCAGTCAGTGTTGGTTTGAGCTAATCCGGCACATTGACCGCTCCCGACTTGTGTAACGAGGCCGAATCGAGTTCACTTGCGTTACGGCTGACGTCATCGTCTACCAAGGCTCAGCCTGCAAATTGCAGACTGCTTGGTCGACTACACGGCGAACGAACACTTACCATGGTTAGTACCTTTCAACTAACGAGAATAGCCAGGCTGGCTGGCAACCGAATCCACACTGAAATCCGATAACATATAAAAGTTTAGATTCTGCGTCGTTGTTCTAGGGACGAATGCGGGCTGGACTACGGGTGATTGCCCGATCTATGGTGGGTGGCTTAGTCATTGCAAACCAACATGTTGCAACCGTTCCACTGCATCGGTTAGACTAATTTCCGGAGAGCGGGAAGTGTGGAATCCGCACACACGCTTGACAGCGGTTGGAAGCAACGGCAAACCGACATAGCCCAACGCACAATCTATCCCTCCGTTCCGCTTCACTCCAGTTGGGATAGATTGTTATTCTTTATCCGACTGAAGATTCAATATATGCCTAAACTGCCTCCGATGGATGGTCAGTACAATGTACCTGCTGATCCCAACGAACCGTATACCTACTACCAGTCCGTTCCAAAACTACCGCCGCAAAAGTCGTTCTATCGGGAGTCAAACGAGCTAGCTTCTGTTTTACGCAATGAGATTGCAGACTTTCTGAGCCGACACTGCATCCCCGAGTTCAATGAGATTCTATCTCCCGTGTTTGGCAATTACGCAATCGGCGAATCTCCGTCAGATCGAACAATGTGCTTTAACATCGGTGACCTAAACGCCTTCGTACCCGAACTTGTTTTGACTCTTCAGAAACGTGTGCTTACACGGTATCCGCTTTGGCGCCTGGTTGCCCAATTCGAAGAATTGGCGATTGGCGTTTACCCTGACGGCGTTTGGTTTGACGACAACATTGTCATGGGATCATTCACTAGCGATCATCCTGTCTATCGAGCTTGGTTCGACAAAGCCCGTGAATATCGCGAGTCTCGATTTGGAGCGCTAGCGCGTCAGCTTGACTTTGCGTGTCGAAAAATCCCAGAAGCAATTGTGAATATGGCCGACAATCCTTATTGCCTTAGTCGTTCAGATATCGACGCAGGCTCTCGGGGTCGCACGACGGTTCGGCTATTGCAGGAATACTCATGGGTTGGTACCGGGTTAGCGAGAAAAGAACTCCAAGACTACTTACACGCAATCGGGAAATTCCTGACAGCTATTCCAATATTTTTTGCTAATGGCTATTCGCATCAGCGATGAAGATGTCTGGCATTGCCGGTAGTTTCAGATAGGTCAAGACGAAAATGCAGCAGCAAAATCCACAGCGATATTTGCGGTTCATAACGTGCGTTGGTACACTCGAACACTCGTATCAATCGAATCGAAGCTTCCTCTTCACAATCGAATTTAAGGAATGGTGGGCTATGCGAGCTATCAAGAATCGTTTCGTTATGGCTGCGTTTGTTTTACTTGCAGGAACATCGCAAATGTGTCTCGGACTTTCACAAGAGGACATTGATACCGATTGGATCAAATCGGTCGGTACGTCGAATGACATCGAATCCATTCTGGAAGACACCAAAGAACAGCTTGTGGATTTAGATTTAGGCGAAGACGAAATCGGAGCCCTGATGAAGGATGTTGACAAGAAACTGACGGAACAGTCGAAGAATGCGTCCCAAATTATGAGGTTGGAAGTTCGCATAGGCATTTCCAACGGCGTAAATGGAAAAAAGCGAACGGTACTCGTCGAAGGTAGCTCTGGCAACCTCCCTCCAAACGTCGGTCGACCTAGAACTCCGCAAATTCCTGCTAATCCTGGACTCGAAGCAATGAAGCAGCTTCAAGAGTCAATGCACCGATCGATGCAAAGACATCAGGCATTTGGAAATCAATTTCCTGGAAGCGTTCGGTCCTATTCCATTGGTGCCAAGTTAGCCGAATCGTCAGATCCTCGTGGAGTTCGGATCGATGGACTGAGTTCTGACAAGGATTCAAAGCTCGAGATTGGTGATATCGTAACGATGGCCAACGGATTTAAAGTAAAAGACGTGACCACATTGAACGAGCTCGTCGCCATCGCCGGCAGAACAGACCAGTCAATCGCGTTGACAGTCCTCCGAGAAGGTAAAGACGTAGTAGTGAACGTCACACCTACAAATTCTGGAATTGAACAAATTTCCGAGATTGGACCGCAAAGAGGGATGGGATTCGGGCCACCCACTCCCCCATTCCCACGTTCCATGGGACCGACAAACGATGCAAGGCAGCTCGAAAAACTTCAGTTGGAACTGCAAAAACTCAGAGATGCTGTTGATAAGCTTCAAACGGATAAACGCATTCCGCCAAAAGCATAGCCCAGATTGGGATGCCCGCGTATTTGAGTGAGGAGCGCGGATGTGCCCGGAATCTAAATTGCTGAGTCCATCGCGAAGCATAACGCTTCTAGTTGACGACAAGAGATTTGATGACTGCGCGACCTGCATTTAACCAATCTACCGCTAGGTCTTCCGTTACGTTGAATGAAACAGCTAGCATTCGATTGTCGAGCGAGGTTGCAACCATGATGTTGCGTATATTTGTATCACGAGCAGGGGATATAAACTCCATTTGAATCCACTCTCTTCCATGGTAATGCTGAAATCCGCTGAACCTCCAAGTGGCGTCTGGAATGGACTGTCGGATCGAAAAATCGAGTTGGTGGTGTAGTTCCTTCAACTTGTCTGGAAAGACAGAATCCGGAGAATGGTTCACGGCGATGTTGATGGTTCCTGATTCATTTGTGAACACTATTGCCGGTCGATTTTCGTTAGGGTACTTGGTCGTCCGCATTTCCTCAGACATTGGTACAAATCCCTCAGGAATCAATAGTTGCAAACGGCCGCCCAGAACTGAGTGAGGCTTTAGGAAAATTGAATCAACAACTTGTTCGACTATCTGCATGGTCATATCCTCATCTAATTGACTGCTTGTTTCAGTAACTCACTGAACCCTACAATGCAAACTGGCAATTCTGCTCATTTTGACGACTCCCAAATTGTTTGCCAGAGCGCGGATACTTGAGCACGAAGGCTGTGGATTTTCCCATGCGTTTCTCGATCCTTTCTGCAAAGCTAACCCGCAAATGGAAATTAAGTTGGAAATGAAACCAAATCGCAAGGTTCGGTTTCGGAGGTAATCACAACGTGATTGGGAAGCGTATTGAATTGGATTTGCAGCGAAGTACTCGACAGTTTCGTTGTCGTTCAGTGTCTCCTGGGCTTCGGCCAGCGTTTGACAGCCGACTTGCAAAGCCTGGCACTGCTCGCGTCTACCGGGAAACGAGAAAGGATGTTTATCGCACCCAAAATGGCGACTTACCTTCCTTTGCTGCCAAATTGCTCAGGAAGTGCATGGCACTCCCTGAGCGAAGCGATCACGCTTGACTGAGTTATGCGGTTAAGGTCAGCCTTCCCAATCTTGTGCAAAGCCCCGTTTACCTTGATTTCATACAATCCAAAACGACTGACAGCATCATCTAAATTGAGGTTTGGCCCCTTTGGGGCAACTGTGCACTCTAATGCAACTCCCTCCAAGACGTCGTAATATCTCGTTGCGTTTATTGGGTTTGCGTCGAGATGCTCGACGCTTTTTGCAGTGAAGGACCCGGAGACCTCGGCGCGACTTTTTAGGCCTACATGGCTCGCGCTCGATGCATTTGCTGCCGAACTGAAGAGCAGCGCAGACGCCCACACGATCATCGTACCGATGACGCCCATGGCCAATGAATTTTTCTTTTTAGCTGCGCTTTCCATGCTGCCTATTGTAGCTCGGCGCGACGCCCAGCGTAAGCGCGCTTCTAGCAGCTAACTAAGCAGCTAAAAGAAGAAGCTACTTAGTCTTTTTCTTGATTGATCTTTGAAGAGAACGCGTAAGCTTTGAGCGGATAGCGTTAAGCGGCTGGCTTTGTTTCGCCTTCGGCGGTTGGTGGGTCGCCTGGCTTTTCTTCGTTCGCCTTCGGCTTTTCTTCCTCAAGCCTCTCGCCTCCAGCCTCCGGCCTGTTCTCGCTTCGCTCGTCTTTTGCGGGGTGAGTTGCTTCGTGAATCTCTTTCAACTTGCGAATCGATACTTGCGTGTAGATTTGCGTTGTCTCGAGCTTGGCGTGGCCTAGCATGGCTTGGATGAACCGAACGTCTGCGCCGTTCTCTAACATCAGCGTTGCCATCGTATGACGGAACAGATGGCAGGAGCCACGTTTTCCAATGTCCGCCGAATCGACGTATTCGCGAACCATTTGAGTTAAGCGGTTCGTTGTGAACGCTTCGCCCAAGTGTGTTAGGAACAGAGTTGAATCGTTCGGGTCGATGATTAAACGCGGTCGAACTTCGCTGGTGTAACGTTCGATCCATTTGAGAGCACGGTTTCCTATCGGAACCATTCGATCCTTCTTGCCTTTGCCTTGTCGAATCATGATCGTTCCGCGATCCGAATCGATATCGAAGATGTTTAGGCCAATCACTTCCAGGCGTCGAATGCCAGTTGAGTAAAGCGTTTCGAGTATCGCTCTATCACGCAAGCCTAGCGGGTCGTGGATGTTGGCTTTCGCCAACACCGCTTCCGCTTCGCGGATGTTCAACACGTGCTTGGGCAAGCGATGTTCAAGCCGTGGTAGCTCGATGTCGCTGGCAGGGTTGTAAAGTAAGTAATTGTTGCGAGTTAGCCATTTGAACCAAGCTCGTATCGGAACCACGCGGCCATGTTGTGAACGGAAGCTTAGCGGTTGGCCGTCTTTCTTCTTGTGGTGGTACAAGTGGCGTTGGTATCGCTCGAGTATCGGTTTCGTTACCTCGTTCGGTCTCGTGATCCCGCGTTCTTCGGCCCAGAGAATGAAGTAGTTCAAGTAAACTTGCCGGTTGGTTACGGTTCGTTCGCTGTAGTTCTTCACTCGCAGCCATTCGAGGAACCGCGCCAGAAGCACGGCCATGCCTTGAGGGTCGTTGGGGTTGCCTACTTGTGTCGGTGGTTTGTGATCGCCTTTGCGTCCCATGGTTGGGGGCTCCGTTGTTAGTTAATGTCTTTCTAGTTGGTTGGTAATGCGAACGGCTTCTTGATTCGTGCGAATCAAGAAGCCGTTTTGGGTTTGCTTCGTTTTGTCGGTATGACTATGACGAGTTGAACTACGTTTGCTGGTTCATTTGTGGTGCCTCCGTATTAGTGGTTGTTGGCATTGGAACGATGAATTGGCCTTCGCCGTTGTTTTCACTCGATGAACTCGATGTTTTTTCAGTGGATGACCCTGTGTTATCGCTGTGTTCTTGGGGTGATGAACTTGGCTCGCTCTGTGATGAACAGCCATTCGGGTGTGTTGAACTTGGTTCCATCGGACCCGTCGTAGTCGTAATCGGTTGCAGTTTCGATGGGTCGATCAGTCCGCAGATGGTTGGCTGACCTTCGCGCCCGCGACCATCGTAAAGAAGCTCGTATTCGCTTGCTCGTGCGCCCGCGCGATGGGGAATGACGTATTCCATTTCAAGCAGTCGTTCGAGATGGCGTTTGATGGCCGTTTGGCTCCAGCCCAACGCTTCGCGTAACGTGCGACGACTGAATCGATATTCGGCTTGTTCGATCTTTTTGGCTTCGCATTCTCGCCTCGCCCATTCATACAGTTCACGAAGTAGCCTTCGTGTTTGGGGTGGCAGTTCGTCAATGCTACGGCCAAGGACCGCTTCGGCCAGTGTGTTGGCTATCGCGATATCTCGCGGAGTTACTTCGATGTATTGAATGGCTCCGCCATCCGCGTTCATCGTGTGAACCGGCCTTTGGTATTGATGTAAGAGCGCAACGGCTTCGATGAGTGTTAGGTATTTGGTGTGGTCTCGCCTTCGGCGGGTTTGGTCATCGAGGAAGTTCAATTGGTCCGCGTAGTTGTTGACTACGGCCAACGGCCTTAGTAAACGCTGCGCGTTTTGATGTAGCTTGACGATGGCCGTTTTTTGTTGCGATGCGCGAAGGCCAACGATTGTTTTCGCTAAACGTTGTTGCCGTTGAATGGCTCGCGTTTGTTCGCGGTCTTCGTCGACCGTCAGAACCAAGCATCGGTTCAAGAGTTCTTCGTCAACGTCGATGGCTGTTGTCGTCAAGAAGATCATGACGGGACCTTCGACATGGTATTCTTGCGTTTCCATGCGGCCCGTTCCTGGGTCTTTGCCTGTTGAGGCTATCGTAAGTTGGCCTTCGCTTTGCAAGAGTTTTAACGCATAGGACGCTTGGCGAATGCCTTCTTCTTCGGCGATCGCAAGGACTTTGTTTTTAAGATTCATTCCGCCCATGTAGAACAAGCTTTGGCCGGTCATGGCCGAGTAGGTTACTTGTTCTTCCCCAGGAAGGAAGCGAAGTATCGCTTCCATGAGCGATGATTTGCCAGCCGCCGAAGAGCTTTGAACCATGATGGCTAGCGGTCGGTCTAGTTTGCGGCTTGTCGCCGCTAAGTAGCCAACGAGTTTGTTGGTTCGTTCGCCAACAACGCCGCAGCCTTCGAAGTCATCGAGAATCTTATCGAGTAGGTTTTCATCCTTGAGCAGCGCCATGGCGGCCGCTTTGTCTGCATCGGTGATTTCGATCTTTTCTTGCTTGATCGCTTGAGCGTCCGAAATCGTTTTGTCTTGCAGCTCTTCGAGCTTCAAGAGAACTTTGCCGAGGTCGCGTTTGATGGTTTCTTCGTCAATGAGAAGTTCGCGGGCCGCTTCTTTGATGAAGATGCTTCGTTGTCGCGCTGCGTAGATGTCGAATGTGTCGATGTAAAACTGTTCCGCTTTGCGGACCAAGATGTTTACTTTCAACACGTCGAAAGCCAAGTTCTTTTCGAGTCCTCGAACGCGGTAACTTCGGTTACCGATGGGAATGACGATTTCATTCTCGCGGATCTCTGCTTCGATGGTTGGTTTTGGAGCATCGGGTATGCGGGCTTCTTGCGGTTGTTGTTTTGCTACGGTTGGCACCGTTGCCGTTGGTCCACTCGCTGACGCTTCGGGTTGTGATGGTGTCGCTGGCTTTGCAGCTTCGGCAGCTAAAAGAGAAGGGTTGTTGCAGGCTTGAGGCGTGAGGCTGGAGACTTGAGGTTCTGCAGCTAACCCCGTGCTAGCGCACTGGGGCTCATTTGGATTTGGTTTTGCTATAGCCTCTCTCGCTATCGCATCGCGTGCATCCTTGAGGAAGTTGGGCGTTATCGTCGTAATGGTTGGTTCTGTCTTGTCGCCGTTGGCGATCCATTCTGCATTGCGAATGGCTAGGCCCAATGATGCATGGCCTGGCTCGCCGTTATCGCGTCCCATCTTGAGCTTCGATGCGTATTCGTTTGCATCTTGTCCGCTCGGGAACTTCACTCGGAACGCATCGATCCCAATCGCATTGAGTTTCTTCGAGAGTTCATCGGCGCTGTGGTTTCCGGCGTTGTCGTTGTCGAATGCTATGAGGATGCGCCGAATGTCGCTGTTTTGAATCGCATCGAAGAGTTCATCCGTTAGACCGTTCGTTCCGAACGTGCATGTTACGTTGCGATAACCTGCCACCCAGAACGTGAGCGCATCGATAATCGATTCGCAGAGAATGATTTCTTCGTAGGCTTTTAAAGCTTCGCCGTTGAAGATGCCCGCAAGCGGGCTTGGCAAGTAGAAGTGACGTTGTTTGGATTTGCCGCCGTTGTCGAGTCGTCGCCCATAGATTTGAACTATTTGGCCCGTTGCATTCATGAGCGGGAACGTAACGCAACCGCGAAGATGTTCATGGCCGGTTTCTCGGAGAATGCCAACGCGCTCGAGGCCATCGCGAAGTGTGGAGCCGGTTTTGTTGCCTTGCTTCGGTGGAATGCGTAAACCCAAGCTACGATCCACGAACCCGATTTTGAATTTGTCGATTAGCTCTGGATGTACTAGCCCGCGTTTCTCGAGGTACTCGAGTGCATCGGGGTTTTGCTTCAAGCGGTCATGGTAATAGTTGACCGTTGAGAGAAGTAGTTCTTGGTCGTTGCCGTTGATGGGTAACGGGCATTCGAGTTTTCTTGGGTTGCCGAATTTGGTTGGCGCGTTGACTGCGTCTTCTCGGAGAAGATCGACGGCATGCAGGAACGAACATTTCTTGGCGTGCATGACCCATTGGATAACGTCGCCGCCGGTTTTGCATTCGCCGTTGCATATCCAGACGTTCTTGTCGCTGTTGACGCATAGCGAAGGGTCTTTGTCGTCATGGACCGGACAGCATCCGATCCATTCGCCGCGCTTCGATTCACGACGCTTGAGCGTGGTTCCACTGCTTTGAATGAGTGCGACGATATCCGTCTCGCGCTTGATCCTGTCGATTTCCTCTTGGTCGATTCTGGCCATGATTGGTACTCCGAGGGTAGAATTTCATGGGAATCTTTCTCCCATTTTGTTATTACCATACGGAATGTGTTTCTTGCCGTCAACTATCTGTCTTAGGAGTCTAAAGCCTTGATCGATTCGAATTTGTTTCCCGACTTAGGTTTTGCCACCGTGGCCGAAGAGAACCGCCAGCCAATTACCGAACAGATGAGGCAGATTGCTAAACGAGTTGTTCGCGCGCGACAAGAGAAGGTCGTAAGTCAACGTGACCTAGCGGAACGGCTTGCAATCAGTCAACCAATGATGAGTCACTACGAACGCGGTGAACGTCGAATTCCATCGGACTTGTTGGCCGATATCGTTGCCATACTCGGCGTTTCCGCCGATACATTGCTTGGAACCGAGAAGGCATCTAAATCATCGCCGGAGATGACGGACGACATGAAGAAGCTTTGGAAGAAGTTCCAACAAGTGCTCAAGCTTCCCGAAGACGATCAACGAGCAGTAATCCGACTCATCAACTCGGTCGCTAAAGCTAAACCTACACGATCGAAGGTCTAAGTCGATTCGAACGTGAACGGTTCTAGCTCTCTTGGCCATTTACCGCGTCCGGGCTTTCCGATGATTGGTCGAGTAGGCGCGGGGGATTGCCCCCCCGAACCTCTCACAGAACCGGACTAGTGGACCACACATCCGGCTCTTCACACTGATATCATTCAAACAACAGAAGTTGCTTGATGACCGAGTCCTTAGGCGGATGTATATCCAGCCAACGATCGTACAACGGAGTCAAACGCTCAGCGAACCACGCATTGCGGTAGGCCTTGTTTAACGCCGGGCTAATGCTACGAGCCCATGGGCTGCGTATTTCGTAGCAGGCCTTCGCTGCACTTTTCGCGGTGATCCCAAGTCGTATTAGGTGACGGTAGAGATAACGTGGTCGTTTGAAGCGACAGGCCAGAATCTGTCTCAGACGCCTACGAATATGAGCGTCTAATTCCTTGAAAACTGTCCCTGTCGTCGCAAGACGGAAGTAACCGAACCAGCCGTTGAGATACGTACGAATTCTCTTCAGACAACCCTCGAAAGTGCCGCCAAGGTTTCTTGGAGTTAGATCCCGTACTTTCTTGTCGACATTCTTTTGGGCTCGCTTCGATATCCCTATTCGTATCTCCCCATCGTCTTTCCGTTTAAGATGAAAGCTTAATAACGATACTCCATTAGAGGACGTACTTACTCGGCTCTTATCTACATTAACGACTAAACGAAGTCGCTTCTCGATGTACTTCGTGACCGATGTCATCACACGATGGCCAGATCGCTCGCTTCGCACGAAAATGCTGAAATCATCAGCGTATCTTACAAAACGAAGACCTCGACGATCCAACTCCCAATCCAGTTCGTCTAAGACTACATTGGAAAGTAAAGGACTCAGCGGACCACCCTGCGGTGTTCCTTCGTCGTTGTCCACGCGTGTGCCATCTGGCAACACCACTTTGGCTTTCAACATCCGATGAATCAGTTGAAGAACACGGCCGTCGGGAATCTTCTGGGCCAAACGACTCAGAAGACGTTGGTGGTTGACTCGATCGAAAAACTTCGAAAGGTCGATATCCACTGTGACGGTATATCCCTCCGAAAGATACCTCTTAGCTTGAGCCACAAGGGTCTGAGCTCCGCGTTTTCGACGGTAGCCATGGGAACTGTCGTGAAAGCCTGTGTCGAAAAGCGGCTCCA
>Ga0068877_10003818_pt1 | contig 11901 bp, 14 predicted proteins | sample NOAtaG_FD_66437 | JGI IMG/M metagenome (GOLD analysis project Ga0068877, IMG submission 66437) | Freshwater lake microbial communities from Lake Erie, under a cyanobacterial bloom - NOAA_Erie_Diel6S_1000h metaG | ecosystem: Environmental > Aquatic > Freshwater > Lake | place: USA: Ohio, Lake... | reverse complement strand
CTCATCCGTGAGCAGTAATCGTGGCATGGCAAACTCGCTATTTTGTTTTTCGCAAAACCACAATACGAGTTTGTCCCCACTTTTCAATCACTTATCTCAAACGTCAACAGGCCCTAATTGACAATAAATAAACTGCCTCGTCAGTGGGGATGGCCTGACGAGTCCTATCGAAGGCAGGAGCCAGTCTAGGACTCATTTTGCTCACCGAGCTTTTGGAGATGAGATTGGGCCTTGGGTAGTTGACCGTCCGCCAAGCGATCTGCCTCGAAAAAAAACTGCTGCGCCTTGTCCTTGTCGCCGAGGCGAAGGTAGCAGAGGGCGAGATTGTAGGTGAGTCGAGCTTGATCCATGCGATCGACGACGAAGAGCAAGGCTGATGTGTAGTATCGTTCTGCGTCGCCAGCCTGCCCCGATTGGGCTAGCGTAACACCGACGGTATTCAAGACACTGGCTAAGTTCTTAAGGGGTGCCGCCCCTTCCTTGACTTGACCCGCTTGGTGCTTGGCGACAATGTCTGCAAGAAACGCTGCGGCCTTCACTCGCACGTGATCTGCATCGATCTTGGCAGCCTGGACTATATAATTTTCAGCTCGTTTGGGGCGGAAGAGACTGAGTTCTTCTTCGGCTGCCAAGAGGAGGCGATCCAAACGGTGGGGTGCCAGTGCCGTAATATAGCGCAGGATATTGGCTGCAGCATCGGGTCTTTGCTTGAGGTGATAAATTTTAGCAAGAACCGTAGCCGCGGGGATCGAGAATTCCTGGCGCTCCAGCAGAATCAAGCCAAACTGCTCCGCTTCTGCGAGCCTTTGTTTCCTCAAAAGTGTTTGAAGAAAATTGATGAGATGCAGTTTCATACTGGGGAGACGCTCGCAAAAATCGTGGACAAGATCGTGCAGAAGGCGCGGTGAGGTGGCCCTACCGAGCGCATGGTAGAGCGCTCCATCGATGTCATCGGCGCTGATACTAGCCGCCATGAGAACCAGTATCGTTTCCTGCAATTTTTTGGGTTGGAGCGGTTTAGTCAGGATTCCAACATGCAGATCTTCCACGAGTAATGCTTCTACTTTCGCTGTCTCAGTATCGTTAGCTACGATGAGGATCGGAGTCTTTTGTAAGACATCAGATTCGCGAATACGATTGTAGAGCGCGAGACCACTCAGACCTTCGGGATGCCAGTCCATGATCACGAGGGAAGACCCCTTAGCTTTCAGATGATCAAGGGCTTCGAGACCGTCCGCAAAGGTTTCGACCTCAAGCACATTATTCTTGCGACAGTGATCAAGTAAGAGCTGCTGAGTCGCTGTATCGCGTTCGATCAGCGTGACAGATTTCAGAAGAATCAAGTTTATAAGCTGCTGACGTAGAGCCTTCTTGTCGGTATCGGGATGTTCCTTGATTTTACTTTGATAAAGACTTTGCGGGTCGATGACGAGTTGACCCCGTATTCTTTGGTGAAGCTTTTGAATGGCCTCCATATCCTCTCGCCAGTCAAAGACGATGTCGACTGCAGACGTGCTGGAAGGCGGTATGTTCGGTGAAGGGATGTTTCGGATGAGGCTTTGTTTGAGACAGCGATGCAAGGCATCATCAAAGACTGTTCGGGTGAAGGGTTTGATGAGCAGACTGCTCAAGGGATCTTTGCGGACCAACTGCACGTCCTGTGCCGTGACGCGGGGAGCAATCAACAGGCAAGGGAGACCGGACAGACTCGGGTGAGCTCGCAGCTCCGCATAGAACAAGCAGCCCTCCGAAGTCTGGGCCTGGAAATCGCATATCACAAGGTCATGCATGGTCTCCTCGAGGGCTTTCAGGTTGGGGCCCATCTCATTCAAGGTATGTCCAGCCTCGAGTAGATACTGGCTGACAAGCTGCACGACCATACGATCTTGTTCGATCAGTGCCACATGCATGGGGACCATCCTCTCAGGCAAACTTTGACGGCTTGGGGTATCTACATTTAGGATTATAAAGCAGTTTCATGTGCAACAGACCCCTGTGTTGGAAATCTCTTACCTATCTGGTCGGAATAGTGATGCAAAAAAAACAATCTTCACGCATTGACCCGGCTTCCATCGTTCCTGTCTGCTATCACTGTGGCGTCCGGAAGCTGAACCTGGCGGAATGTGACATCTGGGGGATCAAGGTCTGTCCCTCTTGTATTCAGAGTCTCCACGTTCCCCATCATCAAAGCTGCCGAAAAGACGCGCCTAAAAAGCAACAGTCTCTCGAAATGGGAGGGTCCGGGCGGACGGCTTTTTCCCTACGACTGACTCACTATTCAGGTCGTCCTCTCTTCCTCGACTGCCATCGGGGGACCTCGATGTTGCTAGAAGAGCACTGGGCTGGGACTTACATTCTTTTCGCATCGGGTATGATTCTGGTGCTTGAGGATAAACAAGAGATCAATCAGCTGATTATCGAGGGATTGAAGAGTCTGTCCGCCTGAAAGCCCGATTCAAAGGCCCAACTTGACCCTCTTTGCTCGAGAATTAGCGTCGTAGCTTGATTTGGGGCGTCGTTTCGCTTGCAATGGGGTGAATTTTAGCGTATCCCTGGTCTGTTCAGAGCCCTACAAGAGAGACGGTTTGGGAGGCGGTCGATGGACCTCGTGCAAGACTTGCAGAAGGAAATCGAACTTTGGATGAGCTCACGGCGTAATGGCAATTTGAGTGTCCTGAGCCGACTTTCGGGAGTCTCATATCCCACACTGCGACGCATTATGCAGGCCGAGTTTACGCCAAACCTGGAAACTGTCATGCAGGTTGTCTCTGTCATCATGGATGACAAAGCCGCCCGCGAATTCCTCTGTCGCCATTTTCCGGATTACGCTCCCATGTTCCGAAAGCAGGAAGAGGGTGGCTACGAGCTGATCAACACTGCTGGCTTCATGCAGTCTTTGACCAAAGAAGACTTCATCGTCTACATCATGGCGAGCTGCGGGGGAGTTAAGAAGTCACGTCTTGTAGAAAAGATAGGCGAACTCGCAGAAAGGTCACTCCAAAAACTCACGACCGCGGGCATGATCGAGGTCAAAGAAGATCTAGTTCTGAACAAGGTCCGTAATACCTACTTTGCGAACAATGTCGACGAGACTTTGCATCTGATGGGTTTGGCCCTGGCCGTTTATGATCGCGAACGGGTGAACGCTCGTGGCAGTCACTATGTGATTTTGGCTGAAAAACTCAATCAAGACGGTTTCGAGGCAGCTCATAGCGCCATGGCGGAATGCCGCCGGCGATTGCAAGAGATATTCTTGGATCCGAAGTACAACGGTGATAGGCTTTACATCAACGTTCTGTCGGCCAGCTTCCTCGACTAACACTTCTCTTCAGAGGCACGCGAAGATGAAAATGGTCATGAAAACATTATGTTGCAGCTTAGTCTTACTCCCCCTGACTCTGCACGCAGCCGGTGTGGCTGGTGGCGGCGGTGGTGCACAGGGCCGAAGTATCGCTTCAGACATGGTGAAGATTCTTCCCCAGTTTGAGATTCAGGGTGACCAATATCGACGTTTCAAGGCCCGCTTGTCAGGGTCCTCAGCTGCGCCGGTGGTCGTGCGGGTTCAGGGTGGAGAAGTCGGCAGCCGGGACAAGGCTTTCAAAGAACTGCAGCTACAGTCGATGACGATCAATCAGGAAACCGTACTCGTCGGAACCGAAGAGACGAATAAGGTTTGGCGAATTGAAGCTGAAAAGCAGGATTGAGACCTACCTTTGACGGGGTCCAGCCCTTGGCCCCCTGGTGTCTGCGAAGCCTCGTGAAGCCTCGTCCTTTGCGGTCCTGTGGTGTCTAAGGCCGAAGTCCCGCGACTTATTCTCTTCACCACCGCGGCTTGTATAGCCAGTCAAATCCCCCTCGCTGATGGGTCACCGCATAAACACCGCTGTTGAGAGTGATATTGACGACGGCCCGATCGTGTCCCGAGATCGCATTCATCCAGAGAAAGTTGCCCCAAGAGAAAGTCGCTAGCAGCAGGGCTACGCCCCACCAGTAGCTAGCGGGAAAGTCGAGTCGCCATTGCGGTCGCAGAACAGCCCGAATAAAAAAGTACATGGCCCATGGAACGCCAAAGAACGCGTAGCAAAGAGCACGGATCTCGTCAAATTCGTCGGAGATCCACACGACTCCATAAAAGCCCAGAATCGTGTAAAGCCCGAGCAGACATAGGAAATAAACCTCGATGTAACGATCCTTCAAGTCATGCCCTCCCATGGTCCTTCCCTTTCATTGTAAGTCAGCCTCTATCCTAGGTTAAGATTTCCCGACGATGACCGAACAGCTTGAGGAGATTAGTCTAGGAGTCAGCATACGTGCGCCTCGTCCGAGTCATCGCCATCGCGTCCTTTGCATCATGGAGCATTTTTGCGGCCGATCAATACAGTGTCAGCCACAGTATGACTTTGGTTGGCTTTATCCGAGTCGGTGCAAGTGATGCCCAATCGCTGGTTGTGCTTAAGGAAAAAAGAAGTGGAAAGACCCTATTTTTAAGGCGTTTTGAAATCATTCCAGGGACGCCTTTTCGACTTTTGCGGTTTGAGCGGGATCATGTTCTCCTGCAAAGTCCGGGCGGACGTGAGGTCTTAAGAATGGAATCGAGCTTCGGACGAGAGGGTGAAGAGCCAAGCTTAGCCGAGCTTGAATCGGTCCCTGAGATCAGTGTCAATCCCAATAGCTGGCAGCAGCTTCTGCAGAAGAAAGCCGATGAGGTGCCCGATGAGGCAGATGAGATGACGGAAAGTCCCAACCTCACGCGACAGGTCGAATGGCAGCCTAAGAACAAATCGAAAGGAAGAGACGAGTCTGAGCTCCCCGTGCGTTCCAAAGACGCGCTCCCAGAGCCCCAGGACCCGAGCGAAATCGTGACCTGGGAGCCCTCTCCTGAGCTTACAGATACCTGCACCGATTGTGTGAAATAGGACAACTCATTGCCTGAGAGCCCATCAAGCACAGCACGAGTGGCTTCACTCGTGAGGTTCACCATACCAGCCGTCTTCCACGCGCCTTTTGTGGATCAGCGTCCAAGCTTCCCCAGCATAAATCTTGCCAAATTGTAGCAGCTCGGGATCTTCCATGGTCCCTTCGGCCTTGATTACGATGTTGAGCTGATCGCAGCTATCCCTTAACTCTGACAGGCGTGCTGTATCCTCCCGGGCTTGCGCATGATGATCGTAAAACACGATCGAATAGCGCTTGAGCATAGGTGGAGATTTCTTCGGAACTGCCTGTTCGACGACAGGTTCGGGTTTCTGGCCCCCACCACCTGCTCGTCGACGGCGGCGGTGGCGGTTCGGATTCTTGTCGGGATTGGGTCGTTTGTTCAAAACTCCGGTCTCCGCATCAAAGAGGATGACGTGCGCCCTCGATAACGGTCTGGACGCACTCGGCAATGGCAAGACGCTTTTGTTCAGCTGTATCCCTGAAACGGAGAGTCACGCTGCCGTCTTCCAAGGTCTGGGGATCGACTGTGATGCAATAGGGCGTACCGATTTCATCATGCTTTGCATAGCGCTTACCGATACTCTGGGCTTCGTCACAGCTGACATTGAGACCAGCTCGCCGCAACTCTTTGGCGATCGACTCAGCCTTTTCTGGTTGGCCATCTTTTTTCACCAGTGGGAGCACTGCAGCTTTGATTGGGGCGAGAGCAGGATGCAACTTAAGAACAGTTCGAATCTTTTCCTGACCGTTGGCGTCAACCCCGCGTTCTTCCGTGTAGGCATCCAAGAGAAAGGCCAGGACGGAACGTGTGAGGCCGGCAGCAGGTTCGATGACGTATGGCACATAGCGCCAGCCCATCTTGCCGGTTTCAGGATCGGGCTTGTTCTGATCAAAGTAGCTCAATTTCACGCCCGTAGCCTCTCCGTGCCGCTTCAAGTCGTAGTCGGTGCGCGAGGCAATGCCTTCGAGCTCGCCCCATCCCCAGGGATAAAGGTACTCTACATCATAGCAGTCATCTGAATAATGAGCGAGTTCGTTCTCGTCATGCTGACGGAGACGAAACGCTTCGCCATGATTCGCATATTTACGATACCAACTGATTCGTTCCTTGGTCCAGTAATCCAGCCAATGCTGATGCGTGCCAGGTTCGACAAAAAACTCCATCTCCATCTGCTCGAACTCGCAGGAGCGGAAGATAAAGTGCTCGACGACGATCTCATTTCGGAATGATTTGCCGTGTTGGGCGATACCAAAGGGCACCTTCATCGAACTGCTCTGCTGCACGTTCAGAAACTGCACAAACATGGCTTGAGCCGTTTCCGGGCGGAGGTAGACCAGCGATCGACGCAAGCAGTCCTCGTAGACGCCACGCATATCCCTCTCGCTCAAATCCTTACCCCTGATCTCTTTGAAGAAATCATCAAGAGGATCGACCGGTCCGAGGGTGGTGCGGAACATTCCGTTGAACTGTCGTTCACCACTGAGATCTGACGAACCGCAGACCGGACATACGTAGCCTTGGGGGCCAACCACGCCCTTGAGCTTCTCGCCACCCGACTTGCCACCTTTCACGTAGGTGACCTCGGTGCCGCTGGCGACACGAGGAGCCTTGTCGCCACGGAAGCGTTCCTTACAGTTCAAACAATCCACCAGCGGATCAGAAAAGCCCGCAACGTGTCCTGAAGTTTCCCATACCTTGGGGTGCATGATAATGGACGCATCGATCCCGACGATGTCGTCACGCTCGTAGACCATCGACCGCCACCAGGCGGCTGCGATGTTGCGCTTCAGCTCGACACCCAAGGGGCCGTAGTCGTAAGCAGATTTCAAGCCACCGTATATTTCAGAGCTTTGAAAAACAAAGCCACGTCGCTTGCAGAGGGAGACGATTTTGGTCATCAGATCGAGTTCGTTCAAAGCTGCGACTCCTGCGCTGCGGAAAAAGGGTCATAGAATGCAAAAAGATAGTCTGTTCTGGGGTTTTGCTCAAGGTGGAATCAAGGGGCGAAGCGAGTCCCGGGCCCGGAAGGAGGGACTCGCTATCAGTCAAGTAGGCTTATAATCAAATTTTTTGGGTGACTTATGGCCTGGCTTTTCTTTTTTGCGGCTTCAAGCAGCTGCTGCATCACAACAGCGGTCTCTGCTCCGAGCTCCTGGGGTCCGGGAACGTCTGGGCTCTCGCTGGCATTGCTGACAAGAGTGAGGCTCGGAGAGGGAACTGTGCGCTCTTTCGGCAAGAGGAAGAAGCTGAGATCGCTCAATGATTCAGTCAGTTTTACTATGCCAAGCTTGTTTGCCTTTAGGTCGAGCTGAATCGAGCGATAGGGGGCTGTCTCCGGGTCGATTGTCTTCTGTGGGCCGTGAGGAATGAACACCTCACGCAGAAGACCCTCTGTCTCGGTCCTGGGAGCTTTATCCGACGATCGTGTTATCTGCACGATCCGACCGATTTCCTCTTCAAGGCTTTGGCATTCAATGTGGCTCGATGTGATAGCTGGAGACGAACCCGGCGCTAGCATGTCGCGCAGGCGATCGAGTAGCATCTGTGGCGTCTCTCGTCCGTCGAGGGCTTGCCCCTGAGAGCCGACACCAGCGACTGAGGTCGACCCCTCCCAATCTTCGAGGGAGCGGAATTGCAGGGGTGATCGACGTTTCTTCGAAGGATTCACCGCAGACTGCTTTTGCTGTCCATGCTGACCGAGCGCAGCTCGGCGTCTATATTCGCGGATCATGCTGGAAGGAGTACGGTGCCGCAATCCCATCTGGACCTCCTGTCGCTGGGGATGAACAGCCTTAGCTCTGGGAAGATGTCGGGTGTCAGCCAGAAAAGTTTAGAGTCCGTTTCCATCGCTTAGCTAAATCTCAAGGACCTTTGGGGTTTTCAACAGGGACGCTAGCAGCCGACCGGTCTGCAAACGGGTGCCCCATGGCATTTCAGCAGCCAGTCGCGTCAGGACTTTTGCATGAGACTCGAATGAGACAGGAGGTTCCGATAGAGATCCAGGTTCCCTTCGACCATGGAGCGAAGGGAAAATCGCTCTTCAGCATACCGCCGGGCACCGTCAACCATCTTTTGCCGAAGATCGGTCTGAGTCAAAAGCCTCTCGAGCTGGGCTGCAAAACGTTCTGGGTCTCGTGGGGGGGCTAGCAAACCGGTTTGCCCATCGATGACGATCTCAGGTATTCCACCAACGGCGGTAGCAACAAGGGCGCAGCCAGCATATGTGGCATCGAGTAGACTGGTACCCAAGCCTTCGTCCTGCGAGGACAGTGCAAAGATATCTGCTGCCGCCAGCAGAGCGGGGACGTCGCGTCGTACGCCCAGAAATCTCAGTTGACCCGGCCCTAGTCCGAGTGTCAGGGCGAGTTGCTCCATGGCAGGGCGCAGCTCGCCTTCGCCTGCTATATAGCAAAAAAACTGAAGACCTTTGGCCCGGAGCAGGCCCAGGGATCGAATGAGAGTCTCATGGTTCTTTTGTTCGGTGAGAAAAGCCACGTTCCCTATGATGGGGACCTCGGCAGGTACCTGCCACTCGTTGCGCCAATGATGGGCTAGAGCGTTTCGATCCAGTTGTCGAAAAGGGGTGGGGTCGACCGCGCTGCGGACTATCGCGAGGCGCTCCTCAGGGACTCCGTAGTGGCTGAGGACTTGGGCAATAGCGCCGGAGATACAGACATAACGATCGATCCGCGGACTGAGGTATTTGAGACGATTGACCCAACTGGAACCAGGTGGGTAATCCACACGTCTATGCACCACGAGGCACACGTCAGGTACCAGCAGTTTGACGAACAGACCGAGATTGTGGGCACGCGAGCTCTGGCAGTCGATTAATGCGATGCGATGTTTACGGACATAACGCGCCAGCTGTCTCGCAGCGGAGACTATCGCTAGCCCTCGCATCCTCACAGGAACAATACTAGCAACTGGAGCGAGGCGTTTGGCGGCCTCTGAGTCGGGCGGTGCCGCAAGATGCCAAGCCCACTCTTCCGTTTGAGCGTGTTCTAGCAGGAGACGGAGCTGATTCTCGCCGCCTCGCCAGGTTGTTTCAGTGTCGATATGAAGAACAGCGCGACGCATAAGCTCTCTTCCCGGCATTCGTGGTTTCGCCTTTGGCGGCAAAACCTGCTTTGTTGCCGCATCCTATTCATGATAGAAAGAACGAACAACTCTTTTTTCTCATCCGGCCCGGAGGGTTCTATGAAGCTTCGTCTGCTCAGTCTGCTGCTAGCCTTTCCCTTGCTTGCCTCATCGCCCGCCTTCGCGCTGTTCAATGCGCAAGTGCTGACAGGTAAACGCGACACCAAGTTCGAATCCAACAATCAGTCACCAAGCAAATCTGGAGACGAACTCAAGCTGGCTGCTCACCTCGATCCCATTCCGCTGGTGCCGATCGGTTTTGGCTTGAGTCTGTCACAGACGACCTGGGATGCTTTCGATACCTACACCGGAGTGGATGGCTATGAGATCGGTCTCGAAGTCGAGGCCTGGCTGCCACTTGAACTAATGGGCTTGGTTCCTTATGCCAAGCTTGGCTATACGGTAGCTGGACAATACGGTCTGAAGGGAAAAGTCGCAGGTCAAGAGTTCACCCGAGTGTATAAGCCATCAGGATTATATCTCGCTGCGGGTCTCAAGTGGGAGTTTCTCCTACGCCTAGGGGTTATGCTGGAGGTCGAGCAGTCGACCCGGACTTTGGCTTTTGAAAAACTGGAAGATCTTCCATTAGATCAGGTCATTACGAGTACAGACGTCGACGCGAAAAGCATGAGTATCCTTTTTGGGGTCCAGGCAGGCTTGTAAGAATTGCGAGAGAAATATTTCTTATCTCTCTGTAATTCATAGTTATTTTTTAGAGCTCAGCCCCTCTCCTAAAGGTCGGAGTCACGATTCCGATAGTCTTCTCATTGAGTGTGCAGGAGAGGGGTCCTATGAAAAAAGTAACTGAACTTAGAAGCAAAAGCCTCCGAAGGGAGCGTAATTCCGACCTGATCCGTCGCATGCGGAACGGCGATCAGCTGTCGAGCTTCAACAGCTATTCGAGCTGGTTTCCTCCCCGTCCTATCATCGAAAAGGACCAGAACGCGTTGGAAAAACTTTATGGTGCGGATGTCGTCTCGCTGAACCATCGATCAGACGATGGCGATCATCATCCCTTCCGTCCGTTGCGTCTTGCCTGATCGACCGTGCGACCGTGTGATCTCGGCCTGGGTCTCCCTTTCCAGGCCGATTTTTTTTGGTCCGCTTGCCGATCTTCTCACGACCCATTCCAACTTTTCACCAGTTTTAGTCCATCCGCTTTTTCATACCATATTCGCGGCGGGTAAATATCTCCATGTTCTTGCGTCTCTCGGGGACCCCACCGATTCTTTTCAAGACGGCAGGCCTGAGGTCCGACCTTCTCTCTAACCCGGAAGGGCTGTGGAGGAACGATCGCATGAGGAAAGCGTATTGGGGCGATTTACGTTTGACGGTAACCAGCGAAAGCCTTGCTTACCAAGTCTTTGAGGTTTCGACTTGCACCTTAGGCATCTTATCTCCTACGCATCTTAGGAAGCAAGATGACCTCGAATTGGCTGGTCGATGGCATCATGTTCCGCTGAGAGTGAGAGAAGAATGCATCGTGCCGGGTGAACAGCAGTTGGGCCTCCATCGGTATCGTTTGGTCTGTCTCGATTCGAGCTGCGAGTTGGATCAGATCCTCCTCGATGAGGGGCAGCCGTGGACCGCTGAACACTTGCAATTTGTTCGCCTGACCATGCATCCTAAGCTCTATGTCGAAGCACGAAATCTGAGCAGCGATTCACTCGAACTGCTCGAAGCAGTCAACGTTTCCCGTAGCGGACTTCTGCTCAAGACGGCTCGTCCACTCACTCATCTGCGATCCTTTCCCTTAGCGAGCCGCCTCATGTTACGTCTTGACGTAGCCCAGCTTTGGATGCAGCGGCCATTGGAGCCTGTTTGTCAAGTCGTACGAACTTATAGCGAAGGGGAGGGGCCACAGACATTCGCCTATATGGCGGTCCAATTCCTCTTGTTTACGCCGGTAGAGCGTCGTCTTTGGAGAGATGTGATGGCTCGCTTGGAGCGACATGCTCGAGAGTCGCTTCTTGCTTCGACCTTCTGAGTGAGGTCAGGATTGTTCGTTCCTGGGCCAGTGCGTTTGGGCTTGGAAACGCTACCGAAAGCCGCTAACCTAAGGAATTCTGAGTCCCCGGTGCGGTTCCAGTTGTAAGTAAGGTATCTTTCGAAATTTATTCATCTTTACTTTGCATGCAGACAACTTTGTGGTAACCCAGCGATGGCCTCGGTCTGTGAGGAGTTCGAAGGCTCAAGCAGCCCTGCTTCAAGGTCTGGCATGAGCTCTGTGAGTCTTTCGCTGACTCAGCGAGTCCAGCCTTTTGCTGTAGATGGAGACGCGGGGGGGGGCGCGGCGGCGACATTTTAAGAATCGAGGGATAAATATGCCGAAAGATACGAAGCAGGATCCGAAGGATAATCTGATGGATGAGAGCCTACAGGCCTTCGCTAACGATGTGGGTATCGTCTGCGCTTTGGAAGCCGGTGGGAAGATATCGCCGCAAGAGGCCTATAAGCAAATCAAAGGACGTTGGAAAGAGCTGAAGCGAGCTAAAAAAGCCCTTTATCCTAAGGATAAGAGCGGCGAGGATGGGGACGCCGATTGAGCGAGGTCAGGCTGCATCGGACTTTTCACGTCACGACCAGCTCCTGTACAGTTTTTTTTTTCGCTAACCGGATCGTATCAACACCTGAAAAAGGCCGATCGCTTCTTGGGGATCTCCTCGACGGTTCCTCAGCTCTTGCCTAGCAGACCGATACTTCTCCGCTCATAAAAACCTATACAAAGCTATGCATAGTGTCATTATGTGATTCGCTCTCCGTTGATATCCGTTTCCGGCGTGCAACTGGAGTCCTGGAGGGGCGGTCATCCTGCGGGGCAG
>Ga0068877_10003814_pt1 | contig 11909 bp, 10 predicted proteins | sample NOAtaG_FD_66437 | JGI IMG/M metagenome (GOLD analysis project Ga0068877, IMG submission 66437) | Freshwater lake microbial communities from Lake Erie, under a cyanobacterial bloom - NOAA_Erie_Diel6S_1000h metaG | ecosystem: Environmental > Aquatic > Freshwater > Lake | place: USA: Ohio, Lake... | reverse complement strand
CTTCCCTGAATACGCGCAAAGGTCCGGCTTGAACAAAAAACTCTGGATTGCAGGCGGTGTTTCCGCCGTGCTGCTGCTCGCCGGCCTCGCCTGGTGGCAATTCGGCGGCGAGAGCGATCAGCCCGCCTTTCGCACCGCCAAACTCGACCGCGGCAGCCTGGTGGCCGCGGTTTCCGCCACCGGCACCCTCAATCCGGTGACCTCGGTACAGGTCGGCTCCCAGGTCTCGGGCCAGCTCAAGGAAATCTTCGTCGATTTCAATTCGCCGGTGAAGCAGAACCAGGTCATCGCGCGCATTGACCCCGACTCCTTCTCGTTGCGCGTGAACCAGGCGATGGCCGACCTCGAGGCCGCGCGCGCCACCGCGCTGACCCAGCGCGCCAACGTGGCGGCGCTGCAGGCCGAAGTCTCGCGCGCCGAAGTCGCGCTGGCCGAGGCCGAGCGCAACTTCAAGCGCAACCAGATGCTGGTGGAGAAAGGCTTCGTGTCGCAGGCCGCGCTGGAAACCTCGCAATCCGCGGTGGCCACTGCGCGCGAGCAGGTGAAGACGGCGCAGGCACAGCGCGCGGTGGGTGACGCCCAGGTGAAGAACGGCGAAGCGCTGGTGCGCCAGCGCGAAGCGCAGCTCTCGCAGGCCAAGGTGGACCTCGAACGCACCAGCATCCGTGCGCCGGTGGACGGCATCGTGATTTCGCGCAGTGTCGATGCCGGGCAGACCGTGGCCGCGAGCCTGCAGGCGCCGACGCTGTTCCTGATCGCGCGCAACCTCACCGACATGCAGGTCGAGGCCTCGATCGACGAGGCCGAGATCGGCCGCATCGCCGTCGGCCAGGAGGCGACTTTCACCGTCGATTCCTTCCCCGGGCGCAGTTTCAGCGGCAAGATCACCCAGGTGCGCAAGGCCGCGCAGGTGGTGCAGAACGTGGTCACCTACATCGCGGTCATCGCCGCACCCAACCCCGACCTGAGCCTGCTGCCGGGCATGACCGCCAACGTGCGCATTGTCACCGCGCGGCGCGAGGACGTGCTGCGCGTGCCCAATGCCGCGCTGCGTTTCCGCCCCCCCGGCGCGACTGATCCGGCGAAGGCCGAGAAGGGCGAAAAATCCGAGCGCGCGGAGAAGGGCGACAAAGGTGAAAAAGGCGGCGGCGACCGCGGCGCCGCGCTGCGCGAGCGCCTCACCCGCGAGCTCAAGCTCAACCCTGAACAGCAGCAGAAACTCGAGGCCATCCAGCGCGACACCGGGCAGAAGATTGCCGCCATCGCCACCGACAACCCGGCCGACCGCAAGCGCGAGATCGGGCGCCTGCGCGCCGAATCGCGCGCGCGCATTGCCGAGATCCTCGACCCCGAGCAGCGCAAGCTCTACGACGCCATCGTCGCCGAGCAGACGGGCCGCAGCAGCACCCGCGGCCGGGTCTGGGTGCTCGATGCCGAGGGCAAACCCAAGTCCGTGGCGCTGCGCCTGGGCATCTCCGACGGCAGCTTCACCGAGGTGCTGGGCGAGGACCTCAAGGCCGGCGACGAGGTGCTCATCGGCACCACTACCGGCGCTGCAGCCGCGGCCAAGGGCGGTAACCCGCCACGCTTCGGCTTTTAAAAATTATTCAATAAAATCAATAACTTAACATAAGTAAGCCAGCGCTTACATCGGCTATGACCGCGCCCCTCATCATCACCCGCGAACTGCGCAAGTCCTATGCGCTGGGCGGGCTTGAGGTGCAGGCGCTGCGCGGGGTGTCGCTGGAAATCGGCAGCGGCGAATTCGTCGCCGTGATGGGGCCCTCGGGCTCCGGCAAGTCCACCTTCATGAACCTGCTCGGCTGCCTCGACACGCCGTCCGGCGGCGAATACCTGCTTGCCGGCGAGCGGGTGTCGGGCCTCGGCGGCGACGCGCTGGCGGCCATCCGCAACCGCCGCATCGGCTTCGTGTTCCAGAACTTCAACCTGCTCGCGCGCACCTCCGCGCTGGAGAACATCGCGCTGCCGCTGCTCTACTGCGGCGTGCCCGCGGCCGAGCGCGAGCGCCGCGCCGCGGCGCGGCTGGCCGAAGTCGGCCTTGCCGACCGCGGCCACCACCATCCGGCACAGCTCTCCGGCGGCCAGCAGCAGCGGGTGGCGATCGCCCGCGCGCTGGTCAACGACCCGGTGCTGATCCTTGCCGACGAGCCCACTGGCGCGCTCGACACCCTGACCAGCTGCGAGGTGATGGCGCTGCTGCAGCAGCTCAACCGCCGCGGCATGACCGTGGTGCTGGTCACCCACGAGCGCGACATCGCCGAATTCGCCCAGCGCGTGGTCACCTTCCGCGACGGCCGCGTGGTTGAGGATCACCGCGTCGCCGCACCCAAGGACGCCGCGGCAATGGCGGCGCAATTGCGCGCCGAAGCGGGGGTGCAGCCGTGAACCTCGTTGCCAGCATGCGCATCGCCCTGCGCGCGCTGCGCATCAACAAGCTGCGCAGCGCGCTGACCATGCTCGGCATCATCATCGGCGTGGCGGCGGTGATCACCATGATCGCGGTCGGCTCCGGCGCGCAGGAGCGCATTGAAAGCCAGATCAAGGCGCTGGGCACCAACCTGATCATCCTGATGCCGGGCTCGACCACCGCCGGTGGCGTGCGCATGGGCGCGGGCTCGCGCAACACCCTGACCGAGGAGGACGGCTACGCCATCCAGCGCGACATCCCCGCGGTGCAGGCCTCGGCGCCGACGCTGCGCGGCACCGGCCAGGTGGTCGGCGGCAGCGGCAACTGGTCCACCGTGTTCCAGGGCGTGACGCCGGAATTCTTCGAGGCGCGCAACTGGGTGGTGGCGCAGGGCCGCGGCCTCGAGCCGCAGGACATTGCCGGCTCGGCCAAGGTCGCGCTGCTCGGCGACACCGTGGCGCGCAACCTCTTCGGCGACAGCGACCCCGTCGGCCAGTCGGTGCGCATCCGCAAGGTGCCCTTTGTCGTGATCGGCACGCTCGAGAAAAAAGGCCAGAGCCTGATGGGCCAGGACCAGGACGACATCATCCTGATGCCGATCTCCACCGCGAGGAACCGCGTGCTCGGCCAGTCGAGCGGGCGCCTGCGCACCGTGGGCTCGATCTCGATCAAGGTGCGCGACGGCGAGGACATGAAGGCCGCGGAAGAGCAGATCCGCGAGCTGCTGCGCCAGCGCCACCGCCTGCAGCCGGGGCAGGAGGACGATTTCTCGCTGCGTAACCTGTCCGAAGTGCTCGCCGCGCGCGAAGAGTCCAGCCGCATCATGGGCCTCCTGCTCGCCGCGGTGGCCTCGGTGTCGCTGCTGGTGGGCGGCATCGGCATCATGAACATCATGCTGGTGTCGGTGACCGAGCGCACGCGCGAGATCGGCCTGCGCATGGCGGTGGGCGCGCGTGGCCGCGACATCCTCACCCAGTTCCTGGTCGAGGCCACCACGCTGGCGCTGATCGGCGGCCTGCTCGGCATCGCGCTCGGGCTCGGCGGCTCGCTCGCCATCGGCCATTTCGCCGGCTGGCCGATTCACCTGACGGCCGAGCCGGTGCTGCTGGCGGTGGGCTTTGCCGCGGCGATCGGTATCTTTTTCGGCTTCTATCCCGCGCGCAAGGCCTCGCGCCTGCTGCCGATCGAGGCGCTGCGCTACGAGTAGCGCGGCAGCGCATCGCGTACAATCGCGCGGAACATGGACCCCTCGCTGGCCCTGAAGGCCGTCATCCTCGGCATTGTCGAGGGACTCACCGAATTTCTCCCGATCTCGAGCACCGGCCACCTCATCATCGTCGGCGGCCTGATCGGCTTCAACGATGCCAAGGGCAAGGTGTTCGAGCTGGTGATCCAGACCGGCGCGATGCTCGCCGTGTGCTGGGAATACCGCGTCCGTTTCTGCGGTGTACTGCGCGGCATGGCGAGCGAGCTGCCTGCGCAGCGCTTCGTGCTCAACCTGACGGTGGCTTTCGTGCCGGCGGCGCTGATCGGGCTGGCCCTCGGCGGCCTCATCAAGAGCCACCTCTTCCATGCGGTGCCGGTGGCGATCGCGCTGATCGTCGGCGGCTTTGTCATCCTCTGGGCCGAGGGCCGCGCCGCGACGCCACGCATCGACAACGTGGATGACATGACCTGGCGCGACGCGCTGAAAGTGGGCCTCGCCCAGGCGGCGGCGCTGTTTCCCGGCGTCTCGCGCGCGGGCGCCACCATCATCGGCGGCATGCTGTTCGGGCTGTCGCGCAAAGCCGCCACCGAGTTCTCGTTTTTTCTGGCGGTGCCGACGCTGGTGGCCGCCGGCGCCTACGATCTCTACAAGAACCGCGCGCTGCTTTCAGCGGACGATGTCAGCCTCTTCGGCATCGGCATCGTCACCGCCTTCATCTCGGCCTTTGTCTGCATCCGCTGGCTGATCCGCTACGTTGCCAGCCACGACTTCAAGCCCTTTGCCTGGTACCGCATCGGCTTCGGGCTGTTCGTGCTGGTCAGCGCCTGGACCGGCTGGATCGCCTGGTAAGGCGCGCCGGGCTGCGGCCCGGCTTAAGACTTCCGCTCAGCCCTGAATCCAGGGCAGGCCGGCCGCGCGCCAGCCGCCGACCGTGTTGCGATGGCCCGCAGCGTCGCGGTCGCCCTCGAAACCCTCAAGCACGTTGTAAGCCTCGGCGTAACCCGCCTGCATCGCCAGCATCGCCGCGTTGTGCGAGCGGCCGCCGCTGCGGCAGATGAACATCACCGCCGCATCCTGCGGCACCTGCGACAGAAGCTGATCCATAAAGGCCGGATTCGGGCGGCTGCCCGGATAGGTCAGCAGCTCGATCTCCACCGCGCCCGGAATGCGCCCGACCCAGTCCCACTCGGCGCGGGTGCGCACATCCACCAGCCTGGCGTTGGGCAGCGATTGGAGGAGGGCGTGGGCTTCCTGCGGCAGCAGCGCGCCGCTGTAGGGCAGCCCCATGTCCGCGCCGCGACCGGCGGCGGCTTCGAGTATGGCTTTGGTGTCGCTCATGGTGTGTGTGTTCTTTGAGGTTGAAGATGGTATTGGGGCGGGAGGCATTGTAATTGAGACACCCCGAGCCCCGCGGGTCTGCTGTCATTTTGATCCGTGCACCAAAACCAGTAGGTCCGGCGTATCCGTCAAATTTGAAATTTGACGGATATAAATGTCTCCGTTAGTATCCGTCAAATTTGAAATTTGACGGATACTAAGCCTTACCGATACGCCTTACCGATACCAAAGGGCAGACTGCGATGTCAAAACCGCTCTTTACGGCACACAAGGCAGCGCTCACCACGCTGTATGCCGATGTGGATCAGTCCACTGCAGGTTTGGGCGAACTTTCAGTGGGCACGGCGGGTTCCGTGCTTGAGCGCAGCAACGCCAACGGCACGCGCTTTTACGCCCATCAGTACTACGATGCCGAAGGCAAAAAGCGTGAACGATATATCGCCGGTCCGGCCGGCGAGGCCGAAGCTGACCAGCGCGCCGCCGAAATGCGCGACCGGATCGCCGCCAGCAAGGGGCTGGTGCAATCCGCGCGCTTGCTGGTGCGCGAGGGCTATTACCTGGCGGATTCCAGGACCTACGCTGCATTGGCCGCCCTGCACAACCACGGATTGTTTGCGGCTGGCGCGGTGCTGCTCGGATCACATGCGTATGGCGTCCTGGTCAATCATCTGGGCGTGCGTGCCGCCGTTTATGAAACCCGCGACGTTGATATCGGCCGCAATGAGCCGCTGGTGCTGAAATCACCGCTGGAAGAGGGTATTCTCGGCGCGCTGCTGACCTCGGACCTGCGGCTGGTGGAAACCCCAAGGATCAATGTGCGGGAACCTTCCACTTCGTTCATGAAACCAGGTGCCCCGCCGTTCCAGGTGGACTTGCTGACCCCGGTGCGCAGGAACCAGAAACCGTTTGAGCCCGTCGGCATCCCCGAGTTGAAGGCGCACGCCACCGGCTTGCCTTATCTGGGCTATCTCCTTGCCGAAACACAATACGCCACGATAATTGCCCGTGAGGGCGCCTGTCGAGTCAGGGTGCCGGTGCCGGAGCGTATGGCCTGGCACAAGCTGCTGGTGGCTGGACTGCGCGCGACGCAGTCATCCAAGTCGCGCAAGGATTTTGAACAGGGTTGTGTATTGCTGGCGGTCGTCGGTGAACTGGATGGCGACGTCGTGATGGAGGCGGCTGCCAGGCTGCCTGCGGCAGCCCGCAGCAAGATTCTCAAGCAGGCCGCTCAAATCGAAAAAAGGCTGGAGCCGCACCCGCGCGCACTGGATGCGTTGAGGCTGTCATTGAAGACTGGATACCTTTGATGCTTTTGGTGCTGAAATGACAGCGCGCCTGGCGCTGGACGCCGGCGATCACGGCGCTTCCGGTTTCCGGCTCTCGGTGCTTGCCGCCGCGCCGGACTGGTAGCCATATAGTCATTTGATTTAATTGAATGATTATTGATTTCATGATGAGCGTGCCGGACCCCCTGCGTGATGCCGCAGCCAACGGTGGCTGCGCGGCAAAGACGATGGCACGATCCGTGACGGCATCACCCACCATGCCCAGAAAGAGCCCGGGGACATCGTATTCGTCGAAGCGCTGCCGGCAGGCAGGCGACTGCTGAAGGGTGAGAGCTGCGGTACGATCGAATCGGTGAAAATCGCGGCGGATCTGTTCGCGCCGATCGATGGCGGGGTGGTGGCCGTCAATGCCTAAATCGCGGATGCGCCCGGGCGTATCAATGCGTGCGAAAGGTACCGGATTCGATTTTCAAGCCATAAGCTCCACATCAAATGGGTGGTTATTGAGAAGAGTCGCCGGCATTATGGATCGGCTGGGCCGCCTGCCCGAGCCCGCGCTCAACCACTGCAAAAGCGCAGATCCACAGCAGCGCGTCATACGCGTCGAACCAGTCGCCCGCGGCGAGCCAGAGCAGGGCGACCAGCAGCAGCGCGGCATAGAGCAGCAGGGTGCAGACCCGCAGCAGTTTTCGTGACCGGTCGACCCGCAGTTCGATTTCGAGGGCAACCACCACCCCGATCCACAGCCAGGCGTTGACGGTATCCAGCCATTCACTCTCGGCGACGAAGTGCAGCGCCGCCCACAGCACGGCGAGGCCCGCAGCTCCACGGACGAGCGCGAGGGCGTGCCGCCAGCGCTGGGCAAAGGCGGGCGCGAAGGCGGCAAGGCTGAATGCGGTGATGAGTATGAACCAGGCCGCGGCATCAAGGGCTTGACTGCCATGGCCGCGGGACAGATAAACCGTGACATCGATCCCGAGCAGGGCGAGGATGAATGCGTGGGTCCGCGCCCCGCTCATGGCACGGTTATGGCGTCAACCGGGATGAGGGAGGCCGTGCTCGTGCCGCACGCCGTAGCGCTGCGGCAGCAGCGAGCCGATGATCATGCCGGTGAAGGAGACGGCCAGCCCGATCAGCTGCGGCGGCACCAGGCTTTTTTCGCCGATCAGGATTTCCACCAGGATCCAGGACAGCAGTCCGCCAAGGGTGGCGGCCAGTGCGCCCTGGGTGGTTGCGCGCTTCCAGAACGCGCCCACCACCAGCGGCACGAAAGCGCCGGCGAGGGTGACCTTGTAGGCCGATTCGACCATGTGGAAGATCGACAGCTCGGAATTGAGGGCAACCAGCAGCACCACGCCGGCGAAGGCGACGATGGTGATGCGCATGATCCACAGGAACTTGCGGTCGGTAAGGTTCGGGAAACAGCCCTTGACGATGTTCTCGGCGAACATCACCGAGGGCGCGAGCAGGGTGGCCGAGGAGCAGCTCATGATCGCCGAGAGCACCGCGCCGAAGAATACGATCTGCGCGAACAGCGGCATCTGCTGCAGCACCAGCGTGGGCAGGATCAGCTGCGAGTCCCTCTCCAGCAGCTCGTTGAACAGTTCGGGGTCGATCAGCGTGGCCGAGTAGGCAATGAACATCGGCACGAAGGTGAAACAGAAGTAGATGGTGGCGCCGAGTACCGAGCCCCAGATCGCGATTGTTGCCGACTTGGCCGAGGTCACGCGCTGGAACACGTCCTGCTGCGGCAGCGAGCCGAACATCATGGTGATCCAGGCGCCGAGGAAGGTGATCCACATCCAGGGGTCGGGCGGCGGGAAAAACTCGAACTTGCCGGCCTGGGCCGCATGGTCAATGACCACGCCGGCGCCGCCGGTGAGGCCGCTCACCGCCCAGGCGATGTAGAGCAGGCCGCACATGCTCACCATCATCTGCACGAAATCGAGGATGGCCACCGAGAACATGCCGCCGAAGGTGGTGTAGGTGAGCACGATGGCGGTGCCGATGATCATGCCCATTTCGGGGCTGACGGCGCCGTTGGTGATGACGTTGAAGATCAGGCCCAGGGCCATGATCTGCGCGGAGACCCAGCCCAGGTAGGAGCCGACGATGCACAGCGAGGTGATCACTTCCACCGTGCGGTTGTAGCGCATGCGGTAGTAGTCGCCGACGGTGAGGATGTTGAGCTTGTAGAGTTTGTGGGCAAAGAAGAAGCCGGCGATGATCAGGCACATCGACGAGCCGAAGGGGTCGGCAACCACGCCCGAGAGCCCTTCCTTGACGAATTGCGCGGAAACGCCGAACACCGCCTCGGCGCCGAACCAGGTGGCAAACACGGTGGCGGTGACCACCGGCAGCGGCAGCGAGCGGCCGGCCACGGCGAAATCCTTGGCGCTGTGGACGCGGGTGGCGGCCCAGAGGCCGATGCCCACGGAGACCATCAGGTAGGCAATGACGAACCAGAGCAGCATCGCAACTCCCTTGTTTGCGTAGCGTTATATTGCCGTATTCCGCCCGCTCAGGCGAACCACTGCGCCGCCAGCAGCAGCGCGAGCAGGGCCGCGGCGAGCGCGGTCAGCCAGGTGTTGAGACGTTGGCGGGCGATCAGCGTGTCCAGTTGTTCGCGCAGCAGCGCCTCGCCGTCGCGCGACAGGTATTGCTGTGCCAGCCGCGGCAACTGCGGCAGCAGTTCGCTCCACAGCGGCAGCTCTTCGCCCAGCCGGCGCAGCAGGCCGCGCCAGCCGACCTGTTCCGACATCCAGCGCTCGAGGAAGGGCTTGGCCGTGCTCCACAGGTCGAGGTCGGGGTCGAGGTCGCGGCCGAGGCCTTCGATGTTGAGCAGGGTCTTCTGCAGCAGTACCAGCTGGGGCTGGATTTCGATGTTGAAGCGGCGCGAGGTCTGGAACAGGCGCAGCAGCACCTTGCCGAAGGAGATTTCCTTCAGCGGCTTGTCGAACACCGGTTCGCAGACGGCGCGGATCGCGGTTTCGAATTCCTCGACGCGGGTGCCCGGCGGCGCCCAGCCGGATTCGACATGCGCCTCGGCCACGCGCCGGTAGTCGCGGCGGAAAAAGGCAAGGAAGTTGCGCGCGAGGTAGTGCTTGTCGCGCTCGGTCAGGGTGCCCATGATGCCGAAATCGAGCGCGACATACTGGCCGTTGGCCGCAACCAGGATGTTGCCCGGGTGCATGTCGGCATGGAAAAAGCCGTCGCGGAAGACCTGGGTGAAAAAGATTTCGACGCCCGCCCGGGCCAGTTTCGGGATGTCGATGCCCTGCGCGCGCAGCGCTGCGACATCGGAAACCGGCGTGCCGTGCATGCGCTCCATCACCATGACCTCGGTCGCGCACCAGTCCCAGTAGACCTCGGGCACGGCGAGCAGGGGCGAGTCCCGGAAATTACGCCGCAGCTGGCTGGCATTGGCGGCCTCGCGCATGAGGTCGAGCTCGTCTTCGAGGTGGCGCGCGAATTCGGCAACGACCTCGCGCGGCTTGAGCCGCTTGCCGTCGGACCACAGCCACTCGAGCAGCAGGCCGGCGGCATCAAGCAGCGCGACATCCTTGGCGATCACGGTGGCGATGCCGGGCCGCAGCACCTTGACCGCGACTTCGCGGCCATCGGGAAGCTGCGCAATGTGTACCTGCGCCACCGAGGCGCTGGCGATCGGGGTCAGGTCAAACCGGGCGAAGACCTTGTGCAGGGGTTTGCCATACACGGCGCCGAGGATGCGTTCGACGGCGGCGCCCGGAAACGGCGGCACCCGGTCCTGCAGCCGCGCCAGTTCCTCGGCGATGTCGGGCGGGATCAGGTCGCGCCGGGTGGACAGCACCTGCCCGAACTTGACGAAAATCGGGCCCAGGGTTTCCAGCGCGAGGCGCAGCCGCACCGCCCGCGGCTGCGACAGGTCGCGCCAGAACAGCAGTTTCTGCACGGCAACGCGCAGCAGGCGCACGCGCTCATGCCCGAGCAGAAACTGGTCGAGGCCGAAGCGCAGCGCGACAAGCAGGATTTTCAGCAGACGGAGGAGACGCACCCCCGCATTTTATCCCCCCCAGCGGCGGGGTCGCGCCCAGGCGGCGCTGCGCAGGCGTTCGATGCGTTTTTCCAGCCGCGCGACATCGTCGCGCAGGGTGTCGACTCCAGCGGCGAAGGCGCGCAGTTCGCCGGCCGAGGCGATCAGGGGGCGTTCCTCGGTCCAGTATTCGCTGAAGGAGCGGGCGAGGTTGTCGCCGCCGGCGCTCGCCCATTCGCCGAACTGGCGCAGCGACTGCATCATGCGGTGGGCCGCAATGTCGCCGAAGATGCGCGACAGGTCTTCCTCGGCATCCCAGCGCAGGTGCCGCCACAGCTGGTTGAGCACGCTGGCGAGCGCGGTGTCGCCTTCGACGCGGATGTCACGCCAGACACTGTCGTCGCGCGCGGCGAGGCGCAGCATCAGGCCCGGTGTCAGCGTGACGGTCAGGGCCGGCACGCTGCCCGCTGCGGCAGCGGCGGTTTCGCCGCTGTCGAGGATGCGCAGGTTGACCGGGAGGGGGGGCGCATCGAAGCGCACCACCTTGCCGGCATGGGGCCTGAGCAGCTCGCGCGCCCAGGCGTTGCCACGCAGCAGGTGGTTGAGCGGCGCGCCCGCGAACTGGTCGAAGGGCGACGCCGCCGTCATGCTCAGGCCTGCTGGATGCCCGAAACCTGCCAGCCGGTGTTGCCGCGGATCGGCTTCTCGAGGTGCCAGATTTCGGCGAAAGCCTGCGGTTCGGCCGCGCCATCTTCACGGATCAGGCCGGAGAAGCGCACGCTGACCACATAGAGCAGGCCTTCGGTGACCACTTCCAGCACTTCGGATTCGAGGGTGACCACATCGGTCTTGCCCTGGGCCGGGCCTTCGCTCTGCCAGTGCGACTGGATGTCGGCGAGCAGGTCGGGGGCGAGGAAATCAGCCAGGGCTTCGCTGTCGCGCTTGTCGTTGGCCTCCTGCAGGCGCACGAAGTTCAGGCGCGCGTGCCGCAGGAATTCCTGGGCATTGAAATCCGCCGGCCAGCGGCCTGCGGTGGCCGCCACCGGGTTCGCTGCGGGGGCGCTGCCGCCGCCGAACAGGGGCTGTGCTTCCGGCTGCGGTGCCTGACCCTGGTGGCCGGCATACTGCAGCGGGGCCTGCTGGGCGGCGCGGCCGCGCAGGGCGCGGAAGGCAAACACCAGCACTGCGGCGATCGCCAGTGCGAGCAGCAGCCCGCCGAGCGCGCCGGCGATGCCGTTGTTCATGAACAGCGCCATCAGGCCTGCACCCATGGCGAGGCCGGCCAGCGGGCCGAGCCATTTGTTGCCTTGGGGTGCGGCGGCAGCCGCGCCCTGCTGCTGCGCCGGGGCACCCGCCTGCTGTTGCTGCTGCTGTTGCTGGGCCTGCTGCTGGGCCGGGGCCTTGGGCGCCGGCTGCTGGGTGATGCTGCGCTGGCTGCCCATGTTCTTGCCGCCGCCCAGGCGCTTGGAGGCTTCGGTCTCGGCGCTGACCAGGGCAAGGCCACAGAACAGGGCCAGGGTGGTAATCAGGGTTTTCACAGGGTTCTCCTCGTATTTATGGATGCAGCTTTGACAACAGCATTATAGGTTTCGCTCCCGTGTGCTTCATTACAAACAGTAATGGTATGGCTAGTAC
>Ga0068877_10003813_pt1 | contig 11910 bp, 13 predicted proteins | sample NOAtaG_FD_66437 | JGI IMG/M metagenome (GOLD analysis project Ga0068877, IMG submission 66437) | Freshwater lake microbial communities from Lake Erie, under a cyanobacterial bloom - NOAA_Erie_Diel6S_1000h metaG | ecosystem: Environmental > Aquatic > Freshwater > Lake | place: USA: Ohio, Lake... | reverse complement strand
GATCAACCGTACATGGGGAACTGGTGGGTGCCTGGATTGCAAATTGGATATGAACATTCGTTCATCCATCAAGTCGCGGACTTCCTCAAGAGTTTGGAAACGGGAGAGCCAGCTCATCCATCTTTCCGGGATGCGCTTGAAACACAAAAGGTCTGTGACGCAGTCCTCGCGAGCGCCAAGAACAGACAATGGGCAAACGTTTGATTTTGACCGCATTCGCGATTTCAGCAGAAACCAAGAATCAATCACGAAGGAAGCAATATGCCTTTGATTCGAATAGGAGCTTTTTTCGTGTTGACTCTGTCCCTGGGATGTCTTGCGTCCATAGCCGATGACCGACTACAAGTTGAATCTGCGACAAAGCCGACAAAACAGTCGTACTTTTGGATCTTTTTGACGTCGGGTAAAAGTACAGCAAATGTCGATCGCGGTGAGATCGAAAAAATGCAAGCATCTCACCTTGGTAATTTTGGTCGTATGGAAAGCTCGTTTGTTATCCGTTTTGTCCTAGGATGCGTCGCATGGATTGCACTGTCACAGGTCCATTGCGCCGAAGAACTGTCTCTCGACAAAGGAACGGCCATGGAGTTTCGGGCCGCACGCGGGCGGTAACAGTAAAGAACCAACTGCAGGCCCCTGCATGCACGTTGCACCGCTCGTCGTAGTAAAGCTCGGTCCAAAGTCGATCTACAAATTCCGTTATCGGCTCGTTGTGGGGAATCAAGACAGGATTGCAGAACAGCTCGATGCACTGTGGACTGCTCACGCAGATGAACAAGCTGAACTCACTCAAGGACCGACTCAAGGCCAATAGGAAGGGACTTCCGCTTCGATTCGAATTTGATCGTCCCGAGTCGGATGGGTAAAGCCGATCTCGCGGCAGTGAAGTGCAATGCCTTCGGCGAAGCGACGCTTTGAACCGTAACGAACATCACCGACAACCGGGGTCCCAATTGCTTGCATCTGGGCACGAATCTGGTGCTTACGTCCCGTAATAAGCTTGATCTCAAGCAATTCTCCGAGAGAGGTCGTAGCCAATCGTCGATACTCGAGAATTCCTAATTGAGCTTGCGCAGATTTCGTAGTCGATGCAGTTGTGACAACGTCAGAGTCTCGACGCGTCAGCCAATGTTCGAGACGTCCCTCTTGCTGTGGGGGACTCCCTTCGACGATGGCCCAGTAGTTCTTGATCATCGTGTTATTGCGTAATTGTTCGCTCAGTCGACTTGCTGCTTTGGATGTACGTGCGAACGGTACGGCACCTGTCACTCGACTGTCAAGTCGACTGACAACTCCGATGAATACGTTACCCGGCTTATGGTACTTTTGCTTGATGTAGGAGCGAGCCCATTCCAAAAGACTGAACTGGTCCTCCGTGGCTCCTTGTACGATCCAACCTGCTGGTTTATTAACGACGAGCAGGTGATTGTCTTCAAGTAGTATTTCCATGTTTAGCCGAAAGCTACTCTCGGCTGATAGGACATCTCTCGATGAAACGCATTGGCAATCGAAAGCAGCTTGGCTTCGCTCAATGGTGCTCCTTGCAGCTGCATCCCTAGCGGCAAACCTGTGGAGTGCAGTCCGCTGGGAATTGATACGGCAGGAATGCCTGCGAGATTTGCACTCACCGTGTAAAGATCTTCCAGATACATTTGCACTGGATCATTGACTTTTTCGCCAAGCCGAAACGCTGGGGTCGGAGTTGTTGGACCAAGGATTGCATCGACGGATTCGAAGGCTCGATCGTAGTCATTGCGAATGAGCCGGCGGACTCTTAACGCCTTCAAGTAATAGGCATCGTAGTAAAAAGCGCTCAATGTATAGGTGCCAAGCATGATTCTACGCTTTACTTCTATGCCGAAGCCCTGCGATCTCGAATGTTTATACATCGCAACGAGGGCCGATTCGCCCGCTGCCGTAGCCTTGTCTACTTTGGCACGGAAACCGTAATGCGCACCATCGAAACGAGAAAGATTGCTACTGGCTTCGCTAGGAGCAACAATATAGTACGTCGGAATCGCATAACGATGATGTGGCAGGACGAGCTCCTGTATGCGAAAACCCAACTTCTTGTAAACGTCGATCGCCTCCAAGATGGATTGTTTGATTTCAGGATCCAATCCAGGGCTATCGAGATGTTCAGGAACGATTCCAATCGTATATGTTTTCGAGTCGCTCTCCAGGAAGTTCGAGTAATCATCCAACGGCAGATTCAAGCTCGTCGAATCGCGACCGTCATGGCCACCTATCGTTTCCAACATGATAGCCAAATCAGAAACGGTATTCCCAAACGGGCCCGCTTGATCGAGACTGCTGGCATAGGCGACCAAGCCATAACGGCTGACGCGACCGTACGTGGGCTTCAGCCCACATACTCCGCAAAATGCCGCGGGCTGTCGAATAGACCCGCCGGTATCAGTACCAATCGATACTGGCGAAAAACCAGCCGCTACGGCCGCAGCCGACCCACCGCTGCTTCCACCACACGTGCGAGAAAGATCCCACGGATTCTTGGACGAGCCGGCCGCACTCGTTTCGGTCGATCCTCCCATCGCGAACTCATCGAGGTTCGTTTTTCCCAGGATGATCATGTCCGCCCGGTTCAATCGTTCAACAACGTCGGCATCAAAAGGTGAAATATATCCATTCAAGATCTTCGATCCGCAAGTCGTGGGTAGACGTTTGGTGCAGAGGATGTCTTTAATCGAGATCGGGATGCCCGCGAGTGGGCTCAGCGATTGTCCAGATGCTCGAAGCTCGTCAATACGAAGCGCAGACTTCATGGCATGGTCTGCATCGAGGCTAACAAATGCGTTTACAGCCGGATCGTACTTGGCAATTCGATCCAAGTAATAGCGAGTCAGCTCACGACAGGAAACGGTCTTTTCCGCTAGTTGCTTTGATATCTGCTTTAATGATGTTAAATCCATAGGGTTTAAAGAATACCAAACGAATGGCAATCGGCAACGCTAGAGTCGGCAACACGCGAATAGCCACTTGCGACGGTACCGTCGGCTCTATCGAACTTATGGTTTCGGTGGAAATCCGTAGCGCCCGCGAATTTGTTCCCAGGAAGCTTTCAAAGAGTCAAGCAGTCGAGGCACATGCCCAGAAGCCATATACACGCGACAGCTAACTGCAGATTGCGGATAGAAATTCGTGATGAAGTCGAAACTAAACTCAAACGGCCCGTGTCCAATCATGACTGCGTTCGCATAACTTCCACTCAAAATCTCGTCACGAAGCTTGAGTTCGTCGTAAACCTCTTGCGGATTCTGGCGGCGCGGCGAATTCGCGTTTTGATTCGGGTTGGCAGGGACAGGGGCCGCAGCGCCCGGATGAACGTCGATTGAATTCGCTTCAAAGGGACTTGGGGAATCCGTTAGAGCGTTAGATTTCGGAGACGCCTCTGCTGAATTGACCGATTTGGGTACAGCTGAATCCGCTCCCTCCCCCATGGATGTTTGGGTCGGCACAGCATTATTGGAATTATTGGATGTCACTCCGTATGGCGATGGAGAAACGGCAGGAGACGGCGCATTGACGATGGGTGAAGGCACGCCTGGCAATTCCCCATACCTTTGCTTGAACAACTCCATGTTCGTCGTCAGCGCGTCAATAAACTGAGGCATTACCAAATGAGGCAGAACAACACGAGCAACAACGCAACTCGGCCGCGGTAAATTGCGAACAAAGTCAAGCAAGAACTCGGTTCCACCGGTCACGACGATGACTCCGGTACTTATCTCTCCTCGCGCGACATGCTCTGGAATTCGAGCACGCACCGCGGGCATGTTCTCCATGGGATCGGATCTATCATCTGGGTTAATGGGAAACGCCATTCTCGTTCCGTTCGATTCGAAGTGTGCACAAGCGACAGCTACTGCTATTGAGATGATACCATATTCCCTTCCTCCCGCACGTCGTCTCGTTTCATTTCCGCAGAGACTCTCGCAATCCTATCCATGAAAACCACACGACTCTGTCTGTAACGGTATCTGTTGAAGGCAATCGATAGACAAATAAGAAACATGTAGCGATTTTATGGGTTAGGGAATTCTTCTTCCTTTTAGCGATCATCTCCAACGAACAACAAAATCACTTATGTCCAGCTTCACGGCCGAAGTCCTTCATCCGTCCATGCGTGCATGGCTTCAACATGCGTTTGATGCGGAGGCGTCCGATCTTCATTTGATCGATCAATACCCACCATCTGTCCGCGCTCAAGGAAAACTAGTTGAGATAGCATCTGATCCCATTTGCGAACGGGTTCTTTTCGATGCTATGCAACCCATCGCCTCTGAGCAACTGTTAGTTCAACTGAGAAGCACTAAGAATGCCGACCTAGCAACATCAGTCATCTTCGGAGATCAACAGTATCGATTGCGCATCAACCTGTGCCTAGCGAACGGTGCGATAGGGGCTTGTATTCGAATCATCCCGGATCGCATTCCTGATTTTTCCTGGGCGTCCTTTCCCGAGGATCTCGCTTTCAAGATTTGCTCGTTCCCCAACGGACTCGTCCTTTTCACGGGCATTACCGGCTCAGGAAAGAGCACATCTCTTGCTATGATCATCAACTGGATGAACAAGCAAGGCGGAAATCGAATTTTAACGATTGAAGATCCTATCGAGTACCAGTTTCCTTTTCATCCGAATTCCGTCGTGACGCAACGAGAACTAGGTTCCGACGTGGAAAGCTTTGCCGATGGACTGAAGTACGGACTGAGGCAAGATCCAGATGTGATTCTCGTCGGAGAAATCCGCGACGCGGAAACGGCCAAGATGGCCTTGAGCGCGGCCGAAACAGGGCATCTTGTTCTATCCACGCTCCATACGCGCGACGCCAAGGGAGCTATATCGCGCTACGCAGATATGTTTCCACAAAACGTTCAGAACGAAGTTCGCTCACAGCTCGCCACCATACTGCGGGCTGTTATATGTCAACGACTTCTCGAGAGCTCCGTGCCAGGAGAGAAACAAGAACTCGCCCTGGAGATCATGTTCAACAATTCTGCGATCAGTAACGCTATTCGTATCGGAAAACTGGAAAGCATTGACAACTACATACTCACCGGTCGCAACGAAGGAATGATCACACTTGACGAATCGATCAAGAGGTTGGTCGCATCCGGATTGGTCCTCAAAGAATCGGCGGCACGATTCCTCAGCGACAGATAATGCATCTCAGCAACTGATGCCAATCCAAACCGCTCGATAGGAATGGTGAAATTGTTTTAGCAGCACTCGTTTAACCGTTCGCCTCAGATTGCTCCCTCTAGCTAAAAATGCATCGATTCAGTCTTTAGGTTGCCACTCTTCGTCGCGACCAAAGAACATGAGGTGTTGTTGAGGCAGTTTGTCATATTCACGTACCAGTTTGAATCCGTTAGCTCGGTATTCCTTAATCGCTTGCGCCTTGGTCATTTTGTGTTCGGGCTTGATCGGTACCGTCGGATCCTCGGCACGGAACTCTACCAACGCGATCACTCCGTCCGGTTTCAAAGCCTTTCGAATTGCCGCTAACATTTGGACTGGATGCGAAAACTCGTGATACACATCCACCATCAAAACAACATCGATGGAAGAGGCTTCCAATTTCGGATCCCAAAGCTCACCAAGTACCGTATCGATATTCTCGACCTTGACTTCTTGCATTCGTCTCGACAACGCTTGGAGCATTTCGGGTTGAATGTCGACAGCGATCACACGTCCCTTGGGAGCCACTAAGCTCGCCATCTTGAAAGTATAGTAGCCATCGCCCGAGCCCATATCGCAAACCGTCATTCCATTCATCAATCGAAGCTGTTCGAGCATTTCGCTCGGCTTTTCTTCGTCGACCCGTTCCGGGCGATTGAGCCATGGAATGCCATGATAGCTCATCGGCAGAGCCACACGACGGCCCATATAGCTTGTCAAGCCTCGAGGAGGTTTCTGCTTCGAGCTTTTTGTATCTGATGGTTCTTCTTGCGCATGTAGCGATGCCGTAACGAAGAAGAGGACAGCCATCATACTGCCGAGCATGGCCCAGCGACTTACGGTTCGATCATTGCTCATTGGATGGTTCATTGAATGGCGAGTTGGGTTTAGGGTTCGTTGGATTTAGGGTATCACTCGCTATCAGTCTTCGAGCGGTACAGGGACGAAATAGGGTTGTTTCGCAGACTCGAGGTAGGTCTCGAGGATTATATGGGCGGCAATCTTGTCCAGTTGTTTTTTTCTTTGCTTATGGGTTAACTCGGCTTCGCGGAGCATCCGATTGGCCAGCGCTGTCGTGTAACGCTCGTCGACAAATCGGACCGGAGTCTCAGTCTCTTCCAGCAGCCATCGAGCAAACCGACGCACCTCTTGAGACTTTTGGCTTTCTCGTCCGTCGCAATGGATCGGTAGCCCCAAGACGAACCCCATGATCTGGTTTTCTTTAACGAGCTTTACAAAGTAAGCTTGGTCCAACTCCACCGACCGACGAACATAGGTTTCCAAGGGACTGGTCCAGGTTCGACTCGGGTCGCAAACAGCAATCCCAATGCGAACGGTTCCGTAATCAACGCCCGCGAGTCTCCCCTCGTCAGGCCAGCCGTCGACCGTGTTTTTTGAATTCTCCAAATTACCTATCCTGCTCGAGGCTCCCCAAACTCACTTGTAATGCCGATTGGATTCTTGATATGGTCGCACGGTGAAGGGTTGAAGACAAGTGTCCATCCCTGAAGCCGACACAAAATAGTACTAGGTAGGAAGATGAAAATGATGGCACGGAGAATTCTTAGCGTTAGCAGATTTCGCAGCATTCTTTTGGCCAGCCTTCTCGGATCAGGTTTGTCCTTTTTGGGACTTCCAGGCTTGAATTCCTCCGTATTGGGGCAAGACCCGCTGGACATGAATGAGGCGGAACGCATGCTCGACATTGACGTTGTCGAGTTGCGTGACCAACTAGTGTTCGGACTGCGTACATTCCAGCCCGCACAGCAGCAGTTTATCGATCTCGTGATTCAAAAAGTAGAATCCAAAGAAATCTCGCGGGCTATGGTGAATGTTGTTTTCGTTTGGGCAAGAAAGAGAAATCCCAAAGTTCCCTATCCCTATTTCGAGATAGTTCTTCGCTTGCTTGCCGAACGTAAAGGAGTCGTGTTGCCAGCGACCAACTCGATCGTTATCGCTCAATAGAAACTCCACTACGACTTTCGCAATGACGTCTAATCAAAGTGATTGGAACCCACTTGCCAATCGTCGACAACCAACCGTTTAGAGACGGATCGATGCATTTCTCGTCGAACCAACGATGCATAACCTCCAGCCAATGCGTCACTTTCTGAAGGAATGACAACGCACATCGAGTTGCATTCGCGAATACGCTCGATGAGCCTAGACTGTTCCGCATCTGTCAACATCCTGGGCCAGAACGTAGGATTCGCCGACGTCAATGGCCTAAGTCCAGTGCGGAAGTAAAAGCGATTATGATTATGCCCATCAAAGGTCAAGTAAGCAGAATTGGTATCGAGGATTGCTTGCGTGACTGCGTTTTCTTTCTTTGCCAATGGAGGATCTAATCGCATCAGGCGGACGCCTTCACCAATCAAGGGTTCATTGATTGCCCATCGAATCCATGGTGTCACCGACATCGCCAGAATAAGCAGCGTCACGATTCCGGCACTTCGAACTAGGGCCCTTGGGGCGACAGTGGGTGATTGTGCGAGGATGCTCTGCTGAAGACAAATCGCCATTGGAATCCATGCAAAGGCTGTTGCGAGGGAAAGCTGTGTACCTGGGGTTGGGTAAGCAATCGCTGGCGCTAAGCAGACTAGGCTTACCAGAAAAACCATAGGGGAAGGAAGGTGCTTTCGAGTCCTTACCCACAACAATGGCAACATCGCAGGTCCCGCCAGTACCAACCAAGACGTGGCCCCTCGCGATTCGAGACCATGCATTAGTGGTCGCCAGAAATCGTTGAGAATAGTGAGCACCGCGCCCGCATAAGCCACAATACCTATCCCGAGAAAGACCCGATTCCTATATCTTCGAAACACTGGTAAGCAAGATATGATCGCAGCGACTGCTAACACGAGTGCAAACCGATTCAACGGAATAGAATGATAAAACTCTATCGTGAATCTTCGATGCTGCCCAACTAACCCCCACGCGAGATCGTGCAATCGCGTTCCGGAAAGTATTGCCAGGCAACTGATCACGAATGCAACCATCGATCCCGTGAATAGCACGGCAATTAGGGCAGAACGATAGCTCAAAATTCCAAAACAAGGATTTTTGCTCTTCTCGACAGGATTGGACGATTCATCGCGCGATGCAACGAAAGCCTCCAAGATGAGTGGAATTGCCATGACCGCACCACAATTCAATTTGATCATACCAATCAGTCCAACGCAACCTGCGGCCATAGCCCATCGACTTCTCGAAGATCCAGTGACGAACCAGATTGTCAACATACTAAGAACTAAGATCCATTCTTGAGGATGTCCAGGCTCGAGCGAGAGTTTGTTGAGATGCACATGAAACAATAGAGCAGTAATCGTCCTCAGCGGTTCTGCAACGCAGAGTCGCCTGAGAACAGCATAACACAACACCGTGGAAGTACACCAAAAGACGATTGTCTTCAGACGAACCCAATCTTGATTCAATGGCAGACCAAAAACGGAGTGCAACGCGCCTGACAAAAAATAATACGCTGGACCGTATTGGGTATGTGTACTGCTATAAAGCGGCGCCCCGTCGATGAATGTACGTAGCGTCATCATGACATAGCCCTCGTCATCATACGGGGCAAGTGTCGACATCACGATTGGGAAAGAGATAAAGACTAACGCGAAGTGGAAGAGCATCAGCTTGATCACTCTTCGTTGGAAGATTGAGAGACGAAACTTTCGGTTGTCGCTCGCTTCAGGGGCTGGACCGTTCATCGCGAAGCAACCGGAGTTGAGTTTGGTTGTGTGCGAGTGACAGGCGTACTTATCTCAGAAACCGCTGCCAATTCATGGAGCAACTCGGACTCGCTGCATTTATCTAGAGAATCAGCTTCAGTGGTCCCTGCATTCCGGAGGCGAGAAACAATATAGCTTGGTCGTCCGCGAACTTGCTCATAGTTTCGGGCGACGTACTCCCCAAGAATAGCAATCCCCAGCGAATTGATCGCACCAAAAAAAGAACTAACGATTGTGACTGAGGCCCAGCCTGGAATGGCTAAGCCGGTGAATACTCGATGGTACGACGCGAAAGCGACGGTTCCAACCGACACATCGGCTCCCATCTTCCAACGTTCTAGAAAACGCGGGATCGTATTCGGATCATCTTGCCCATCGCAGTCCATCAGGATGACAGCGTCTGCATTCACATAGTCCAGCCCCGCCCGAACCGCAGCGGTGTGACCAAAGTTGCGAGAAAGGTGCAAGACCTTGACTCGTTGGTCGTCCTGGGCGAAGCCATCCAGAATCTCGGCACTCGCATCGGTTGAACCATCGTTGACGAAATAGACAGACCAGTCGCACGGGAATTGCGAGAGCGAGTGGCGGATATCGCTGAACAGTGAGTGAACGATTTCTGACTCATTCAAGAGTGGCAGAATAACGGCAACCGACGGACGGCGATTGGAGCACTGGTTCATCGTTCCAAGACTCCGACAAGAGACAAGCCGACTGGAATGTTCAGCGTCTTTGCAATGCTTCGTTCCGTTTCAGCACAACGAATCAATGTTCGATTGATCCACGGTGAAACATTCGGAAACTCAGTGCCAGCACGCGACGGAAACACTTTGCGCAACAATCGAACGACGCATGCAATTGGCAATGTAAACGAGTTCCAGTGGCTAAGCTCCAACACTTTGAGACCCGCCTCTTTCGCATGCTGCTTTAGCGTACTGGATGTATAACGCCGAAAGTGCCCAAGTCTTTCATCCCAATCAGAATACAGAAACGGGTAGGCTGGGACCGTGAAGACAATCTTTCCCGTCTCAGTTAGGCAGTTTGCCGCATTTCGCAGCGCGAGCACTGGATGTTTCAAATGTTCGAGCACATCGAGCAACACGATCGCTTCTGCCGAAGCTGGCTCGACGGGCCATGGTTGATGTAGATCGTGGAGATGGACGTTGGTTAGACCTTGCTTTGAAGCATGTTCAACAGATTCGTCCATGCAGTCTAGACCGGCCACTTGATACCCCATTTGTTTCCAGTGGAGCAGATTACCACCTGCACCGATGCCACCCTCGATAATACGCGAAGGAGGTGGAGCGTATCGGGTCAACAGATTTGTTGCCCAGTTTCTTTTGGCAACATGCCACCAATAGCTATCTTCTAGCTGAATCAATTGATCGAGGTGAGCAGCTTCCATTCTTCGATCGCCTTCAATAGTCAGGTCTGAATACGGTCTAAGTTGATCCGACTTGAGACCATAGCTCACGGAGCTGGTCATGGATTACCATGATTGAGAAATTACACGGGTATCTAGGCCTGACGGGCAAGTTGTATGGGATAGAGCGACTGAAAGCTGCGAAAACGCGCAAGCCGAGTGATTATTTTCTCTTTGTCCTTACGCCCGTATCCAAATAGAGGCTAGCGTAGCTGCTACTGATACTGCTGTTTCGACTCGAAGTATTCTATCCCCCAAACTGAGTTGGTTCGCACCACTTGCCAGAAGCAAACTAACTTCGGAGTTCGTAAAGCCACCTTCGGGGCCAACGATAAACAATAGTTTCTTTGCAGGGGCATCGTAATAGCGATTGGATAAGCTAATCCCCGTGTGAACCGTCATTAACTGTTCAGCGGGATGCAGCACCCATGAATCCAAATCTTTCGCTTCCTCCGATTTGAGGAATTGTCGCAACTGGGAAATATTTTGGGTTTCCTCAACACGCATCGTACGATTCCTACGACACTGTTTGCACGATTCCAGTGCGTATCTGATGAGTCGATCTCGATTGCTATGATCGATTTCAGCGACGGAGCGCTCAGTATGAAGCGGTGTTAAACGATCAACACCTAATTCAACAAGCTTTTCCACGGTATTGCGCTGACGATCTCCTTTAGGCAAAGATACTGCGAATCGAATCCGATCCAGACTGTCTCGTGGCTCGAAGCGAGGGGGCTGAGCCGTTACAACAAGCTCCCGTTTGGTCATCGAATCGATGGTTCCGATGGAAACATTTCCTTTTCCGTCAAACAGCTCGATGGATGTCCCAACCTGCAATCTCAGTACCTTGATGGCATGATGAGCTTCAGTGTCGTCGAGTATAATTCGAGCAGCTCCGAGTTCTTCTACGAAAAACCGATGAAGTCCCATGCGTCACGCAAGCTTTCCAATTTCTACAAAGCTCTTCTGTAGTGCGTAATACAAGGATTGGTAAACGGGAAAGCCTGCATCGTAAGCTTTCTGCGAAGCTTTCTTCGGTGGAATGCGGTCGACGACCTGGATCGTTGCCTTGCACGCCTCTTCGATGTTTTTGTAAGCCCCATCACCAACGGCTGCAAGCAGCGCGACTCCAAACGCTGGGCCTTGTTCCGCGTTGATCGTGCATGCTTTCTGCCCAAAAGTATCCGCCATGATTTGCTTCCATAACGGGCTCTTGGCTCCACCGCCGCTCACTCGGATCTCTTTGACTGGTACATCGAGTTGACCGAGAATGTCGAGACTCTCACGAAGAGAATACGTGACACCTTCCATAACAGCTCGTGCCATGTGCCCTCGCGTATGTTTGCTTGTCAGGCCGATAAAGCAGCCGCGTGCATTCGGATCGGCATGGGGAGTGCGTTCGCCCGCGAGATATGGCAAAAAGAATAATCCTTCGGAACCGACGGATGTTTCTGCCGCTTCTGCATTGAGGATGGCATATGGATCAATCCCTTTTTTCTGAACGAGTTCTTTGCACAAATTCGAAACGAACCATTGAAGCGAACCTGCAGCAGACAA
>Ga0068877_10003810_pt1 | contig 11914 bp, 11 predicted proteins | sample NOAtaG_FD_66437 | JGI IMG/M metagenome (GOLD analysis project Ga0068877, IMG submission 66437) | Freshwater lake microbial communities from Lake Erie, under a cyanobacterial bloom - NOAA_Erie_Diel6S_1000h metaG | ecosystem: Environmental > Aquatic > Freshwater > Lake | place: USA: Ohio, Lake... | reverse complement strand
AGATATTCCAGTAGCATAAATTTTAGTTCCATCAACTGAATAATTCGTAATCATATAATCGCAGAGTTGATTAAAGAAACTAACATCATTTATTCCTATTTGATTGGGGGTTGTGGGTCGTCCATCATTCCAATTTTTTTGAATTCCAGCAGGATAAACCAATACAACTTTGTCTCTATCGGCAATTGGTTTGAAATTAGCAAGATTTATCATTCCTTCTGGTGTACCGCTTCCGCCGTGAATGACAAAAATTAAAGGCATTTTACCTGCATTATTATACCCTGTTGGTAAATAAACTATAAAACTTCTATCATTTCCATCAATTGTTAAGTTAATGGTTTTCTGCTCACTTTGTTTATCAACTGATAATGTTGGAGTATCCTCTTTTTTACAAGAAAAAAGTAAGATGGATAGCAAAAGGAAATTGATTACTAATTGCATAATGGACTTAATCAATTTGAAATTTAAACTAATTAATCATTAGACACTAATGAGACTAAATGGTTTAACAATAAATAACTGAAAAAATATTTGATTGATTATACCCAAAAGATGCAACATACCTAACTCACTGACGGACAAAGAAAAAGCCATCATTTCTGATGGCTTGTCCAGTGTGGCTCCTCAGACTGGACTTGAACCAGTGACCCTCTGATTAACAGTCAGATGCTCTAACCAACTGAGCTACTGAGGAATGGGGTTGCAAAAATAAAAGATTGTGGCATTTCGTCAAAACAAATTTTAGGGCTGATCCTCAGCTGTTTAATTTGAGAGCATCATCGCCAGCTGCGCAATCCGGGCAAAATGTAAATGCCGGAATCCGTGAAAGGCATGTAAAGAATAACCGCCCTTGGGGGTACATGTTGTAATCATCCGTAATTTAATTGCTCAAGCCGACAGCAACATGAACAGACCCTTTCGTATTATATCCCTGTTATTAGCGCAAATCCTGGCCATGGCCCTCCAACCACTGCAGGCCCAAAAACAACCGCCTAATATCATCCTGATCTATTTCGACGATCTCGGCTTCGGGGACCTGAGCCGCACCGGTGCTATCGGATATACCACCCCGCAAATGGATAAACTGGCCAGCGAAGGCATGTTCTTCTCTCAGTTTTATTCACCCCAGGCGGTTTGCTCTGCTTCACGGGCCGGCCTGATGACGGGCTGCTACCCCAACCGGATCGGTTTCAGCGGGGCGATGGACCATACCTCTAAAGCCGGCCTCAACCCCAACGAGGTCACCATTGCCGAAATGCTCAAACCCAAAGGCTACACCTCCGCCGCCGTGGGCAAATGGCACCTGGGCCATCTCCCCCAGTTCCTGCCCACCAACCAGGGATTCGACGAGTTCTACGGCGTCCCCTATTCGCACGATATGTGGCCAAACCACCCGACCGCAAAGAACTATTACCCGCCGCTGCCCCTGATCGAAGGCACCAAAACCATCGACACCAGCATCAATATGAGCCAACTGACTACCATGTTCACCGAAAGGGCCGTCAGCTTCATCCAGAAAAACCGGAAAAAGCCGTTCTTTCTTTACCTGGCACACCCCCTGCCGCACGTACCCCTGTTCGTATCGGAGAAATTCAAGGGTAAATCAGAACAGGGCGCCTATGGCGATGTGATGATGGAACTCGACTGGAGCATTGGCCAGATTCGGAAAACCCTTGCGGACCTGAAGCTCGACAAAAACACCATCATCATTCTTACCTCTGATAACGGACCCTGGTACAATTATGGCAATCACGCGGGCAGCAACGGCGGGTTCCGGGAAGGCAAGGGCGGAACATGGGAAGGTGGCCAACGCGTTCCCTGTATCATCTCCTGGAAAGGCACAGTCCCCGAAGGCGTAGTCAGCAATAAAATAGCCAGTGCAATCGATATTCTGCCAACTATAGCTGACATAACCGGCAGTTCTTTGCCGGATCATAAGATTGATGGAGTTAGCCTGGGAGCTGTGATTAAAGGAGACCAGCTCGCCGATCCACGCAAAACGTTTTACTATTATTATCGCAAAAACAGCCTGGAAGCGGTCCGTTCAGGGAACTGGAAACTTGTCTTGCCTCACCCAGGCCGGACCTACGAAGGTTACCCACCGGGCAAAGACGGCCAGCCAGGTAAAGCCGACGAGAACCATCCCATCGAAGGAGGACTTTTCGACCTACGGCGTGACCCGGGTGAACGGCACAATGTTTATAAGGAATACCCCGAGATCGTGGCGCAATTGACCAAACTTGCCGAAGAAGCGCGCGAAGACCTGGGAGATGACCTGACCAATAAGCTTGGGAAGGGGAGAAGGCCCGTTGGATTGGCTAATTAGTTCGAAACAATTGGCTAATTAGCTAATTAACTCATTGGCTCATTCATATATTCTTAAGGATCGAGATAATGCATACATTCAGAATAAAGAATTAGTCAATGAGCTAATTAGCAAATGAGTTAATTGATGAAGAACTTGCCGATGAATACGAAGGAAAACTCCTGATCTATAAGGTGGACTCGGATAAAGAAATGGAACTGGCTTCCGTATTTGGCATCCAAAGTATCCCCACCTTCCTCTTCATCCCTGTAGAAGGTGACCCGATGATGCAGCCCGGCGCATTCCCTAAAAATGTGTTCAAAGAGATCATCGAGGAAAGATTGTTGGCATAAGTAATTATATTTATCAAAATCTTTCCATCATGGGCTTTCATATTAATGATAAGAAAGGGAATAAAGCCGGAAGCAAGAACGCAAAGAGCGGCCCTCAGGCAGGAGCCTCAAAATTTATTCCCAAAGCAAGTACTAAATCAGCAGGCGCAGTAAAGAAACCCGTTAAAACCGGCGGGGCAAGGGGGAGCTGATCCAATTAACTCATTTGCTCATTGACTCATTAGCTAATTCCCAAGATGTATATCCCTAAAAATTAGCCAATGAGTCAATGAGCCAATCAGCCAATTGAATATCAGGCAATGGAATAATGATCGAACTCAAAACCAAACGCCCCGGCACACTTGAGAAATTCGGACTCTATTACCTGAACCGTTTCTCTTTCAGCAACGCCCATCATCGCCCTTTTGAGATCTCAGACGATGAACTCAGCCGGAAAGTCCGCCGCATCTCCAACAAAGGCATACTTCTATCGGCGATAACCGGGATCATCCTCGTGTTCCCTATAGTGTGGCTGGATGTTCGATACGCCAACGCCCCGTTCTTTACCCATTACGGGATCGTTGCAGCGGCTACCATCATCTCCACCATCATCGAATTCTATATCCTTTTCCTGATCTCCCTGAAAGCTGTTCACGAGGTGGCCGAACTGATCAATATGCACGCCAGTGAAAAAGAATACCTGGACGGGATGTTCGGTGTAAAGAATATCCTGGCCCGCACCGCCCTCGAACTGCCCGACCCCGAACTCCTGATCCTGGGTATCGACCCGTTCAAACGAATCTCAAAAAAGAACCTCCTGATCCTGGGTCTGCTCTACAAAGCCAAGATCATCCTGAGCAACGTGATCATCAAACTCATCCTGATCTTCGCGGTAGGCAGCACCATCATGGGTGTACCCATCGCTTACGAAGCCCTGCTGGTAGAAGCATTCTGGAACGGGGTAGTACTTAAACGGGTAGTGGAAGAAGCGCGGCTCCGGTTATTTGGCTTCGCACTGGCCGAAGAGATCACCGCCAACGTGATCCGAGAAGGCCTTGTGTTTCAACTCTCTGAGCAAGCAAGGATCGGCTGCATCAGATCCATAGGTAATGCCGTGGTGATGACCCAGAACTATCACCCCAATATGGTGATCCTTTTACTGCACTTCCACGAAATACTCCAGATCAGGGGAGAATACCAGTACGACAATTGGGAACAATTCCTGCAAACGCTTGAGCAGGTGACAGAAAAGGAAAGAAACTTTCTACTCGACCTGTTCACCGTTGCCGCTGCCTTCGACGGGAAACTCTCGCAAATGGAAAATGAACACCTGGCAGAAGTATTCAAACAGGACCACGATCTCTATTATCCTCGCCTTCAACAACTTACAACTGCACTGCAACAAGGGCGGCTGAATAAAGCCCTCGAATTGTGCCGGCTTGATTTTTCAATTGGCTGATTGGCTCATTGACTAATTGGCTCATTAACTCATTCTTAACGAATGAAAATGGCTATTCGAATAACAGTTAACAATTCACACCGAAAGAATGAGCCAATCAGTCAATGAGCCAATTAGCCAATACTTAAAGAAGACATAAAGTCAATCCGAAAAAGACAATTCGTTCACTAGGAACTTATTGAAGGATATCTTTGCAATCCCGTTTTGTCCAGCATCTAAAAGAGCTGGCAACCAAACTGTTTTTGAGAAAGTGTTTTTCAATTTTCTAATACAATAAGCAGCTATGGGCACCGTTTTAAAATTTCTTACTCCGATATCCTCTATGAAAATTACTTTGCCAAAAATTTCGGCGCTTATCATCATCATGGCCCTGCCTATTGTGATGATCGCCAAAAAAACTTCTTCTGAACCAAAAAAACCGATGCCCCTTCCAACAGCATCTGTCCTGGTTCTTAACAAGACGCTGGCATACTCCAGTTTGCTGTATTTCAACTCAGGACTTTCAGAATCCGGACTTCCCTTCAATGTTTTAGAGATGGCTGTTAAGGGCTTCTCTAAACTGAGGGAACAGGGATTGGCCGGAGCCGACAGCATGCTCACCATCATTGATTTTTCAAAATCATCACGGGAGAAAAGGCTTTTTGTGATCGACCTTAAGAAACAGGACCTTGACATACAATCTGTTGTTTCACATGGTCGTAACTCCGGACAGGAATTCGCAAGAACATTTTCTAATAAACCATCGTCTAATAAAAGCAGTTTGGGTTTCTACATCACTAAGGATACCTATCGCGGTTCCAATGGTTACTCCCTAAAATTGCAAGGCACAGAAACTGGTATAAATGATATGGCCATGGCCAGGGCCATTGTGATGCACGGTGCTGACTACGCTAACGAAAACGTTATCAACTCTAAAGGATATCTGGGAAGAAGTTTGGGCTGCCCCGCTTTACCCCAGACAATAAATAAAAAAGTGATCGACAAAATAAAAGAGGGTAATGTTCTGTTTGTATATTATCCCGACGCAAATTATTTGAAAAGATCGGAACTCTTAAATGGTTAAGGACTACTTCTGAATGGTTGGTAAAACCCGGCTGGTTGCCGGGTTTTTTTATTGTATGATGCGAAGGAAATTTTTTTTACAGTATCGTTGCTGCAAGCACCTGTGATATCAAACCTGCGAGGAACCCCGCCATCATATCGCCGCGCTGGTGATCACTTACGATCAGCCTTGAGGTAACCACCAACCCACTGAACAAGATCGCAGCCATAAAGGGCAGTCCGCTTTGCATGGTACCATCGAACAATACCATCAGCATCATCCCGATCAGTCCGCCCATACCAATGGCGTGCATACTGATCTTGAAATAAATATTACAGACCATCCCAATGATGGATGCATAAAATACTCCCTGCAGCATATCCTTCACTGGCTGCGCAACATCGGCTCGGTTATAGAATACGTACCAGGTCCAGAAGAAGAACGTGATGCAGGCGATATACGGCACGATCCTTTCTTTCTGGGTATTCAGGTAAATCGATTGTATAAAGCCCAGCCCTTTGAGCAGCAGAACTACGATCACGGGAAATACGAAGTTGTTGTTGACGATGGTGGCTAAGCTCAACAGCCTGGTTTTCGGATCCGTATAGTTGAAAAATATGGGGTTCAGGTATATCATGTATACCGCCATATAGACGCCCACCAACAGGGGATGAAAAATATAAGAGACCAGTTTGGCCAAAAATTTCGAGCTGCCGGAAAAGCCCGCTGGGGAATCACTCATATCATAGTTCTTTTCGAAGGCGGGCCACAGGGATATTCAACTGCTCCCTGTATTTTGCTACCGTTCGCCGTGCAATATTATAGCCTTTTTCCTGAAGCATCTCGGTGAGCTTTTCATCACTCAGCGGTTTTCGTTTGCTTTCCCCCTCCACCATATCACTCAGGATCTTTTTGACCTCCCTTGTGGAAACCTCTTCACCACTTTCTGTACTCAGGGATTCCGAGAAGAAAAATTTCAAACGATAGGTGCCAAACTCTGTCTGTACAAACTTGCTGTTGGCTACCCGGCTTACGGTGGAGATGTCTAAACCAGTCTTCTCGGCAATGTCTTTCAGGATCATGGGCCGCATGCTGGTTTCATCGCCTGTGAAGAAAAACTCTTCCTGGTGCTGCATAATGGCCTCCATGGTCACAAACAGCGTATGCTGGCGTTGCTTGATAGCGTCGATGAACCATTTAGCGGCGTCGATCTTCTGCTTGATAAAGATCACGGCCTCTTTCTGGCGCTTGTCCTTCTTGCTGCCCCGGTCGTAATCCTTCAGCATCTCGCGATAGCCTTCGCTCACGCGCAAATCAGGGGCATTTCTCGTATTCAGCGTTAGTTCAAGCTGACCCGCGTTGTTATAGATGAAGAAGTCCGGAATGATATACCCTTCCTGGCCACTACTTTCCCCAATATTCCCGCCGGGCTTGGGCGTGAGCCGGATCACCTGGTTGATGGCCGCCTTAAGGTCATCATCGCTCAGGTTGAGCCCTTTCTGGATCTTGTCGTAATGTTTCTTGGTAAACTCCTCAAAATAATGCTCCAGGATGTCTATGGCCTGGTCTATCGATTCGTCCGTGTTGGTGATCTGCTTCCGGTATAGTTGCAGGAGCAGGCATTCCTGGAGGTCGCGGGCCGCTATGCCCGCGGGGTCGAACTGCTGGATCTTCCTGATCAGGCCCTCCACTTCCTTTACCGTGGTGGAGATATTCTGCCTGAAAGCGAGGTCATCCACAATGGAGTTGGTCTCCCTTCGGAGATACCCGTCGTCGTCTATGCTTCCCACGATCTGTTCAGCGATCCGCTGCTGGTCGTCAGCAAGGGTAAGCATACCCAGCTGCTCCAGTAGAAATTCGTGGAAACTGGTATCGATCTTATGGGGAATGGTGCGCCCCTCCTCCATCTCAGGATAGTTATCGTCCTTCAGCTTGTATTCAGCGATATCATCGTCGTCCTCGCTTACATACTCACTGATATCCAGGTTCTCGTACTCATCGGGGCTGCCATCGGGATCTTCGAACTCCTCAACCTCCCCTTCTTTATCTTCAAACTCATCCACTTCAGCCTCCTCCTCGTGCCCATCTTCCCCCTGCTCCAGCGCCGGGTTTTCCTCGAGTTCTTCCTTGATCCGTTCTTCCAGGTTGGCAGTAGGCACCTGCAGCAATTTCATCAGTTGAATCTGCTGGGGGGAGAGTTTCTGTAAAAGCTTCTGCTGTAGACTTTGGCCAAGTGCCATATCAAGTTCTTTTGGGCCGAACAACGCTGCAGAAAAAGCGTTAGTTTTATACTTGCAGGAAGGCCGGCCGTTGCCACAAAAATCGAGCCGTAAATCTACTAATTAATTCAGTTGAAATGCTCCAACGATTTTCGTTTCTTCTTGTTGCCTTGATTTTACTGCACCTGGCGGCCCTCTCGCAGGAGAAAAAAAACGTTAAAAATTTTTCGCGCTTCCCCGCTTCGGACAGTATCCCTGCTTTGGGCAGACCTGCAAAATCCTACCCTTCACTGCTTCCCATCGCATACCAGTTTGAAAACAAACAGGGTATCATTTGCCAGAAAGAGTACCAGCTGGAAAAGAAGACGGGCATACCCCTGAGGCTCAGGTTGGGCAGTTTAGAGTACGTGAACCGGATGGAAGGGAAATAACCTGCCTACTTCATCCAATCCATGGGCGGCACCTCGGCTGGTGCGGCGTAGTAGGTCAGGCGAAGACTATCGCTCCAGCCATTGGGATTCCTGATAAAGCTTTTGCTGCTGAAAAAGATGGCACCCTGGATATTGGGGGTCTTCCTCAGTGCGTCTATCTGGCGGGGAATCAGCGTACTGTCGCGCCAGATGGTATTGCTCCCGGCCCTGTGCATGCCGAGGCCGATATAACAATGTTTGCCGTAGGTATTCTTACTCCACCAGTCCAGCAGCACTTCATAGGGTGCTGCTTTATGGCCGAACTCCCAGTACAGTTGTGGCGCTACATAGTCGATCCAGCCATTCTTCAACCACAAAAGCACATCGGCATAAAGATCGTCGTAGTTCGTCTGCAACGCCTTGGTATTGCTGCCGCGGGGATCTTTATCGGCATTGCGCCAGACGCCAAAAGGGGAGATCCCGAATTTGCAGTTGGGCCGGGTCTCCTTGATCACATTGGATAACTTCAAGATGATGGAGTCCACATTGCTCCGTCTCCAATCGCCCTTGTCCATACCCGCACCATATTTTTTGTAAGAAGCAGCATCCGGGAATTCGAGCCCTGTTATCCTGTAGGGGTAGAAATAATCGTCGAAATGAACACCATCGACCGGATACCTTTTGACAACGTCACGGATCACCTCTGTTACAAAGGCCTGTGCCTCTTTATTTCCGGGGTCAAAATATCTTGTTTTCCCGTATGTCAGGAACCATTCCGGACGGACGCGGGTGACATGATTGGGAGCGATGGAAGATTTGCCAATGGAATAGTCGGCCCGGTAAGGATTGCACCAGGCATGGAACTCCATATTTCGTTTATGCGTTTCCGTTATCATGAATTCCAGCGGGTCGTAGTAGGGGGATGGCGGCTTACCCTGGGTTCCTGTCAGCCATTCGCTCCAGGGCTCATAGGGCGAGGGGTAAAAAGCGTCGGTAGCGGGCCTGATCTGTACGATGAGCGCATTCATTCCGTTCCGCTTGTGCATATCGATCAGCCTGATGAACTCTTCCCGTTGCACCTCGGGGCTCAGCCCTTTTTTGGAGGGCCAGTCGATGTTGTCCACGGTAGCGATCCAGGCCGCGCGGAACTCATACTTCGGAGAAGTCTGCGAAAAGCCCGCGAGACTAAGCAGCATCAGGAATATCACCATGGGCAGGGCCCTGATCTTGTCGAGCAATTTATTCAGTGCCTTCAATTCCTTTTCATTGAGCGCCTGCAGGATGTTATCCATCTGGACATTCTTATGGTCCAGTTTAGCCAGCAGTTTCTTTCCTTTCTCGGTGATCGTTACATCAACCAGTCTTTTATCGGCTTTTGAAGCCTTCTTGCTGACCAGTCCTTTCAGTACCAGCCTGTCTACGATCCGGCTGGTATCGCTCATCTTGTCGAGCATCCTTTCCCTGATCTGCAGGGTAGATAACGGATCGGGTGCGCTTCCCCTGAGTATACGCAGGATATTATATTGCTGCTGGGTAAGGTCTTCGGATTCAAGGTATTCCTTGATCTGTTGGTTGATCCAGTTATACGTGTAAATGATATTGATTACGGCTTTCTGCTTCTCGTTCCGAAACTTCGGTTGATTGATTTCTTGCTCAAGACTCATGCAAATCGTTTGGGTGGGTTTCGCTTGTATGGTCTACAAACTCACTGGAATAAATGCGTATCAATAAGATCAGGTAAGAAAGCAGCAGGGGACCGAAGATAAAGCCCATGAATCCGAAGGTGGCAAGTCCTACAATGACCCCTAAGATCGTGATCAGCGGATGCACGTCACCGATCTTTTTCATCAGCGTGATGCGGGCCAGGTAATCCACATTACCCGTTGCCAACAGGCTGTAAATCAGAAGGCCGGAAGCCTGCCAGTTCTGGTCCTGCGCATACAGAAATACCACTAAAGGCACCCAGATGATCATGGTACCCACCACAGGAAAGAAGGCAAAAACCCCGGTAAGAAATCCCCAGAGCCCAAATTCCGACAAGCCAAAGATCCAGTAGCCGATGGTTGCGGTAATACCCTGGATGATGGAGATCAGCGGGATGCCAATGGCATTTGCCCTGACCATGGTCAGCGTTTCATCTTTCAATTTCCTTACACTATCGGGATGCAGGGGAATGAACTTACTGATGCTGGACTCCATCTCCTTGTTATGCACATACATGAAATACATGACAAAGAACATCATACCGAGATTACCAAGGATATTCAGTGTGCTATTGAGGAAAGTGGGAATGAAATTGCCCAGCATCTTCTGCAGCTGACCCATATTCTCTTTGGTCAGAAGTTCAGAGCCGGTGTAGGCCGATACCCGGGCCGACAGCTCCTGCAACCCGTGCATCAGTTCCTCCGAATGACTGAAAACGCCGCTGATCTTGGGCATCATCACCCGTATCGTAAAATATAGCGGGATCAGGATGATGATCAGGCTGAGGATCACATACAACAGGGCCGTCCATTTGGGGGACCATTTTCGGCGTTGTACCAGCCGATCATAAGAGTTGCGGGTAAGGATATACAAAGTGACGGCGCCCAGAAAACCGGGAACAAAAACATAGAGCTGTTTAACGATCAGGAAGCCCAGCATCAGAATGATGATGAGCAAAACAACCTGCCTGATCCTGTTATTGAATCTTGTTATTTTTTCCACAGTAAATTGGTTAACCCCAAACTTTAGTGCCTTCACTACAGTTTGAACAAATATCAATGTTTTTCCTGCTATTCATCAACTGTTTCCGGAATGTTCTGTAATTCTCATTGTCCCAGGTTTCCCGGAAAGACTGCTGTTTCAGGTCTCCCAGCTGGTGCTGCGCATCTTTGTCGAAACAGCAGGGTACCACCAGGCCATCCCAGGTGATCACGTTGGCATGCCAGAGCTTCCAACAATGGTTCGCCAGCTTGTTCTTGGGAACATACTCACCGGCTTTGTTCTTTTTATAACGACTGTACTTATCAATCGTGGTAATGAGTCCGTTGGGATCGTTCTCGTAATCGTAGACCTGGGCGGTCTTGAACCACACATCGTCCACGCCGATCTCCTGCCCCAGTTTTTTCACGTCTTCGATCTGGTGTTCATTGGGTTTCACCACCAGGAACTGGAACACTACGAAAGGTGTTTTACTTTTCATCTCCTTCTTCCATCGAACGATGTTTTTTGCCCCCTGGATCACCTTTTCCAATTTGCCGCCCACCCGGTACTGCTGGTACACTTCCTGCGTAGTGCCATCAATGGAAATGATCAATCGGTCCAGGCCCGACTCGATGGTCTTCTTCGCCAACTCATCCGTCAGGTAATGGGCATTGGTGGATGTTGCCGTGTAAATCTTCTTTGCAGATGCATAATTTACCATGTCAAGGAAGGCGGGGTTGAGATAGGGTTCTCCCTGGAAATAAAAGATGAGGTATAACAGCTCACGGTGCATCTCATCGATCGTCTTCCTGAAAAAAGCATTCTCCAGCATTCCCGTGGGCCGGGTAAAGGCTCGAAGCCCGCTGGGGCATTCCGGGCAACGCAGGTTGCAGGAGGTGGTGGGTTCGAAAGATATGGACACCGGGTAGCCCCACTGGACCGGCTTCCCGGTAAGTCGGCTCATGTAAAAACTACCCAGCACCTTCATGGCATTCCAGGCACGGAGGGGGGTCATTTTTGACAGGAGGTTGGCGGTATCGTTCAGGTTGATCTTCGACATTTGATTGTTCATCCACGCTGGTTCCGGACGCTCGGGACGAACCCTAAAATTAATCATTCCCATCCTTCGTTATAACTAATATCGAACGAACTTTATAGATATGTGGAAATGGTTTGCACTTGTCGGGCTCACCGTTGCATTGGGAACAGAAAATCTGATGGCGCAGTCATTCGGGGTATTTGAGCAGGAAAAGGCCCGGTACCGGGCCTTAGACAATGCGCTCAAAAACACCGCAATGGCCAGCAGCGCTTCGCCCGATTTCACCGTGCATTACTATCGCCTCGAATGGGAAGTGGATCCCGAAGTCCGCTATATCCGCGGAAAGGTCAGTTCCGCATTTATCATCACCGCCACTACGCCGAACATCCGGTACGACCTCTCAGATTCGCTGCGGGTGGATAG
>Ga0068877_10003807_pt1 | contig 11918 bp, 13 predicted proteins | sample NOAtaG_FD_66437 | JGI IMG/M metagenome (GOLD analysis project Ga0068877, IMG submission 66437) | Freshwater lake microbial communities from Lake Erie, under a cyanobacterial bloom - NOAA_Erie_Diel6S_1000h metaG | ecosystem: Environmental > Aquatic > Freshwater > Lake | place: USA: Ohio, Lake... | reverse complement strand
AATGTGAAAAAAAATATTTGAAACTATTGCGGTGAATAAAAATGTCCGTATCTTTGCTGATACAAACGACGAAGGTTGTTTCAAATTTGCAAGTTCTCGCTTTTTAGCGTTAATTTAAGATTGTTTTCATTTGGTTTTTTGGGGTTATACAGGGTGCTACCAGCAATGGTCAGTGCCCTGTTTTTTTATGTGCTAATGGCAAGTAGTTGCGTTGATTTCCCTTTCCTAACAAGGATTTTTTGTCGTCACAGGAAAATCCTGTACAGGGTCTTATCTTTGCCTCATGAAATTTCCGCAGCCTATTCCAGTTACCGTTTTAGCCGAGCGCTTTCAGGCGCAAATTATCGGAGACGCCGCTTTGTCGGCCTTTGGCATCAATGAAATCCACCGGGTAGAACGGGGGGACATTGCATTTTCTGATGCGCCGAAATATTTCAAAAAAACGCTGGAAAGTCCGGCCACGGTGCTTTTTCTAAACGCCGCAGCGGAATGCCCGCCGGGAAAAGCCATTTTGGTGATGCCCGAACCATTTGAAGCCTACGATGCGCTGGTGCGCGAATACCGCCCCTTCGATCCGCTCACGGCGCCGGTCAGCCACCGCGCGCACATCCACCCCAGCGCAATACTCGAGCCAGGCGTGGTCGTGGCGCCCAACGTGCGCATTGGCGCCTACTGCTATATTCAGGCGAATACGTATATCGGCGAATATACGGTCATCGGCGACCACGTCACGATCGGCCCGAACAGCATCATCGGCTCCGATGCGTTTTATTTCAAAAAGCAAGCCGACGGCCGTTTTAAAAAATGGCGCTCCGGCGGCCGGGTGGTACTCGAAGATCATGTGGATATCGGCGCGGGCTGTACCATTAATAAAGGCGTGAGCAGCGATACGCTGATTGGCAGCGGCACTAAAATAGACTGCCAGGTACATATCGGCCACGATGTGATCGTCGGTAAAAATTGCCTCTTCGCCGCCCAGGTCGGCATCGGCGGCGAGACGATCATCGAAGACCGGGTGGTGTTGTACGGACAAGTAGGCGTCATCCAAGCGGTGACCATCGGGGCCGGCGCCGTGGTGCTGGCCGGCGCCGGGGTGTCCAAATCCCTCGAAGGCGATAAAGTGTATTTCGGCGCGCCGGCCGAAGAGGCGCGGGAAAAATATAAGGAACTGGCCACGCTGCGGCTGCTGGCAAAAAAACATTGACAGATATGGAAAAAATAGACGCGCCAAACGCCCCCAAACCCGTAGGCCTGTACCCGCACGCGCGCCAAGTGGGCAACCTGCTGTTTCTCTCCGGCATCGGCCCGCGCGATCCGCAAACCGACGGGGTTCCCGGACTCACCCAAAGCCCCAGCGGCAATTACCTGCACTTCGATTTTGAGGCGCAGGTACACTCCGTGTTCCGAAACGTCCGGACGGTACTCGAAGCCGGCGGCGCCCGCTGGGAAGACCTGGTGGATGTGACGGTGTTTCTGGTGGATATGAAACGCGATTTTCATACCTTTAACCGGATTTATGCGGAATATTTCAAAGATAACCTGCCCTGCCGCACAACGGTCGGGATAGACAGCCTGCCCACGCCGATCGCTATCGAACTAAAGTGCATCGCCGTGCTCCGCGAAAAAACCGCCTGATTTCCCCGTATCCACCAATCCAACTTGTCTTATTTTCAAATTTTCTGCACTATGCATCTCTGGGGAATAGATCTCGGCGGCACGAAAATAGAAGGCGCCATTCTGGAAAGCAAAGAAAATCCGCGCGTGCTGCACCGCCTGCGGGTGCCCACGGAAGCCAATCTGGGCTATGAGCACATTATCGGACAGGTCAAAAAATTAGTGGATATGCTCTCCGCGGAAAGCGGCATCCAGCCGCATTCGATCGGCCTGGGGCATCCCGGCACGCTGGATCCGCAAACCGGAACGGTAAAAAATGCCAATACGACGGCGCTGATCGGCAAGCCCTTCGACAAAGACCTGGCGCAGGCGCTCGGCGTGCCGGTCAAACTCGCCAACGACGCCAACTGCTTTGCCGTCGCCGAAGCGCTGATGGGTGCTGCACCGGAGGCTGTGCCGAATGCAGAGGTCGTGTTCGGGGTTATCATGGGCACCGGCGTGGGCGGGGGCGTGGTGGTGCGCGGAAAGGTCATCAACGGCCGACAAGGTATCGGCGGCGAATGGGGGCATAATTTTCTGGACGAAAGCGGGGGCGCCTGCTACTGCGGCAAGGTGGGCTGCGTGGAAACGATTATTTCGGGCCCGGCCCTGGAGCGGTTTTATGCGCGCCTGAGCGGACAAACGCTGCACCTCCCGGAAATCGCCCGGCGGGCGCAGGAAGGCGCCGACGCCGACGCCGTCAAAACCATGAAACACCTCATTCATTACTTTGGCAAAGCCATCGCCGTGGTGATCAATATCCTGGATCCGGACGTCGTCGTGATCGGCGGGGGGGTAGGCAACCTGGATCAGTTGTACCAGGAGGGCGTCGCGGAGGCCGCCAAGCATATCTTCAATACCCGGATAGATACCGTGTTTGTGAAGCCGAAATTAGGCGATAGCGCCGGGGTGTTCGGGGCCGCTTTGCTCTGAGCGATCGTTTAGATGCTATCCGCACTGATTTTTTCACCCCTCGATCGGAACCAGCACGTGTCTTTCAGCATGGTACGAGGAGCGCACCAGCGGCCCGCTTTCCACGTATTTTAGTCCGCGGCGCAAGCCCTCTTCTTTGTACTCGGCAAACAGATCGGGGTGGATAAATTCCACGACCTCGAGGTGCATCTTGGTGGGCTGCAGGTATTGTCCGAGCGTGAGGATATCGCAGCCGTGCGCCGCCAGGTCGTCCATGATTTGAAACACTTCTTCTTTGGTTTCACCCAGGCCGAGCATCACGCCGCTTTTTGTGCGCTTGCCATAGTCTTTTGTGCGGCGGATTTGTTCCAGGCTGCGTTCGTATTTTGCCTGCGGGCGCACTTTTCGATACAAAGAGGCGACCGTTTCCATGTTGTGGGACACGACTTCCTGTCCGGCGGAGATCATACGCTCCAGGGCTTCCCAGTTTGACTTGACGTCGGGAATCAGCGTTTCAATGGTCGTTTCCGGGCTGCGTTCTTTGACGGCGCGGACGGTTTGGTACCAGATTTCGGCGCCGCGGTCTTTGAGTTCGTCGCGGTTGACGGACGTGATGACGGCGTGTTTCACCTGCATCAACCAGATGGCTTCGGCAACGCGGCGGGGCTCGTCCTCGTCATACTCATTGGGTCGGCCGGTTTTTACGGCGCAGAAAGAGCAGGAGCGCGTGCACACATTGCCGAGAATCATAAACGTGGCCGTTCCGGCGCCCCAGCATTCGCCCATATTGGGGCAGTTGCCGCTTTGGCAGATGGTGTGCAATTTGAATTCATCTACGATATGGCGCACCATGCGGTAATTCTCTCCCATGGGCAGGCGCACCTTCAGCCATTCCGGGCGTTTGCCGCGCGCGGAGGTATTGGATTCGATAACTGGTAATTCGACCATAGATACGAAACGTTTCAGACTGCAAAGAAACAACCCTTCCCGGAAAGGGTTTCAAAAAAGCGTACGAGCATGTGCAGGATTTTCTCGCAGCGTCAAAAACGGCTTATTTTTTGTCATTTTTGACTTCGACAGCCAATCCTATAGGTGCGCTGTTTCAGCGCCGTTTTCCAAATTGAAAATTGATAAAGAAGTTAAGGAAAAACCGATCATTTTCTTCTGACACCAAAATCGGCAATTTCCTGGGAAAAACATCCAGGATTGCGCCGACCTCCAGTGCTTTCACCAGTTCGTCGAAGGCGCCCCAATCCAGGTGCAACGCCACCGAGGCCGATCCGCCGGGTACGAAAGAAATTTCACCCAGGCCCTTGGTAAACGGGGAGGCCCCCAAAATGCGGGTATTATCGAGAAAAATATCGGCGTTTTCCGCTGTATAGCGTTCGTGGCGCACCCGGCTGTTGCCCGGATTATCCGGAGAGGGCCGGCGCAACGCGAGGTAGTACGGTTTCAGCAGGCTGATCGAAGGCCCGACGCCGTAGCTCATACCGACAGCCACACCTTTGTATTTTGCTTTTTCTGTGTAATAGCGCTTGACGCCCCATCCGCCCCGGACGATCATCGCATTGTGCTGTTTGCCATACACGTACGCCCGGAAAGAGCGGCTTACCGAGGGGTCCGCGCTTTGTCGCTGCTCTTTGGGGTGTTTTAGTTCGCCGGCATTGAGGTAGTAGTACGTCGTCTTGTAATAGGTGCGCAGGCGCCCCCACTCCATGCCCGGGGCGTATCCGCGGTTAGTGGTTACTTTCAGATTAAATGCCGTTTCGTAATTATACACGACTCCGACCCTGTTATCCGGCGTTTGGATACCCTGGGCTATCGCCTGCCCGGCGGCGCCGGCGAATAGAAGGAGGCAACACAGGATTCTTGTCATGTTTACAAATTTGCTCCAAATGTAGGGAAAATCGAAATACCAAACAACTTTAGGCGGGTTGTGTTGCGCTAATTAAAGCATGTCCGGGATTTTCTTGCCAAGCCCAAAAGTGAATCGTGCAAACGGCCTTGCTACTCTTCAAAATAGTAGATCTGCCCCTCCCGGGCGCTCAACCAGCCTTTGCCGTCAAAAGCGTGTATATCGGTAAAATCTATATGGTCGGGGATATCGCGCACCACCTGCCAGTCGGCGCCGCCGTTTTCTGTTTTCCAGAATAGTCCCCGGTCTCCAACGGCATATCCTCGGTTATTGTCCGTAAAAAAAAGCGCATGAAAGGCCGGTTGTCCGAGGCCAACGCCGGGTTTTCGAAGAAAATCCCAATGCCTGCCGCCGTCGGTTGTTTTCAGCAGGGCGCCGTTGCTTCCGCAGATGTAGCCGGTGTCCGGACTGGTAAACTGCACGTCGCGGAAAAAATCGCCGGTGACGTCCAGCCGCTCCCAATGCCGCCCGGCGTCCTCAGAACGCATCACCCAGCCTATGCCGACGGCATGCGCTGTCAGGCTGTCGCTGAAACACACGGCCGCCAGTTCGTTCGGAAAGTCCTGCACCGTATCAAGCCGCCAAAAAACGTCCGGCCCGAACACAAACGCCTGTCCGGCCCTGTATCCTTCCCCGGCCACGATGAGGCCGCGTTGCGCGCCGACAAAGGCCGCGCCGCGCATCCAACGGTAGTCTGTGCGAAAAATCTCCCAGGCCTTCCGCCCCGGCAGGCGCGCCAGGGCGCGGCCGTCCATGCCGCAGGCATACGCCATCCCGCCGTCGCTGCCGACAAGAGCCTCGACGCGGTTGGGCAGGAGGGTGTCTGTTCGCCAGTGCAGGCCGCCGTCTTCGGTGGACAGGATAAAGCCTGATTCCCAGACCCGGCCGCCGGCCGCCAGGCCGCGCGCGGAATCGGCAAACCAGATCGCCATGACATCCTGGCTTACCGGGATGGATTGTGCCTGGAATACGCGCAAATCCAGGGTCTCCTTCCGGCAAGCCGCCAGGCAGCAGCACAAGGGGAAGCAAACCGCCCAGGGCCAAGCGCGCCCGAAAGACCGCCGAATCGCGTACAAAAACGCTTGGTGCGTTGTTATGCCGTATATCCAGGTTTGCGCGCGGGCGAATCGCGGCGGGCGGTCTCCTGTTCTGAGCGTATTCTTGTTCCGTTGCAGCATTTTATCAAAATTTTTCACGCAAAAAACGGCGTTGAAGATATCGAATTTTAAAACATACGCACAAAAAGCAAAAAAAAACTACTTTTGTCGTGAAAATCCGGGCCCTGCGCTGAAAAAACCGGCCACAATATCATGCCGATCGATCTAATTTGTCTCGCCGTCCTCGGTTACGGTTTTTGGCAAGGATTCAACCGCGGTATTATTAATACCGTTTTCAACATCGCTGCCTACTTGTTTGGGGTCATTTTTTCCTTTAAAATGACGCCCACTACGACCAATATCCTGGAGCGAATCCTCAATTCCGACAATCCTTCGCTTTTCATGGCGGCGTTCCTCGTCAATCTTATTTTCGTGATGCTGGTGCTGCGCATGGCGGCCAAAAGTTTCGAGGCGACTTTCCGCGCCCTGTATATCGGTTTTCTAAATCAGGTAGCCGGCGGCGTGGTGATGGGCCTGCTGTCAGTCATGATTTACAGCGTGCTGCTGTGGTTTTTTGTCAAAGCCTCGCTGGTCAGCGAAGCCACCCTGCAGGAGTCGCGCCTGTACGAGCCCTATCTCAAAGACCTGCCCTCCCAGGCGATGCAACTCGCCGAGCGGCTTCGCCCGCTCGCCACGGACGTGTGGGACACCTCGCTCAACTGGATGGATCGGCTCGATCAATACGGTGCAGAAAAAACGGAGGCGCAGCAGAAAATCTATGAAGTGCCCGACGACGGCGGCGGAATCGAAATGGATCCTGACAGCGAAACCAAATACCCGCCTGCCGACGATACCGGAAACGGCATCGAAGAATAACGCAATTCCGGTATGCTGCTTCTCGACAATTACGATTCGTTTACCTATAATCTCTACGACTACTTTCAGCAGTTGGGCGTGGCGTGTACAGTCGTGCGCAACGACGCCCTGGATCCGGATGCCCTCGATCCGGATTCGTTCGATGCGCTCATCTTTTCGCCCGGGCCGGGCCGACCGGCGGATGCAGGCTGCATGCCGGCGCTCATCGAACGGTTTCACGCCAGCAAACCGATGCTGGGTATTTGCCTGGGACACCAGGCGTTGGGCGAATTTTTCGGCGCCGCACTCCAAAAAGCCCAGTCTCCGATGCACGGAAAAACTTCCCGGGTGCAACACCACGGCCATCCGCTTTTTCGGGGTATTCCCGACCATTTCACCGTCATGCGTTACCATTCGCTGGCGCTGCAACTGCCGACGGGCGGCCCGCTGGAGGGGATTGCCTACACCGCCGAGGGGGAACTCATGGCGCTCGCGCACACCACCCTACCCTTGTACGGCGTACAGTACCATCCGGAGTCTATTCTCACCGAATTCGGCCTGCCGTTGTTAAAAAATTGGCTTCAACTGGCCGGAATACACCCAAAAGCACTCACGGATTAGCCCGCCGGGCCGTGTACCAGATACCGCCAAGGCCGATCAGGAAAAGCGCGATGGAAATGATTTCCGCCTGCGTCAGTTCCATGCCCGCCACTTCGTGCGATACGTTGACCCGAATTTTTTCAATAAAGAACCGCTCCACGGCGATCAGCATCAGATAGATAAAAAACAGCATGCCCTGCGGCCGGATCCGCTTGCGCAATCCCCAAAGAATACCAAAAATCACCAGCATCATCAGGGTTTCATAAAACGGCGTGGGCCAGACGGGTTCCGACAGCTGCATGCAATACTGCCAGTCGCAGCCCTCAATCGGCACACTGGGTACCGGATCGGTATTCGCGGTGTTCAAGACGTTGTGCGGATAGCGGAATGCCCACATCCAATCGGGCAAAAAACCCATCCAATCGGGCTTGGGCGAATTGTTCACGAGGCCCCAGTCGCCGTCGCCCGACAACTGGCAGCCGATACGCCCCACCCCATAACCGGCGACCAAAGCCGGCGCCACAGCATCCGCCGTGGGCCAAAAAGGAATCTGATGCCGGTGCATATACGCCACCACAGCGACAAAACCCAGCACCAGTCCGCCGAAAAACGCCAGTCCGCCGCCGGAAGTCAGGGCGCCAACCGGATCCTCCATAAAATACGACCAATTGTCGAACAAATCGAACAATTTGGCGCCCACAATCCCGCCAATCGCCGCCCAGACGGTCAGTTCCGCGATGCGGTCGTGCGGCCATACCTGTTTCATCCGCTCTACCGGCTGCGTCTTGCGCTTGCGCCAAGCCTCCCACCAGGTAAAACCGCCAAACGCCAGGGCGCCGAGCAGCGCCGCCGGCCAGTGCATCTTACCCGACAGGATCAGGGCAGCCGGGTCGAACCGGAACTCGGCGTAATGCTGATAGGCATATACCCCCTTTCCGCCCAAAATCAGGCCGGCGAGCGCGTTCATAGCGATTTCATACCAACCGGCGGGCGCGCCGTCCACTTCCTTGACCTGCGCGGGCTGGTACAAGCCGGCCAGCGCTTTCCGACGGAGTTCGAAGGCGAAGACATACGCGCTGACCAAAAAAGAGACGGCCAGAAAAAAGCCGAATGTTTTGAAAATAGACAGCCAATTATCCGGCGCCGTGCCGAATAGTGCGTGGAAGAGATAAGATAAGTCAGGATACATGGTGAAGCCCGGGTTGAGACGGTGTTGGCAATAGCGCAAAGATAGCGCGCAAAGCGCAAAAAAAGCCTGAATACAGCAGTCTTCAGATGAATTTATAAAAACACATTCGCCGCCAATTGCACCAAAATCGCCGCCGCCAAAATCCCGTACGTCAGCCGGGGCAGAAAAAATTCGCCATAGGATTGAAGACGATCCCAAGACTGAAAAAACGACAACAACAGCAGCGCGTACGCAGGCAGCAGCGCGGTCAATTTTTGTTCGGGCAGTCCGGACAAAAAGAACAGGTAGGCTGTCAGGGCTGTAAGCAACAACCGGCGCGCAGGCCGCTGCCAATCGGTGCGCTTCCACAACAGCAGCAAAAACGGCAATAACACGCAAAAAGCCGGGTGAAAAAACGGAAAAAGCGCAAACAGCGCATTCGGCCTGGCGTCGGCCGCGCCACCGGCCGCCGAAGGCGCAAACCAATTGGCCGGCGTCCAATCCTGCAACCGCGCCGCAGCAGCCAAATCAGCCGGCCCGAGGCCGAAAACCCACATTGCACCCCCGGATATTATGCCAACCAGCGCGATGAACGCCCACCACACGCTCCCGCGACCAGCACGGCCAAGCGCCCAGCTCAGCCCAAGCGCCAGGCACAGCACCGCCGGCCAGAGCACCGGCTGCGCCACTGCTGCGGCAAGTCCGCTCGCCGCAGCGCCGAGAGCGTGCCGCAAATGGAGCCCCTCCATGGCTTTAATCGTACACCAAACGAATCCCAGCAGGAGCGCCAAGACGGGCATGTCCGGATTCGGCGACCAGCCCGACTGGAAAAACGCCGGCGCCAAACAGAAAAAAATCACACTGTAAAAAGACCGGCTTTGCGCCCGCGCGCCCGGTGAAATCAGCCGCAGATTCAGATCGAACAGCCACAGCGCCAGTCCTGCCGAAAGCCAGGAGAGCACCGACAGCCACGCCGACAGACTGCCGCCTGGCAAGGCGCCGATTGTCTGCGCAAAACCCTGGAAAAGCGCCTTTCCCCCGCGCCAAAACGCGTCGGCAGGCAGATCGCGGGCATACTCCGCACCCGGCGCGCGGAAAAACGCCGCCAGTACCAGCAGCAAGACGGGAATAAGCGCGCGAAGCGGCAATTCCGGGATACGGGAGCGATAGGCAAACATCGGGTTATTTGTGCTTGTGCGCCCCCCGGAACACCTTTTCGCCCGCCTCGATTGCCAGGTCGAGCGCATTGACCGGCGGCGGAATCGGACAGTTATACCCATCGCTGAACGCACACCAGGGATTGTAACACAAATTAAAATCAAGCAGGAGGGTGTCATCTGCCTGAATATCCGCGCTGCTCAGATCCAGGTAGCGGCCGCCGCCGTAGGTCGTTTCGCCGTTCGTATGATCTTTGAAAGGCAGAAAGAGATGATCCTGATGCGCTGCGTCCTGCACCAGTTTCATGTTTTGATATACACAAAGGCGGTACGGTTTGCCGGCTATTTCAAAATGCAAGACGCCGAACTGCCGGTAGGGCCGCTCCTGCCCGCTGTATGTGGGCAATCCGAAAGCCGGACTATCAGGCGTGCGGACGATTTTGGCAACCACGGCCCATTGGGCCTGCGGCGGGTAGAAATCGAGCAGGGCCGTGTCAGCGGCGGTCAGGGGTGAGCGCGGGTTGGTCAGAAACGCTTGTTTATACTGTGTACGCCGAGCGGCATAATCGGTTTGAGCGTTTGCCAGACAGGCGACCCAGCAGGCCACGAAAAGAAAGATGTATCGCATGGGTTGTTACAGCAAAGTTTCGAGATAATGCCGTTCGATGCCGAAGCCGGTTTTAAGCGCGGCGACTTTGGCGAGCGCTTCCTCCCGGTTTCGGCGGTGTTTATTCAGGGCGGTGATCATCACATTTTTAGCGGTGTGTTCGGAAGAAATGAATTCGAACACCTTGGTATCATACCCTTCCGACTCGAGGAGGAGCGCACGGATGCCGTCCGTCAGGATTTCCGCCTGGCGTTCTTCGAGGATTCCATGGCGCAGCACCGGCGCCAGTTCGTTGCGCGCGTGCATATCGCGTCGGATTTGCTTATGGCAGCAAGGCGCGGCTACGATGATCTCGGCCTGGTGTTGAATACCGACGGCCAGCGCCAGATCGGTCGCCGTATCGCAGGCATGCAGGGCGATCAGCATATCGAGGCGCTCCGGGTGGTAGTCTTTGATATCCTGGGCGATAAATTGCAGCCCGGAAAAACCGTTGTCGCGGGCGATTTGGTTGCACAGGGCGACCAGTTGCGGCCGGAGTTCGATGCCGGTGATGCGGGGCGTCATTTGGCGCTGTCTGGTCAAAAAATCGTACAAAGCGAACGTCAGGTATCCTTTTCCTGAGCCCATATCAGCGATATGCGCATCGGTCGGCAGGGCTTGTTCGCGCAGCAGGCTTTCGATAATTTCCAGGTATTTATCAATTTGCCGCCATTTATCCTGCGATGGCGCCGGCACTTCTCCCCGGGCATTTGTAATGCCGAGCGCGTGCAACCAAGGCGCCGAGGGCTCCAGGCGATGCGTCTTGATCCGGTTGTGGCCGGTGTCGGGCGCCGCCGTGTGCGCCGGCGGTTTTTGCTGCAGCCGGCGGCGGCCGGCGGTGTCTGTTTGCAGCGAACAGTCGGCTTCGGTCGTAAACAAATCCGCCTGGCGGAACCCGTCCGTCAGCAGTCCGGCCAGCAAACCCCGCGCTTCTTCCGCGGTGTAATTTTTCACTTCATCGCGGGTTGGGTAGCGGTAATTGAATGCCAGTCGCCGGCCTTTTTTAATTTCTACTGGCCGGATAAAGATATTTTTCAAATCCGCGACGGCGGCGGGAACAGGCCGGCTCAGGGTGCATTTAATCAACACGCCCTTTTCAAAAGCGGCAGTTAGCCGGGTGATCAATTGATCGGTTTCTTCCGACATGCGTTTAGGAGGCTGGTTGCGATGTTTGGCCGTCTTGCGATTCCAAATTAAATTTAAATCCGATTGGTCGGCCCGGCTCCGGCTGATCGTCGTCGTAGTCTTCCCACTTCGTAATTTCAACAATAAACTCCTCCAGGTGGCGCAGGCAGTAGGGCTCCTTGAGTTCCTCCGGTCGGTAAATACCGATCGTTTTAGGCGGTTGCGGCTGGCCGTATTTTTCGATAAAGGGATAATTGATGAGCACGAGAATTTTCCCGTTTGCGAGTTGTTGATAGAGCAGCGACCCGTTTTGTTTGATCAAATCGCGGTGCAGGCCGTCGCCGACCGGCTCTCCCAGTCCGCTGGGCGTGCTGCCCAGGGAGAGCGCCACCGATTCCAGGTTTTTGATGTCGACGTGCACTTCCACCGAACAGGCTAGTTGTACCTGCGCCGTGGTGCGCTCCAGGAACTGGCGGATTTCTTCTCTCAACGTAGATTGCCAGGTTTCCCGGTATTTGAGGGTATTGCTCAGGATTTCCTGATAGTGCGCGACTTTGCGCTTGAGGTGCAGGGTATCGTATTCGTTGATAATTGCCATTTTCGGAAACGCTTAAAGGTTTTGCGGAGGATTCCCGCAGGGCAAATATAAGCGCTTGTCTGCACTTCGGGGCGGCGAGACTTCCGTTTCAGTCGCTATTTTTCCCGATTCGGTGTAAAAAGGCGGAGGAATTATACACGATTAGCCGACCTTAGCGATAAATATTGCTATGATATCACGGTTTGTTCAAAC
>Ga0068877_10003803_pt1 | contig 11928 bp, 9 predicted proteins | sample NOAtaG_FD_66437 | JGI IMG/M metagenome (GOLD analysis project Ga0068877, IMG submission 66437) | Freshwater lake microbial communities from Lake Erie, under a cyanobacterial bloom - NOAA_Erie_Diel6S_1000h metaG | ecosystem: Environmental > Aquatic > Freshwater > Lake | place: USA: Ohio, Lake... | reverse complement strand
TCCTCGGCGAAGCGCTCGCCGACGTCCTCGGTGCGGGCGACGAGCTCGCGCACGGCCTGCAGCCACAGGGCCTGCAGGTCCGCCGGGCGCGCCTCGGCCGACCGTGCGGGCTCGACCGGCTCGCGCGCACCCGACAGGTTGAGCCGCGGCGCCGACGGCATGCGCCCGATCACCTTGTCGGCGCAGATCGGGCACTCGACCAGCCCCCGCCCGTTCTGGCTCATGAAGTCCTCATCGGAGCCGAACCAGCCCTCGAAGACGTGACCGTTGGCGCAACGCAGGTCGAGCACCTTCATGATCGAATCATGGTAGCCCGGACGCGATCCCGGCGCCGGCGAAGGTCAATGGCCGCAGGCCGCGCTGCCAGCCCTGCAGCCAGTGCAGGCCCACCAGCGTCTTCACGTCGGTCAGCGAGCCGGCAGCGTCCAGGGCCTCGAGCTCGTGCTGGCGCAGCGTGACGGTCTCGACGAACTCGCCGTCGTCGGGCCGGGCCGGCCCCGGCTCGAGGCCGCGGGCGAACCAGATCCAGATCCGCTCGCTGCTGTAGGCGGCGGCGTTGTGGAGGAAGCCGCCGCAGGCCCACTCGCGGGCGGTGTAGCCGGTCTCCTCGGCCAGCTCGCGGATCGCGCAGGCGAGCGTCGGCTCGTCGCCCTCGCGCTTGCCCGCCGGCCACTCCAGCAGCACCCGGCCCAGCGGGTGGCGCCACTGCCGCACCAGCACCAGACGCGGGTCGGGGCCGTCGTCGAGCAGCGGCACCACGGCCACCGCGCCGCGGTGCTCGATGTACTCCCGGGTGGCCTGGCGGCCGTCGGGCAGCCGCACGACGTCGCGCCGGACCTCGAGGAAGCCGCCGCTCAGCAGCACCTCACCGCCGACGCGGGTCTCGCGCAGGTGCGCGTCGCCGGCCTCGGGCTCGTCCAAGCGATCAGCTGCCCAGCGACTTCTGGATCGCGTCGCGGCACATCGCCATCAGGCCGCCGGAGAACAGCCCGAACAGCAGCACCGCCGCGCCGTTGGCCGCCAGCAGCGCCGTGACGCCCTGGGAGCGCAGGATCGGGGCGTCCTGGGCCGGCTCGTCGAACCACATCACCTTGACGACGCGCAGGTAGTAGAACGCGCCGACCAGCGAGAACAGCACCGCCAGCACCGCCAGCACGATGTAGCCGGTGACGTTGGTCGTGACCAGCGCCTGGATCACCGACAGCTTGGCGAAGAAGCCGATCATCGGTGGCACCCCGGCCAGAGAGAACATGAACACCGTCATCACGCCGGCCAGCCACGGGCTGCGGCGCGACAGCCCGGCGAGGTCCTCGATCTGCTCGCTCTCGAAGCCCTCGCGCGACAGGTGCATGATCAGGCCGAAGGTCCCCAGCGTCGTCAGCACGTAGGCCACAAGGTAGAACATCGCCGAGCTGTACGCGTTGGCCGCCGAGAGCGTGTTGCCGCTCACCACGCCGGCCGACAGGCCGACCACGACGAAGCCTATCTGCGCGATGGTGGAGTAGGCCAGCATGCGCTTCAGGTTGGTCTGCGCGATCGCGGCGACGTTGCCCAGCACCAGCGATGCCACGCCCATCACGATGAACATCTGCTGCCAGTCCACCGCCAGGCCCAGCATGCCCTCGACCAGCAGCCGGATCGTGATCGCGAAGGCGGCGAACTTGGGCGCGCTGCCGATCAGCAGCGTCACGGCCGTCGGCGCGCCCTGGTAGACGTCGGGCACCCACATGTGGAACGGCACCGCCCCTAGCTTGAAGCCCAGGCCGGCGACGACGAAGACGATGCCGAACACCAGCACCTCGCGGTTGATCCGTCCGGTAGCGATCTGCTCGAACACCTTCGGGATCTCCAGCGTGCCGGTGGCGCCGTACATCATCGACAGCCCGTACAGCAGGAAGCCGCTCGCCAGCGCGCCGAGCACGAAGTACTTCATCGCCGCCTCGGTGCTGACGGCGTGGTCGCGGCGCAGCGCGGTCAGCGCGTACAGGCTCAGGCTCATCAGCTCCAGGCCGAGGTAGACGACCAGGAAGTGGTTGGCCGAGCACATCACCGAGACGCCCAGCAGCACGAACAGCGTGAGCGTGAAGAACTCGCCCTTGAGCATCTCGCGGCTGCCGAGCGTGGGCCGGGCGTAGGCCACCGTGATCATCACCGCCACCGCGGCGAAGAACGCCAGCAGGTGGCCCATCGGGTCGGTCACGACCATGCCCTGCATGCCGTAGGCGGTGCCGCCGCCGGCATAGCTCGCCAGGTGCAGCGCCGCGAACACGCCGACGGCCACCTGCGTCATCCAGAAGGTGGGACGCCGGGCCGGGTCGGTGACGAAGAGGTCGGCCAGCAGGACGAAGCAGGCGGCCAGCAGCAGCCACAGCTCGGGATGGATCACGGACCAGTTCATCGGTGCCATCGGGTCGTCCTCCGCCTCACTGCAGCTTCGACACGGCGACGTGCCGAAGCAGCTCGGCCACCGAGGCGTTCATCAGGTCCGTGACCGGCTTCGGGTGGATGCCCATCCAGAGCACCGCGACCGCCAGCAGCGCCAGCACCAGGAACTCGCGGCCGTTGATGTCGGACAGGCCCCGGACGTCGTCGTTGGCGACGGCCCCGAAGTAGACCCGCTTGACCATCCACAGCGTGTAGGCGGCGCCGAACACCAGCGTGGTGGCGGCGAGCGCAGCGACCCAGAAGTTCACTTGCACCGCGGCCAGGATCACCATCCACTCGCCGACGAAGCCGGCGGTGCCGGGCAGGCCGCAGTTGGCCATCGCGAAGAGCAGCGCGAACGCGGCGAACCTGGGCATCGTGTTGACGACGCCGCCGTAGGCGGCGATCTCGCGGCTGTGCACGCGGTCGTAGAGCACGCCGATGCACAGGAACATCGCGCCGGAGACGAAGCCGTGGCTGATCATCTGCACCAGGCCGCCGGCCACGCCGAGCTCGTTGAACAGGAAGAAGCCCAGCGTGACGAAGCCCATGTGCGCCACCGAGCTGTAGGCGACCAGCTTCTTCATGTCCTGCTGCACCAGCGCCACCAGGCCGATGTAGGTGACCGCCACCAGCGACAGCGCGATCATCACCCAGGCGTACTCGCGGGCCGCGTCGGGCGCGATCGGCATCGAGAAGCGCAGGAAGCCGTAGGCGCCGAGCTTCAGCATGATGGCCGCCAGCACGACCGAGCCGCCGGTGGGCGCCTCGACGTGGGCATCGGGCAGCCAGGTGTGCACCGGCCACATCGGCACCTTTACGCTGAAGGCGGCGAAGAACGCGAAGAAGATCATCGCCTGCGCGGCCATCGGCAGCGGCAGCCGGTGCCAGGTGAGGATGTCGAAGCTGCCGCCGCTCTTGAAGTACAGGTAGACCAGCGCGATCAGCATCAGCAGCGAGCCGAGCAGCGTGTACAGGAAGAACTTGAAGGCGGCGTAGACGCGTCGCGGCCCGCCCCAGACGCCGATCACGATGTACATCGGGATCAGCGTCGCCTCGAAGAACACGTAGAACAGCAGCCCGTCGAGCGCGCAGAACACGCCGATCATCAAGCCGGAGAGGATCAAGAAGGCGCCGTGGTACTGGGCGACGCGGCGGTCGATCACCTCCCAGCCGGCGAGCACGACGATGACCGTGATGAACGCCGTCAGCGGGACGAACCAAACCGACAGGCCGTCGACGCCGAGGTGGTAGCGGACGTTGAAGCGATCGATCCACGGCATCCGCTCGACGAACTGCATGCCGGCGTTGGTCGCGTCGAATCCGGTGACCACCGGGATCGTGACGAGGAAGGAGGCCACCGCACCGACCAGCGCGATCGCCCGCACCACGTGCGCACGGTCGTCGCGGCCGAGCGCGAGCAGCAGCGTGCCGAAGGCGATCGGCAGCCAGATGGCGGTGCTGAGGAGGCCCATGTGTCGTTGTTCTGTCTATCGCAGCAGGCCGCCCAGGAAGGGCCACAGCTGCCAGGTCAGCAGGCCGAAGATGCCCAGCAGCATCACCAGCGCGTACTGGTACAGGCGGCCCGTCTGCCAGCGGCGCATCACGCCCGCCAGCGCGCCGATGCCGCGTGCCGAGCCGTCGATCGCGCCGTCGATGACCGCCTGGTCGCCGCCCTTCCACAGGCCGGTGCCGAGCCGCCGGGCCCCGGCCGCCAGCAGGTGCTCGTTGATCCAGTCCATGTAGTACTTGTTCTCGAGCACGGTCACGAGCGGGCGCAGGGCGCGCGCGATCGCCGCCGGGATCGACGGCTGCTTCAGGTAGAACCACCAGGCGCAGACGACGCCGGCCAGGGCCAGGTACAGGGGCAGCGTGACGAGGCCGTGCAGCGCCATCGCGGACGGTCCGTGGAAGCCCTCGGCCAGCGCGGCCATCGCCGGGTGCCTGCCGGCATCGACCGTGATCGCGTCCTTCAGGAACTCGCCGAACAGCATCGGCTGGATCGTCATGAAGCCGATCACCACCGAAGGCACGGCCAGCAGCACCAGCGGCGCGGTCACGACCCAGGGCGACTCGTGGGGCGTGTGCGCGTGGTGGTCGTCGTGGCCGTGGTCGTCGGGCGGCGGGAACGGCTTGTGGCGGAAGCGCTCCTCGCCGTGGAAGACGAGGAAGTACATCCGGAACGAGTAGAAGGCGGTGACGAAGACGCCGGCGTAGACGGCGAGCATCGCGAACGTCGCGCCGGGCAGTGCGCTGTGGTGCGACGCGATCAGGATGCTGTCCTTGCTGTAGAAGCCGCTGAACAGCGGCGTGCCGATCAGCGCCAGCGAACCCAGCAGCGAGGTAATCCACGTCAGGGGCATGTGCCTTCGCAGGCCGCCCATGTTGCGGATGTCCTGGTCATGGTGCATGCCGATGATCACGCTGCCCGCGGCCAGGAACAGAAGCGCCTTGAAGAAGGCGTGGGTCATCAGGTGGAACACCGCGACGCTGTACGCCGACAGCCCCAGCGCCACCGTCATGTAGCCCAGCTGGCTCAGCGTCGAGTACGCGACGACCCTCTTGATGTCGTTCTGGATGATGCCGAGGAAGCCCATGAACAGCGCCGTGATGGCACCGATCACCAGCACGAAGTTCAGCGCGGTGTCCGACAACTCGAACAGCGGGCTCATGCGTGCGACCATGAAGATGCCGGCGGTCACCATCGTGGCGGCATGGATCAGCGCCGAGATCGGCGTCGGGCCCTCCATCGAGTCGGGCAGCCACACGTGCAGCGGGAACTGGGCGCTCTTGCCCATCGCGCCGATGAACAGGCAGATGCAGGCCACCGTCAGCAGGCCCCAGTCGGTGCCGGGGAAGCCGAGCTTGGCAAGTTCGCCGCCCTTGGCGAAGACCTCGCCGTAGTTCAGGCTGCCGCCGTAGGCCAGCAGCAGGCCGATGCCGAGGATGAAGCCGAAGTCGCCGACCCGGTTGACCAGGAAGGCCTTCATGTTGGCGAAGATCGCCGTCGGCTTCTTGTACCAGAAGCCGATCAGCAGGTAGCTGACCAGCCCCACCGCCTCCCAGCCGAAGAACAGCTGCAGGAAGTTGTTGCTCATGACCAGCATGAGCATCGAGAACGTGAACAGGCTGATGTAGGCGAAGAAGCGCTGGTAGCCCGGGTCGTCCTCCATGTAGCCGATGGTGTAGATGTGCACCATCAGGCTGACGAAGGTGACGACCACCATCATCATCGCCGTCAGTCCGTCGACCAGGAAGCCGACCTCCATGACGAGCTTGCCCACCACCATCCACTCGTAGATCGTGGCGTTGAAGCGCGCGCCTGCGGCCACCTGCGCCAGCACGACGGCCGAGCAGACGAAGGCGACGAGGACACCGAGGATGGTGAAGAAGTGGGCGCCGCGGCGGCCCACCCAGCGGCCGGCCAGGCCGGCCACCAGGGCTCCGGCCAGCGGCGCCAGAGGCACCGTCAGCAGCAGACCTTGCGAGAGCGTCGCGGCCATCTCGGTCAGCCCTTCAGTTCGTCGAGTTCCTCGACGTTGATCGACGCACGGTTGCGGAAAAGCACGACGAGGATCGCCAGCCCGATGGCCGACTCCGCCGCGGCCACCGTCAGGATGAAGAACACGAAGACCTGCCCGTCCATGTCGCCGAGGTAGTGCGAGAACGCGACGAAGTTCAGGTTCACCGCCAGCAGCATCAGTTCGATCGCCATCAGCAGGACGATCAGGTTGCGGCGGTTCAGGAAGATCCCGATCACGCTGAGCGCGAACAGGATGCCGCCCAGCGACAGGTAGTGACCCAGGGTGATCGGGCCCAGCATCACGCGCCCCCCCCGCCCTGCCCGCCCGGTGCCGGCGGCTCGGACGCCGGCGGCATCTTGACGATGCGCACGCGGTCGGCCTTGCGGGCGCGCACCTGCTCGGAGGGGTCGATCCGGCGGCTGTCCTTGCGCGCGCGCAGCGTCAGCGCGATCGCCGCCACGATGGCCACCAGCAGCAGCACCGCGGCGATCTGCAGCGGGTACAGGTAGTTGGTGTAGATCTCGATGCCCAGCAGCCGCGTGTTGCCCATCTCGACCGCCTTGGCCGTCGGCACGGGCGCCTGCGTCAGGTGGAAGCCACGCATCAGCACCAGGGCCATCTCGAGCGCGATCACCGCGCCCACCGCGCCGGCCACCGGCAGGTGTTTCCAGAACCCCTCGCGGAAACCGTCGCTGTTGATGTCGAGCATCATCACGACGAACAGGAACAGCACCATCACCGCGCCGACGTAGACCAGCACCAGCGCGATGGCGAGGAACTCGGCGCGCAGCAGCATCCAGATGCAGGCAGCGCTGAAGAACGCGAGCACCAGGAACAGCGCGGCATGCACCGTGCTGCGCGCCGTGATGACGCGGAACGACGCCGCCAGAAGCACGGCCGAGAAGACGTAGAAGAGTGCGGTCGTCGTGTCCATGTGTTTGGTCCGGGGCCCCTCCGTGCCCCGCCGGGCAGCCTGCCCGGCGGTGCCGGGCGGCCGTCACGCTCAGCGGTACTTCGCGTCGGCCTCGCGGTTGGCCGCGATCTCCTTCTCGTAGCGGTCACCCACCGCGAGCAGCATGTCCTTCGTGAAGTACAGGTCGCCGCGTTTCTCGCCGTGGTACTCGAAGTGGTGGGTCTCGACGATCGAATCCACCGGGCAGCTTTCCTCGCAGAAACCGCAGAAGATGCACTTGGTCAGGTCGATGTCGTAGCGGGTCGTGCGGCGCGTGCCGTCGGCCCGCACGTCGCTCTCGATCGTGATCGCCAGCGCGGGGCAGACGGCCTCGCACAGCTTGCAGGCGATGCAGCGCTCCTCGCCGTTGGCGTAGCGGCGCAGCGCGTGCAGGCCGCGGAAGCGCGGCGAGAGCGGCGTCTTCTCCTCCGGGAACTGGATCGTGATGTTGGGCCTGAGGAAGTGGCGGCCGGTCAGCGCCATGCCCTTCAGCAACTCGATGAGCATGAAGCTCGACAGCACGTCCTTGATCGCGGTGAGGGAACTCATGGTCGGCTCCTGCAGGCGGCGCAGCCCCCACTGGAGTTGACGAGCGCAAGCGGGCATGGTGGCGTCATTGCGGCTTGAAGATGTTGAAGGGCGTCTGCATCCACAGGCCGACGACCACCAGCCACACCAGCGTGACCGGGATGAAGATCTTCCAGCCCAGGCGCATGATCTGGTCGTAGCGGAAGCGCGGGAAGGTGGCGCGCACCCACAGGAACATCGTGACGACGACGAAGGTCTTGACGGCCAGCCAGATCCAGCCCGGGATGAAGTCGAGCGCGGCGATCGGCGGCAGCCAGCCGCCGAGGAACATGATCACGCACAGCGTCGAGATCAGGATCATGTTCGCGTACTCGGCCAGGAAGAACATCGCGAAGCTCATGCCCGAGTACTCGATCATGTGCCCGGCAACGATCTCGCTCTCGCCCTCGACGACGTCGAACGGGTGGCGGTTGGTCTCGGCCAGGCCCGCGATGAAGTAGACGACGAACACCGGCAACAGCGGCAGCCAGTTCCAGCTCAGGAAGTTCAGCCCCATCTCGGCGAACGTGCCGCGGTCCTGCTGCATCACGATGTCGGTCAGGTTCATGCTGGCCGACACCATCAGCACGACGACCAGCGCGAAGCCCATCGCGATCTCGTAGCTGACCATCTGGGCGCTGGCGCGCAGCGCGCCCAGGAAGGCGTACTTGGAGTTGCTCGCCCAGCCGGCGATGATGACCCCGTACACCTCGAGCGAGGTGATCGCCATCAGGAACAGCAGGCCGGCGTTGATGTTGGCCAGCGCGACGTCCGGGCCGAACGGGATCACCGCCCAAGCCGCCAGCGCCGGCATGATCGTCATCACCGGCCCGAGGAAGAAGAGGCCCTTGTTGGCCGCCGTCGGACGGATGATCTCCTTGAACACCAGCTTGACGGCGTCGGCGATGGGCTGCAGCAGGCCGGCCGGCCCGACGCGGTTGGGCCCGAGCCGGATCTGCGTGAAGCCGATGCCGCGCCGCTCCCAAAGCGTCAGGTAGGCGACGCAGATCATCAGCGGCAGCAGCACCGCGACGATCTTGACGAGGCTCCAGATGACGAGCCACAGCGTCGGGTGCATGACGCTGGTGGCGGCCTGGTGCAGCGGCTCGAACATGGCTACACGGCCTCCAGCGTGACGGTGCCGAACATCGCGCCCAGCATCGACGTGGAGGGGTGCCCGGCGGCGATGCGCACCGTGCCCTCGGCCAGCGTGCGGTCCTCGCGCGCGGGCAGGATCACGGAGTGGCGCTCGTCGTGCACCATCACCTTGTCGGTCAGCCGCAGCGCGGCCCACAGCGCCGCAGGCACGCCCACGACCGGCTCGCGCGCGTCCGCGGTCTGCTGCAGCGCCGGGGCGCGGCGCACGATCGGGTCGGTGGCATAGATCGGCACGTCGGCGATGCGCTCGCAGCGCACCGCCGAGCCGGCGCCCTCGCCGGGCCCGGGCGCGGACGCCAGGCCCGGCGCGACGACCGGCGCGTTGTCGAGCCGGGTGCACAGCGCGTCGACGTCGCCGAGTGCGGCGCGGCGGACGTCCTCCACGGTCTCGGCGTCGAAGCCGGGCAAGCCGAGCAGGTTGCCGAGCACGCGCAGCACCTTCCACGCCGGGCGCGCCTCGCCGGGCGGCTTGACGACGCCGTGGAAGGCCTGCAGCCGGCCCTCGGCATTGACCAGGCTGCCGCCCGTCTCGGTGAAGGCCCCGATCGGAAGCATCACGTCGGCCACGTCGGAGGCGGCGTCGGCGAACGCGGTCAGCGCGACGACCAGACCCGAATCCGCCAGTGCCTGCCGCGCCGCCGCGGCGTCGGCCGCATCCAGCGCCGGCTCGACGTTGAGCAGCAGCAGCGCCTTCATCGGCTGGGTCAGCATCCGGCCGGCGTCCAGGCCGCCCGGGCCCGGCACGGCGCCGACCAGCTGCGCGCCGACGTCGTTGCCGCCCTCGCCCAGGTAGCCGCACGAGGCACCGACGCGCCGGGCGATCCAGTCGGCCAGCGCCAGCAGCTGACCGGCCTGCGGATGCCGCGCGGCGGCGTGCCCGAGCAGCAGCGCGCCGCGGCGCCCGGACAGCAGCGACCGGGCCACGTCCTGCGCGGCCTGCGAGGGCGTCGTGCCCGCCACCGGCGGCTCCACGCCCTGCGCCGACGCGACCGCGGCCGCCACCTCGGCCAGCGCCTGCGGCCAGCCCGAGGGGCGCGCCGTGATCGCGTGCGCCACCGGCATCGCCCAGTCGTCGTGCACCGCGTGCAGGCTGGACAGCCGGGCGCCGCGGCGCGCCGCCTGGCGCAGCCGCTGCGCGAGAAGCGGATGGTCCTTGCGCAGGAACGACCCGATCACGAACGCGCGATCGAGCTGCGACAGCGTGGCGACGGTCGTGCCGAGCCAGCGTGCGCGACCGGCCGGCGCGGTGTTGCCGAAGTCGGCATGCCGCAGGCGATGGTCGATGTTCTCGCTGCCCAGGCCGCGCACCAGCGAGGCCAGCAGGTGCAGTTCCTCCACCGTCGACATCGGGTGCGCCAGCGCGCCGATGCCCGCGGCGCCGAACTCGGCCTTCACGCGGCCGAGGCCGTCGGCCACGTAGTCCAGTGCCGTCTTCCAGTCGACCGCGCGCCACTCGCCGCCCTGGCGGATCATCGGCTGCGTCAGCCGGCGGCCGGAGTCCAGCGCCTCGTAGCCGAAGCGGTCACGATCGCTGATCCAGCACTCGTTGACCTCCTCGTTCTCCAGCGGCACGACGCGCATCACCTTGTTCGCCTTCACCTGCACCACCAGGTTCGCGCCGACGCTATCGTGCGGGCTCACGGTCTTGCGGCGCGACAGCTCCCAGGTGCGGGCGCTGTAGCGGAAGGGCTTGCTCGTCAGAGCGCCGACCGGGCAGATGTCGATCATGTTGCCCGACAGCTCGCTGTCGACGGTGCCCCCGGTGACGGTGGTGATCTCGCTGTGCTCGCCGCGGTGGATCATGCCGAGCTCCATCACCCCGGCCACCTCCTGGCCGAAGCGCACGCAGCGCGTGCAGTGGATGCAGCGGCTCATTTCCTCCATCGAGATCAGCGGGCCGACGTCCTTGTGGAAGACGACGCGCTTCTCCTCCTGGTAGCGGCTCGCGCCCTTGCCGTAGCCGACCGCGAGATCCTGCAGCTGGCACTCGCCGCCCTGGTCGCAGATCGGGCAGTCGAGCGGGTGGTTGATGAGCAGGAACTCCATCACCGACTGCTGCGCCTTGACCGCCTTGTCGCTCTTGGTGCGCACGACCATCCCGTTGGTGACCGGGGTGGCGCAGGCGGGCATGGGCTTGGGCATCTTCTCGATGTCGACCAGGCACATGCGGCAGTTGGCGGCGATCGAGAGCTTCTTGTGATAGCAGAAGTGAGGGATGTAGACGCCTGCGGCGTCGGCCGCATGCATCACCATGCTGCCGTCGGGCACGGTGACCTTCCTGCCGTCGAGATCGATCTCAGCCATGGGTCCTCGGATCCGGCTCAGGCGGGTTGAGCGACCATGCAGGTCTTGTGCTCGACGTGGTGGGCGAACTCGTCGCGGAAGTGCTTGAGCATCCCCTCGACCGGCATCGCCGCCGCGTCCCCGAGGGCGCAGATCGTGCGCCCCTTGATGTTGAAGGCCACGCTGTCGAGCAGTTCGAGGTCGTCAGGCCGGCCCTTGCCGTGCTCGATGCGCTCGATCACGCGCCACAGCCAGCCGGTGCCCTCGCGGCACGGCGTGCACTGGCCGCAGCTCTCGTGCATGTAGAAGTAGTTCAGCCGCAGCAGGCTCCTGACCATGCAGCGGGTGTCGTTCATCACGATCACCGCGCCGGAGCCCAGCATCGAGCCGGCCTTGGCGATGGCGTCGTAGTCCATCGTCAGGTCCATCATCACGCGCGCCGGCAGCACCGGCGCCGACGACCCGCCCGGGATGACCGCCTTCAGCGCACCTCCCCGCACGCCGCCGGCCAGCTCGAGCAGCCGCGCGAACGGCGTGCCAAGGGGCACCTCGAAGTTGCCGGGCCGCTCGACATCGCCCACGACGCTGAAGATCTTGGTGCCGCCGTTGTTGGGCTTGCCGCACTCGAGGTAGGCCTGGCCGCCGTGGTTGATGATCCACGGCACCGCAGCAAAGGTCTCGGTGTTGTTGATCGTCGTCGGCTTGCCGTACAGGCCGAAGCTCGCGGGGAACGGCGGCTTGAAGCGCGGCTGGCCCTTCTTGCCCTCCAGGCTCTCCAGCAGCGCCGTCTCCTCGCCGCAGATGTAGGCGCCGAAGCCGTGGTGCGCGTGGAGCTGGAAGCTGAAGTCGCTGCCGAGGATGCGCTCGCCCAGCAGGCCCGCTTCCCGCGCCTCGGCGAGCGCCTGCTCGAAGCGCTCGTAGACCTCGAAGATCTCGCCGTGGATGTAGTTGTAGCCGGTGCGGATGCCCATCGCGTAGGCGGCGATGGCCATGCCCTCGATGACGATGTGCGGGTTGTAG
>Ga0068877_10003802_pt1 | contig 11930 bp, 8 predicted proteins | sample NOAtaG_FD_66437 | JGI IMG/M metagenome (GOLD analysis project Ga0068877, IMG submission 66437) | Freshwater lake microbial communities from Lake Erie, under a cyanobacterial bloom - NOAA_Erie_Diel6S_1000h metaG | ecosystem: Environmental > Aquatic > Freshwater > Lake | place: USA: Ohio, Lake... | reverse complement strand
TTGAGTAGAAATAACGAGGTCACTGGCGTTAAATAATGTCCCTGGCTTAAGTTTCGCGGGCGTCTGATGCCGGGCGGCAGCTGAAGTAATTTTGAGCAAACATGCTGCTTTCCCGGCCGAGGATTCCTTAATCTGACTTGTGAACCTTCGGCTCAGGCAATTCAATCCGCACCGTCAGCCCGGCCAGAACTAGTATGCCGCCGGTCCACATCGAGCTCACGAGCTGCAGGTGCTGACTACGAATGGAAAGCCGATCGAGGGCCGTCCGCTGAGGTGATGGATTCGACTTGCGACCCCGCCCGTCCTGCCCCGCCATTCACGTCAAAGAGGAGGTCAGATTGACCTCCTCTTTAGCGAAATTTTTTCTCGGGCAGCGGATTGAGCCTCACTCGAAGCGAGACTCACTCACCCGCCCGCAATTTGACCAGGCCGAAATTTGATCGGCCGCAATTTCACCGGGCCGCGAAATCAACCAGGCCTTGTCTTATCAGTGCTTTCACGGTCGGGTGTCTGGGTCTGCGGTGACTACCGCAAAGCGGCTTTCAGCGGGCGGTTGTTTCCATCGAATCGCACCAGCGGTGCTCCCGATTCTTCAAACATCGTTCGCGACCTTCCTCCTCCGATGATGGCTACGATGTAAAGTCCATCGACGTTCCAGTTGTCGCCACTCAGTCCGCCGCCGAAGGTCGTCTGGACTTCCAGCCGATCCAGGTCCTGCGGTCGGCAGGGCCTTCTCAAGTCGATGGTCACTGTTTCGCAGTAGTTGCCGATCCAGCGTCCGCCGCGGTTGATATTCTCGTGGCCTTCCGAGGTGCCGTCCTTGTAGAAAATCGTCACATTGCAATTGTCATTTCCCCCGCGGAGGTCGTCACCGCCAGTGCGGAATTCACACTGCAGCTGATGGACGAGCCCGTCGTTTGGAAAGTCAGGTGTCGCGATGTTCGTTGGTCGGGCCGGACTGTACTTCCGATCGACAAAGTAGGTCATCCATTTGCAGTTGGAATCCTCCAGGTATTCGTAGGACGTGCGGTCGACCTTGGGCACCAGCGTCATGGTCTGATTGGGGAAGTTCGGGTCGTAGACGAAAATCTTCAAGTCGCCTTGATGCTCGCCCAAGTCACCCTTGTAGCGACCGAGGTCATAGCCGATTGCCAAAACTTGGTGATGGGAGGCGAATCCGCCATTGCCGGCGACAAACAGGCCCAGTGGACAGGGTCGGCCGGCATCGATTTCCCGCCGCAGTTCCTCCAACCGGCCGCCGTTGGTGCCTTGCAGGCCCCAGCGAAAGAACTCGCCAGTTCGGGCGCCAAAGGGATTGACGACCAGTTCAGTCCACTTGTCCAGATTGTTCACCAGGGAGGACTCCTGCCGTTGGTAAATGTTATCGAAGAGGGGGGATTTGACCGGAGGTCTGAACGTTTGAGACGGAATTCGTTTGCGGGCGTGAAAGTAATCCAGCGAGGTATACACCATCCCTCCGCAGAGACCTCCCAAGCGAATGTCCTGCATCACCAACTCGGTGTTGAAGGTATTGGAAAACTTGAAGCCGTGCTTGGTCGGATCAAAGGTGGTTTTCCTCGCGGTCGAGGCGAGGGCAGCCGCCAAGTTGCCGGTTTGGAGCGGAGCGTTTTTCACAGCTGACGAAAGCTGGGCCCAACCAGACGAGGTAAAAGCGACAAGGGCAATCATTGCGAAAAGTAAGCGAGTTTTCATGGCAGTTCCTATTTTGCTTGAAGTTGGGTTTTGCTTTTCCGGGAGGCGTCGGTGAGTCGCATGAGCGGCTCACATTGCTCTATCCAGCCGGGCCAGCCTTTCGCCGGGAGATTTTGCAAAATTCTCTTGAAAAAGGACGGGCAGCCCTCTGCCTCTCGGCGGCCATGGAAAAGCCCGGAAGCTGGCACTGGCAAGATAGGAGCGCAGCGTCCGCCCACCCCTGCGGGGGCTCGCTGGGGTGCAAAGCCAACGCACTCAATTGGGAATCGATAATCGTCGATTCGTTCGAGCCAGTTCGAACGAGCGACGTACGCTCTGTGTGGTCGAATGAAGCAACTCGCTCCGATCGAATTCAATTTCCCGGCGGAGTAAAAGCTGATACGATGCAGTTCGCACGACGCTCCCACGGGTCCTGCTCCTCTGACGACCGGAACGAATGGCTTGAACGCAACCCCCCGACTACTGCAGAAGCTCAGTGCCTTCTCGGGTTGGGCCTTGCTGATCGCGCTGTTGCTGCTGCCGCTGGTGATCTACGCGGCGTCGCAGATGAAGATCGGTGCAGCGGATGTCCATGCCTGGTTGCCCGAGGGGCGTCCCGTTCGCCAACGCTACGAAGAGTTTGTCCGGGAGTTTGGCTCGGATCAGTTTCTGGTCATCTCATGGGAAGGCTGCCGAATTGATGATCCGAGACTGCCCGCTTTTGCCGCAGCATTGGGCAAACGCGACGCGCTGCCGATGCCGGGCAAGCCCGGACCTTGGATTGAATCAAGCGAAACCAGCGCTGATCTGGTCCGGCAATTGACCGATCCACCGCTGGAGTTGAGTCAGCAGGCGGCCTTAGCTCGGCTTGAATCAGCAGTAGTTGGCCCGGATGGGACAGCAGCCGCCTTCGTCCGTTTTGCGCCGGGGCGGAATTTCAGTCACAAACTGGCGATCGAGATGGTTCGGGCAGCGGCGGATGAAGTGCCTGAATTAGGCCACGATGCCTTGAAAATGGTCGGCTCCGTTTACGAAGCCTACGCCGTCGATGTGGCAGCTGAAGCAAGCCTGAAACGCCTGGTGCTCCCCTCCAGTTTGCTCGGGATCGTTCTCGCCTGGGTCTGCCTTGGCAGCTTGCGGGCGGTCATTCCGGTCCTCGTGATTGCCGGAATCGGACAACTGCTTGCCGTCGCCATCGTCACGGCGTTCGGCTCGGAGTTCAGCGCGGTGTTGATCGTCTTGCCAACACTGGTTTTCATGCTGACCCTTTCGGCGGCCGTGCACTTCATGAATTATTATTCTGATGTTGCGCACGTCTTCAGCGACTGGCTCGGCGCGCGGGCCATTTTGCTCGGGCTGAAGCCGAGCGTTCTGGCAACGCTCACCACCGCCTTGGGAATGATCGCCCTGGCGACCAGCCAACTGTCCCCCGTGCGGAGTTTCGGTCTTTACTCGGCCCTGTCGCTTTGTATTGCCAGCCTGTTCCTGCTGAGTTCCTTCCCCAAGCTTTCCGACTGGTTCTGCCGGGGCCGATACCGTCATGCGGGGAAAGCGGCAGAGGCTGGAGCGGCGCCGGAGCTTGAGGATGGAAGCCAGACGGCGGTCGCCGAACGCGTGGGACACGTCGCGCCCTGGGCCCGCAATTATGCCGGATTTATGCATCGATACAGCTTGCCTGTGTCGTTGGCGGGAACCATCCTGTTGCTGTTCAGTTTTTATGGGCTCAGTTTTCTCAAGTCATCCACCCGTTTCAACGACATGTTCCCCTCTGGGAGCCAAACCGTCAGCGACATGGCCTGGATCGAGCAGCACTTGGGGCCGATCGCATCGGTCGAGGTGCTGTTGACCTTCCCTGCGAGCAGTCAGGTCGACGTTTACGATCAGGTGGTCTGGGTGAATCGGATCGCAGCCCAGCTCAGGGCTGAGAAAGAGATTGGAAGTGTCTTGGCAGCCACTACCTTTCTGCCGAAGCTGCCGACCCGCAACCGCTTGCGGGATGTGGCCAGCCGCGGGATCTACCGCGGCAAGCTCCCCTCAATTCTGCCGCAACTGACCGAGCAGGGGCTCATCGCCGAGACGCCGGTTGGGCGGACTTGGCGCATCACGGCCAAGGTCTCCGCTCTCTCTCGACTCGACTACGGTCAACTCACGGCAGTTGTCCGGGAGGCGGTTGAGCGGCTTGTCGCGGAGCCAGCTGACCGGGAGAACGGTGCGGCCAGCGAGGAAGCTCGCGGCCCTGCGGCGATGCACGTTGAGTACACCGGGATTTCACCGATGATGCACGATACTCAGACCGCCCTGCTGGGCGATCTCGGCTCCAGTTTCACCACGGCATTTCTGCTGATCACGCCGGTCATGATGCTGATTGCCCGGGGCGTCCGTACGGGGCTGCTGATCATGTTCCCGAATGTGCTGCCGGAAACGGTTGTCTTTGGCAGCATGGCGTGGCTCGGCTTCTCCCTTGACGTCGCGGGGTTGCTGACCGCCAGCGTGGCGATGGGGATCGCCGTCAACGACACGCTGCACTTTGTGAATTGGTACTCGTGGCGAATGTCGCTGGGAGAAACCCGCGAAGAGGCGGTCGCCAATGCATTTTCAAATTGCGCGCGACCGATGATTCACACGATGCTGATCAGTTGCTGCTCGATGCTGCCCTTCATGTTCGCCGAATTCAATCCGACCCGTCAGTTTGCGATGTTAATGATCGCCATGATGAGCACGTCCATCCTCGGCGATCTGGTGCTGCTTCCCGCTTTGCTGCTCAGTCCGCTGGGGAAGTGGAACATCCGGCCGCAGTCGGCGACGGCTGCAGAGGCGCTGGCGGCGAGCGGGGACTAGGTGGAATCGGGTCAGGCTTTAAACCGATTCAGGCTGCCGAAGGCGATCAGGGGCAAGCCGGGAACTCGTTGGGCATAGCTGCGGTATTCTTCGCCGACGAAGTGCAGCAGGCGGCGATCTTTGAACCAGCTTCCCGCGTAGATATAGAGCGTCCAGACGGCAGTCAGGATCGCGTGGTCAAGGGTCATGGTGGGAGTGAACCAGACCAGCCCCAGAAAGCTCATGTAAACCGGATGCCGCATGTAGCGAAAGGCCCCGGTTGTCAAAAACGGTCGCCGCGGAGGCTTGGTATTCGTCCACCAGTACCACCACTGAGTCAGGCCGGTCTGATAGCCGAACCCGGTCCAGTACAGGCTGTAAAGCAGGGCGACCCAGGAGCCATAAAAGCAGGCCAGCACCAGAGACTTGAGCCAGCCGCGCGCTTCCCAAAGGACAATTCCCGAACTTCCCCACCAGCCAAACATCAACAGCAGCGAGATGCAGGTCACGCTGCAATGCAGGCAGCCGAGGAGCCCGGGAGGAAGCCAATTTCGAATCCGCTTCTGGACTGCAGGCAAGAGCAGAATGCTGTGCGGAATGGCAAAGCCAGCGGCCATCAGGAAGTCGCTCCACCACCAACCCGCATAGCTCGAGCCCGAGCAGTACCGAAGAAACAGAAAGAGGTAGATCACCGTCCAGAGAAACAGCAATTGGGTGCCGATTCCGAAACAGAATCCGGCGAAGCGGGAGAGGCGAAACGCAGGAGAGCGATCTCCGACCCCCTGAGCCGATTCAGTCTGCAGTAGTATGCTCATCCAATTTTCTCTGCGACAAAGTAGCCATACTCCATGGCGCCCGAGCGGTAGGCATCCAGAATCGCCTGGAAGTGATCGAGGAACAGCGTGTGATTTTGCCCGAGCAATCTGGCCAGAAGCCGAACTCCCGATCGGTTGACCCGCTGGAGACAAATCTCCCAGGTTTGTTCCACTTGCCGCGTCCAGAGACCGGTCTTCAAAACCCGGTAACCAGCCTGCTCAAACCAGCTGACATAATCGTCCTGCGAACCGAGCGAAGGACAAAACATTCCCTTGCAGACAGCCTTGGTCTGTTCCACCTGGGAGGCTGTCAGCGGATCCTTTCCCGCCAACCAGGCGAGCAGGGCGAACCGGCCTCCCGGGCGCAGCCATTCCGCCGAGCGGCGAAAAAAAGCGGGCTTGTTAAACAGGTGCTCGGTGCACTCGATGCTCCAGAGCAAGTCAGCTGTTCCCGCTGGGAATTCAATCTGCTCCGCGTCAGCGCGGAGGAACTTGGGCCGGGGCCTGACACCCCGCAGCCACGCTGCCGAGGTCGCCCACTTTTTCTGGACCGCACTGAGTGTCACGCCGGTGACTTCGCACTGCAGGTTCCGCGCCAGCCAGACACTCGAGCCACCCATGCCACAGCCGATGTCAATCACGCGACTGCGGGGTTGGACCTCGGCCAGGCGGGCCAGCCGTTCGGTGAGTTGAACTTGCGCCCGGGCGGAACTCTCCTGGCCTTCCCAGTAGCCATGATGGATATGGGGACCCCAGAGCAACCGATAAAACAAGGTTGACACATCGTAATGGTTGCGGATGACTTGTTTCTGGACTGCCGGGAATTCAATCATGTTCAATTCATTCAGGCCCGCTCGTTCAGGCCCGCGACAAAGAAGACAGTGAAGCGGGATTTAATTTCAGGTGACTACTTCGCCGGCATGATCCAGAGGTCGCCGGAGATCAATAATTCGTCTTTTACGCCGACGGCCCCCAGCACGCGACTGAAGGGTTTGATTCCGTAGTCGGTCTGGCGGATTTTGAACAAACCCCGCAAGTGCTGCCAGCCATTTTTTCTTCCAGGTCACAGGTTGCCATGATCTTGCGGGTCGTCTGCTGGAGGGTGAAATCGCCTTCCAGCGTATACTCAGGAAGCCTTCGCTGTGAGGTTTTTCCGGTCGCCGTCAATTTAATGTTTTCCAGTTTGGCTTCCGGGAACCTCGCCACGTTCAGAACCTCGGCTCCCTTCATGTTTTCATTGACCTTTTGCCGAGTCCCCTGGTCAATGTCGTCGGCCAATCCAAAAGCCGCTCGGCCAGCCGCCGTATCCGCATCAAAGGAAGGCATGTCAATCACCAGGCTTCCAGGCTGGGCTCCGTTAAGCATCACCGTGCCACTCTTCAGCCGCCCTTCGACACCGTGCACATGCCCCAGGGAGTTGGAGCGGTCGACAAATATGTAGACGCGGCTGAACTCGCGGTTGATCTCGCCCGGCTTCAGCTGCGGCTGTTGAGCCAGCCCCTCGCCGCCGAGGCAGAGTGCGCCCATCAGGCAACTTGCGAGCAGCCCCAATCGAAGGAGCCAGCCCGGATGATTTCGCAACATTTCTTTTCGTGACATGGCGTCCTGCCTCGCTATTTGGTTTTTGATCAGCGTCACCTTGGAACCACAACTGGGACCCCAACTATAACGGCCCAAAAAGTCGAGAGACAACGGGAAACCGCGCTTTTTCCGCAGCGCCGATGACTGGGTTGCCAATCTGAATCTTCCGCCGATCAAGGACCCAACAAGAGTGCCGGTTCCAATGCGTCCGGCAATTGACTTTAAAGGCAGGCCTTGAGCCGTTGGTCCGAAAAGATGCTATCAGGGGCTGATTTTCCAGGGAAGCCAGTTCCGTTTTCCTGGAATGTTCTTGTTGGTTGCGGTTCTTTCTCAGTTGGGAGACACTGGAGACAGGAAGAACATGAAGCAGCGCCATCTCATACCTGAACAAATGGATGACCCGGGTCTCTGCCCGCTGGAACATCAACGCGCCTTGGCCGGTCTGCGCCGGATCAATCGACTTTCGGGAACGGCCGCCCAGTTGCAAACGCAGATTCTTCGGATCGCAGCCCGCGACCCGAAGCGCGTTTGGCGAATTCTCGATGTGGGCTGTGCCAACGGTGAGGTCGCCTTCGAGCTCTCTCGCCGGCTGGCCCCGCGACTGAGGCACCAGCTCACTGGCTGGGACATGAGTCCAACGGCAATTGCCGAGGCAACCTCGCGTTTGCGGCAGGAGAAGGCCTCAACTGCCAGTCGCTCCACGGCAGTTGCTTCGACTCGGAACAACACCGAGCTGTCACTGAGCTTTGAAGTCCGAAATCTGTTTGACGAGCTGGAGGTCACTTCCACTGAACCGCCGTTCGATCTTGTTTATTGCACGCTGTTGCTGCATCACTTCAGCGACCAGGACGCCGTGCGGATTCTGGCGGCGATGAAGCGGCTGGCTCGTCACGCGGTGCTGGTCGATGACTTGCAGCGGACGCGCTGGGGCTGGCTGTTGGCGGTGGCCGGTTGTCACCTGCTATCCCGCTCACCGGTTGTGCATTTCGACGGGCCGCAGTCGGTTCGGGCTGCTTTCACTTGTGAGGAAGCGCTCGGTCTGGCGAGCGCGGCGGGTTGGCAAGGAGCGAAGCTGCGCAAGCACTGGCCGGAGCGCTATCTGCTCTCTTGGGAGGCCGCCCGGTGAGTGGAGTCGTCACCCCTGCTGCAACCCTCTCGATCGGCGAAGCCGCCAATCGCGCGTGGGATATTGGAATCGTCGGCGCAGGCGTTGCCGGTGCTTCCCTGGCGATCCGGCTGGCGCGGAGGGGGCTGTCGGTCTTGCTGGTCGAGGCCCAACGTTTTCCACGGGAGAAAGTTTGTGGAGGCTGTCTTAATCAGCGGGCCCTGGATTTGCTTCGGGAGTTGGGCCTGCTGGACCAGTGCACTCTGGCCGGAGCGGTGCCCCTGCAGTGGCTGCGAATCCGTCAGGGCGAGCGGGACCATCGTTGGCGCGTCCCGGAAATGCTCAGCCTGCGCCGCTCAACGCTCGACGCATTGCTGGTCAAGGCGGCGATTGGCCAAGGCGTAGCCTATCTCGATGGCACCACAGCGACGCTCGAATCTTCGTTCACTCAGGCGAGCGAACCGGTCGTACTGCAGTTGCGTTCCGCCTCAACTGCAGCCGAAAAGGCAGGACAACAAAGCGAGCGCTGGGGAGAGGCTTTGGTTCGCATCGCAGTGGTGGCTGCCGGCTTGACTCGCTCGCCCTTGATCAATCGAACTGCCTGGCCAGCCGAAGTCGCCCCGAACTCGCGCATTGGTGTCCAGTGCCTGATTCCCGCCGAGCTGCTCCGGCGCCAAGAGTGGTCTTGGAGTCAGGGACTGCAGCTGATGCAGGGAAATGAGTTGCGAATGCTGATCGGTTCAAGAGGCTATCTGGGGATTTCCCGCACCGACGGTGACTACTATGATTTCGCAGCCGCACTCGACCCCGCGGCGATCCGCTCAGAGAAGTCGATCGAGGCGGCGATTGATCGCCTGCTCGTTGAGTGTGCCTTGCCCGCACTGGGCAAGTTAAATCCAAATCGCTGGGCATCGACACCGCATTTGACTCGGGCCTCTTGGCCAGTGGCTCGCGACCGGGTGTTTCTCCTCGGCGACTCGATGGGTTACGTGGAGCCATTCACCGGAGAGGGAATGTCCTGGGGACTGGCCGGTGCCAAGCGGCTGGACAAGATGCTGGCCGCAGTGCTGGGGGATTCGTCTCTTTCCCAGTCAGCTGCTGAAGAGCTGGAATCAGGCTGGAATCGTTGGGCAGCGGGTCAGCGGAGGCGGAATCAGTCCGTCTGCCGCTGGGTGGCTGGCCAAGTCCGGCGTCCGACCAGAGCCGCCTGGCTGCTCACTGGGCTGGACTGGCTCCCGCCGGTACGAAACATGATCTTGCGAAAGGCGACACGATGATCAACAAACTGGCCTCGACTCAAGATCGGCGGGATGCGGCCGCGCGTCAGAGAGTCCGTTTTCGGAATTACTCGACGGTGATTCCGGCAGAGACCATTCTCCAGAGCGATGCTGCTCGGCTGGCACAGGGCTGGGGCGTCTCGCGGCGGTGGCATCGGATGCTGCCAGCGCTTTACCGCAAATCGGGAGTGCGACAGCGAAGCAGCGTGTTGCTCGGTCCACCAAACGAGGACGTCTTCGCCCGTCAATCGTTCTATCGCGAGGCCACTGAGGCCGAGCCATATGGCCCGACGACGGCCGAGCGGATGGGGGCCTATCAACAGTATGCGGGGCCTCTGCTGCACTGCGCCGCCAGCCAAGTGCTCGATCAGACGCCGGAAGGGAGTGAAGCGATTACCCATCTGGTGACGGTTTCCTGTACCGGATTCTGTGCGCCAGGTGTCGATTACCAATTGATCGAATCGTTGGGGCTCTCCTCGGAAGTGGAGCGGGTGCATGTTGGCTTCATGGGGTGCCATGGTCTTATCAATGGGATCCGGGTTGCGACCGCGCTGGTTCAGTCCAACCCGCGGTCCCGGGTCCTGGTTGGAGCTGTGGAGTTGTGCAGTCTCCATCAACAGTACTCGGAAGACAGCGAACAGCTGGTAGCGAGTTCACTCTTCTCTGATGGAGCGGCCTGCTTGTTGCTGGAGGCGCTCCCGGGCGATGTTATTTCAACTGCCCCGGGTGGCTGGGAAATAATCTCCAGTCTCTCGCGGAAGCTTGAGCAGACTTCTGAGCTGATGGCGTGGAAGATCGGCAATCACGGTTTTCAGATGACCCTTTCGCCACGAATTCCGGGAGTGATCGCAGCCGAGCTTTACCGGCCACTCGCCAATTGGCTGGCAAAACACGAATTGACACCAGAGGAGATTCAGGGCTGGGCTGTGCACCCTGGCGGCCCCCGGGTGATCGATGCCGTTGGCGAGGCTTTGGGGCTGGAGGATCGCCAGCTCCAACCGTCCCGGGAGGTGTTGGCGGAATTCGGCAACATGTCTTCGCCGACAGTGCTGTTCATCCTCGATCGGCTCGCTCCTTCAATCCTGACCGGGGACCACGCAGTGATGGTTGCTTTTGGCCCGGGCCTGCAAGTCGAGGCCCTCTTGCTCCGCCGGAGTTAAGCCAATCCGCGCTTGGAGCGGGTCGGTTTGGGGGTGCCGGCTGTCGAATCCTGAGTCAGAACTTTGGCCGTATGCCGCTCACTGCTGGTCGTCGGCGGGCTTCCGTTCGCTGGTTGCGACGTTCGCTGATTGGATTTCATCGACGCGCTGAACGGCCCAGTACAACCCGCTGGCCAGCAGACCAACCAAGGCCACCGCGACCAGCCAATAGACCCAAGTCGGCAAGCCGCGAAACGGCTCGGACTCTCCCGCTGCGGGAGGGACGAGTGTTGCCTCCCCCAAAGTTGCCGGGATCGGCGTCAATCGGTTTTGCAGTGCTGCCTTCAGCGCGACGGTATCAAATTGCGGACGCTTCAACGGCGGACCGCCGTATTCCAGCGAGTAGTGCGCTCCTGGCTGGGCCAGAAAGTACAGTTGATACTTATTCCCCGTAGCAGCGACTCTCGAAAACTGAAGAGGCGGGCTGTCCTGATTGGAAACGCGCAACCGATAGCGTCTGGCCTTGGTCTCGGGAAACCGCAGTTCCATCCGCTCCAGCTCCGAGCCGGGCACATGAATCTTCGTAAGCACTCCGCCGCCAATCCTCTGATAGCGCGCCCCAACTTCTTCTGAAACGTGATCCGAAAGCTCGACGGCGATTTCGACCGGACGGGAAAAGTTGTCATCGGTGCTGGCCAGCTGAAAGCAAACCAGGGGTTCCCCGTCCGACTCGAGGATTAAATCCGTACACTGGATTGCCGGCTCTGAGCGCTGTGTGACCAGTCGAATCGGGTACTCGGTCTCCAATGGAGTCTGCGCCTCCAGCCGCAGCTGTTCGTGGCCGACCTCCAGCCGATCGATTCGGAAAGGCTGTCGATTCACCAGCAGGCGTTCTTCTCGATAGACCTCATCCTGTCCCCGCAGCCTTCGGGTCAGCTCCAGCACCTGGTCTTCCTGTAGCTGGGTGACTTTATCGATCACCAGACGAAACCGCGAAGCCTGTGCGATTTCGATCGGGGGTGAAAAGCGAATCTCCAGGTTGCGAACATCCAGAATGGAGCTGTAATCGAACAGGAGAACATCAGTTGCCAGCGGAACCCAATTCCCGGTTCCTTGGTCCCATTCCAGGAGCGCGCGCCGCTCGAACTCGCGCAGAGGGCTGTGGAGCAGAAGGCTGCTGACTTGCTCCAGCGTTTTGTCGGGCTGGACTGTGAAAGCAATCTCCAAGCCACCGTTATCAAGTAAATGCAGATCCGGTTCGCGGATCGGCTGGTAGGCCTTGCTGCGCCGCTCGATTTGACCGCGTTCCTGCTGGATGACGAAAGCGACCAGCTGGCCTTTGCCATCGCGCAATCTCAGGTCACTGAAGTCAGTTGCACAGTGACGATAGAGTTCGCGGCCCAGTTCCAGGCCGGCGAGCGCTGGGGTGGTCGGCCCGGGCAGGCTTAAGGGAGAGGCATAGCGGTTGGTAGTGGCCGACTGCGCGGCGAGGAAGGAGGCCGTG
>Ga0068877_10003801_pt1 | contig 11930 bp, 11 predicted proteins | sample NOAtaG_FD_66437 | JGI IMG/M metagenome (GOLD analysis project Ga0068877, IMG submission 66437) | Freshwater lake microbial communities from Lake Erie, under a cyanobacterial bloom - NOAA_Erie_Diel6S_1000h metaG | ecosystem: Environmental > Aquatic > Freshwater > Lake | place: USA: Ohio, Lake... | reverse complement strand
CTCATAACCGTTCATCGTCACATAACCGTCTCGGGATGTCTTGGCCAGAACCTGCGTTGTATCGGCTGTCTGAGCCAGCCCAATACCGTGACGCCAACTTTTTACCTCCGGCAGTGTGCCCAGAACTTCCGCTCCCAGGAAGGTACGAACCTGCTCAGGATCCCGCAGAGTGTTGTCCACGGCATCCATGGCCAGGGTCGCCAGACAGGCCACCAACAGTGAAAGCACGAAGGCGAGCGAGGTATTGAGCAGAAGATTGGGAGAAACTGGCTCGAGTGGAGCACGGGCAAGATCGGCTATGCGAATCGAGCTATTTTGAAAGCTGGCATTAATGCCGGCCTCCTTGATCCGCCGCACAAGCTCTTCATACAGCTTCTTGTCCGCTTCGGCTTCCCGGCGCAAATTCAGGTAGTCGAAGCTGCGGGCATTCAACTGGTCTAGTTCCGTTTTTGTCTCCTGAACCTGCTGTGCGAGCATCGATTCCCGATGCTGGGCTTGCTGGTATTCGATCTTAACTCCCTGTTGGATGGACGCCTTAAGCGCGGTCAGTTGCCGTTCCAATTCGCTCACCTGAGCTTGGGCGCGACGGTGTTCCGGATGGTTCGCCCCATAGTGCGCAGCCACCTCGGACAACTTCTGCCGGGCCTCGCTCAACCGCTCGCCAAGCTTGCGCATCGCATCGCCCTGGCTCGAAACTTCAGCAGCGGCAAAGGTACCCTGCTCAACACTCTTCCAAGCAGCCTCCTTTCGGACTCGGTCTGCTTGGGCGATGGTGAACTCCTGATTGATCTGCAGCAATCTCGCGGAGATGATGTTCGTTCGATCCTCTGGGTTAATTACGTTCAGATCCCGTTCAAAACGGGCAAGAGCCGAGGAAGAGGTTTCCATCTTGAGCCGCAATTCATCGAGTTGCTTCTCCATGAAGTGCGATAGCCCGAGACTCGATTGGTAGCGAATCTTATAGGTATGGTCAAGAAAGGAGTTTGCAATCGCATTCACTGTGTCGGCGGCCAGTTTCGGATTCTCCGAGCGATAACTGACCTGGATCAGATACGTGTTCGGCGGCCGAGAAACCTTTAACCCGCTCAATACCATCGGGGCCTCCAACCGCTGTTTCTCCGTATAAGGCTGTACAAGTCGAAACCGGGAAGGCTGCCTCATCGGCAACTGAAAGCGTTCAATGACTGGCCGTAGGACGGAATCGGATTGAAGCAGTTTCACCTGCGTAGCCAGAAATTGATCCGCATCATTTGAAATTGCCCGGTTCGATTCCTGGCCGATCACTCCCGTTGGGGTCTGCCGATCAACATCGATCGAGACTGTTGCCTCATAGATCGGCGTCAGCCGGTACGAATACGCCAGCACTGCCGCCGTTGCTGTAAGAACGAATAGCGCGATTCGCCAAACGTTGCGGCGAAACAACCAAAAATAATGGTTGAGGGGAACATTCGAGTCCGAGCTTCCCTGTCCATGGTCGTGCTGCAGCGATGGCAAGCGAACGGCATCAACAGCCAGATCGAGCGAGGCGCCTTTCGCCAGATTACGTCCCGGAACACTGTCCCCGGAGGAGACAACTGTTGAATTTTGTTTATCCATGACTGAAAGTGGCCCCCCGGTGAATTAAATTCTCCAACCGGGAATCGATTCGCCGCAGCAACGATTCGATTTGATCGATCCTTTCCGATGGAAAGCTGGCGGCAAGCGCACCAGCCTGCGCCGCGCCGGACAGGACCGATGATCGGGCGTAATCCGAAACACTACGAGCCCCCGAGCGGGCGCATGTCTCTTTCAACTGCTGGTATTCTTCCTCACTCAGTCGGAAGTTCACCAGGCGGGTACGTGGACGGTAAACAGGCAAAGCAACACCTCAACAAATGCAGAATCCGGCGATTGCGCAGCGTCCCAAAGGGGCGGTGATACCGACGGCAATGGGGAAAACGCCGTCGCACTAATGTGATCGGACAATCCCACCGGCTCAGTAGTTGGCCAATGCATTTTGAGGAGATAGCTCTATGTTGAGAAGGGCTGGGGTGAACAGGCGGATGATCAGGCAGATCCGGCTACGGGTTCTTGGTCCTTGTACTGCAATTGGTAGAGCCGCCAGTAAATTCCCCGAGCGCGCAGCAACTCTTGATGGGTACCAGATTCACGCAATTGTCCGCGGTGCAGCACAAAGATACGGCTTGCCTTCTGGATCGTACTGAGCCGGTGAGCAATGACGACGGCGGTTCGGCCCACCAGGAGTTGGTCGAGGGCGGACTGGATGAGTTGCTCCGTCTCGGTGTCGACGCTCGAGGTGGCTTCATCCAGGATCAGAAAACGTGGTTGGCGCACCAATGCCCGGGCAAAGCTGATTAATTGCTTCTGGCCGGTGGATAGCCCGGCTCCTCTCTCCTCAACACGCAGATCGAGGCCAGCGGGACGCGCGGCGACAAAGTCCCAGAGATTGACCCGGCGGCAAGCCCGCTCGATTGCCGCGTCGTCGATGCTGTGATCACCCAAGCGAATGTTGTCGCGTAGTGTGCCCGTAAACAAAAAGGGATCCTGAAGCACGACACCGAAGCAGGAGCGCAGCACTGAAGGATCATAGCGGCGAACATCTTCGCCAGCTACGCATACAGCGCCCTGCTGTACGTCGCAAAATCGCAGTATGAGATTCGTGATGGTCGTCTTGCCAGCACCGGTATGGCCAACGATGGCAATTGTCTCGCCTGGTTCAATGCGAAAGCTGAGATTGTTCAAGATCCAGTCCGGCTCCTTGTAGGCGAAGTGCACGCCACGGAACTCCACGCTGGCGTTCTCCGGCACGGGAATAGGATTCCGTGGGGCCACCAGGGACGGAGACTCATCGAGCAGTCCGAATACGCGCTCACTGGCGGCCATGGCGGACTGGACGGTATTGTACTTTTCGCTCAAGTCCTGAATTGGGCCGAAGAAGCGCATCGCATACTGCAGAAACGCAACCAGCACGCCGATCGTCAAGGTGCCTTCGCGCGAGGCAAATCCGCCATAGGCCAGCACGGCTCCCATGGCCAGCAATCCCTGGAATTCGACGACCGGATAAAACCAGGCATAGGCGACGACCGAGCCTTTCCATGCCTCACAGTTCTCTCGATTGACACTGGAAAAGGAGTTTTGTGCCCGTCCTTCGCGCTGGAATAACTGCAAGACGCTCATACCGCCGACATGCTCTTGGAGAAAGGCGTTCAGCTTGGCGATGGTCACGCGCTGGCGGCGATAATCGATGCTGACTTGACGGCGAAAGTACCAGGTGGTAACCGCCACAAACGGCAAGATCGAAAGCATAATCAAAGTCAAGCCCGGGGAGAGCTGAAACATGGCGATCAGAACAAACGTTAGTATCATGATGTCGCCAAGAATGGTTACCAACGCGGCGGAGAAAAACTCATTGAGCTGATCCACGTCGCTTGTGACGCGCGTTACAATGCGTCCCACTGGATGGCGGTCGAAATACTGGACATCGAGATACTGAAGGCGGGCGTAGATTTGTCGGCGCAAGTCAAACATAATACGCTGCCCGGTAAACTGCATGGAAATTTGCTGCAGGTATTCCAGCAGCAGGCGTACCAGCAGCGCCGCGGCGAAAAGGCCGCTTAGATAAAGCAAACCGGATGCGGCATCGGCCGGAAGGTTGGCATTCAGCACCGACAACCAACCGGTAAAGCCCGCGGACTTATTCACGATGTACTTGTCGATCGCTACTTGGGTCAGGAGCGGCGTGATCACTTGCGCCAAGGTCTGGCCGGTGAGCAGCAGCAAGCTCGACAGCACGGGCCCGCGATAGGGCCAAGCATAAGGGAGAAGGCGGCGTAATTGGCGCCAGTCGTTCAGCTTGTTCTGAACCTTTTCTTCCAACTAGGAGCGCCTCCCGGGTAGGGACAAGTGGCCACTGGCATTCGCCCAAGCCCAGAACAGCGCCGTCGAAGCGCTCAGGCAGCCGGCAATAGCCGCAATCAGACGTGGATCGTATCGCTCGGTGGCGAGAGCCGCCGCCGCCAAGCTGATCATCATCGTAGCCCAGGTCATTGTTTCCATTGTCGCGAAGACACGTCCGCGATATTGATCCTCGGCGTATTGCAGTACTTTCGAATAATTGACAACGCTCGCCGCCGCGCCGGCGGCACGAGACAGGGCAATGAAAACAAGGGCGAGGCCGAAATTGCGTTCCCAGGCAAAAGCTACATAGAAGGCGCCATGCAGCAAGTAGGCAATGGCCACGGTTTGCTTATAACCTTGGAAATCGAGACGTTTGTTCAGTTGATTGGCAATCACCCCGCCGAGAACCAAACCGCATCCCGCACAGCCCCAAATGATGCCAATACCCGAGGGTCCGCGGCGGAAGACCGTTTCACCGAAGACGCTAAAGAGAATTTGGGCCGCGCCGCCTCCGGTCGCCCATCCGACGCCGATAAGCGCGATGGCAAGCAGAAGCGGCTCTCGCCGCAAGTAGTTTAGTCCTTCGATGAACTCCTGAACAGGATGAAAAGTCCGCTTTGTGCCGTCCTGTCCGGGCAGAAACTCGTCCGACCGGCAGCGAAAGCCAAGCAAACACGCCGCGCTCAGAAAGAAGCTCAGTGCGTTGATGACAAAGGCGCCCTCGTATCCAAACACCGCTACCGAGGCGCCGCCGAGAAAGGCGCCCACGCCGGTTGTCGCCCAGGCCGTGATTTGCGTCAAAGCGTTGGCCGGGATCAGCTGCTCCCCCGGGGCGACCACGGGCAGAATCGAATTGCGGCCGGAAGTAAAGAATGGGCTGGCGAACATCAACAGGGCACTTAACAGAAACAGCAGCGTGTTGTCGCTTTGCCCGATCGAGAGAATGAACAGCAGTGCAATGCAGCCGCGAATCAGATCGCTGGCTATCATTACGCGGCGGCGGTCCATTCGATCCAGCACTACTCCGGCCATGGGCCCGGCGATGAGCATCGGCAGGGCACGGGCAATCAGCACCCCGCCTACCAACAGGCCGCCATGGTCCTGGCGAATGGCCATCGAAAAGACGGCAATATTGTTGAAGTGGTCGCCGACCTCGCTGACCAGTTGTCCAGACCACAGTAGGCGGTAGTTGTGATTGCGCCGCAGAAGCACCGGAATCGACACCGGCATCAGAAGCGCTCCGCCAGATAAACGCCGGCCAAGATCATCAGGCCGCCTGCGAGCAGACTAATGCTCATCGCTTCCCCAAGCAGGGGAATTGCCATCGTGGATGCCATGATCGGTTGCAGATACGTGAAGGAGGTCAATTTCGAAGCTGGCAGCCGCTGAAGCACTCGATAGTAAAGCAGGAAGCAGAACACACTCGGCACAGCGGCCATGAAGAGCAGACAAAGCCAGGAGATGGGCAGTAACTGCCGGAACGGAAAGCCGATCGATAGTGTAATGGTGGCCGGAGCAAGAAAGACCACAGCGCCGAGAAAATTCAAAGTGACCGTTCCGATTGGACTCAAAGCACCGCTCAGTGGCTTCGAGAAAACCGTAAAGATCGTGAACGTGAGACAGCCAAGCAGTACGAGCGCGTCGCCCAAGAGGGAAGCCCCCGCACTCGATTTTGCCTGGAGCACCGAGATGCCCGCCAGCGCCAGTCCCATGCCCAATAATTTACGGGGACGGAAGTGCTCGTGGCCAACGGCACAGCTCAGAAGGTAAACGAAAAGCGGTGTCAGCCCGACGATGAGCGCCCCATGAGCGACCGAAGTACGCTTCACCCCCATCGCAAAAAACAGCTGGTTGGCCGCCATGCCCAGTGTACCCAAGCCGACAAAGCGCCAGAAGATGGGCCAGGTCCAGGCGTGCGGACGCTCCCGCCAATAAAGCGGCAGACAAATCAGCAGGGCCAGTGTCGTCCGCCAACCGGTCAACAGTACTGGATTCCACTGACGCATGGCCACTTTGCTCGTAATGAAGTTGAAACTCCAGAGCAGGGTAACCAGAAACATCAGAGCATATAGATGGCGTTTACTGCTCCCGTCGCTCAAGGCTTGCTGATCGTCTCCTGTCTGACCGTGATGGAGTCCAGGAAGGCGTGATCGACCTCAAATCCAAAACCAGGACCCTCGGGAACTGTGATCAGGCCATTGGGAGAAACTTCAACAGGCTCGGTAATCACATCTCTCTTCCAATAGCGTTTTGAGGCGCTGACATCACCCGGGAGCACGAAGTTCGGCAGCGTGGATAAGGCGATGTTGGCAGCCCGCCCAATGCCGGACTCGAGCATGCCGCCGCACCAGACGGGAATCTGATGAGCAAGCGCCACGTCATGAACTTTCTTTGCTTCGGCAAAGCCGCCGACCCGGCCGAGCTTGATGTTGATGATACGGCCGGCTTGCATGCGGATCGCCTGCTCGGCCTGGTGTGCCGAGCGAATACACTCATCGAGGCAAATCGGAGTCTTCAGCCGCGCCTGCAATTCAGCGTGGTCGATGATTTCATCGTGCGCGAGCGGCTGTTCGATCATCATCAGGTCGAACTCATCGAGGGCGGCCAGAAGTGGCCAGTCCTCCAGACGATATGCCGAATTCGCATCACCCATCAACAGAATCCCCGGGAAGCGTTTGCGCACCTCGCGAATCACATTCACATCCCAGCCGGGGGCGATCTTGATCTTGATGCGACGGTATCCGGCCCTTACCTCGGTGTCGATTTTTCCCAGCAACTGGTCCACGGAATCCTGAATTCCGATCGAGACCCCACAGGCGATTTCTTTGTGTGCGCCCCCTCCGATAGCAGCCCATAGGGGAACGTGCTTCTGCCTCGCCTCGAGATCCCAACAAGCGGCTTCCAGGCCACCGCGCGCCATCAAGTGACCTCGAATGTGAGCGCTGCGCTCTCCCACCTCAGCCGCCGAAGCAAACTCATGGCCAATCACGCGCGGAGCAACAAAATCGCGGAGGATCAGCCAACTCGAATCCGTCCACTCTTCGTTGTAAAAGGGATTCTCCCCGGCCGTCACTTCTCCCCAGCCCGAGATCCCGCCCGAGATCACTTCGACCAGTACAATCTTGCGGGCATAGGTACGTCCAAAACTGGTCTGAAAGAAATGCACGAGCGGCATCTCGATCTGCCGCAATTTGATTTGATCGATTAAGATTGCCATTTCCCTATGAGGTATGTTCCTTTATCTTCGCTGCGCTCAAAGCCAACCACAGCGAGGCCAGAGCGGAAATGATCGAGAAATTGATTGCTGATCGCCGCCTGCGCATCGCGGGCACGGGCGGGATCCTCCTGTTTCCACAGCTGTATTCCGGCGGGAATCTCGATTCGCGCCTCCGTTGCGGGACGCTCAAAGGAGCCTTTCCGCAATAGCGATTCCACCCGCTCGCTCGACAGGTACCACTCGGCAACGCAACGGTCCGTCGGTAAGCCGCCATGCAGAGCGCTGGTTGTGGTCCCATACTGATTCAAAACGTAGCGGCGCACCACCGCGCCGAGCCGTTCGATGTTGAAGAACGCGTTCTTGATCTCCAGCGGATCAAAAGTCCATTCGACAAGGCCAATTCCCCGCGAGAGAGCTTCCTCGCGCTGGCGCAGCTTCAGCAACCGCCCGATACCCGTATTGCGGTAATCCTTGAGTACACCCATCATATGGCTGTGTAGATAAAACTTCCCGTTCGACTTCAGTCCCGGAATCGCCAATAAGAATGCCACCATGCGACTGCCATCAAAAGCGCCAAACACTTGGCCGCCCACCTTGCTGGCCACGACGAATAGCCTTACCGGCAGCAGTTCAATTTCCTCAAAACCCCAAATGGTCTTCTGCAAGCTCACCGCTTCGGCGAATTCCGCCTGTTCGGTCAGCGTTCGTATTTCGATCATGCTTGTTTGGCCTCTTGCCAATAGCCTTCCATTTCCTCGAGCGGCGTCTCGGAAAGGGTCTTGCCCGCCGCCGCGACCCGGGCCTCCACGTGCGAAAACCGATGACGGAACTTCCTGTTGGTTCGCCGCAGTGCCTCCTCTGGATCGACGCCGGACCAGCGCGCGAGATTCACAACCGTAAAGAGCAGATCGCCTACTTCGCCGCGTATCGCTTCCATGTGCCCTTTCAACCGCGCCTCTTCCAGTTCCGCCACTTCTTCTCGCAGTTTATCGACAACATCCTCAAAACGCGCCCATTCAAAGCCGGAACGGGCCGCCTTTTTTGAAATTTCAAATGCTTCCATCAGCGCCGGCTGCGCTCGATTGACACTGTCAAGCTGCCCTTGGGGCGCATCCGGCTTTTCGCTAGCCTTGATTGCATCCCAATTGGCCACTACCTGCTCACTGTTGTCCGCCCGTGCGTCGCCAAATACATGCGGATGGCGGCGAATGAGCTTTTCATTGATCGCCTTCAGCGCATCGTTAATATCAAACAGGCCCGCCTCGGAGGCCATCTGCGCATGAAATACCGGCTGCAGCAGCAGATCACCCAGTTCTTCGCGGAGTGCTTCATAGTCTCTTCGTTCAATCGCATCGATGACCTCGTAAGTCTCCTCGATGGTGTAGCGTTTGATCGAATCGAAAGTTTGCTCACGATCCCAGGGGCAGCCGCCCGGAGCCCGTAAGCGCGCCATAATGTCAATTAACTCAGCAAAGGAGTCTTTGGCCTCTGAACCCACCTGAATTTGATCTTAGCATCCGGGTTGCGCGCTTCCCTGAAGACAAGCCGCTGGTACGCCAATTCTTTGAGGATTATCAGCGAGATATTGGAGTCGACCTGTGTTTCCAGTCCTTCAGCGAAGAACTCGAACAATTGCCGGGCAGCTATGCCTGTATCCTGCTGCACGATCGCGGTTGTGTCGCCCTGCGGCCCATTGCGCCGGAGGTCCTCGAGCTCAAGCGCCTGTTCGTCTACCCGGCATTTCGCGGCCGTGGCATCGGGGCGGGACTGCTCCACGCAGCGATGCAATGGGCCCGCGCAAATGGTTATCGCCGCATCCACTTGGATACTCTTAAGACGAGGATGCCCAGCGCGGTACGAATGTACAAGGCGCTGGGCTTTGTGGAGGTGCCGGCCTGGGGAGGGATGAGAATGCCGGACCTCATCGATATGGAGTTGGATCTAGCTCATGCGCCGCCGGTAAAGCGCGGTTCCGAATAAGGCAACAGCGCAGAGCAGGTAAGTGGATGGCTCAGGAATGCTGTCTCCTGTTCCATTACCGGCTGGTGATTGTACCTCTCCCGTGGCGGCCGTGCCAAACACGAGATTATCGAGGATGACCCGGTTTGTGTGTGTGCCGGCGGGGCCATCGATATAAATCTTCAATCCGGAAATATCACCCGCGGTGGTAAATCCGAAGAAGCTGGGCTCGGTAGTTCCCGCTGCCACCGTAAGAATTGGCATGCTCGCTGGCGCGGTCCAGACCCCACCGGACTGAACTGCCAGCCGGAGGGTGATCGGATTCACCATCGTGGAATAGACGAATGCATCTGAGGGGTCCAAAATACGAAACGCCGAAAAATCGAAACTGACATAAGTAACGCCTGCCAAGGATCCAAAGCTGATCCGCAGCCCGTGCGTAAAACCCGCATTGAGTCCACCAAAAACGTTGCTGGGGCCTCCCATCATTACCCCCCCGGTCCCCATCGTGTCCGGCTCGGAGGTGCCTGGTGAGCGGTAGGTATTGTCATAACCGATGCCCCCGGACTCATTATAAAAACCAAGGTAGTTCAGGCTGCCACGCGTCAGCCCTACTGAAGTCGTTGTGTAGTTTCCGGGCAATCCAACCGGCCCGGTATTGAAGTCATCACTTCCGAGCAAAGTTGCCGCGGCGGGCATTGAACCGGAATTGTTGAAGGTACTAATGATCGTCGCTTCAGCCGAAAAGACAAAGGCTAATGCGGCGAACGCCGCGCGGGCGACCTGGAGGGTTTGCATCTGCATGGTTCGCAGGCATAGTGCGCGAAACTAACAGGAAATCTCTTGCCTTAATCTTCGGGGAATGGGGCGAAACGCTGAGTAATACTACTGTTTACTAGAGAGGGATAGAGTGATGCGTTTCTGGTATTCACGCGCTTTGGCAAGGATTCTGCGTGTGTCGAGCCGCGCCGGCGTACCTTGCCTTACAACTGCCTCGCCATGAACATAGACATCGCTGACATCCGCGGCCTTTGAGCTATACACAACGGTCGAATACGGATCGAAGCTCGGCACCAGATGTGCCGCCTGGGACTGAAGTATCACCAGATCCGCGAGCTTACCCGACTCGAGCGAACCGATCCGGTCGGCCTGCCCCAGTACCGCAGCGCCCTCGATGGTCGCCATCTCCAGCGCAGTCTGAGCGGGGAGCACGCGCGGGTCCATGGCGGAAACCTTCGCCAGCTTGGCGGCAAGATCGATCTCCTCGATCAGATGGAAGTCGTTGTTTGAGCCGGCGGGGCCATCGGTTCCCACCCCGACGGAAATACCCGCCGCTCTTTGCCGCAGCACCGGGGCAATCCCGCTGGCCAGCTTCATATTCGATGAAGGGCAGTGTGCGATCCCCACTTTCTTTGCTGCCAGGATGCGAATGTCGGCATCATCGACCCAAATGACGTGGGCAGCGATCGTCGGCCCGTCGAAGATGCCCCACTCGGCCAGCGTCGCCACGGGACTCTTTCCATGGCGAGCCATCATGTCTTCGTTTTCTTTTCTGGTTTCCGAGACATGGATGATCAGCGGACGCCTGTATTGATCGGCGAGTTTGCGGCAAGCCGTGAGCGTTTCGCGCGAATTTGTGTAAAGAGCGTGCGGTGCAACGGCCGGTGTCACGAGTGGATCGGAGGCAAACTGGCGAAAGAAGCTTTCCGTGCGGGCCAGGGCGGCGGCCGGTGTTTTCGCGTCGGCCACGGGAAATCCGATCACGGTCTGCCCCAGCACCGCGCGCAAACCCGCCTCGCGGGTCGCCCGGGCAACTTCCTCCTCGAAGTAATACATATCAGTGTAAGTGGTGGTACCGGAAAGCATCATTTCAAGACAACCCAGTAGAGTACCCCAGTAGCAGAAATCGGCTGTTACGTTCCGGGCTTCGGCGGGGAAAATAAAGTTCTCAAGCCAGTCCTGGAGGCGCCGGTCATCGGCCACACCGCGCATGAGCGCCATCGGGATGTGGGCATGGGTATTGATCAGACCGGGGATGAGAATGCCATCGGGCCGTGCCAGGCGGGTCGCGGCGGGATATTCCCGCTCGAGTTCCGTGCGCCGGCCGACAGCGGCAATCCTTTCATTCTCAATGAGGACCGCGCCGTCGGAGAGAATCCGGCGATTGCGGTCCATCGTAATCACGATGCCAGCGCTGATCAGGGTCCGCCTGGGCGCGGCCGCGACGGCGGCCCCGGCGAGGGTGAGGCTAAAGCAGCGCCGCGGGATCAAACGGGAAGGGGAAGAGTTCGGAGAAAAGGAATCGGCGTTCAGTTTCATTGGCTCCACACAAGATGATCTCAAGTTCGGGCCCGCAGAACTCAGCTAGTGCTTGACGGCACAATCCGCAAGGCGGCGCCGGAGGGGCCGAATTGGTGCAGATAACAATGCGCCGGAACCGGCGCCGCCCTGCCGAGACGGCCTTGAATAAGGCGACCCGTTCCGCGCAGATCGTATTGCCGAAGCTGGCATTCTCGATATTGCAGCCGGTGAATACCTCGCCCTCGTTGGTCTCCAAAGCGCAGCCCACCGGATAGCGCGAATAGGGTGCGTAAGCGGCGGCTTGGGCGGATCGGGCTTGTTCGAGAAGGCTCATAGCGAAGGAAGCACAGCCCGAATCAGGCGAATGAATTGTTCCCGCACCTGGCGGCCCGTCTCGAGCACTTCCTCATGGTCGATCTTTTCATTCGTAATTCCCGCGGCCATATTCGTAACGCAGGAGAACGCCATCACCTCAACCCCCATATGATTGAGGGCGATCGTCTCTGGAACGGTCGACATGCCCACGAGATCAGCGCCGATGATGCGCAGGTAGCGA
>Ga0068877_10003799_pt1 | contig 11931 bp, 10 predicted proteins | sample NOAtaG_FD_66437 | JGI IMG/M metagenome (GOLD analysis project Ga0068877, IMG submission 66437) | Freshwater lake microbial communities from Lake Erie, under a cyanobacterial bloom - NOAA_Erie_Diel6S_1000h metaG | ecosystem: Environmental > Aquatic > Freshwater > Lake | place: USA: Ohio, Lake... | reverse complement strand
CTCTCCCGGGTTCAGTTTCACCATCGGCCCAAACGTCTCCAATTCCAGAAAATCCTGGTTCGTGAACGTCTGAAAGCTGCAGAAATACTCCGGGTACGTCTTGCCCGGCTCCGCGTGATACTGCTTCAGAAAGAGCTCCTGGTTCAATAGATACGCCCCGAACGTGTGCGGATTGAAAAGTCCGATCTTCTGTGGCGCCTTCGCCTGCGGGTCCTGCCGCAGCCCCAGGTACTTCTTCATGAAGATCCAGCGCGGATCACTCAAATCCGTATACGCCCACATCACCAGCGGATTGGTCGGCTCGAGCATCTCCGGGTGCGTACCCCGCGGCGGAAAACCCGTAATCCCCACTCCCCCCTGCGCCATCACGCTCGGCGCCCACGGCGCAAACTCGAGCGCCATGCGCGCCTGGTTCCGCACCCGATGCACCACGCGCACCCCCGTGCCCGCCGCCTCCATCGTGATGTCCATCTCTTTTTCGAGGCCCGTTTCCGGCTCTACCGCCTGCGTCGCCACTAACCCCCGCTCGCGCGTCTCAATCTTTACCGGCCCGTTGTCGAGCCCATAGGTGTAGCGGATGCTTTCCGGCCCGATCCACAACCGGTGCCCCCCGCGAATCTGCCAGCTCGTCTCCCCGCTGCCGCCCATCTGCTCGCCAAACTCCCGGAACAGATTCTGCCCGCCCACAAAACCACAGCGGATAATGCGCGGCCCGACATCGGCCGTCACCACCAGTTCGATTTCACCATTCGTAATCCGGTAGCAATTGGGCCACCCGCCGTAAGCAATTTTCTCAACCTGCATCAGGCCTAGCTTATCGAAAATGGTCCCAGCCCTTCGGTGGCAGCGGTGAGCCCGGCTTGCCTTCCACCGCCCGCGCGATCTCGTAAAAACCCTCCCCCAACGGCTTCCCGCTCGCCACCAGCAACTCGTAATCCTCTCCGTGATGCCACGCCTGCTCGAGCGTCGCTCCCCGCGCCACCGGCGGCGCCGCCGTGATCTCACAGCTCAGCCCCGAGGCTCGCAACATCCGGTCCAGGTCGATCGACAATCCATCGGTGATGTCCATCGCCGCATGCGCCCGCCCGCGGATCCGCTCCACCAGATCGAGCCGCGGCCGCGGCCGTTTCTTCCACCGTCCCAGCGGCCCCGTCACCGCGATCACATCCCCCGGCTTCACCCCGCTGCGCAACAGCGCCTTGCCCCGCGGCACACCCCCGCAGGCCACCACATCCACATGGATCTTCCCGCTCCAGCTCAGGTCTCCGCCCGCCACCTCCACCCCGTGCGCAAACACCCCCCGCATCAACGGCTTCACCAGCGCCTCATCCGGCACCGCCAGGCTCACCAGCGCGAAGCGCGGTTCAGCCCCCATGGCCGCCAGATCGCTCAGCCCCCGCGCCATGGCCTTATAGCCAATCTCGCGCGGCGTATACGCCGGCCGCTCAAAGTGCCGCCCCTCGATCGTGAAATCGGTCGTGAACACCAGCTCTTCGCCCCGCGCCGGCCGGTACACCGCGCAGTCATCCCCAATTCCCACACGCACTCCCTGTCCAAACCGCGGCGCCGTCTTCCGGATCCAGTCAATCAGCGCCTGCTCGCTCATTCGATCACCAGGCCGCTCGGCAACTCCTCACCAAACACACGTCCCAGCGCCGCCAGCTCGTCCTGGCCCTCGCCTTCGAGCATCGCCAGTAAATGATCTCGCCGCGCATGGCCGGCCAGTGCTTTCTCCACCAGCGCCACCGTCGCCGCCGGCAGATCGCGCCCCACATCGCCCGTCTTGCGCGCCATCGCCGCCATCGCCTCGGCTGCTTCCGGCAGCGCCAGCACCTGTTCGATCCAGCGCGCCACCGTCGTCGCCGGCACCACCAGATTATTCGGCCCATACAGCAGCTTTCGCGCCCCCAGCCGCCCCAAACACCACATCTCGCTCGCCGTGAAATTCTTCGCCCGAATCTTCTTGAGCAGCGCGTTGCCGAGTTCCGTCTTCGTGCCCACCGGCAACAACTCGAGCGAGCTCGCGCAGCGCCACATCTCCCGCTCAAGCGACGGGTTCAGCCGCTTCGGCTTCGCCCCTTTCGGTATCAGCGCCGCCGACAGCCTCTGGTACAGATCCTGCTGTTGATTGCGGTTCAAACCACCCGACACGCGTCCGGAAAAGATCCACCAGTCAATCTCGTTCTGCGCCTGATTACCAAATACCAGCCCGGCGGCAAACACCCGCCGCGCCTGCTCGATCCGCAGATCGTCGCCCGGCGAGCCAAAGCCCGGCCTCAGACACAACCCTGTCAGGTTCAGCCAGCGCAATTCATGCGCCGCCGACTTCTTTCGCCCTTCTGCCACCTGCAGAAACACATCCGCCAGCTTGCGAATCGCCGCCAGTGGCCACGACGTCCGCCCCAGCGTCAGCGTTTGCTCCAGCTTCTGTGGCAGCTCTTCCGGATGCAGGGCAAAATCGCCGCTGAACGTGGCGCGGATCAGTGCTATCGCCGCCTGCATCGCTTCGTCCGTCACCGCGGCCTCCGGCCGCGCGACCAACGATTTTGCCGACTGCCGCCGCAGCTCAAACTGCAGCCGCCACGTATGCTCGCTCACCTTGCTCACTGCAAAGATCTCGAGCGTGCCGAGTGCCGTCAAATGCGCCCTCAGCCGCACCGGCACCTGCCGCTCCACCTGCGGGTTCCCAAACCGGATCACCGCGTCGAGCGGCGCATGCAAATGAAAGTCCGCTTCCGCCTCCACCATTTGCCCGGCCAGATCATCGGTCCGCGTCAGCGAACTGTACAGGCGAAAACTCACCGGCTTGTTCGCCAGCAGTTGCAGCCCCGGCACATCGATCTCAATCGTCGCCCCTTCTTCGCTGCCCCGCGGCGCCAGACAAATCGTCTGTCCTTCGCCGGCGCCGATAAAGTAAGCCCGCGGCAGCCCGCCCCGCACCAGGATGCCCTGCCCGCCGCCCCGCACATGGCAGTAATAAGCCGCCCCCTGCGCCACCGCCAGATCCAGATCCTGATTTTCAAAAATCAGCGGCTCCTGCCCAAACCAGCCCGTTACCACCTGCCGCACCCGATCCCGCAAAACCGGCGGGATAAAGAATCCCCCATTGAACAGAATCGCGTCCGGACGCACATTCCCGCTCTCGCGCAAAAACTGTGCCAGATGCCGCGTCACCGCCGGGTCGCTCACATACGGCAGGCCCAACTCGCGAAATGCCGACTTCTTATCCACCGCCGGCGCCTCCTCGAACCCGCACACCGGCAGAAACCCGTCGAGCGCCAACTCCCGCGCCTCGGCCCGCGTGATCTCCGTGCGCAACGTGCCGCCAATCAGCGAGCTGCCCGCCCCCAGCACCGTGATCTCCACCGCCTCCGGCCCGTCCTCGGCCAACAGCTTCTCCTTGGCCGCCGCGCATTGCCGCCGCAGCGCGCTCCGCTGCCGCAAACTCAGCTGCGTGTTCAGCTTCGTCTCCACCAGCCAGCTCAGCGTCAAATCCAGATTGTCGCCCCCGAGCAGCAGGTGCTTGCCTACCGCCGTGCGCGTAAACTCCACGTGATCGCCGCTGCGCTTCACCTCGATCAGCGTAAAGTCCGACGTCCCGCCTCCCACGTCGACGATCAGCACATTCATGCCGTCCGTCAGGTGCTTCCGCGATTGCGACAAGTGCCGCGCGATCCACGAATAAAATGCCGCCGCCGGCTCCTCGATCAGTGTCAGCTTCTCGATGCCCGCCGCCCGCGCCGCCGCGACCGTCAACTCCCGCGCTTCCTCGTCAAAGCTCGCCGGCACCGTCAGCACCACGTCATGCTCGCCGATCGGCGTGCCATGCTGCTCCCGCCACGCCTCGGCCAGATGCGCCAGATACTTCGTCGATGCCTCCACCGGCGAGTACAGCCGCCCGGCCTGCTGCGCGTCCCACGGCAGAATCTTCGCGTTGCGGTCCACCTCGCTGTTCGATAGCCAGCTCTTGGCCGCGTACACGCTCCGCGTCGGCACCAGCGCCCCCTGCTCGCGCGCATACACCCCTACATATTCCTGCTGGTCGAGATAAAGAAAACTCGGCAGCGTTCGCCGCTTTTCCTGCCGCCCCGGCGCCACAAACTGGTTGATCTCCAGCACCTCGATCGGCGTATAGTCCGCCTCGGCCGCCTCCGCCTCATTCACCCAGGCCAGCGCCGAATTTGTCGTTCCCAGATCGATGCCGATCTTCATCCTTTACGCTCTCTCACACTAAACTCCAACTTCCAGCGGTCGCCCGACGCCGCCACACAATACAATTCGAGCACGCCCGTGTCCGTCACGTAGGAGGCCAGCGTTACCGGCGTCACCCCCCGGGGATGATTCTTCGTCGGCGCCAGCGTGATTTCCATCGGCGGCATCTCCTCGAGCTCCCGCGGCATCGGCTCAAGCAAGTCGCCCGCCGCGTCGGCCCGCCGCACCGTCGACGAGAAGATCCGAAACTCCACCGGCTCGCCCACATACAGCCCAAACTTACGCTGCGGAAACTCGTGTCCCGTGCCTTCTTCCATTCCAAACGGCGCCACCGTCAATGCCTTCAGTGGCGCTGCCATGCCCGGCACCGCCGGCAGGGCGTCTTCAATGCCCACATAATACGTGCGCGCCACCCCGCCCCGGATCCGGATCCCCTTCCCCTGCCGCGCCAGGCCAAAGTAGGCCGCCCCGCGCGCCACCGCCAGCATCAGGTCCTCGCCGTCGAGCACCACCACCGGCTTCGGCAGCCACAGGTTCAGCGCACTGATCAACCGCTCCCGCACCAACCCGGCTCGCAATACCCCGCCATTGAACAGCACATGCGTCGGCGCCGCTCCCGCCTGCTTGAGAAACTGCGCCAGATGCGCCGTAATCCGCGCATCGCTGGCAAACGGCAGCGCCAGCTCCGTCAGCGCCGCCCGCCGGCCCCGCTGCGGAATCTCCTCGAGCGGCACGTGCGGGAAAAATCCCTCCACCACCGTCCGCTCCACTTCCTCTCGCGTCAGCTTCGCCCGCAGTGTGCCCCCAATCAGGCTGCTGCCGCGCCCGAGTATCGTCACCACCTGCTCGGCGGTCTCCGCCCCTGGCTCAAGCAGCGCTTCCTTGGCCGCCCGGCACTGCTGCCACAACGCCTGCATCTGCATCGCGTCCAGCTTCGGCATCCGGCTTTCCACCTGCCTCGCCAGCGCCAGATCCATATTGTCCCCGCCAAGCAGAATGTGCTCGCCCACCGCCACCCGCTCCAACTCGAGCGCCCCACCCCGGTCTTTCACGTCAATCAGCGTAAAGTCCGTCGTGCCCCCGCCGATATCCACAATCAAGATCCGGTTTCCCGGCCCGACCCGCTCCCGCCAATCCGCGTGCCGCGCGATCCAGGAATAAAACGCCGCCTGCGGCTCCTCGAGCAGCACCACCCGCTTCAGCCCCGCTTCGCGCGCCGCCTGCTCGGTCAACTGCCGCGCGACCGCGTCAAAGCTCGCCGGCACCGTCAGAATCACTTCTTCTTCTCCCAGCGCTTCGTTCCCCGCCGCCTCCCAGGCCGCGCTCAAGTGCGCCAGGTAAGCCCGCGAGGCAGCCACCGGGCTGATCCGCTCCACCCCCTCCGGCGCATGCACCGGCAGAAACGCCTCTTGCCGGTCCACCCCCGGATAGCTTAGCCAGCTCTTCGCGCTCGCCACAAGCCGTCCCATGCTCTCGGCGCCCCGTTTCCGCGCCAATTTACCCACCACCAGCGCCGGCTCCTCGTCCCAGGGCAGCGCTGTCGCCCCCGGTGCAAAGTCCCGCGCCCCCGCGAGATAGACAAACGACGGCAGCAGCATCTCCGCCCGCACCTCGTTCGGCTCCACCACCTGTGGGATCCCAAATGCCTCAATCTCTTCGCCCCGGCTGTAGGCGAGGGCACAGTTCGTCGTGCCCAGGTCGATTCCGATCGCCAAGCGCGCCTACTCGACTTCGATTTCCGCCGGCGCCAGAATCTTCAGATTCGCCTTACCCGCCATCGCCGGCAACTCAATCTTTTCCACTTTCCACCCCTTATGCCGCAGCAATCCCGCCTTCACGTTCCCGTCCGCCGGCACGTTGCCGAGCAGCTTGATCGCCGCCGCCTCGCTGCGCAGCGCCCCCGCCGCCGTCAACTGCGTTACTGCCCCCTCCACCCCGTCGATCACCGGCTCGAGGCGCAGATACCGGCCGAGCGTCGCCCGCGAATTCTCCTGGATGTTGCGCACCGCCGCACCCACCTGCTCGTCGGAGTATGCGGAGATGTCTTCCATCAGAAAATCCACTAGCCGTGCGTCCCGCTGCAGTAGGCCCAGCAATTGCAGCGCGCCTTCGCTTACGTCCACCTTGGGCGGCGCTGCCGCCGCGGGCGTCGATTTTGCCCCGCGTTTGCTTAGCCCCAGTGCAATCAGCACCGAGTCCGGTAGCTGGCCTCCAAACAAGAGACCGAAGAAAGAAGAAAATGCAAGCGTGATACGGCTCAAGACGCTCTCGAGCCTCCATTTCTATTGGGGATTCGCGGCCGGAACCGCCGCAACTTCCATGATAGCGCTAGGATAGGCTACGATGGCCGACCCAGAAATCAAATGGAAGCGGGGAGAACTCGCCGAGGCTTGCGGCGTCAACAGCGAAACCCTGCGCTTTTACGAAAAAGCCGGCTTGATTACCCCCGAGCGCGGCGCCAACGGCTACCGCCTCTATAACCTCTCCCACGCCAAACGGATCCGGCTCACACAGCGCGCCATTCATGTCGGCTTCTCCATACAGGATGTTAAGAGCTGGCTCGACGGCGACACTGCCCGCATGGAGTCCGCTCTTGTTGAAGTGGAAGGCAAATTAGAAGTCCTCGAACGCTTGCGAAAAACTCTCCGAAAAAAACTGCGAAAAGCATGACCTGTTTTTGCCGCCGCTAACGCTTATGCTATTGAAGACAAAAATTGATCTCAAAGGGACACCTGAGACAGGGCGGCGATCCGGAGGGAATTCGCTGCCCTGATTTTTATGCCCTAAAATGATCGATCGCCGCCCGCCAATAGGGCTTCAGCTCCCTTTCGGCATAGGCGGTAAAACCTAGTTCTTCCATTTCGGCCAAGGTGTTTCGATAATGATCGAGCAGCGGGTCGGCCAGCATCTGCTTGCCGCACCGGATCGTATTGAGCGCCACGGCGGTGGAGACCGCGAGCAGCGGGCGCCTTTGCGCCGCCGCTGTTTGCTGGAGTGCCTCCCAGTCGGCCTCCACCGCACTGGCCATTGTCACCGTTGACTTCAGGCTCTCCCATTCCCGCATCATCGCCTCGCGGTTCAGGGGTGGCATATTCAGCGTTTCGGCCAGCCGACCGCTTCCCCGCTCGAGCCCGTCCAACAAATCAGAAACCGTGCGAACCCCACTCGCCCCGCTCAGATAGCCGTCCTCCTCGAGTGTCCGCGCTATCTCGCTCAGTACCCGGTTGCCCGCTCCCGAAGCATCCGCCGTCGCTGCCAGCACCCACACCGGCGACACATGAAATACCGCCAGACTCATCCACTCCAGCCCATTGCCCGCCCCGCGCCGCACCAGAAAATTCTCCGGCAACCCCGACCCCGTTTCATACACCCCCTCCACCTGCCCCACCTTCTCAATCAGGAAGCGCAGCGTCTGCTCCACGATCGATTGATACAGCCGGCTCCGCCGAAACGCCTCCGGCAGCGTCACCTCCGTGCTCTCCCGCAATAGCCCCGCCCCCAGCGCCGTCACGGCCCGCACCGTCCGCTCCGGCAGGCTCAATAAATAACTACTTGATCTTTTCATCCTTTTCGACTTTGCCGTCGCGGATGTGCACGATCCGGTGCGCGTTCATCGCTACATCCAACTCGTGCGTCACCAGAATGATCGTGTTCCCTTGCGAATGCAGCCGCTCGAACAGAGCCATGATTTCCACGCTCGTCGTCGAGTCCAGGTTCCCCGTCGGCTCGTCCGCCAGCAGAATCGACGGGTTGTTCACCAGCGCCCGCGCGATCGCCACGCGCTGCCGTTGCCCACCCGATAGTTCATTCGGCTTGTGATACATGCGCTTGCCGAGGTCCACCTGCTCCAGGCACTGCTTGGCCCGCTCGAGCCTCTGCGCCTGATTAAAGCCCGCATAGATCAGCGGCAATTCCACATTGTGCAGCGCCGTCGCCCGCGGCAACAGGTTGAAGCTCTGAAACACGAACCCGATTTCCTTGTTCCGGATCCGCGCCAGCTCATCGTCCGACATCGTCGAAACCAGGCTCCCGTTGATGAAGTATTCCCCGCTCGATGGCGTATCCAGGCAGCCGATCAGATTCATCAGCGTCGATTTACCCGACCCCGACGGCCCCATGATCGCCACATATTCCCCACGTTTGATTTCAATATCGGTGCCGTTGACGGCATTGATCACCTGATCACCCATGACATAGGTCTTCTTCAGGTCATAGGTTCGTATGACGATCCCTTGCTGCTTCAGTTGCTCGCCACGCAGCTTGGGGTCCGTGGCAACGGCTGTCGACATGATTTAGCTTTCCGCCTTCACAATGTTCTTATTATCTACTCTAACCTTGGCGTCGTTGCGCAGAGTCCGGATCGCCTTGTACGAGCCCGTGATGATCTCCTCGCCTTCCGACAATCCCGACAGCACTTCAATCTCAGTGGCCCCCGTAATCCCGGTTTCCACCTTCTTAAAAGTAGCCTGCCCGTTGCGCACCACAAATACTCCCTGGATTTCTTCCTTTGCCGCTTTCATCTCCGCCGGGCTCAACTGACGAGGCCCTGATTTGTCTCCCGGCTTGGACGCCTCCAAGTCCCCCTTCTGCCGCACCGTCAGCGCCTGGATCGGAATCGACAAAGCCTTGGGCCGCGTCGCCGTCGTGATCCGCGCCGTGCACGACAGCCCCGGGCGAATCTCGTCCGGCGGATTCTCAAGCGCCACCACCACCTTGAAATCCTTTGCCTCCTGGCTCGAAATCGCGCTCTGGCTCGCCGCCAGGCCCGTCGACCGCAGGATCGCCGTGTTGCCGATCTCAATCACCTTGCCGCGAAATTTCTTTCCCGGTATCGCGTCAATCGTCACTTCCGCCGTCTGGTTCAACGCCACGTTCACGATATCGGTCTCATCCACCTTCACTTCCGCCGTGATGATCGACATATCCGCGATTGTCATGATCAGGCTCGCCGCCGAGTTCTGGATACCGGGCACCACCGTTTCCCCCACCCGCACCGGCAGGTTCGTCACCACCCCGTCAATCGGACTCGTGGCAAAAGTCCGCTGCAACACATCGGCCGCCGACCGCAAATTCGCCTGGCTCGCCGCCACTCGCCGCTGCGACGCGTTCAACTGCGCCGCCTGCTGCGTCCGCGCGGCCCTCAATTGGTTCAGCCGCGCCTCGGCTTCCCGCACCGCCGCCTGCTGCACCTCAAACGTGGATTTCTTCGTTTCAAATTCCTGCCGCGCGATCAGCTTCTCTTCAAACAATTGTTTCGAGCGTTCAAAATCCTGCCTCGCCCGATCAAGATCCGCCTTGGCCCGGTCAATCGATGCCTCCGCCGAGCGGATATTCTCTTCCGCCGCCTTCAGCCCTGCATCCGTCGCCGCCGACTCCGCCTCGCTGGTCGCCAGATTGGCCCGCTGGGCGGCCAACTGCGCTTCCGGCTGCACGCTCTCGAGCTTGGCCAGTTGCTGGTTCTTCTTTACCCGCTGGCCTTCAACAACATTGATCTCCGTGATCCGCGCCGGCGAGTTTGCATTCGAGCCGATGTTGATGTAATTCCGCGGCTTGATTTCACCACTCGCCGTCACCAGGCTCACGAGGTCCTGACGCGCCACCATGGTCGATGTCACGGTGACGATTCCCGACTGTTTCATCCGGTAATTGGCGAATGCTCCAGCCGCGACGATCGCAGCGACTCCCACGCCAATGGCGACTTTCCACTTCGTTTTCAACTCTTATCTCCCATGCCTTCTGACGACAAAAAGCTGCCAGAAGTTCGAAAAAGTATTTCTATTGTTTTCAGCAATGTTGAAATAGCTACTTGCCTTTCAACCACTTAATGCTCCGTGGCTGCTTCGACGAGCACGCCATCGAATCCGTCATGCCTGAGCTGATCGTCGCGCAGGCATTGTCAACGGCGGCGCGCAGCGCAATTTCTTCGCTGGCCCCGAGTGCCGTACGGCAGTTCACTTGGCCGTTAAACTCCATACAGACCTCGACGCGGTAGGCACTGTATGACATCGTGTTGTAGTAAAGAGCGGCGACAAAGGCGGCCGCTCCGAGAACGATCGAAACCGTCCAAAGCGTCTTTTTCTGCATCAGGCGGTCTCGGTAAAGAACGAAGCCATGTGGCGGAATTTCAAATACCGCTGCTCACGCAGCTCCAGCGGGCTCAGCGCGCTCAACTCCACCAGCGACCGGCGCAGGCTCTGTCCCAGCAGCCGCGCCGCCTCGTCGTGATCTTCCTGCGCCCCTCCCTTGGGCTCCGGAACAATTTCATCAACTATGCCCCGCTCGAGCAGGTCCGGCCCCGTCAGCTTCAGCGCCGCCGCTGCCAGTTCCGCCTTCGCCGCGTCGCGCCAGATAATCGCCGCGCAACTCTCCGGCGAAATCACGCTGTAATAAGAGTTCTCCATCATCAAAACGCGGTTGCCGACTCCCATGCCAAGCGCTCCCCCCGAGCCGCCCTCGCCGATCACCGTCACGATCACCGGCACGGTCAGCCGCGCCATCTCCCGCAAATTGTAAGCAATCGCCTCCGCTTGGCCCCGCTCCTCGGCGTCAATACCCGGATAAGCCCCCGGCGTGTCGATAAAGCTCAGCACCGGACGCCGGAACTTCTCGGCCATCTCCATCAGCCGCATCGCCTTGCGGTAGCCCTCCGGTTTGGGCATGCCGAAATTTCTCTTCAGCTTCTGCTTCGTGTCCCGGCCCTTCTGTTGCCCAATTACCATCACCGGGCTGCCGTCAAGAAACGAATAGCCTCCCAGAATCGCGTGGTCGTCGCCAAATACACGATCTCCATGCAATTCCGTGAATCCCGTGGTCAGCCGCTCGATGTAATCAAGAGCATGCGGGCGCCGCGGGTGCCGCGCCAGTTGCACTCGCTGGTAGGCGAGGTTCGCATCCGCCGGCGGGGGGGCCGGGGCGCTGTCGGGGTGCAGCGCGTGAATGCGCGCCGTGATGTCGGAGTTGGCCATCGGGGCTAGGCTTCGCCCGACGCCTCAAAGGACGTCGATCCGAACAGGCGAGCCAGTTCGGCTTTCATTTCCTTATCCGCGCGGACTTTTTGTGCCAAGTCCAATGTTAGCGAAAAGTCCCGCGGCTTTTCGAGCACCAGCCTCACGCTCGCCGGACCCGGCTTCCGCCCCAGCAGCGCCGCCAGTTCCGCCGCCCGCGGATCATCCTCCCCGCTCAGCCTCACTCGCAATTGCAACATCGCCGGCAGCTTCACCCGCGCGTTGTCGAGCGCCACCAGGTCCTGTATGCTCAGCCGCGGCGCCGATCCTTCGTCCACCAGGATCTTCGCCGTCACCATCACTGCCTTGTCCTCCTCCAGTTCCTTGCCCAGTTCCTTGAACTTCGTGGCGAACACCATTGCGTCCACCGTCCCCTGCAGGTCCTCCAGTTGCATCGATGCCCACAGTTCCTGTTTCTGGTTCCGCTTGCGTTGAATCCCGGTCAGCAGGCCGCACAGTTTCACCTCCACGCCGCGCTCCACACCTTCGAGGGTCGCTGTCGTATGGGTGCCGAGTTCGCTCAGCTTGTCCTTGTACTGGTCAAGCGGATGCCCCGTCACATAGAAGCCCAGCAACTCTTTCTCGCCCGTCAGCTTCTGTGGCGCGTCCCAGTCCGGTACCGCCGGCAGTTCCCCCTCCTCGCTCCGCTCCTCCGGCCCCCCGAACAGATCTCCAAACAAAGCCGATTGCCCGGAGTTCCGGTCCCGCGCCGCCC
>Ga0068877_10003796_pt1 | contig 11946 bp, 7 predicted proteins | sample NOAtaG_FD_66437 | JGI IMG/M metagenome (GOLD analysis project Ga0068877, IMG submission 66437) | Freshwater lake microbial communities from Lake Erie, under a cyanobacterial bloom - NOAA_Erie_Diel6S_1000h metaG | ecosystem: Environmental > Aquatic > Freshwater > Lake | place: USA: Ohio, Lake... | reverse complement strand
GCGCGGCACGTCGGTCTCGCGGGAGTGGTGGACGAGCGTCACCCGAGCGGGCACCGAGGCGGCCGAGCGGGTCGCCGGACGCCTCCACCGCCTGGCGGGCATCCCGGCCGGGCAGACCAACCGCGTCGAGGTGGAACGGCGGGTGCGGGAGTTCTGTGCGGAACTGGCCGCCCGCGCCTTCCGCCGGCCGCTGGAGGACGACCTCCGGCGGCGGTACGTCGACGCGTGGTTCCGGCCGGGCATGGCCCTGGAGGACTCGGTCCAGCGTTCCGTGCTCGCCACGCTCACCTCCCCGCGCTTCCTCTACCCGGACGCCACGACGGGCACCGACGCCCACGGGACGGCCGCTCGGCTGGCGCTGGTGCTGTGGGATTCGCTGCCCGACGCCCCGCTCCGGCAGGCCGCCGACGCCGGCACGCTCGACACGCCCGAGGCCGTGCGCGCCCAGGCCCGACGCATGCTGGGGGATCCGAGGGCCCGGGCCAAGCTGCGGGGCTTCTTCGACCACTGGCTCGACGCGGGCGAGGCCGACGAGATCGCCAAGGACCCCAAGGCCTACCCCGGGTTCGACGCCGAGCTGGTGCAGGACCTGCGCACCTCGCTGAACCGCTTCGTGGACTCCGTGGTCTGGGAGGGAACCTCCGATTACCGCCAGCTCCTGCTCAGCGATGAACTCCATCTCAACGCCGCGCTGCGCCGCTACTACGGGGTCTCGGGCTCGGTCACCAATGCGCCCGACGACGCCTTCGTGCCCGTGCGCTTCGACCCGCAACAGCGGGCCGGGGTGCTCACCCATCCGTTCCTCCTGTCGGCCCACTCGTACTACCGATCCTCGTCGCCCATCCACCGGGGGGTGTTCCTGACCCGCAAGGTGCTCGGTCGTTTCCTGAAGCCGCCGCCGATGGCCATCGAGTTCATGGACGACCGATTCGACCCGTCGCTGACCATGCGCGAGAAGGTCACCCAGCTGACCGACAAGCCCAATTGCATGGGCTGCCACCAGACCATCAACCCGCTGGGTTTCAGCCTGGAGCAGTTCGACGCGGCCGGACGGTTCCGCCTGGAGGACAACCGCAAACCCATTGACGCCACCGCCGAATACCAGACGGCCGACGGGCGGACCCTGACGCTGCGGGGCCCGCGGGACGTCGCCCGGCATGCCGCCGAGAGCCCGGAGGCGCGACGAGGCTTTGTCCGACAACTCTTCCACCACGCGGTGCAGCAGGATCCCACCGCCTTCGGACCGGACACCCTGGAAGCGCTCGACGCCCGGTTCGCGGCGTCCGGCTGCAGCATCCGCGAACTGCTGGTGGACATCGCCGCGCGAACGGCCACCGTTCCTCCGAACCAGAGCCCCCGAAAATGAAGACCGAAACCCCGAACCTTGCCGCCCGCCGCCGGTTCCTGCGGGACCTCGGCGTGTCCGCTGCGTTGCTGCCCTTCCTGGGCGGCCTGCCCTCGCTGCAGGCGGCCTCGCGCCGGCGTCCGCAGCCCCGCATCGTCTTCGTCTTCAGCCCCAACGGCACCGTGCCGCCGGCGTTCTGGCCGGAGACCTGGGGATTCGACTTCGAGCTCAAGCCGATCCTGGAACCGCTGGCCCCCTTCCGGAACCGCATGCTGGTCCTCAAGGGCCTGTGCAACCGCGTCCGCGGCGACGGAGACGGGCACATGCGGGGCATCGGTTGCCTGCTCACGGGCATCGAACTCCTGCCGGGCAACATCCAGGGCGGCTCCGACACGCCGGCCGGATGGGCCAGCGGGCCGTCGATCGACCAGGCGCTCAAGGGCTTCCTGCAGGAACGGCCCGAGACGCGGACCCGCTTCGGGTCGCTCGAGCTGGGAGTGGGCGTGCCGCACCGCGCCGACCCCTGGACGCGCTGGAGCTATGCCGGTTCCAACCAACCGGTGGCGCCCCTCTCCGATCCCTACGAGGTCTTCGAGAAGCTCTTCGGCCAGGTGAGGGACCGCCAGAACCTTGGCAGCGTGCTCGACGGGGTGCGGTCCGACCTCCGGAAGGTGTCGAGCCGCCTCGGCCGCGAGGAGCGGGCGTTGCTGGACCGCAACACGTCGCTGGTGCGCGAGATGGAGCGTGAGCTCGCCGAAGCCGGCCGACAGCGGCTCCGCGTGCCCGCGCCCGTGCTGGAGCCCGGCGTGGGCACCGAGAACGACTCGATCCCGCAGGTGTCCCGCATGCAGGCCGACCTGTTGGTCAACGCCTTCGCCAACGACCTCGCCCGGGTCGCCTCGCTGCAGTACACCAACTCCGTCGGCCAGGCCCGCATGCGCTGGCTGGGCATCGACGACGGGCACCATTCGCTCTCGCACGATCCCGACCTCAACGCCGGGTCCCAGGAGAAGCTCGTGAAGATCAACCGCTGGTTCGCCGGCGAGATCGCCGAACTGGCCCGCAAGCTGTCGGTCACCCCGGATCCGTCGGGCCAAGGTTCCCTCCTCGACCACACGACCATCCTCTGGACCAACGAACTGGGAAAGGGCAACAGCCACACCCACGAGAACATCCCCTTCGTGCTGGTCGGAGGCGGGCTCGGGTTCCGCATGGGCCGCTGCCTGCAGCTCGAGAAGACCCCTCACAACCGCCTCTGGCTCTCGATCGCGCGGTCCTTCGGCCACGACCTCGCCACCTTCGGCAACCCGACCCTGTGCGCCGCCGGGCCGCTGGACCTGGCCTGAGGCCGGGGGGCGGGGACCGGAAATCGGGGCCCGGCCATGGTTTGCGGGCGTACTTGACCCGTTCTCAGTCCAATCTAGGATGCTACCCGCACCGCAGCGTCCGCCGGCCGGGCTTCCCACGGGTTGCCCGAAGGCCGTCGTCTGCGACGCCCGGTCACATCCATCTCCATCAATGAGCACTGCTGCCTCCCCGCAATCTTCGCCCAGGATCTCCAAAATCTCCGAGGCCGTCATCCGCATCGCCGGCAATTCCCAGGATGGCATCCAGGCCATCGGCGGCTTCCTTGCCCGCCTGGCCGGACGTTCCGAGCAGGAGGTCATGACCTTCATGACCATCCCGTCGACCATCTCCGGCGGCCCGTCGATCTTCCAGGTGCGCATCGGATCGGGCGAGGTGCTCTCGGCCGGTGACCAGGCCGACATGCTGCTGGCCTTCTACGACCACAGCTACAAGGCCCACCTTTCCTCGCTCAAGCCCGGCGGCATCGTGATCTACGACGCGGACCACCTGAAGGCCGAGGACATCCCCGCCGAGAACCTCGGAAAGTACCGGCACGTCGGGGTGGCCATCTCTTCCCTGACCGTCGAGGCCATCGGTGGCACCGGCCGGGACAAGGGCAAGAACGTCTTCGCCCTCGGCCTGCTGGCCAAGATGTTCGACCTCAACGTTCCCAAGCTCACCAAGCTCCTGACCGAGCGGTTCGCGGGCAAGGACCCCAAGGTGGCCGAGACGGCCCTCAACGCCTTCAACGCGGGCTACAACTACCAGCTCGCCACGGCGCCCGAGCTCTTCCAGTTCAACCCCGGCGAGAACGTCGGCCTGAGTCAGGTGGTCATGAGCGGCAACGAGGCGCTCGCCTATGGCCTGATCGCCGCAGGCGTCCGATTCGGGGCCGGCTATCCGATCACCCCCTGGTCCGACATCATGGAACTCCTGCGCCGCGAGCTGCCGAAGTACGGCGGCATGTTCCAGCAGTGCGAAGACGAGATCGCCTCCATTTCCATGGCCATCGGTGCCAGCTGGGGCGGCCGGGTGGCGGTGACGGGCTCCTCCGGCCCGGGCATCTCGCTCAAGACCGAGGCGCTGGGCTGGGCCGTGATGGCCGAGATGCCCCTGATCGTCGTCGACGTGCAACGCGGCGGCCCCTCGACCGGCATGCCGACCAACATCGAGCAGTCCGACCTCAACATCGCCTGCTTCGGCGGCCACGGGGACAGCCCTCGGGTCGTGATCGGCACCTCCTCGGTCGAGGATTGCTTCTACAGCGCCATCGAGGCCGTGAACATCGCCCGCAAGTACAGCACGCCGGTCGTGCTGCTCACCGACCAGGGCATCGCCACCCGGATCGAGGCCTTCAAGGAACCCGACCTGCAGAAGGTCATGCAGGACATCTCGCCGGACCTCACCCCGGTCACGGACCACAAGCCGTACGACCTGTCCGCCCCGGACGGCATCACCCGCCATCTGGCCCCGGGCACGCGCATCGCCAGCGGCAAGTACCCGGTGGTCACCGGCCTCGAGCACGATGAGCTCGGCCACCCGACCGGCTCGCCCAAGCTCCACGTGCAGATGGTCGCCAAGCGCCGCAACAAGCTCAAGAAGCTCGCCTCCGAGCTGCCGGTGCCCACGGTGTACGGGCCGGCCGAGGGCCAGATCCTCCTCGTGAGCTGGGGCTCGGCCAAGGGGCCGGTCCAGGAGGCCGTCAAGGTGGCACGTGCCGCCGGTCATGCGATCTCCTCGGTGCACGTCAAGTACGTCCACCCCCTGCCTCCCGGACTCGAGGACATCTTCGCGGGGTTCCGCCACGTGTTCGTGGTCGAACTCAACGACGAAGGCTTCGCCGGCATCGGCCAGATGGGCGCGCTCATCCGCTCCCACATCCCGGATGCGAAGATCCGTGGCATCACCAAGACCGATGGCCTCACCTGGAAGGTTCAGGAGATCATCGACCGGGCCCTCCAGATGGCCAAGTGACGCACCTGACCCGGAACCCCTTTATTTGAACCACAGATCATGAGCGAATCCGCCATCCTGAACCTCGTTTCCCAGCGCGGTCCGAACACCAACACCGCGCCGGTCGCCCCGCTGCTCGACGCCGACCGCAAGCCCCTCACCAAGAAGGAAGTCTCGGCCGACCACCCCACGTGGTGCCCCGGTTGCGGCGACTTCGCCGTCCTGGCGCTCTACTTCAAGCTCATCGAGCGTCGCAAGATGCACCACGAGAAGATCACGACCGTGGCCGGCATCGGCTGCTCGTCGCGATTCCCGTACTTCGTCCAGGCGCACGGGGCCCACTTCATCCACGGCCGCGCCCTGCCCTTCGCCTCGGGGGTGTCGCTGAGCCGACCCGACCTGCATGTCTGCGTGTTCGGCGGGGACGGCGACGCCTTCTCCATCGGCGGCAACCACTTCACCCACACGGCCCGCAAGAACATCAAGCTGACCTACGTGGTGATGGACAACAGCGTCTACGGCCTGACCAAGAACCAGACCTCGCCCACCTCGCCGATCGGCTTCAAGTCGAAGACCGACATCTGGGGCTCCAAGGATCGGCCGATCAACCCGATCAAGCAGGCCATCGCCGCCGGGGCGACCTTCGTGGCCCGGACCTCGGCCACCAATCCCAACCACGTGCTGGCGATGATGGAGGCCGCGATGGACCACGACGGCTTCAGCTTCATCCAGTGCCTGAGCGAGTGCGTGGAGTTCTACCCGGGCGCCTTCGACGCGGCGACCCCCCGCAAGGGCGGCGTCTTCAACGAGGTTCCCAAGGACCACGACGTGTCCGACGAGTACGCGGCCTACAAGCTGGCCGACACCGCCTGGCCCGGCCTCTTCGGCGTCTACTACAAGACCCAGCGCCCGACCAAGAACGCCAACGAGCAGGCCATCATCCAGGACCTCCAGGGCAAGACCGCCGGCCTCGAGCCGTGGCAGATCCTCAAGAAGAACTTCGACCGCATGAAGTGACCGCAGGGGGAGCTCGGTCTCCCCGGCACACCCCGACGGGAGCAGGGAATCCGCAAGGATCCTGCTCCCGTTTGTGTTTCAGGACACCGCCCCGTCCCGGAGGGGATGGCCCGGAACGTTCAAGGAGCCGGCGCGATTCGGACCAGCGACGCGTCGGCATTGCCGGACCAGCGGCTGCCCCACTCGATCAGGTACAGGGCCCCGTCCGCCCCGAGCTGGAGGCAGATGGGGCGAAGGAACTTCCTGGCCGGGATGAGCGGGCGCAGCCGGGTCAACCGGTCCTGCGGATCGAGCCACGCGCCCAGGATCCATCCACGCTCCCAGTCGAAGAGGAAGGTGGCCCCATCCCATGCGACCGGGAGCTTGCGGGCCGATGCGAGACCCGGCGAGTACCGGTAGGTCGGGCCCGCCATGGCCGACCTCGGCCCGGAGCCCACCTCGGGCCATCGCGCCGAGGGGCCGGGCGGATACCACAGGAAGGCCGGGCGGGCGGGAGGAAGCTCCCGGTGCCCGGTGTTGGACGGGGAGTCGTTGATCGGGTGCGACGGATCCCAGGGGTCACCCGACGTCTTCGTCGCGAAATCGAAGCGCCGGTAGGACCGGTTGTCGGCGATGAAGTGGGGCCACCCGAAGTTGCCCGCCGTCCGGGTGACATGGAACTCGTCGAAACCGGCGGGGCCGCGGTCGGGATGAGGTTGCGTCGCATCCGGGCCGACATCCCCCCAGAACAATCGTCCTGTCGGCCGGTCGACGCTCAGGCGGAACGGATTCCGACACCCCATGGCATAGATCTCCGGCAGGGCCTTGGGATCGCCCGGGACGAACAGGTTGCCCGGAGGGAGGGTGTACGAGCCATCGGCCTCGGGATGGATGCGGAGAATCTTGCCCCGCCAATCGGCCGTGTTGGCGGCGGTCCGCCCGGAGTCATTCAGTTCATGCCCCGGCCGGTGGTCCAGCGGCGCGTACCCCTCGGATCGGTCGGCGTAGGTGTAGTCGCCGGTTCCCAGATAGAGGCATCCGGCCGCGTCGAAGGCCAGGCCTCCGCCCGAGTGGTTGGGCTTGGGGATGCGCGTGGGCACGCGCAGCAGGATGCGCTGGGAGTCGGGATCAACCACCGGACCCTCGGGCCCATCGCGCAGGGTGAATCGCGAGAGGCGATTCTCCAGGACGCCCGGCGTGCCGTGGTAGCAGAAGAGCCAACCGTTGGTGGCGAAACCGGGATGGAGCGCCAACCCCAGCAACCCGTCCTCCGGCCCGGAGAACACCCGAAGGGCCCCGGCCGTCCTCAAGGTTGCGGTCACCGGGTCCCAGACGGAGATCCATCCCCGTCGCCCGGCCAGCACCACCCGGCCGTCGACCGAGGCATCGAGGGCAATGGGTTCCTCCAACCCGGTGGCGAGCACCCGCGATTCGAGGGCGCCATCGACCTCCGAGGCGACGGCCTCCGCGGCTGGGGACGCATCCATGGGAGCCGAGACCCCGGCTCCGAGCAGGGCCAGGCAAAGCCCCATCCGCGCCGGCGCCGACCACCGGGGACCTGCGGCGCCGGACCGGCCTGCGGCAGGTTCGGAGAGCCGTCTCCCCGGAGCCGTCGGCGGCTCAGGGAATCGGGCGGACGACATACCCGCCACTCTTGGCATCGGCCTCCATGTCGATGAGGCCCCGCTTCTTGGCCTCGATGAGCAGGTCGTTGAACGAGCGGAACCCGCAGGCGCGCTCGTTGAAGCCCGGATTCCGGCGCTTGATGGCCTGCTTGATCATCGAGCCCCAGATCACATCGTCCTCGTCGCGCTCCTCGGCCAGGTCCTCGACGGTCTCGACCACCTGGTCGAAGGTCTTCTCCAGCAACGCGGCCTTGGCGTCGACGGGCGCGGCGGCGGCCGCCTTGGAGCCGCCCGTCGCCGACGCCGGTGAGGCGCTCGAGGCCGGGGTGGCGGCGGAGGCCCTGGGCCGGGCCCGGCCGCGTGAGGGCGCCACCTGCACCAGGTCGTCGTAGTAGATGAACGTGTCGCAGTTGTTGATGAAGAGGTCGGAGGTGGAGTTCTTCACACCCACGCCGATCACGGTCTTGTCGTTCTCCCGCAGCTTGGACACCAGCGGGGAGAAGTCGGAATCGCCGCTGAGGATCACGAAGGTGTCCACGTGGCCCTTGGTGTAGCAGAGGTCCAGCGCATCCACGACCATGCGGATGTCGGCGGAGTTCTTGCCCGACATGCGCAGGTGCGGGATCTCGATCAATTCGAAGGCCGCCTCGTGGAGGTCGCGCTTGAATTCCTTGTACCGGTCGAAGTCGCAGTAGGCCTTCTTGACGACGATGTGGCCCTTGAGCAGGAGCCGTTCGAGCACCTTCTGGATGTCGAAGCGCGGGAATCGCGCATCGCGCGCCCCGAGGGCGATGTTCTCGAGGTCGAGGAAGACCGCCATGGTCGAGTCGGAAGCGGAATGGCTCATAGGTCGCTCCCACCCTACCCGGATCCGCCGGGGGCGACAGCGTTTCTTTGGGTCGGGCGATCTCCGGGTTTGACAGGTGGGTCCGCCCGTCGCCATTGGTTGGTGACGGCCCACGGACGGATGCACCGCCCCGGGAACCGCCCTTCCCCCTTGGACAAAGCGACCCTCATCCAGCGCATCGTGGAGAAGCTCTCGGCAGACCTCGCGCTGTACGCCAAGGCCGCCGGCGCGGCGCGTGCCGAGGCGACACACGAGCAGAGCCGCGCCGAGAACAAGTACGACACGCGCGGGCTCGAGGCGTCCTACCTGGCCCGCGGGCAGGCCCGGCAGGTCGCCGAGCTCGAGGCGTCCATCCAGCAGGTACGCACCCTGCCCCGCCGGGCGTTCGGCCCGACCGATCCCATCGACCTGGGCGCGTATGTCGAGACGGCGCGACGCGGCGGCGTCTCCTGCTACTTCCTGGCCCCAAGGGCCGGCGGCACGGAGGTGACGATCGACGGGCGGGAGGTGCTGGTGATCACGCCCCAGTCGCCGCTGGGCCGGCAGCTCCTCGGGCATCGGCAGGGCGACCCGGTGAAGATCGAACTGGCCGGCCGCACCGAGACGCACCGGGTCGAGCGGGTGCTCTGAGGGCATGGGACCGCGCCGTCGCCCCGGGACTTGCGGAGGGGCCGGCCGACGGGGATGGTCTGGCGCATGCCGACCCGGTTGCCCGCCCGCAGGATCCCAGCCCGGCTTTCATCCCTGCTGCCCGCGATCCTCCTATTCGCCCTGAGCGCCTCCGCCGAGACGACCCCGCCCATCCCCGCGCGGCCCGAGGCCCTGAAGTTCCCGGCGCTGGCCTACGAACCGCCGGATCCGCGCGACCACCGGGTGGTCCTCCAGTCCGGCACGGTGGCCTACCTGGTGCCCGACCGCGAGCTGCCGCTGGTGACCATCTCGCTGCTGGTCCGGACCGGCGCCTACCTGGAGCCCGAGGGACGCGAGGGCTTGGCGGCCTTCACCGGCGCCCTGCTCGTCCGGGGCGGCACCGAGACGCGGACCGCCGAGGCGTTGGACGAGCGGCTGGCCTTCCTGGCGGCCCAGATGTCCTCGTCGATCGGGGACGACCTGGGCACGGTGAGCCTGAACCTGCTCTCCAAGGACCTGCCCGAGGGCATGGCGATCCTGCGGGAGGTGCTCACCCGGCCGCGCTTCCAGGCCGACAAGCTCGAACTGCAGCGCCAACAGACCCTCCAGGCACTGAAGCAGCGCAACGACGACTCGTCCTCGATCGAGGCCCGAGAACTCGAGAACCTCAGCCTGGGCAGCGGCTTCTGGGCCGCCCGGCAACCCACCTCGGGCAGCATCGGAGCGATCCGGCAGGAGGACCTGAAGGCATTCCACCGGCAGTGGTTTCATCCGGCCAACTTCATCTTGGCCGTCAGCGGTGATTTCGATCGGGCCGACATGATCCGTGCCCTCGACACGCTCCTGGCCGACTGGCCGTCCCCCGGTGCGAAGACGCCCCCCATCCCCACCGACCTCAAGCCGGCGGGCCCCGGGGTGTATCTGGTCGACAAGGACGTCCCACAGGGGCGGGTCTCGATCCTCCTGCCCGGCGTGATGCGCGACGACCCGGACTACCCGGCGATCCTGCTGATGAACGACATCCTCGGCGGTGGCGGGTTCACCTCCCGCATCATGAACCGGGTCCGCAGCGACGAGGGCCTGGCCTATTCGGCCGGCAGCTCGTTCCCGGGCGGCGTGTGGTACCCGTCGACGTTCCGGGCGGGCTTCCAGAGCAAGAGCCGCACGGTGGCCTATGCCACCAGCATCGTGCTGGAGGAGATGAAGCGCATGACCTCGGGCCCGGTGACCGAGGAGGAACTCCAGACCGCCAAGCGCTCGTTCATCGACAGCTTCCCGGAGAACTTCAACACCAAGGCCAAGGTCGCCGGCATCTTCGCCCGCGAGGAGTTCACCGGCCGATTCGCCAAGGCCCCCGACTTCTGGAAAGGCTTCCGGCAACGGCTGGAGCGCGTGCAGCGCGAGGACATCCAGCGCGTGGCGGCCAAGCATCTGCACCCGGATCGGGTGGCCATCCTGGTGGTGGGCAACCGCCAGGAGATCCTCAAGGGGCACCCCGACCACCCGGTCTCGCTCGAGAAGCTCGTGCCCGCCCCGTTGACCGTGCTGCCGATGCGCGATCCGCTCACCCTCGAGCCGATCAGCACCCCGCCCGCCGCCCCGTCGAACTAGGGTGACCCGCGGGGCCCCGGCGGCCTCATGGATGCTCCGGAAGGGCGAAGGCGACGTACGTATCGCCGCTGGGAGTGCCCATCTTGCCGCCCCCGCAGGCGATCACGACGTACTGTCGACCATCGACGGCGTAAGTGGCCGGGGTCGCATAGCCGCCCGCCGGCAGCGGTGCCCTCCAGAGTTCCCGCCCGGTCTTCCGGTCGAAGGCCCGGAGGTGGGCGTCCCGGCTGGCGGCGATGAACACCAGCCCGCCGGCCGTCACCAGCGGGCCGCCATAGTTCTCGGTGCCTGTCGGCGGGAGCCCCTGGGCGGTCAGTTCCTTGAACTCGCCCAACGGCACCTTCCAGCGGATCGAGCCGGTGTTCAGGTCGATGGCGTTGAGGGTGCCCCAGGGCGGCTTGACCGCCGGGTACCCGTTGCTGTCGAGCCACCGGTTGTAGCCCGTCATCGAATAGGGAATCCGGCCCAGCGCATCGGCGGTCGCGGCCCCGGCATCGCCCGAGGGCTCGGGCTCGTCGCGGAGGAAGGCCACCAGGCGGGACTTCTGCGGACCGGACAGGAAGTCGAAGGAGGGCATCACCCCCTTGCCGGTCTGCAGCAGCCGGTGCAGGTCGGCGGCGGGGAGCCTCTTCCCGACCCCGACCAGCGAGGGCACGTTCTGGCCCGGGTTGCCCTGGCGCTCGGGCCCGTGGCAGATCCCGCAGACCTGCTGGTAGAGCGCCGCGCCCGAGGCGGCAGAGCCGTCATCCTTGGGCTTGGTCTCCACCATGGTCAGGATCCAGGGCATCTCGTTGCCGTTGACGTAGAGGATGCCGTCGGGATCCACCGCGGCCCCACCCCATTCCGCCCCGCCGTCGAAGCCGGGGAACACGATCGACCCCTCGCGACTGGGCGGCTGGAAGGGCGCGTGGGGGCGGATGCGGGAGAAACGCTCGAGGACCTGCCGGTGCGACTCCGGCGAGATGTCCGTGATCTCGTCGTGGGTGAAGAGCTGACGGGAGAAGGGCGGCGGCCTCAGGGGCACCGGCTGCGTGGGCCATGCCGATTCGCCCGAGAGGTCGGAGCCGGGAACGGGGATCTCCTGCACCGGGAAGAGGGGCCGGCCGGTCACCCGGTCGAAGACGAAGACATGGCCCGACTTGGTCACCTGCGCCACCGCGTCGATCCGACGGCCCTCGTGGGTCACGGTGACGAGGTTGGGGGGCGCCGGCAGGTCCCGGTCCCAGAGGTCGTGGTGCACGAACTGGAAATGCCACAGGCGCCGGCCGGTCCGGGCGTCGAGGGCCAACAGGCAGTTGGCGTAGAGGTTCTGGCCGATGCGGTTGCCACCCCAGAAATCGAAGGCCGCCGAGCCGGTGGGGCAGAACACGATGCCGCGGGCCTGGTCGAGGGCGAATCCGGTCCACACATTGGCCCCGCCGACATACCGGTGGGCCTCCGGCGGCCACGTCTCGTGCCCCGGCTCACCGGGCTGTGGGATGGTGTGGAAGCGCCAGACCAGCTTGCCGGTGCGGATGTCGAAGGCACGGATCGGCCCGGGCGCCGCCGGGGCCGGTCCCTCGCCCAGGCGCATGCCCATGATGAGCAGATCC
>Ga0068877_10003794_pt1 | contig 11948 bp, 8 predicted proteins | sample NOAtaG_FD_66437 | JGI IMG/M metagenome (GOLD analysis project Ga0068877, IMG submission 66437) | Freshwater lake microbial communities from Lake Erie, under a cyanobacterial bloom - NOAA_Erie_Diel6S_1000h metaG | ecosystem: Environmental > Aquatic > Freshwater > Lake | place: USA: Ohio, Lake... | reverse complement strand
ATCGCCTATTCCGGCGGCGTGGATTCGGTCTTCCTCGCCAAGGTCGCGCATGAGGTGCTCGGGGAGCGTTCGCTGGCCGCGATCGCCGATTCGCCCAGCCTGCCGCGCCGTGAACTGCAGGAGGCGCTGGACATCGCTGAACGGTTCGGGATCCCCGTCCGCGTGGTCGAGACCCGGGAGTTCAACGACCCGCGATACCTCGCCAATCCGGAGAACCGCTGCTACTTCTGCAAGCACGCCCTCTTCCGGGAACTCGAGCCCATGGCCCGCCAACTGGGCTATCGGGTGCTGGCCTATGGCGAGAACGCCAGCGATGTCGGCGACCACCGCCCCGGGGCCAAGGCCGCCGATGAATTCCAGGTCCGGGCCCCGCTCAAGGAGGTGGGACTCACCAAGGAGGAGATCCGCCGGCTCAGCGCCGAACTCGGCCTGCCCACCGCGGACAAGCCGCAGATGGCCTGCCTGAGTTCCCGCATCCCCACCGGTGAGGCCGTCACCGAGCAGAAGCTTCGCATGGTCGAGGAGGCCGAGGCCTTCCTGCGTGACCGGGGCTTCCATGACGTTCGGGTGCGCCACCATGAGCTGGGCGGTGCGCTGAAGGGACACCTGGCCCGCATCGAGGTGGGACCGACGGAGTTCGAGCGTTGGCAGGAAGCCGGCGTGCGCGAATCGACCGTCACCCGGCTGAAGGCGCTGGGCTACGGCCTGGTCACCGTCGACCTGCATCCCTACCGGCGAGGGCCGGCCCCGATCGTTTTCCGCACGGTCTGAGGCGGGACCGCCGCCCACCACCACCGACCGAGCCCGACACGGGTGCTTCGGCGGGCGGACGACAGGCATTTCCGGCCGGAGGAGCGCTTTCTCCGAAACGGCGCGGACGGCTCGGAGATCCGTCCCTGCCAGGTTGCGTCGGCGGGGCGGAGACCTTGGGCATGACCGACCCCACCCGTCAGGCCTGCGTGCATCCGCTTGGCCCGATCGCGGTTTGGAGTTCTCCGATCCCGGGCCATGTTGAGGGACGATGTCGGACCCGGTTTCCAAAGGCCCGCTGCTGGCGGCCAGCGACGTGCACCATGCCTACGGCGAACGCCCGGTGCTGGCGGGCGTCTCGCTGACGATCCGGGCCGGTGAACGCGTGGCCCTGACCGGGCCCAGCGGTTCGGGCAAGACCACCCTGCTCAACCTGCTGGGTGGCGTGGATCGGCCGACCTCCGGGCGGATCGAATTCGACGGCTGTTGCCTCGGCGACCTCGATGGCGACGGTCTGGCCGCCCTGCGGCGGCGGCACTTCGGCACCGTGTTCCAGTTTTTCCACCTGCTGCCGACGTTGAGCGCCTTCGAGAACGTGGAGCTGCCCCTCCAGTTGCTGGATGTGCCGGCCGATGAGCGGCGGATGCGGGTCCGGTCGCTCCTCGAGCGGGTCGGCGTGGCGCACCGGGCCGATGCCCCTCCCGGCGAACTCTCCGGTGGGGAAATGCAGCGGGTGGCCATCGCGCGTGCGCTGGTCCACCGACCCAGGTTGCTGCTTGCCGACGAGCCCACGGGCAATCTGGATTCCCGCAACGGGGAGCGCATCCTCGGGCTCCTGCGCGAACTCAGCGACGAGACCGGCACCGCGCTGGTGCTCGTCACCCACAGCCCGGACGCCGCGGCGATCTGCCATCGCGAGATCCGCCTGCGGGACGGTCGGATCGCCTCCGAGCATCTGTCCTCGCGCCCCATCGTCACCCGCCCATGAGCCGGTCGACCCCACCCCAGGTCCAGCGGCTGCTCTGGACGCGGTTCAGCTGGCGGCACGCGCGGCAGGCCCCGTGGACCACCGCCTTGCTGGTGCTCACCCTCGCCCTCGGCGTGGCCGTGTACCTGGCCATCCGCCTGGCCAACCGGGCGGCGGTCTCGAGCTTCCGCAACTTCACCGACGTGGTCACGGCCGAGAGCGATGGCATGATCCTCGCCCCGGCGGGCAGCCTGCCTGAGTCGCTGCTGGGCGGCCTGCGGGAACGCTTCCCAGACACCCCGGTCCACTGGGTGCCGGTGCTGGAGAGCACCGCCGTGGAACCCGGCGACGGCTCCGAGGGAATCATCGGCAACAAGACGACCTACACCTTGCTGGGGGTCGACTGGGTCGCCCTGCAGAACCTCGCCCAGGCGCGCCGCCCCGCGGGCGCGGAACCGGGCACGGGAGGCATTCCCCCGTCGAGTCCGTCGACCCCACCCCGGGCCGGTGGGCCGTCCAGCCGCCCGGGGCCGGGAGCGGGAGCCAATGCGGGAGGTGCCGTCGCGGGTGGTCTCACCCCAGGCGACGGCACCCCGGGCGAGGAGGCCCTGCTCTGGGCACGCCTCCAGGATCCCAGGGCCGTGCTCGTGCCGGCGGCGGTGGCCACCCGTCTTCGGTCCCCCACCCTGCGCCTCGTCATCCAGGAGCGGATCGTCGAGCTCCGGGTGGTCGGCGTGCTGCCCGAAGACCCTGCCCAACCCAAGGCGCCCGACAACCTGCTGCTGTTCGACCTGCCGGCCCTTCAGGCTCTCACCGCCCGCTCCGGGCAGCTGGACCGCATCGAGTTCGTCCTGCCCGAGGGTCCCGACCGACCGGACCGTGCGGCAGCGCTCCGGAAGGACCTCGGCGACTGGATGTCCGGGCGCTGGCTCCTGAGCAGCCCCTCCGAGCGCCGGGACAACGCGGCCACGATGACCAGGGCCTTCCGGCTGAACCTGACGATCCTGTCGCTCCTGGCCCTGCTGGTGGGCCTGATGCTCGTGTATCAGGCACTCGACGGGGCCGTGGTGCGTCGGCGAGAAGAGATCGCCATCCTGCGCTCGCTGGGTGTCGAGCCTGGACGGATCCGACGGGCCTGGTGGATCGAGGCGGCGGTGCTGGGGCTGTGTGGTGGCGCGCTGGGCCTGCTGCTCGGCTGGGCCGGGGCCCAGGGAGCCGTGCGCGGAGTCGGCCAGACGGTCAATTCCCTGTACTACGCCACGACGGTCCGCTCGGCCTCGCTCGACCCGGTCGAGGGCGGCATCGCCCTGGTCCTCGCCGTGGCGGCCAGCCTCGCGGCGGGTGCCTGGCCGGCCCGACAGGCCGCGAACACGCCCCCGGCCCAGCGGCTCGGACGGGGTCGGGCGCAGGCCGGTTCGATGGCTCCGCGCTGGGTACTCCCCGGAGCCTTGGCCCTGCTCACCGTGGGTGGCCTTCTGGCCACCCTTCCGGCCCTGCGACTCGAGGGCGGCTCACGGATCTCCCTGGCGGCCTTCGGCTCGGCGCTCACCTGGCTGCTCGGAGCCGGGCTGCTGGCCGGCCTGCTGCCGCCCTTCCTGCTCGGCCGCCTGGCCGCATGGGATCGTTTGTCCGGCCCGGCCCGCCTGGGACTGAGCCACCTGCGACGTCCCACCGGCCGGCATCGGTTGGCCATCGCCGGCCTGGTGTGCGCCGTGGCGATGACCGCGGGCATGGCCATCCTCGTCGGCAGCTTCGACACCACCCTGCGCGGCTGGATCGAGCGCACCTTCATGGCCGACCTGTACGTCTCCAGCGAGGGCGCGCAGAGCGCCTCGACCCAGAACCGCATCCATCCGGAGACGTGGAAGTCGTTGGTCGCGGACCCCGAAGTGGTCGCCGCGAACGTCGTGCAGGCGGTCGAACTGCAGCTTCCGGGCGGATCGACCCTGCTCTTCGGCGGGAACCCGGCCTTCATGCGCGATCAGGCCCGGATCGCCTGGCGGGAGGCGCCGACCGGCGATGCGCTCTGGGATCCGGCCCGCAACCGGGACCTGGCCCTGGCCAGCGAGAGCTTCTCGCACCGGTTCCGCCTGCACCGGGGCGACACCCTGACCCTGCCGACGCCGGCGGGACCCAAGGTGGTGACGCTCGCGGGCATCTTCTCCGACTATGGCAACGAGCGGGGCGCGGTGGTGATCCAGCGCGAGCACTTCGCGGACTGGTTCGGCGACGAACTGGCCACCAGTGTCATCGCCAAGCTGCGCGACTCCGCCGACGCGGCCTCGGTGCGGGCTCGCTGGAAGGCGGCGCATCCCGGGCTGGCGGTCTACACCCAGCCCCACCTGCGGAGCGAGGCGCTGCGCATCTTCCGACAGACCTTCGCCATCACCGACGCCCTCGAACTCATCGGGGTCGCCGTGTCGGTGCTCGGGCTGGGCTTCACCCTCGCCAGCCTGCTCTGGGAGCGCCGCGACGACCTGACCACGCTGCGGGCCCTGGGCTTCCGCCACTCCGAGATCGCCTGGGCGACGATGATCGAGAGCCTGCTCACCGCGACCATCGGCATCGTGGTGGGCCTGGCCGCGAGCCTGGCCCTGGGCTGGTTGTTGATCCACCGGGTGAACGTCCAGACCTTCGGATGGACCCTGGAGACCGATCCCCCGTTGCTCTGGATGGGAGGCCTGGCCCTGGCGGTGCTTGCCATGGCGGGCCTGACCGGATGGAGCATCGGGCGCTGGGGCGCCTCCCTGCCCGCCGAACGCGAAGAATGAACCTCCTGCGACTTCCATCCTGCGCCCTGCCGCGGACCTTCCACCGCCTGCGACGGTGCCGCATTGCCATCCGTTGCGTGGCCCTGCTCCTCGGCGGACTGGCATCGGTCCCGGGGCACGCGGACGAACACTCAACCTCTCTGGGCACCCCGCCGGTGACGCCATCGACGGTCGCCCGGACGTTCGCCCTGCCCCAACCGGGGCGCGAGTTCCGCTTCCCCGCCGACCATGGCAGCCATCCCGAGTTCAAGATCGAATGGTGGTACCTCACCGGCCACCTGACCTCCGAAGGCGGGCAGCGCCATGGCTTTCAGGCCACGTTCTTCCGGCGGGCCTCCGACGTGATTCCGGCGCCGCACTCCATGGGCACGAACGCCTCGACGGCCTCTCCGCCGACGCCGAATTTCGCCAACGACGAGTTCTTCCTCGCCCACATGGCGTGGCTCGACGTCTCCACGAAGACCTTCCGCCACGAGGAGCGCCTCAACCGCCGGGGCTGGGACGCCCGGGCCGACACCCACCGCCTGGACGTCCGCAACGGCAACTGGTCCCTCCGGGACCTGGGTCCCGACGGCGACGGCCGGCCGAGCCTCGAACTGCGCGGAGGCATCCAGGCCGACCTGTTCTGGCGGATGCGCCTGACGCCGAAGAAACCGTTGGTCGTCTTCGGCACCAACGGCGTCTCGCGCAAGGCCCGGGAACCCTCGGCGGCCAGCCACTACCTGACGTTTCCCCGGCTGACGGTCACCGGCGAACTCCGGCGCGGATCCAGGACCGAGCGGATCGAGGGCGAGGCCTGGATGGACCACGAACTCAGCAGTAGCCAACTCGGCGAGGGCCAGGTGGGCTGGGATTGGACCAGCATCCAGTTCTTCGACGGCCGCGAACTCATGGCCTACCGGATGCGCCGCGACGACGGCAGCACCGATGCCTTTTCCACGGTGGCCTGGATCGGTCAGGACGGCCGCGTGTCACAGTGGGGGCCCGACCGGTTCACCTGGCGCGGCGAGGGCCAATGGAAAAGCCCGCGCTCCGGTGGCACCTATCCGGCGACCGTGCTGCTCACGGTGCCCGAGCCCGATGGCCGCCCCGGGCCCACCCTGCGCATCGAACCCCTCTGCGCCGACCAGGAACTCTCTGGTGGCATCGGCGGCGTGCCCTACTGGGAAGGCGCCTGCCGGGTCCTCGACGGCCAAGGCAAGGAAGTGGGGCGTGCCTTCGTGGAAATGACCGGCTACGCGGGCCACCTGCGCCGGGCCCTGTGATCGGCGCGCCCGCCTGGTTTCCCCCGTGGCACTACGTTGCCGGCCTGGCCGCATGGTTGTCTTCCCGAGGGCTCCCCGAGGCCGGCATGGCGCTCCAGAGAGCTCCGGCGTATGGTTTTTCCCGCCATGCGTTGCCTCGTGACGGCGGGTCCCACCGTGGAGCCCCTCGACTCGGTGCGCCGGTTGACCAACCACTCGACCGGCACGCTGGGCACCACGCTGGCCAATCATCTGGCCTGCGCCGGGCATGAGGTGCTGCTCCTGCGCAGCCGCAGCGCCACCGCACCCCCACCGCTCCACGCCGTGGCCACCGAGGCCTTTGGCACCACCCGCGAGCTGCTGGCCTGCTTCGAGGGCCATGCCACGGGGGAACCGGTGGCGATCTTCCATGCGGCGGCCGTCGCCGACTTCGAGGTGGGCGGAGTGTTCCGCCGGGGGGCCGACGGGTCCATGGTGCCGCTCTCGGCCGGCAAGCACTCCACCCGCGAGGGCGTGCTGTGGGCCGAGCTGCGCCCGACCCCGAAGATCCTGGCCCGCCTGCGCGACCTGTATCCGCAGGCCTGGATCACCGGCTGGAAGTACGAGGTGGACGGATCCCGCGAGGAGGTGCTCCAACGGGCCCGGGAGCAGAGGACGGCCTGCCGATCCGACGCGGTCGTGGCCAATGGACCGGCCTATGGTCCCGGGTTCTGCTGGCTGTCCGGGGCGACCGAACAACTCCTCGATGACACGGCCGCCCTGAACCGTTGGCTCACGGACCAGCTTGGCCGATGACTCTCGGGGAGTCTGGTGTCCGCCCCGGATACCCCCCCCAAGGCCCAGAATCCCCGACACCAACGACCACCTTCAGGCCGAGGGCGGCCCGCCTTGCCGGTCGGCTCCGTCGGTTCCATCCGTCGGGTCGACGCCCTGGGATCGGTCCTCGGATTGGTTATTTCCCGTCCACGCAGCCTCCGACACCCACCGGAGCGCCCCTTCCAGGTCGGTGAACTCCCCGTCCAACTGCGCGGCGTAGGCCTGCTTCAGCAGCGCTCCCAGGGCCGGGCCCCCGAGCCAACCGCGCGCCAGGAGATGCCGCCCTTGCAGGAGCGGTGCCGGCGCGGCGGCTTCCAACTGGAGGGCCGCCGCCGCGTCCCGGAGCTGTTGCACCGACCTGGGCACCCCGGCCGGACGCGGTGGGCGGGCCGAGGCGTCGGCCGTCATCACGGTGCACAACTCGTCGATGGTCGATGGCCGGAGCCGCACGGACAATCGGCGCACCATGCGCGGTGATGGATCTTCGGAATGGACCATGTGGTTGGCCACCAGGGGCACCACCCGTTCAACCTGCGTCTCCTGGAAACCGATCCGCCGCAGGAACCCGGCGGCGAGGTCTGCGCCCGCGCCCTCGTGCCCCGGGGAAATGACCCGCTCCCGGCCGTCCCGCACCTCCGTCCGGGTGCAGGTCGCCTTGCCCACGTCGTGGAGCAAGACCGCCATCATCAGCACCAGCCGCCGCTCGGCCGGGGACGCCCGCCAGTCGGGATCGGCGACCAGCGCATCGACCGCGTGCAGCGTGTGGGTCCAGACATCGCCCTCGGGATGCCACTCGGGATCCTGCGGAACCCCCACGATCGCGGCCAACTCCGGCAGCGGCTCCAGCCAACCGCTGTCCTTGAGGAAGGCCAGCCCCATCGAGGGGCGCACCGAGCGGGTGGCCCACTTGAGCCACTCCTCGCGCACCCGCTCCACGGCCAGCTCTCCGTAGGCGCCGGCGATGGATCGGCAAAGGGTCAGCGTCTCCGGCACGGCGTGCAGGCCGAAGCGGCCGGCGAACTGCATGCCGCGCAGGACCCGCAGCGGATCCTCCGGGAACGCTTGGCTCGTGTGGCGCAAGAGACCCGCCCGCAGGTCCGCCTGCCCCCCGTGAGGATCGATCAGCTCGCCGGTCCGAGGATCCCAGAGCATCGAGTTGATGGTGAAGTCGCGTCGCGCGGACGCCTCCGACGGGCCGAGGTCGGGATCGAACTCGATGTCGAAGCCCTTGTGCCCCGGCCCCCGCTTGGAATCCCTCCGGGGCACGGAGAAATCCCAGACGGCCCCGCTGGGATGGGTGAGCTTCACCACCCCGAAGGCCTTGCCCACCCAGTCGGCCCGGCCATGCCGCGAGAGCACCCGGACCAGCTCGGGATACGCCACGCCATACACCTCGATGTCGACGTCGAGGACCGGCACGCCCAGCAACCAGTCACGCACGCAGCCGCCGACCAGGTAGGATCGCCCCAGCTCCGGGGTGGAGCGCAGGAGGGCCAGCAGCGCGGGGGGCAGGATCTCGACCATGGGATCGCCCGGGGAGCCAGTGTCCCCGGCTCAGCGGCACTCCGGCAGGCCAAGGCTCCGACGGAGGCTCGCCCAGGGCTCGTGGTCCCACTCGTTGACCGTCCCGGGTTCCTCGGCCTCCACCGGCGACAGCATCGCCAGGAAGATCACCGGTTCGCGGAACGGGTTGTAGGTGCCGTGAATCTCGTTCTTCGGGATCAGCACCATCTCGCCGGGCTTGAGGATCCGGTGTTCCCGGCCGCACCACTGCTCGGCCTGCCCCGACAGCACGTAGATGATCTCCTCGCGGGTCGGGTGCCGGTGGAAACCATGGCACCGACCGGCATCGAGGGTGGCACGGACGAGCAGCAGCGACTCGCAGGGCACGATGCCCGGGCGCGAGAGCCAGGTGTTGAGGGTGTACGGCGTGAGGTCGGTCTGGCTCTCGGCCGCCGTGACGAAGCGCCGGTCCGGGTCCGTCGGCGGGGTGCTCATGGGCGTCAATCAGCCTTGCCCACCTGTCGGCGGATGGAACCGCAGATGGCCGAGGACCATCGCTCCATCACCGCCGCGTCCGGGCCCTCGATGAGCAGGCGCGCCTTGGGCTCGGTGCCGGAGTACCGCAGGAGGACGCGACCCCCGTGGGGTTTGACCTCCGCCTCGGCGTTTTTGACCAGGTCGAGAATCTCCTCCAGTTCGTCGAAGGGGGTCTTCACCCGGACCGCCACATTGGTCACGAGTTGCGGATACCGGGTCCAGCAGCGGGCCAGCTTGGAGAGCGGCTCCCCGCGGGTGCGCATGGCGCCCAGGATCTGCAACGCCGCCACCAACCCGTCGCCCGTGCTGCTGTGGTCCCGGAAGATCAGGTGCCCGCTCTGCTCGCCTCCGAAGTTGAATCCATTGGCCAGCATGCAATCGATGACGTTCTTGTCGCCGACGGCGGTGCGCACGACCTCGCCGCCGGCGGCGCGGATGGCGACGTCGAGACCGGCGTTGCTCATCACGGTGGCCACCAGGGTCTTGTTGGCCAGGCGGCCCTCGGAAAGCATCTGCAGCGCGCTGATGGCCATGATGTCGTCGCCGTCCACCAGGTTGCCGGCCTCGTCGCACAACAGCACCCGGTCGGCGTCGCCGTCGTGGGCGATGCCCAGGTCGGCCCGGTATTCGCGCACCTTGCTGCAGATCAGTTGCGGGTGCATCGAGCCGCAGTCCCGGTTGATGTTGGTGCCGTTGGGCTGGGTGCCGAAGGCGATGACCTCGGCCCCGAGTTCCTGGAGGACCATGGGCGTGGTCTTGTACGAGGCCCCGTGCCCGCAATCGACGACGATGCGCATGCCCTCGAGGGTCAGCGTCTTGGGGAAGGACGACTTGGCCTGTTCGACGTAGCGGCCGATGGCGTCGTCCACCCGGATGGCCTTGCCGATCTCGCTGGCCGTCGGCCGGAAGGACTCGATCTCGCCGCTGAAGACCAGGTCCTCGATCTGGTCCTCGGTCGGGTCGTCGAGCTTGTAGCCGTCGGGCCCGAAGAACTTGATGCCGTTGTCCTCGTAGGGGTTGTGCGAGGCGGTGATCACGATGCCCGCGTCCGCCCGCATGGAGCGCGTCACGTAGGCCACGCCCGGCGTGGGCAACGGGCCGATGAAGATCACATCCACCCCCATCGAGAGCACGCCCGAGCTGATGGCGTTCTCGAGCATGTAGCCCGAAAGGCGGGTGTCCTTGCCGATGACGATGCGGTGGCGCACCCGGTTCCGGGCCTGGCCATTGCGGTTCTTGAAGACATGCGCCGCGGCCCGGCCGAGCTTCAGGGCGGTCTCGGCCGTCACCGGCTCGATGTTGGCCCGACCCCGGACGCCGTCGGTCCCGAAGATCCGTTTCTGGTTGGACATAGCTTCTTGCATCAAGCTGCCAAAACCGTGTCCCGGCGGGCAACTGGCAATCCGGGGAATGGCATCCGTGGATTCCTGCGCCCGGGGGATCCGGAATGCCGCCGGCGCGCATTGCCCTGCGGCAGGCCCGGCCATAGTCTGCCGCCCCGATCCGTGTCGCACGCCTCCGGCCATCCATCCCTCAGGAACCTGCTCAAGCAGGTGTTCGGGTACACCGAGTTCCGCCCGCACCAGGAGCAGATCATCCGCGACGCGCTGGCCGGTCGCGACGTCTTCGCCCTGCTCCCCACCGGCGGCGGCAAGTCGCTGTGCTTCCAGTTGCCCGCCCTGGCTCGCAGCGGGCTCACCGTGGTGATCTCCCCCCTGATCGCCCTCATGAAGGACCAGGTGGACCAGCTGCAGGCCAACGGCGTGGCCGCCACCTTCCTCAACTCGTCGCTCTCCGAGAAGGAGCGCAAGGCGCGCTGGCGGGGGCTGCACCAGGGCGAGTTCAAGCTGCTCTACCTGTCGCCGGAACGGTTGATGATCGGCGAGGGCTCGCTCTTCGAGGCGCTGCGCCAGTGGAACGTGCAGCAGGTGGCCGTGGACGAGGCCCATTGCATCAGCGAGTGGGGGCACGACTTCCGGCCCGAGTACCGGCAGTTGTCGCTGCTGCGGGAGCAGTTCACCGACCTGCCCTTCATGGCACTGACGGCCACGGCCACGCTCCGGGTGCGCGACGACATCATCCGGCAGCTCCGCCTGCGGGATCCCTCGGTGCACGTGGCCAGCTTCAACCGGCCCAACCTGACCTACCGGGTGACGCCGAAGACCCAGGCCTACCGGCAGATCCTCGACTTCGTGAAGTCCCGGCCGAAGGAGAGCGGCATCGTGTACTGCTTCTCGCGGGCCTCGGCCGAGTCGGTCTCGGCCAAGCTCGCCCAGGACGGGGTGAAGTCGCTGGCCTACCATGCCGGACTGTCGGGCAAGGACCGGTCGGCCAACCAGGAGGCCTTCCTGCGCGACGAGGTGCGGGTCGTCTGCGCGACGATCGCCTTTGGCATGGGCATCAACAAACCCAACGTCCGGTTCGTCATCCACCACGACCTGCCCAAGAACATCGAGGGCTACTACCAGGAGACCGGGCGGGCCGGGCGCGACGGACTCCCCGCCGAGTGCCTCCTGCTCTACAGCCCGGGCGACGTCGCCAAGCAGACGGCCTTCATCGCGGAGAAGACCGACCCGGAGGAACAGCGCATCGCCCGCGAGCAACTGCAGCGCATCAGCCACTACGCCGACTGCTCCGAATGCCGGCGCGCCTCGCTGCTCGAATACTTCGGCGAAACCTACCCCCAGCCCAACTGCGGAACCTGCGACAACTGCCTCAGCCCGCGGTCCACCTGGGACGGCACCGTGGCGGCCCAGAAGTTCCTCAGCTGCGTCTTCCGCATCCGCCAGAAGAGTGGCTTCGGCACCGGTTTCAACCATGTCATCGCCGTGCTCACCGGCAGCGAGTCCGAGAAGGTCATCCAGTGGGGGCACGACCAACTCAGCACCTACGGCATCGGCTCCGAGCTTGGCCGCAACGAGTGGGCCTCGATCGGCCGGGAACTGGTGCGCCTGGGCTACCTCCGGCAGACCTCCGAGCAGTTCAGCGTGCTGGAGATCACGCCCGAGGGCATGGCGGCCCTCAAGGATCGCCGGACCATCACCCTCACCCGGCCCATGGAGCGCCCACGGCCGAAGGCCGAGCGGGTGGGCGACATCGCCTGCGACGAACTGCTCTTCGAGAAGCTGCGCATCCTGCGCAAGGGCCTGGCCGACAGCCTCGGCGTGCCCCCGTACATCGTGTTCGGCGACAACTCGCTGCGGCTGATGGCCCGTGAACTCCCCACCACCGACGACGAGTTCCTGACCATCTCGGGCGTGGGTGAGCGCAAGCTGCGCGACTACGGCGAAGCCTTCCTGGGCGAGATCCGCGAGCACCTGCGGAACAACCCGCGGACCTGAGCTGGCCCCCGGGGCCTGC
>Ga0068877_10003793_pt1 | contig 11949 bp, 10 predicted proteins | sample NOAtaG_FD_66437 | JGI IMG/M metagenome (GOLD analysis project Ga0068877, IMG submission 66437) | Freshwater lake microbial communities from Lake Erie, under a cyanobacterial bloom - NOAA_Erie_Diel6S_1000h metaG | ecosystem: Environmental > Aquatic > Freshwater > Lake | place: USA: Ohio, Lake... | reverse complement strand
GACTTCCTGTGGCGGGTGCACGCCGCCGTGCCCGCCCACGGCCGGATCGGCATCTTCAACCGCTCGCACTACGAGGACGTGGTCGTGGTCCGCGTGCGGAAGCTCGTCCCCAAGGAGGTATGGAAGGCCCGCTACGACCAGATCAACGCCTTCGAGAAGCTCCTCGCCGACGGCGGCATCACGCTGGTGAAGTGCTTCCTCCACATCAGCAAGAAGGAGCAGCGGCAGCGGCTCGAAGACCGGCTCCGCGACCCGAAGAAGCAGTGGAAGCTCGGGCCCGACGACCTCACGGACCGCACCCGCTGGGACGACTTCCAGCAGGCCTACGACGATGCCCTGACGCTCTGCAACACCGAGCATGCCCCGTGGCATGTCGTGCCGGCCGACAAGAAGTGGTATCGCAACCTCGTCGTGGCGCGGCTGGTGCGGAAGACGCTCGAGCGGCTCGATCCGCGGTTCCCGCCGTTCGATTCCCGGCTGCTCACGAAACTCGACTGACGGGCCACGGCACACGTGAACGGCGCCTTTCCGCTGCTCGATCTCGACGCCTGCCGCACCCGCCAGGCCCGGCTGCGGGCCGTGATGGCCGCGCGGTCGCTCGACGCGGTGGTGGTGGTGACGCCCGAGCACCTTCAGTATCTGACCGGCCACCGCTGGGACCATCGCTTCGCGCCGGCGGCCGCGGTGCTGGCCACGGGCGAGGCGCTGCTCGTCTGCCCCGACAAGCCGGTCGAGCAGGCGGCCGTGACCGAGGTTCGCACCTACGAGGCCAAGTGGCGGAGCACGCTCCGCAACGACCAGCGGGAGGCGGCGAGCGCCGTCCTCGGCGATTGGCTGGCCGGTTGCGGGAAAATCGCCCGCGTGGGGGTGGAGTTCGCCGCCTGTCCGCCGCACGTCACGCGGCGGCTGGAGACGGCCGCGCTGCTCGACATCGATCCCGACCTCCTGCGGCTCCGCCGCCGCAAGGATCCCGATGAACTGGCCCTCCTGCAGCGGGCGATCGCCGCGACCGGGGCGATGTATGCAGTGGCGCGGGACCTGATCCGGCCCGGCGTGGACGAGCTTGCCGTCTTCTCGGCGCTCCAGACGGCGGCGGTGGCTGCCTGTGGCGAGATGCTGACGGGCACCGGCAACGACTACGCCTGCGGCGTCCGCGGCGGCCCGCCCCGGCCGCGGCCCTGCGTCGCCGGCGAGCTCTATATCCTCGACCTCGGTCCCGCCTACCGCGGCTATTTCGCCGATACGTCGCGGGTCATCGCCGTCGACGGCCGGCCCACCGACGTCCAGCTCGCCGCCTGGGAGCGGGTCTGCGGGGCGCTCGCCCTCGTGGAGCGGCTGGCGAAGCCCGGCGTCCGCTGCCGCGACATCTACGCGGAGGTGCACGCGTGGCTCAACGCCGGCCCCGTGGGCACGTGGTCGAGCCACCTCGGCCACGGCATCGGGCTCTCGGTGCACGAGCCGCCGCACCTCAATCCGAGCTGGGACGACGGGCTCGAGGAGGGCGACGTGATCGCCGTCGAGCCGGCCCTCTACGATCCCGCCCCCGCCGCCGGCCTGCGGATCGAGAACGACTACCTCGTCACCGCCACGGGCGTGGAGAACCTGAGCCCGTTTCCGCTGCACCTGGCGTAGCGGTTTTCGTGGATGCGGCGGGCGGACCTAATCGGGGGCGTCTGGTCGGTGTGGCGGGCGCACCCAAGAAGCCCCGGGTGGAAACCCGGGGACACCGAGCATGAAAGCCATCCCGCCGACCATGCCGCACGGCTGCACGTGATTTCCCGGTTCAACCCCAGATCGCATGGCACCTGGGAAGGCATGCAGCCCGGAGTCCCCCGGCTTCCGCCGGGGGCTTCTTGACGGCGTGGCGCGCGGACCCAAGACGTCCCTCGCGCCAGGGGCAGTTTCGGTGGGCGGAGACCGACGCGACCGCGGTCCTGCGTGGGGCCGCAGGCCGGGTTCGACGGTCAGAGACCGCCGCTCCAGCAGACATGAAGTTGAATCCTGGATTCTCCGTGCATGCCATCTTCTTCTGACCTATTTTTTGCAAAATAGGTCAAAATCGGTCAGGCGTACTCTCATGGCAGAAGAACTGATCGCCTTTGCAAGGTCGCACGGGGCGGTTGCCACCGATGACGCGATGCGGCTGCTCGGCGTCTCTCGGACGACCGCCCAGCGCCGGCTTCGGGAACTCGTCGCCCGCGAGCGGCTGACCAGGGAGGGAGCCGGCCGGGGGGCGCGTTACGTGCTGCCGAAAACCCGTTGGGAGCGGCGCCGCTCACGTTCGTGCCCGGCAAGGTGGTCGTGCTCGCCGATCTGTTCCAACGCTGGACCGACCCCGAGACGCTGGCCTTCGACCGGACCCGCACGATCGTCCGGCTGGCGGGCTTCGGTGTGCAATTGCTCTCGCGGTCCGAGGCCCGCCGCGTGATCGTGGGACTGGAGCGATTTCGCCACGTCACGATCGACTTCACGGGCGTTGAGCTCGTCGGTCAAGGGTTCTGCGACGAGGTGTTCCGCGTCTTCGCCGCCACCCACCCGCATGTCGTCCTCGCTCCGGTCGGCATGGCCGCGAGCGTCGCCTTCATGGTCGAGCGGGCACGGCGCAGACTGGTGGGTGCCGAAGAACAACCAGGCCGGCCACCGGCCTGACGTTGGATCCAGGTGCCGGCCACCCCAATCGGGCAATCTGCCAAGCTCCCCAGTTTTGGTGGCTGGCACCGTTTCCGCTCATTCGTGGATGCGGCGCGCGGACCCAAGAAGCCCCGGGTGGAAACCCGGGGACTCCGGGCATGAAAACCTTCCCGCCATCCATGCCAAAACGCTCGTCGCGACGCTACTTTGCAGCCGCCGGCACGGCGGTCCCGGTCGGGTCGGTCATGCGGCCGAGGAACAGGAGCGTGCCCGTCTTCACGTCGCGGATCGCGAACAGGAACGGCCGGTCGGCACGGATGGCGGGGGTGAAGGGCCAGGATTGCGGCACACTTACACTTCTCACACCCACCAGCACCGCCGTCGCCGCCGCCGCCTCGGTCCCCTTCTCCGTCACCTCCACGAACGCCTTGTGGAAGACGTCGGAGATGCAGAGATCCGCCGATCCCGCGGCCACGAGGCCGTCGAAGTTGGCTTGCCGGGCATCGAACGCCAGCCGCATGCCCAATGCCTTGAGCGGGTCGTTCATCCGGTAATCCGTCTCGATCCGAAACTTCGGCAGCGACACGTCGATGTCGCGGGCTGCGAGCGCTCCCAGCCACGCCCCGAGGCTCGCGGGCGTGAACTGCTTCTCGATTGCGGCCAGGCCGTCGGCATCCTGCGGCACGACGATCGCCATCGCGAGATCCTGGCCCTTGTAGGGCAGTTCCGCGACCTGAAAGCCTCCCTTCCCCGGGTAGATCGCCGCCGGGGCTTCGTTCCCGGAGATCATCGCGGGCGTCTGAAACGGCGTGCCGTCGGCCTTGAACGCGGCGTACTTGCCCCCGCTGATCTTCGCATTGTGCATCATCGGAACGCGAATCTTCGCACCCCCAGCCGCGTGAAAGTCTTCCTCTTTCGTCTGCGTGGCGTCGAACTGCTCCGCCCAGTCTCCCTTGAAGTAGATCGCGTTCAGGAGGGCGATTCGGGTGTCGGGCGTCACCGCCCCCTCCGGCACGAGGTCCTTGATCCGGCCGCGTGTCTTTTCCTCCGCCCAGGCGTTGATCAGCAGCCGGGACGGCTCGGGCAGGTTCTTGAAGTCCACCGGCACGACGGCGCCCGTGCCGTAGAACTTTCCGATCGTCGCCACGTAGTCGGGCGAAAACGGATACGTCTTCTCGCCGTAGAGCGCGTTGGCCACGTTGATCTCGTAGGGCGTGTCGGCCTTCGACTGGAAGCGGTCGTTGAGCTTCGCCATCCCGGTGTGGATCAGGCTCGTGTTCCACGGCAGCAGCTGCGGGTCGGCGCCGATCCGCCGGGCCGCTTCGGGAAAGCGGAGCACCTTCCCCATTTCGGCCGCCGTCTCGCCCCGCGCCCCCTCGGCCGTCATCGCCAGGGCCGACGCCATCGAGTAGGGGGAGAAGAACAGGTTCTTGCCGTCGTTCTCCCGGGCCAGCTGACCGTAGAGATCGAGGGCGAAGTCGCCGCTCGCCGCCACGGCCTGCCGCTCCGGCGCCCCGCCGTCTTTGGCCACGAGCAGGTCGTCGGCCCGGCCCGTCGCCTCACCATGCACGTTCGCCAGCGTCGCCACGCCCGCCAGCACCAGCACCCGCGTCAGCATCGTCGTCTTCATCGATCGCTCCTTTTCTTTTCCAGAGTTTTTCACAGCTTGGTCATCTCGATCATCTCGATCAGCGGTGCCGCAGACCATGTCCCCGGCGTCCTGGGATGAGATGACGGCCGTCTGCGAGACCTGCACCGTGGCGGTTGAAGTCCGCTTCGCACCGGCGGCGCGGATGGCGAAGGCGTGATCCATGGCTGGCCCGGAGTGTGTCCGGGGAATGGTGACGCACGCCGCGAAAAGTTGACATTCCCACCCCCGGACCGTGGGCGCGACGGCCGGCGTCGCGTACATTTTGGGCCGCATTCCGTCCGCACCGCCGAGGGCCCACCCCCATGTCGCTCGTTGAACCGCTCGCCCCCGCCTCCCGCTGGCACGCCCTGGCCGACCGCGTCCTCGCCGGCGGCGAGATCGACCGGGCCGAGGCCCGCGCGATCCTCGAGTCGTCCGACGTCGAACTGCTCGACCTGCTTGCCGCCACCTGGCGGGTCCGGCACCGCCACTTCGGCAGCACCGTGCAACTGTTTTTCCTCATGAACGCCAAGAGCGGCCTCTGCCCGGAGGACTGCGGCTACTGCTCGCAGTCGAAGGTCTCCGACGCCGAGATCCCGAAATACAACCTGCTCTCCGCCCCGAAGCTGCTGGAGGCGGCGGAGCTCGCGGCCGAGCGGCAGTCGAAGACCTTCTGCATCGTGATCTCGGCCCGGGCCCCGACCCAGCGGGAGGTTGACTTCGTCTGCCAGATCACACCCGAGATCAAGCGCCGCCACGGCCTCAACATCTGCGCCTGCCTCGGCCTCCTCACGCCCGACCAAGCCCGGCAGCTGGCCGCGGCCGGCGTGGACAAGGTGAACCACAACCTCAACACGAGCGAGCGGTACTACGGCGAGGTCTGCACCACGCACACCTACGCCGATCGCGTGGCGACGCTGGAAGCCTGCCGGGCCGCCGGACTGTCGCTGTGCAGCGGCGGCATCATGGGGATGGGGGAGACGCACGACGACCTGATCGACATGGCCTTCGACCTGCGGGCCATGCGGGTGGAATCGATCCCGCTCAACTTCCTCAACGCCATCGACGGCACGCCGCTGGAGGACACCAGCCGACTCACGCCCCGCGACTGCCTCCGCGGCCTGGCCCTGATGCGGCTGGTGAATCCGGCCTCCGAGATCCGCATCGCGGGTGGCCGCGAAATCCACCTCCGCAGCCTGCAGCCGCTGGGACTGTACGCCGCCAACTCGATCTTCGTGGGCGACTACCTGACCACGAAGGGCCAGCTGCCGGAGGAGGATTATCGCATGATCTCCGACATGGGGTTCACGATCACGCGCGGCGCCGAGGCGGCGGAGCCGCTGCCGGCGCTCGGCGATCGGTGACCCGATTGGCCCAAGCCGGTGCGGAGGCGGCATGAGTTCGCTCGCTGCGGCGAAGCGCCGGCACGCTCGCGATCCTCACGCCGACCTCCGCACCTCCCGGAGGTTGAACATGGCGATCGCCTGGGCCCGGCCCGGGGTGAATCATGCCGCCGCGGCGGGTTTTCGTTCACAGGGGGTGAAGGGCAGCAGCCCTCATTCGCCGGCGGCGCCGAGGCTCATCAGCAGCTCCGCCATCTCGGCGGCGGCGTGGGATGCGCCCGCGGCGCGGGCTGCTTCGATGCCCTCGCGGAGGGCGCGGCGGGCGTCGGCCACTCGCTCGCGCTGGATCAGGCTCCGGGCCGCCATGTGGAAGGCGGGCACGTACGGCGGCGTCGCCCGCGCCAGATCCTCGAGGATTTGCAGGCCGGCCTCCCAGTCGGCGGTGGCCTCGAGCTCGAGCGCGAGGCTATAGCGAAGAAACACGTCGTCGGGATCGTCCTTCAGCAGGGCCTCGATCTTCTCGCGTCGTGATGCCGTCATGGGGGCGCTCCTGGGCCGGTGGCCGCCGCGGGCTGTTGGCGGGGAATCAGGTCGAGCCGCACGAGCGTGCGGCCCAAGCCGCCGTGAGCCACGACCACGGCGGTGTTCGAGATGCAGGCGACCGCCTGCGGGTCGGCGAGGCGGGCGATGCACACCGGCCGCACGATCTGCCGGCCACCTTCCAGGGCCGCGTCGAGCCGCCATAGGCCCGCCGGCCGGTCGGCGGATCCGTCGCCCCCGATCGCCCACAGCGTGCCGTCGGCCGGTGAACAGGCGGCATCGCGGATGGCCGGCAGCGTGCTGTCGAGGTCGAGCAGCGTCCGGCCGGAGAGATCATGGAACGACAGCCGCGCGGGCCGGTCGCCGCGGGCGGTGAACAGCGCCGTCTCGTCGAGCCGGTTCGCCGCGACGGCGGCCACCCGAGCCTGCTCCGCCAGCGGCGGACAGCCGCGGTCGGCGATCTTGCCGACACGGGTGCCGGCGATCGGACCGCGAAGCAGCGGTGGCAGCGGCGCCGGCAGGCCCGCGACCAGCAGCCAGTCGCGCGACGGGCCGACGAGCAGCCGCGGCGCGGCGGCCGACTCCGCAGCGGTCCCGAGGGCCAGTTCCTGGAGCGGGGCTGAGAACTCGACCGCGGCGTCGGGCTGGAGTCGCCAGGTGCGGAGCGACCACGCGTCGCCGCCCCGGCAGACGGCCGCCAGGGTGTTGGTGTCGATGCAGGCGATGGCCAGCGGTCGCGGGCCGGTGGCCGGCGCCGGGCCGATCACGGTCCGGCGCTTGGCGGCGGCATGCGGATCGACGGCCACCACCGCGCCGGTCCGCGGGTCGAGACAGAAGACGGTCTGGCCGTTGGCCGGGCAGGCCAGATCGGCGGCGGCGAACTCGGTGTCGGCGAGCGTGACCAACGGGGTGTCACTCGCCGCCGCCGGCGCGGAGGTGAAGAGCAGAAGCCACGCCAGGCGGCGGAGCATCGTGCGGAACCCGTGCGGCCGCTCCATGGCGGTCACCCGGCCACCGGCGGCAGGCCGTGGGCCTGTTCCCAGACGCCGATCGCATCGACCTGGCGGAGCGTGAGCCCGATGTCGTCGAGCCCCTCGAGCAGGCACTGGCGCCGGAACGGATCGACCGCGAACGACTTGCAGAAGCCGGCGTCGTCGCTCACCGTGCACGCCCGCAGGTCGACGTGCAGCCGATACTGGCCGCCGGCCGCCGCGGCTGCCGCCGTTCGCCGGAAGAGCTCGTCCACGTCGGCCTCGTCGAGGCGGATCGGCACCATGCCGTTCTGGAAGCAGTTGTTGAAGAAGATGTCGGCGAACGTCGGCGCGATCACCGCCCGGAAGCCGTAGTCGGCCAGCGCCCACGGGGCGTGCTCGCGGCTGGAGCCGCAGCCGAAGTTGCGGCGGGCGAGGAGGATGCTCGCGCCAGCCGCGGCCGGGCGGTTGAGCTCGAACTCGGGATTCGGGGAGCCGTCGGGCAGGAACCGCCAGTCGCAGAACAGGAACTGGCCGAAGCCGGTCCGCTCGATCCGCTTCAGGAACTGCTTGGGGATGATCTGGTCGGTGTCGACGTTCGCCCGGTCGAGGGCGGCGACGACGCCGGTGTGCGTGGTGAACGACTGCATCACTTGTACTCCCACTCGCGGATGTCGACGAAGTGCCCGGCCACGGCGGCGGCGGCGGCCATCGCCGGCGAGACGAGGTGCGTGCGGCCCCCCTTCCCCTGCCGGCCTTCGAAGTTGCGGTTGCTCGTCGAGGCGCAGCGTTGGCCCGGCGTGAGGATGTCGGGATTCATGCCCAGGCACATGCTGCAGCCGGCCTCCCGCCAGTCGAAGCCGGCGTCGCGGAACACGCGGTCCAGCCCTTCCTGCTCCGCCTGCCGCTTCACGCGGCCGCTGCCCGGCACCACCATGGCGCTGACCCGCGGCGCGACGCGATGCCCCCGCACGACGCGGGCCGCGGCCCGCAGATCCTCGATCCGGCTGTTGGTGCACGATCCGATGAACACGCGGTCGAGCGGGATGTCGACGAGCTTCGTGCCCCCGGCGAGCCCCATGTATTCCAGGGCCCGGGCGGCGCTCGAGCGGTCGTTCGGGTCGGTGAAGGAATCGGGGTCGGGCACGGCGGCGTCGATGCCGGTGACCTGCGCCGGATTCGTGCCCCAGGTGACCTGCGGCACCACGTCGGCACCCGCGTAGACCTCCACCCGGTCGTAGCGGGCGCCGGTGTCGGTCGGCAGCTTCTCCCAGGCAGCCACGGCACGGTCGAAGTCGCGGGGGGCGAGGTCCCGGCCGCGGAGGTAGTCGAAGGTGGTCGCGTCCGGGGCGATCATCCCGGCCCGCGCACCGGCCTCGATCGACATGTTGCAGACCGTCATCCGCTCCTCCATGCCGAGGCGGCGGATGCAGGGACCGGTGTACTCGATGACGTAGCCCGTGCCCCCTTCGGTCGAGAGCCGGCCGATGAGGTAGAGCACGAGGTCCTTCGCCGTCACCCCGTGGGCCAGGGCCCCCTCCACCCGCACCTCGAGCGACCTCGGCTTGGCCTGCCGCAGGGTCTGCGTGGCCAGCACGTGCTCCACCTCGCTGGTGCCGATGCCGAAGGCCAGGGCGCCCAGCGCCCCGTGCGTGGCGGTGTGGCTGTCGCCGCAGACGATCGTCATGCCGGGCTGCGTGATGCCGAGTTCGGGGCCGATGACGTGCACGATCCCCTGGTCGGCGTCGTCGAGGTCGAAGAGCCGGACGCCGAACTCCCGGCAGTTGGCCCGCAGCGTGTCGATCTGCTGCTTCGAGACCGCGTCGGCGATCGGCAGCCGCCGGTCGCTGGTGGGAACGTTGTGGTCGGGCGTGGCGAAGGTCGCCTCGGGGCGGCGAACGCGACGGCCGGCGAGCCGCAGGCCCTCGAAGGCCTGGGGGCTCGTGACCTCGTGGACGAGGTGCCGGTCGATGTACAGGATCGGCAGCTCGCCGGTAGGCGTGCAGACGACGTGGTCGTCCCAGATCTTGTCGAGCAGGGTGCGGGGGGCTGGCATGGAGTCGCGGAAGACGGGAAGCGGAAGCCTCGTCAATGTAGTCGCGGGCCGTCGCCGCCGCCACCGGCCGGCCGGCGGGGGCGTCAGCCGGCGCGCCGCAGGACCGTCTTCGCGGCCAGCTCGTCGATCCGTGGCTTCGGCACCGTCGCCCATCGCGAGCCGGCGGCGCGGGTCTCGAGAAACACCGTCGTGTCAGCGGTCGTGAGCCGCTGCAGGAAGAACCAGCAGCGATCCAGGTGCCGCTCGTCGTTGTCGGCGGCGATGACCACGAGGTCGAAGAGGCCGAGGTGGTTGCACAGCCGTGCCAACGAGGTGTCGGCGTTGCCGGGCACGAGCTGCACGCGGGCGAGCTTGTGGAGGCGTCGATGGGCCTCCTTGAGCGACACACCCGGCGGGTCGGAAGCCGTCCGCCCCTCGAAGCGGTCGAGCCCGACATACTGCACGCCGCCTGCGTCGGTCGCGGCGACGGCCGCGGCGAGGAGCCGCTCCGTGCGGCCCAGCAGGCCGAGGCCGATCTCGAGAACTCGCTTGGGCTGTGTCCGCAGGACGTGGCGGTAGATCACCCGCTCGGCGGCCGGTCGCGAAAGCCGCGTCAGCCAGAGCCTGCCGAACAGCCCCATGCCCGCCATGCGCCACCCGTCTCCACAGCCGGGCTGCCCCTTCCGACCGGCCCGTTCACCGGCGGCGGCACCCCCGGGAAGGATCGGATGGCGGGCCGCGGCGAATGCAGCGGGCCGCCATCCGGCGTCAGAACTTGCCGAGTCGGCTCAGGGCCGGATTTTCTTCACGGCCTCGGCCGCGGCTTTCCGCACGGCCTTGACCGGGTCATCCTCGGCGACCAGTTCCAGGATCGGGATCGCCGAACCGGCGGCCGGGCCGATGTCGCCGAGGGCGACGGCCGCCTCCAGCCGCGCCATCTCGCCGTCGGCCCGCAGCGCCCGGCGCAACAGCGGGATCGCCCGCTCGACGAGCGATTTTTCCTCCGGCGCGATCTTGAGCATCGCCCAGACGGCGACGGTGGCCAGCAATTCGTCGGGCGACTCGGTGAGCGGCCGCAGGTCGGCCACGGCCTCCTTGGCCGCCGCCCCGATCCGGCCGAGCGCGAAGACGGCCGAGTAGCGCAGGCCGGGCTTGGTGTTCGCGTCGGCCACGAGCCCGCGCAGGACCGGAACCGCCGCCTTGGCCTCGGGGCCGATCGCCGCGATCGCGACGGCCGCCTCGGCCGCGTGGTCGGCGTCGGCATCGCCGAGCTCCTTCACCAGGTCGTCGATCGCCGCAGTGGCCGCGGGGCCGAGGCCGGCCAGGATCTCCAGCACGTTCGTCCGCACGGCCGGATCGGCGAGCTTGCCGCGGAGCGTGTCGACGCACACGGCCCCCAGGCGGATGAGCGCGGCCCCTGCTGCGCGGCCGACTTCGGGATCCGGGTCCGCGATCAGGCCCGTGAAGGTCGCCACGAGCTGCTTCTTCTGCGCGTCGTCGAGCTGGGCGGCGAGGTCGGACAGTCCGCTCACCGCCCCCTCGCGCACGGCAGGGGTTTTGCTGGCCACGGCCGCCAGCAGCCGCCGCAGCGCCTCGGTCGCGAAGGGCTTCTCACCCCGATGGATCTGGGCGAGGGCCCAGGAGGCGGTCGCGGCGAGCGCCTCGTCCTCTTCACCGGCGACCTGCTCGAGCGCGGCATCGGCGCCGGCGGCCCGCATCTTGCCAAGGGCGAAGGCCGCGGGAAAACGCAGCGACTTGTCCGGCGACTCGATCGCGGCGACGAGCGCGGGGGTGGCGGCGACGGCCTTCTCGCCGATCGCGGCCAGCGCCAGGATCGCCTGCAGCCGCTCGTGCACCTCGCCCGAGGTCGCCAGCTCGGCGAGCGGCTGCGTGGCCGCGGCCGCCTCCTCGCCGATCTCGGCCAGCCCGATCGCCGCCCAGTAGCGCGACTGCGGATTTTTCAGCGCCTCCACGAGCACCGGAACGGCGATCTCCTCCATGTCGGCGAGCGTGTGCAGGGCGGGCAACACCACCGAGGGATCGGCGTCGGCGAGTTGCTTGGCGAACAGCGGGGCGAGCACCTCGGGCGCCGAGTCGAAGGCCCGCAACGCGCGAATCGCGGCCCGCCGCACGCGTGGATCGGGATGCACGATGGCCGCCGCCACCGCCTTCTGGCCGTCGGCGTAGAGCGTGGCGTCGGCCGCCGTGATCGTGGTGGCGTCCTCGTCGTCGCGGATCAAGCCGATGGCCGCCGCGGCCTGGGCGGCCACGACCGGGTCGGGGTCGGCGAGCAACTTCACGAGGATGGGAACGCTCGACGACGCGTCCTCGCCGATCAGTCCGATCGCCCGCGCCGCGTGCCATCGCACCCGAAGTTCGGGATCCTCCGTCGCCTTGACGAGCGCGTCGAGGGCGGGGCGGGCGTTTTGGCCGAGCCGGGCGATCTCGTCGATCGTCACGACCCGGGTGCGGCTGTCGTCCGTTGCCGTGAGCGTCTTGATCAGATCGTCGAGAGCGGCGGCCGGCTGAACGGCGTTCGTTGGTTGCGTCGCCTGCGTCGGTTGCGTCGCGGGGGCCGTCGCCGCCGGTGGTGCCGTCGCGGGCCGGGGCGGTTCGGCCACCTGGCTGCAGCCAGCCAGGAGGGCCGCGCACGAGAGACAAACCACCGAGGGAACGGGCTTCCAGGACATGGCGGGATCCTTCGACGCTGAGGGACGAATCAGGCGGTCTGACGGGGGCACATGCGGGTGCGCGGGGAAAAACACCGTCGCCCCGTTCGCCGGGTCAAGAGTATACTCT
>Ga0068877_10003788_pt1 | contig 11955 bp, 8 predicted proteins | sample NOAtaG_FD_66437 | JGI IMG/M metagenome (GOLD analysis project Ga0068877, IMG submission 66437) | Freshwater lake microbial communities from Lake Erie, under a cyanobacterial bloom - NOAA_Erie_Diel6S_1000h metaG | ecosystem: Environmental > Aquatic > Freshwater > Lake | place: USA: Ohio, Lake... | reverse complement strand
CGCTCGGCCTGGTCACCGGCCTGGACTACCAGAACCCCTGGATCAGCCCGTTCGAGGAGATGCAGCGCTGGAAGACGCACCCGGCCATCCGCGCCCACCTCGAAGGCGGCAAGCGCGTCGGCTACGGCGCGCGCGCGATCGCGGCCGGCGGCCTGCTCGCCCTGCCCAGGCTGGTGTTCCCGGGGGGCGCGCTGGTGGGCTGTGATGCGGGCACGCTGAACGCCGCGCGCATCAAGGGCAGCCACGCGGCCATCAAGAGCGGGATGCTGGCGGCCGAGGCCCTGGTGCCGGCGCTGCAGGCCGGCCGCCGTGCCGACGAACTGGCAGCCTACCCCGAGGCCTTCGAGAAGAGCTGGCTGCACGCGGAGCTGAAGCAGGCGCGCAACTTCAAGCTCTGGTTCAAGAAGGGCAACACGATCGGCGCGCTGATGACCGGCGTCGAGCAGTGGCTGCTGCCCAGGCTGGGCATCCAGAGCCCGCCGTGGACGCTCTCCGGCGGCGTGCCCGACCACGCGCGGCTGCACGCCGCCGGCCAGGTCGAGCCGATCCGCTACCCCAAGCCCGACGGCGTGCTGACCTTCGACCGCCTGTCGTCGGTCTACCTCAGCAACACCAACCACGAGGAGAACCAGCCGGCGCACCTGACGCTGAAGGACGCGTCGGTGCCGGCGGCGGTGAACCTGGTGCGGTTCGCAGGCCCCGAGAGCCGCTACTGCCCGGCAGGGGTGTACGAGTTCGTCGACGACGGCGCCGGCGGCGAGCGGCTGCAGATCAACGCGCAGAACTGCGTGCACTGCAAGACCTGCGACATCAAGGACCCGACGCAGAACATCGTCTGGGTCACGCCCGAGGGCGGCGGCGGGCCGAACTACGCGGGGATGTGAACCGCCGCGGGGACCCGGAGGCCGAGAGGCCGTCCGTCGCAGCCCGGGGTTCGCCTGTCCTTCAGGGCGCTCGCGCGATGCGGGTCAGCTCGATCGCCTGCTGCTCGCGCGCCGAGAACTGGGGGCGGGCCTCGAACTCGAAGCGCACGACGTGGCCCAGTTCCGGGGCATGCCACACGCACGCCTCCGCAGGCCCGCGATAGCCGCCCGGCATGCGGCCGCCCGGGGCGCGGGCGACGACCCTGCTGTACCGGATCAGGAAGACCACGAAGCGGTCGGCAGGCACTGCGATCTCGGTCGGTCCGGACGCGGAGGCGGTCCACCGGAAGTCGGCACCCGACGCCGGGTCGCCGACCCGGTAGTCGGTCTGCCAGGTCTGGCCGGCCGCCACACCCGGCAGGCCCCGGCCCCCAGGATCCATCGCACCGCCAGGCACCCGCCCGCCCCGCTCTCGAAGGCTGCTTCGCTCACGGGCATCGACCTCGCCGTCGGCCTCGACCCACGCGATGCCGCCACGCGCCGAGTGGGCCCGACCGTTCGGCGCTTCCGGCAGCCGAACGGGGGCCGAACACGACACCGTTCACAGGATCCGCGCGCGCAGCGCCACGATGTCGTCGCGCCAGATGTCGTCGGGGCTGATGAAGTTGTCGGCGTGCCGGAAGCGGATGCCGGCAGCCCGGAAGCACTCGTCGACGAGCTCGCTGCAGATGAACTTGCGGTCGCGCACGCGCCGGCCCTTGCGGAACAGGATGCGGGTGGCGATGCGCAGGATCTCGAAGTTGTCGTAGGGCCGCGTCAGCAGGTCCATGCCGAAGCTCACCGCCTCGCGCACCTGATGCTCGCCGAGCGCGGGCGCGACGCGCGCGACGACGATCTCGCCGCGGTAGGGGCGGCGGCGGCCGTGGTAGTCGCGCAGGTACTTGCTCACCGGCACCAGGCGCACGCCGATGCCGGCCTCGCTCTCGAGCACGAACACCCGTCCCAGCCGTTCATCGACGTGGACGATGCCGACGTGGCTCCAGACCGAGCGGGTGAACTTCTGGATCAGGCCCGACAGCGCATAGCTGCCCGAGCAGAACACGAGGTCGCCCGAGCGCAGCTCGGAGCGCACGCCCTCGTAGGCGAGCACGTCGAGGGCACGGATCTGGCGCTTGGTGACCGGGGCGGCCATCGGCGTCGATGCGGCCGGCGGGCCGTCAGCCCCAGTCCGGCGGCCTCTTGTCGATGAAGGCCTGGACGCCCTCGAGCGCGCTGGCGTCCATCATGTTGCAGGCCATCGTGGCAGCCGCGTCGTCGTAGGCGGCCTCGATGCCGTGCTCGAGCTGGCGGTAGAAGAGCTGCTTGCCGAGCGCCAGTGCCACGCGCGGCTTGGCGCAGATGCGCTCGGCCAGCGCATCGACCTCGGTGTCGAGCGCCCCGGCGTCGACCACGCGGTTGACGAGCCCCTTGGCCAGCGCCTGCTCGGCGCTGATGAAGTCGCCGGTGGCGAGCATCTCGAAGGCGGCCTTGCGCGACAGGTTGCGCGACAGCGCCACGCTGGGCGTGCTGCAGAACAGCCCCAGGTTGACGCCGCTGACGGCGAAGCGCGCCTCGCGCGCGGCCACCGCGAGGTCGCACATCGCCACCAGCTGGCAACCGGCGGCGGTGGCGATGCCGTGCACGCGCGCGATCACCGGCACGGGCAGGCGCTGGACGGTCATCATCATCCGCCCGCACTGCGCGAACAGGCGCTGGTAGTAGTCGAGCGACGGCCGGGCCCGCATCTCCTTCAAGTCGTGCCCGGCGCAGAACGCGCGCCCCGCCCCGGCGATGACGACCACGCGCACGCCCTCGTCGGAGGCCACGCGGTCCAGCGCCGCCTGCAGCACCTCCAGCAGGGCCTCGGACAACGCGTTGAACGCCTGCGGGCGGTTGAGCGTCAGCGTGACGACGCCGCGCCCGTCCCGGCGGCTCGTCACCGGGGGTTCGTTGTCGGTGTCCGGGTTCATCGCCGACTCCTCACTCGATGGCCGAGGCGCTTCGCGCGCGCTCGCGCAGCTGGAACTTCTGGATCTTGCCGGTGCTGGTCTTGGGGATGGTCTCGAAGCGCACCTCGCGCGGCACCTTGTAGCCGGCGAGCAGCGAGCGGCAGTGCGCGATCAGCTCCGCGGCCGTCACCTCCGCCCCGGTCTTGGTCTCGACGTAGGCCAGCGGCGTCTCGCCCCACTTCGGGTCGGGCCGCGCCACCACCGCGCAGGCCAGCACGGCCGGATGCCGGTACAGGGCGTCCTCGACCTCCAGCGAGCTGATGTTCTCGCCGCCCGAGATGATGATGTCCTTGCTGCGGTCCTTGATCTTCGCGTAGCGGTCGGGCTCGAGCACGGCCAGGTCGCCGGTGCGGAACCAGCCGCCTTCAAAGGCCTTGCCGGTGGCGGCCGGGTTCTTCAGGTAGCCCTTCATCACGATGTTGCCGCGGAACATGATCTCGCCCATCGTGGCGCCGTCGGCGGGCACCTCGGTCATGGCCTCCGGGTCCATCACGGTCATGCCTTCCTGCAGGACGTAGCGCACGCCCTGGCGCCCGTTCAGGCGCGTCTGCTCCGACAGCGAGGCCCCGGCCCAGGCCTCGCGCTGCACGGCCACGCTGGCCGGCCCGTAGACCTCGGTCAGGCCGTAGACGTGGGTGATGCGGAAGCCGATCCGCGCCATGCCCTCGATCATCGCGGCCGGCGGCGCAGCGCCGGCCACCATGCCGTGCACCGTCTGCGCGATGCCGGCGCGCAGCGGCTCGGGCGCGTTGAGGATCAGGTTGTGCACGATCGGCGCCGCGCAGTAGTGCGTCACGCCGTGCGCGCGCATCGCCTCGAGGATGGCCTGCGCCTCGACCCGGCGCAGGCAGACGTGGGTGCCGCCGACCATCGCCACCGTCCACGGGAAGCACCAGCCGTTGCAGTGGAACATCGGCAGCGTCCACAGATAGCGCGCGAAGTGCGGCAGGTTCCAGGTGACGGCGTTGCAGACGGCGTTGAGGTAGGCGCCGCGGTGGTGGGTGACGACGCCCTTGGGGTCGCCGGTGGTGCCGCTGGTGTAGCTGACGGCGATCGCGTCCCACTCGTCGGCCGGCCCGGCCAGCCGGGCCAGCGGGTCGTGCTCGGCCAGCAGCGCCTCGTACTCGACGCTGCCGACCCGGTCGCCCGGCCCCGCGTACTCGGCATCGCAGACGTCGACGACCAGCGGCGAGCGTCCGTGCTGCTCGCGCAGGATCGCCAGCGCCGCGGAGATGGTGGGCGCGAACTCGCGGTCGGTGATCAGCACCGCGGCCTCGCAGTGGTTCATCTGCCAGGCCAGCAGCGGCGCATCGAGCCGGGTGTTGAGGGTGTTGAGCACGGCGCCGAGCGCCGGCACCGCATAGTGCGCCTCGACCATCTCGGGCGTGTTGGCCAGCATCGCGCTCACCGTCGTGCCGCGGCCGACGCCGTGCGCGGCCAGCGCCGCTGCCAGGCGTGCCGAGCGCTCGCGGACCTGGGCCCAGGTGTAGCGGCGCTCGCCATGCACCACTGCCGGCAGGTCACCGAAGACCTCGGCGCTGCGCTCGACGAAGCTCACCGGCGTCAGCGGCACGAAGTTGGCCGCGTTGCGGTCGAGGTCGCGGTCGTAGATGCCCGTCACGGCGCCTCCCCGGCCCGGCCGTCGGCGGCCGCCGCGGCCGCGGCCGCGGCAGCGCGGGCCGCGGCACCCTCGGCGCGCATGCGGTCGCGCTGGCGGTCGCCCTGGCGGCGGATCGCGTTGCCGCCGCGCAGCGCCGCCCGCACGAACAGGCCGGCCGCGGCGACGACCACGACGCCCAGCAAGACATGGAGCACGGAACCTTCCATCGCCTCCTCCTCGGGTTCGGCCGTTCAGGCCAGGGACCGCAGTTCGCGCAGCGCCACCGACAGCATCGCCAGGTCGGGCTGCCGGGCGTCGGCGAGGTCGGCCAGCAGCCGCCGTGACCGCTCGAGCCCGGCACCCCGCGCGCGCTCCCAGGCGTCGAGCGCCGCAGGCGGGGCACCGGCACCGCCGCCGGCGAGCACCTGCCGCGCAAGCTCGCAGCGCAGCGCCGCGAGATCGTCGCCGAGGGCGGCCTTCGCGCGGCCGGCCCAGTAGCCGTCGCCCGACAGGCCGTCGATCTGCACCCGCAGGCGGGCCAGACCGAGCCGCTCGCCGACCCCGGCGTGCACCTCGCAGACCTCGTCGAACGCGCGCCCGCTGGCATCGGCCACCTCGGCGATGTCCAGCGCGTCGAGCAGCCCCTCGGCGCTCGCCACGCGGGTCGCCAGCGCCGCCGGCACGCCGGCGCCCATCCAGCCGACCGCGAGCGCCGACTTGCTGGCCGCCGGCGCGAGACGCGCCGCCAGCGCCTGGACCGCTGCCGCAAGGCGCTCGATCACGGGCGCCATCGGCTCGGCCAGGCGCGGCGAGCGCAGGAACCACGTCGTCGCACGCGACGTCAGCCAGCCCTCGTGGATCAGCAGTTCGGCCTGCAGCGCATCGGGCACGACGTGGTCCAGCGCCTCGACCTGCTGCCACAGCGCCACCAGGCCGAGCACCTCGCGCGCCAGCAGGTAGGCCCGCACGACCTGCGGCGGCCCAGCGCCGGTGATCTCGCCGATGCGGTGGACGAAGGTGGCGCCGACGCGGTTGACCATGCTGTTGAGCACGTGCGTCGCGACGATCTCGCGCCGCAGCGGGTGGCGCGGGATCCACGCCCCCGCGCGCTCGCGCAGCGTGGCCGGGAAGTAGCGCGCCAGCGCGCTGCCGATCCACGGGTCCTCGGGCAGCTCGGAGGCCAGGATCTCGTCGAACAGCCACATCTTGCAGTAGGCCAGCAGCACCGCGCGCTCGGGCGTCGTCAGCCGGCCGCCAGCCGCCTTGCGCTCGGCGATCCGGTCGTCGCTGGGCAGGAACTCGAGGGCCCGGTTCAGCCGCCCCTGCTTCTCGAGGAAGCGGATGAAGCGGGCCTCCTGCTCGAGCAGCCGCGGCCCGAGCCGGTTGGTGATGCTCAGGCACTGCGTCTGGAAGACGTTGTCGCGCAGCACCAGCGCGGCCACCTCGTCGGTCATCTCAGCCAGCAGCGTGTTGCGCTGCTTCTCGGTCATCTCGCCGTCGGCGATGGCCAGGCCGAGCAGGATCTTGATGTTGACCTCGTGGTCCGAGGTGTCGACGCCGGCGGAGTTGTCGATCGCGTCGGTGTTCAGGCCGACGCCGGCCAGCGCGGCCTCGATGCGCCCGCGCTGCGTGAAGCCGAGGTTGCCGCCCTCGCCGACCACCTTGCAGCGCAGCTCGCGCCCGTCGACGCGCACCGCGTCGTTCGCGCGGTCGCCCGCGTCGGCGTGCTGCTCGGTGCTGGCCTTGACGTAGGTGCCGATGCCGCCGTTGTAGAGCAGGTCGACCGGTGCCTTCAGGATCGCCGAGATCAGCTCGGCGGGCGTCAACCGCAGGTCGGCGGCGTCGGAGTCGATGCCGAGCGCGGCCCGAGCCTGCCGGGAGACCGGCACGCTCTTCTCGCTGCGACTCCAGACGCCGCCCCCGGCCGAGATCAGCCGCGCGTCGTAGTCGGCCCAGCTCGAGCGCGGCAGCGCGAACAGCCGCCTGCGCTCCTGCAGCGAGACCGCCGGGTCGGGGTCGGGGTCGAGGAAGACGTGGCGGTGGTCGAAGGCCGCCACCAGCCGGATCTGCGGCGACAGCAGCATGCCGTTGCCGAACACGTCGCCCGACATGTCGCCGATGCCGGCCACCGTGAACGGAGTGCGCTGGATGTCGACCCCGCGCTCGCGGAAGTGGCGCTTGACGCTCTCCCAGGCGCCGCGCGCGGTGATCCCCATCTCCTTGTGGTCGTAGCCGACGCTGCCGCCCGAGGCGAAGGCGTCGCCCAGCCAGTGCCCGTACTCGGCGCTGATGGCATTGGCGTGGTCGCTGAAGGTGGCCGTGCCCTTGTCGGCCGCGACCACCAGGTAGGGGTCGTCGCCATCGTGACGCACCACCAGCGGCGGTGGCACGACGCGGTCGCCGACTCGGTTGTCGGTCAGGTCGAGCAGGCCGCGCAGGTAGTCCTGGTAGCAGGCGATGCCCTCCTGCAGCCAGGCGTCGCGCTCGGAGGCGGGCGGCGCCTTCTTCAGCACGAAGCCGCCCTTGCTGCCCACCGGCACGATGACGGTGTTCTTCACCATCTGCGCCTTGACCAGGCCCAGCACCTCGGTGCGGTAGTCCTCCGGGCGGTCGCTCCAGCGCAGGCCGCCGCGCGCCACCTTGCCACCGCGCAGGTGCACGCCCTCGAAGCGCGGGGAGCAGACGAAGATCTCGTACAGCGGCCGCGGCTCGGGCAGCCCGGGCACGCGGGCGCAGTCGAACTTCAGGCTGAGGAAGCCGTGGCGCGGCCCGGGTGCCCCCGAGTGGCCGGACCCGGTGCGCCAGAAGTTCGTCCGCAGCGTGGCCAGCACCAGGCCGAGCAGCTGGCGAAGCACGCGGTCCTCGGACAGGTTGCCCACCTTCTCGAGCGCCTGCTCGACCGCGCGCACCTGCGCGGCCGCGCCGTCGGCGTCGTGCTCCCGGGGCGACAGCCGCAGCTTGAACAACTGCACCAGCATCCGCGCGATGCGCGGCTGCGCGGCCAGCGCCGCCTCGATCGCCGACTGGCTCAGCGCGAAGCCGATCTGGCGGCAATAGCGCGCATAGGCGCGCAGCACGGCCACCTCGTCGGCCGGCAGCGACGCACGCAGCACGAGCCGGTTGAAGTCGTCGTTCTCGACGCTGCCGTCGAACACGCGCGCGAAGGCATCCTCGAACAGGCGCGCCACCTCGGCGGGCTCGGCGTCCTCGGCCACCGGTGCCCGCAGCTCGAAGTCGTGCATCGAGATCACCACGTCGCCGTCGACGACGCGGTGGCTCTGCTCGCCCATCACGCGCACGCCCATCCGCTCGAGCATCGGCAAGCTGTCGGACAGCACCAGCGAGGCGCCGCGAAGGCAGACCTTGAAGCCCCAGGCCTGCGGCTCGGCGCCGAGCGGCCGGTACATCGCGAGCGCGACCGGCTGCGCCGGGGACAGCCGCGCCAGCCGCGCGACGTCGGCCACCGCGGCGCGCGCGGGCACGCGCTCGCGGTAGTCGGCCGGCAGCGCGGCCGCCCAGCGCTTGAACAGCTCCAGGCCGCGCGCCTCGCCCTCGGCGTCGACCAGCGCGTCGCGCAGCTGGTCGGTCCAGCGCCGCGCGGCCTGCGCCAGCTGCGCTTCGAGCGCCTTGCGGTCGAGGCCGCCCTCGGGCACCGCGGACGGCCCGGTGCGGATGACGAAGTGCAGCCGGGCCAGCGCGCCCTCGCCGAGCAGCACGTCGAACTCGGCCGAGGTGCCGCCGAAGGCCTGCATCAGGATGCGCTGGCACTTCAGCCTCAGCTCGGTGGCGTAGCTCTCGCGCGGCACGTACAGCAGGCAGGAGACGAAGCGGTCGAAGGGGTCGCGGCGCACGAACAGCCGCAGGCGCTGCCGGTCGCCGAGCGCGAGGATGCCGAGCGCGGTCTCGTAGAGCTCGTCGTCGCCGATCTGGAACAGGTCGTCGCGCGGGTAGGTCTCGAGAATGTGCGCGAGCGCCTTGGCCCGGTGCCCGCCCGGAGGCAGGCCGGCGCGGGCGGCGATGGCGCCGACCTTGCCGCGCAGCAGCGGCGTCTCGGCCACGCGCGCCGAGTAGGCGGTGGACGTGAACAGCCCGAGGAAGCGGTGCTCGCCGACGACGCGGCCGGCGGCGTCGTAGCGCTTGACGCCGATGTAGTCGGTGTAGCCGGGGCGGTGGATCGTGCTGCGCGTGTTGGCCTTGGTCACGACGACCACCGGCAGCGATGCCTCGGCCAGCGCGCGCGCGGCCGCCGGCAGCGGCCACCACGAGGGCGCCGCGCGCTCCTCGTCGCGCTCGCGCAGCACGCCGAGCCCGCTGCCCGGCACCAGCCGCAGCGCCAGCGCGCCGCCCTCCCCGGCGTGAGGCAGCAGGTCGTGCCGGCGGTAGCCGAGCAGCACCAGGTGGTCCTGCGCCAGCCACTCGAGGAAGGCGCGGCTCTCGGCGGCGGCATCGGCCGGCAGAGCGGCCGGGGGCCGCGCAAGCTCGTCGACCGCCTCGCGCAGCCGCGCCGCCATGCCGGGCCAGTCGGCCACGGCGGCACGCACCTCGCCGAGCACCTTCTCGATGCCCGTCACGAGCGCGGCGCGCTGCTCGCCGTCGACGAGCCGGTCGACCTCGATGTGCATCCAGCTCTCGCGCGGCCAGTCGGGCTCCTGCGCCGGGGACGCCAGCGCAAGCAGCGCACCGGAGCCGTCCCGGCGCACCGCGAACACCGGGTGCACGATCCGGTGCAGCGTCAACCCCTGGCGGTTGATCTCGATGGCCGTCGAGTCGACCAGGAAGGGCATGTCGTCGTTGACGACCTCGACGACGCTGTGGCGCGACGACCAGCCATCCGCCGGCAGCGTGGGCGACAGCGCGCGCACCTTGGGCGCGTCGCCCGCGCGCTGGGCACCGAACTGCCAGTGCGACAGCAGCGCACCGGCCAGGTCCTCGAGCCGGGTCTCGGCCAGGTCGTCGGCGTCGAGCTGGTCGAAACACGCGGCGGCGAAGCCGGCGAAGGGCTCGCGCCGCTCCGGCGGCAGCCCCGGCTGCGTCATCGCCAGCAGTCCGTCGAGCCGGTCCCGGCGCAGGGCCGCGTCGGTGGCGTCCATGCCGTGCTCCTCGATCCTCGCGCGGGTCGCGGCGGCGGCCTCAGCGCGCCGACCGGTCCTTCGCGTTCTGCGCCTCGATCCGTTCGCGGGCGAGGCGCCAGTCGTCGTCGCTCCAGCCGCGCAACGCATAGAAGTTACCGCCGGTGGCCAGCGCGTTGCCGCCGTCCAACATGATGCTCTGGCCGGTGAGCCAGTCGCAGCGCCCGGGCGCCATCAGGAAGGCGACCAGGTTCTGCAACTCGTCGAACGTGCCGGGGCGGGCCATCGGGTTGGCCTCCCGGCTGCGCGCGCCCGGCTCCTCGCCGGGGTTGAGCCGCTTGCTCATGCCCTCGGTCGGGATCTCGCCAGGCCCTACCGCGTTCAGGCGGATGCCGTGCCGCGCCCACTCCACGGCGAGGCTCTTCGTCATCACGTCGATGCCGGCCTTGCTCATCGCGCTCGGCACGACGTAGGGGCTGCCGTTGTCGACCCAGGTCGTGATGATGCTGGTCACGCTGCGGCAGGGCCGCTGCGGCGTCCAGGCCCCGGCCTTGGCCTCGGCGACCCAGCGCCGGCCCACGGCCTGCGTGACGTAGAAGGTGCCGTGGAAGACGATGCCGGCGATCGCGTCGAAGGCACGTGGCGACAGGCTCTCGGTGGGCGCGATGAAGTTGCCGGCGGCGTTGTTGACCAGGCCGGTCAGCCCGCCGCCGGACCACAGCGCCTCGACCATCTCCTCGACGGCCGCGGCGATGCGGATGTCGACGCCGAAGACGTCGATGCGACGGCCGGGGAACATCGCGCGCCACTGCTCCGCAGTCTCCTCGCAGACGCCAAGGCGGCGGCCGCAGATCGCGACGTCGGCACCGAGCGCCAGGAATCGCTCGGCCATCGCGCGGCCCAGCCCCGTGCCACCACCCGTGACGAGGATGCGCTGGCCCGCGAACAGGTGGGGGTCGTACATGTTCGCGCTCACATCACGCCGTAGGTGCGGAAGGCCTCGACCGTGCTCATGCCGGCCTCGATCGCGTCGCGCACCTTGTTCTCGGCGCCGACCTTCTCGAGGGCGCGGCGGATCGCCTCCTCCTCGGCGGCGCGCGGGATCACGAGCACGCCGTCGAGGTCGCCGAACACCAGGTCGCCCGGCGCGACCCGCACGCCCTGCACCTCGACTGGCACGCGCCAGTCGACGACCTTGCCGCGCGCACCCTGGTCCTGCGCGAAGCCGCCGAGCGAGAACACCGGGAAGCCGCGCTCGAGGACCTCCGGCGTGTCGCGGGAGTAGCCGTCCAGCACGGCGCCCGCGGCCTTCAGGTGCTGCGCCCGGGTCGTCATCAGGCCGCCCCACAGCGCGAACTGCGGAGCGCAGCCGGTGGCCACGTAGACCTCGCCGGAGCGCAGGTCGTCCAGCGCCTCGAACAGCAGTCCGAAGGGCCGCTGCGACAGCGGCCCGCGGCCCTCGGGCTCGCGGGAGGCGAAGCAACTCGCCTCGAGCACCGGCATCGCGCGCCCCAGCACGACCATGTCCGGCCGCAGCGGCCGGATCGCGGGGGGCAGGAACTGGTGCAGCAGCCCCATCGTGTCGAGGATGTCGCCCACCGCCGCCGGGAACAGGCGCTCGCGCACCAGCCGGAACAGCTCGTCGTCGTTCTTCCACATGCCGGGGCCTCGCCGCAGAGGGGACACGTGGCGAGGATAACCGCGCACGGCGACACAATGCCACGTCCCCAACCCCTATGAGCCGAGGCGCGCCATGGCCGCAATCGACCCCGCTCCCCCCTCGACGCCCCGGATCGACGGCCGCCGCCTGTGGGACAGCCTGATGGCGCTGGCCGCGATCGGCGCCACGCCCCGCGGCGGCGTGTGCCGGCTGGCGCTGTCCGAGCTCGACCGGCAGGCGCGCGACCTGTTCGTGCGCTGGGCCCGCGAGGCCGGCTGCAGCGTGCGCGTGGACGCCATCGGCAACCTGTTCGCGCGCCGCCCCGGCAGCGACGACACGCTGCCGGCGGTGGCCACCGGCAGCCACATCGACACCCAGCCCACCGGCGGCCGCTTCGACGGCAACTACGGCGTGCTGGCCGGCCTGGAGGTGCTGCGCACGCTCGACGACCACGGCGTGCGCGCGCGCGCCGCGCTCGAGGTGTGCGTGTGGACCAACGAGGAGGGGTCGCGCTTCGTGCCGGTGATGATGGGCTCCGGCGTGTTCGCCAAGGCCTTCACGCTGGAACACGCTTACGCCGCGAAGGACAGCGAGGGCAAGTCAGTCAAGGACGAGCTGCAGCGCATCGGCTACATCGGCACCGAAGAGCCTGGTGACCACCCGATCGGCTGCTACTTCGAGACGCACATCGAGCAGGGCCCGGTGCTGGAGGACA
>Ga0068877_10003787_pt1 | contig 11955 bp, 8 predicted proteins | sample NOAtaG_FD_66437 | JGI IMG/M metagenome (GOLD analysis project Ga0068877, IMG submission 66437) | Freshwater lake microbial communities from Lake Erie, under a cyanobacterial bloom - NOAA_Erie_Diel6S_1000h metaG | ecosystem: Environmental > Aquatic > Freshwater > Lake | place: USA: Ohio, Lake... | reverse complement strand
GGTCATCGCCGTGCCGATCCTCGTCCAGTCCTACCTCGTCTTCGCGCTCGGCTATGGATGGGCCTGGGCCTGGAAGCTGCCGCACGCGATCGCCGCGCCCTGCGCGCTGATCGGCACGTCGAACTTCTTCGAGCTCGCCGTCGCCGTGGCGATAAGCCTCTTCGGGCTGCATTCCGGCGCCGCGCTCGCGACCGTGGTCGGCGTCCTCGTCGAGGTCCCGGTGATGCTGTCGCTCGTCGCCTTCGCGAACCGCACCCGCGACCGCTTCCCCGGATAGGCGCGCGCCGGGCGCGCTTGCCGCGCCTTCGCGCCGATGCCTAGTCTCCTGCACGCCAGCCGCAGGAACGAGCGCCCCATGCCATCCACGCTGCCTCCAAGCATCTTCAACGACGTCGTCGGCCCGGTGATGCGCGGCCCGTCGAGCTCGCATTCCGCCGCCTCCGTGCGCATCGGCCGGCTCGCGCGCGACCTCTGCGGCGGCACGCCGGATGCGGTCCTCGTCGAATTCGACACCGAGGGCTCGCTCGCGACCACGCACGAGAGCCAGGGCTCGGACATGGGCCTCTTCGCGGGCCTGCTCGGCTGGGAGGCAGACGACGAGCGCCTGCCGCGCAGCCCCCGGGCCCTGCGCGACGCCGGGGTCGCGCTCGAGATCCGCGTCGCGCGGCTCGACGACCCGCATCCCAACACCTATCGCCTGACGCTGCGACGCGCCGGCGTCGCGCACCGGCTCGTCGCGCTCTCCACCGGCGGCGGCATGATCGAGGTGGTGTCGATCGACGGCATGGCCGTGACGCTGCGCGGCGACTACGCCGCGACGCTGCTCGACGCGGATGGCGATGGTGCCGCCGCCGCGTCGGCGCTGCGCGCGCGCGGCGACATCGACGAGGTGCAGGTCGCGGGCGCGGGACCGGCGCTCGTCGTCGCCTGCGCCCGCCGGACGCTCGACGACGCGGAGGTGGCCTCCCTGCCCGCGATCCGCCGCGTGCGTCGCCTCGCGCCGGTGCTGCCCGTCCTGTCGCGGCGCGACCTCGCGGTGCCCTTCCTGCATGCCGGCGAGATGGCGAGGGTCGCGGACCCGGCCTCGCGACGGCTCTCGGACTTCGCGCTGGACTACGAATGCGCGCGCGGCGCCATCGCGCCGGGCGAGGCATTGGAGCGGATGCGCGCGATCCTCGGCGTGATGCGCGGCGGCGTGCGCCGCGGGCTGGCGGGCACGGAGTACGCGGACCGCGTCCTGCCGCGGCAGAGCCATCGCTTCGCCGCGCTGATGGACGCGGGCAAGCTGCTCGACGGCGGCATCCTCAACCGCGCCATCCTCTACGTGACGGCGCTCATGGAGGCGAAGAGCGCGATGGAGACGATCGTCGCCGCGCCGACGGCCGGGTCCTGCGCGACCTTCCCCGGGGCCTGCCTGGCCGCCGCCGACACGCTGGGCAGCGACGAGGAGACGGTGCTGCGCGCCATGCTCGCCGCCGGCCTCGTCGGCGTCTTCGTCGCGACGCGCTCGAGCTTCGCCGCGGAGGTGGGCGGCTGCCAGGCCGAGACCGGTGCCGGCGCGGCCATGGGCGCGGCGGCGCTCGTCGAGCTCATGGGCGGCAGCGCCGCGCAGGGCCTCTCCGCCGCCAGCCACGCGCTGCAGAACGTGCTCGGGCTGATCTGCGACCCGATCGCCAACCGCGTCGAGGCGCCGTGCCTTGGCCGCAACATCGCGGGGGCGGCCAACGCGATCGCCTGCGCCAACATCGCGCTGGCCGGCTACGACCACCTCGTGCCGCTCGACGAAGTCCTCGACGCGCATCGCCAGGTCAGCGAGAGCATGGCGCGCGAGCTGCGCTGCACCGCGCTGGGTGGCCTGTCGATCACGCCCACCTCGAAGGCGATCGAGGCCCGCCTCTGCGGCGCGGGCGGCTGCGGCTCCTGCGGCTGACGGGCCGCGCCGGCCGGGCCTCGCCCGGCCTGCAACGTTTTGTCACGATCGCGCGCGGCGCCGTCGCGCGATGCAAGGCATGGAACCCTGCCACAGGAGCCATCCATGCCCATCCCTGCCCTTCGGATCCCGCTCGCCCTCCTCGCGCTCCTCGCGACGCTCGTCGCCGCGGGCCCGTCGCGCGCGCACGAGGGCCACGACCACGGCGCGCCACCGGAGCCCGTCGCGGCGGCGCTGCCGCGCGCGGAGGCGCATGGCGACCTCTTCGAGGTCGTGGCGATCCTGCAGCCGGGCGGCGCGCTCGTCCTGACCCTCGACCGCTACGCGGACAACACGCCGCTCGACGGCGCCGTCGCGCTCGGGATCGATGGCCAGGACGTCGCCGTGGAGCGGCAGGGCATCGGGCTCTTCGTCGCCAGGCACGCGCTGCTCGAAAGGCCCGGCCGCCGCGACCTGGTCTTCACCGTCTCGGCCGGTGGCGACATGGACCTCCTTGCCGCCACGCTCGAGATCCCGGCGCCGCCGGCCGCGCCCGCCGCGGCGGGCGGCTGGCGCGCGCTGCTGCATGGCGGCGCGGCACAGGCCGGGGTCGCGCTCGTCCTGCTCCTGGCCGGCGTGTTGCTCGGGCGCGCGACCGTCCGCCGACCGCTACCCCCGATGGTCGAGCCGCAGGCCGGCGGCCCGGCCGCGCGTGCCGGCCTCGCGATCGCCTTCGCGCTCCTCGCGGGTACCGCGGGCGCGCAGCAGTTTCCCTTCGCGGGCGAGGCGCCGCGCCGGATGCAGGACGGAGCGATCTTCGTGCCGAAGCCGTCCCAGCGCCTCCTCGGCATACGCACGGCGATCACCGAGGAGGGAGAGGCATCCGCCGCGCTGCGCATGGTCGGCACGCTCGTGCCCGACCCGAACGCCTCGGGCCGCGTGCAGGCGAGCCAGAAGGGCCGCCTCGAGCCCGGCGACGGCGGCTTTCCCGTGCTCGGCCGGCGGGTCGAGCGCGGCGAGGTGCTCGCCTACGTGACCCCCGCCTACAGCGCGGCCGAGCGGGGCGGCCTGATCCAGAACGCGGCCGAGCTGGACGCGCTGGTGTCGATCCTGGAGGCACGCGTGCGTCGCCTCACCTCTCTGCGCGGCACGGTCGCGGAGCGCGAGATCTCGGACGCGCGCGCCGAGCTGGAGGGCGCGCGGCAGAGGCGGACGGCAATCCAGCCCGCGCTCTCCGGCCGCGAGGCGCTCGTCGCGCCCGTCGCGGGCATCGTCTCGACCGTGCGCGGCGCCGTCGGCGAGATCGTCGAGAGCACGACGACGATCGTCGAGATCGTCGATCCCGGCAGGCTCTGGGTCGAGGCCCTCGCCTTCGAGCGCGCCGCGCTCGTGGACATCGTCGCCGCCAACGCCACGCTTCCCGACGGGCGGGTCCTCGACCTCGCCTTCGTGGGGCGTGGCCTGACCGCGCGCCAGCAGGCCGTGCCGGTCAACTTCCGCGTCGAGGCGCCGCCGCAGGACGCGCCGATCGGGACTTCCGTGCTGGTGACGCTGCGCACGGCGCGGGCCGTGCGCGGGATCGTGCTTCCGGCCGACGCCGTCGTGCGCGGCGCCGAGGGGCCGCCGGTGGTCTACGAGCATGCGGCGGCGGAGCGCTTCGTGCCGCGCCAGGTGCGCGCGCAGCCGCTCGACGGCACGCGGGTCGTCGTGACCGCCGGCCTCGAGGCCGGTCGTCGCGTCGTCGTCCACGGCGCCGCGCTCGTCGCGCAGGTCCGCTGAGGCCGGGCGCGCCCATGCTCTTCAACGCCATCGTCGGCTTCTCGCTGCGCAACCGGCTCCTCGTGCTCGCGGGGGCGCTGCTCGCGAGCCTCTACGGCCTGTTCGTCCTCTCGCGGATGCCGGTCGACGTGTTCCCCGACCTCAACAAGCCGACCGTCACGCTGATGACCGAGGCGGAGGGCCTGGCGCCGGAGGAGGTCGAGCAGCTCGTCTCCTTCCCGATCGAGACGGCGGTCAACGGCCTTCCCGGCGTGGCGCGTGTCCGCTCCGTTTCCACGGTCGGCCTCTCCATCGTCTATGTCGAGTTCGACTGGAGCGTCGACATCTGGCGCGCGCGCCAGCAGGTGGGCGAGCGGCTAGGCCAGGTGCAGCAGCAGCTTCCCGCGCGCGTCATGCCGTCGATGGCGCCGGTCTCGTCGATCATGGGCGAGATCATGCTGGTCGCGATGACCGCGCCCGCCGGCGGCGCCATCGGCCCCATGGAGCTGCGCGACCTCGCCGACTGGACCATGCGCCCGCGGCTGCTGACGATACCCGGCGTCTCGCAGGTCACGCCGATCGGAGGCGAGGTGCGCCAGTTCCGCGTCATGCCGGACCTCGAGCGGCTCCACGCGCTCGACCTCGCCAGCGACCAGCTGGTCGCCGCGCTGCGCCAGTTCGGCGCGAACGCGGGAGGAGGCTATGTCGACCAGGCCGGCCGCGAGTTCCTCATCCGGAACATCGGGCGCTCGACCTCGCTCGAGGACCTGCGCAACGCCACGGTCGGCTTCCGCGACGGGCAGCCGATCGCGCTCCGGCAGGTCGCGCGCGTGGAATACGGCGCAAGGTTCAGGCGCGGCGCCGCCGGGGTCGATGGCCAGCCGGCGGTGATCCTCGCGATCGCGAAGCAGCCCGGCGCCGACACGATCAGGCTGACGCGCGCGGTGGAGGCCGCGCTCGCCGAACTCCAGGCCGGCATGCCGCGGGGCGTCGTCGCCGACCGCGTGAAGTTCCGGCAGGCGGACTTCATCGCGCGGTCGATCGAGAACCTGACGCAGGTCCTCGCGGAGGCCTTCGTCGTCGTCGCGATCGTCCTGCTCGCCTTCCTGCTCAACGCGCGGACGACCTTCATCTCGCTGCTCGCCATCCCGCTGTCGATCCTCGTGACGGCGATCGTGTTCGCGGCCTTCGGCCTGTCGATCAACACGATGACGCTCGGCGGCCTGGCAATCGCCGTGGGCGAGCTGGTCGACGACGCGGTCGTGGACGTCGAGAACATCCTGCGCCGCCTGAAGGAGAACGCGGCGCGCGCGACGCCGCTGCCGGTCGCGCAGGTCGTCGCGGCCGCGAGCTCGGAGGTGCGCTCCGGCATCGTCTACGCGACGATGGTCGTCGTCCTCGTCTTCCTGCCGCTCTTCGCCCTCGGCGGCATCGAGGGACGCCTCTTCGCGCCGCTGGGCATCGCCTACATCGTCTCCATCCTCTGCTCCCTGCTCGTCGCGGTGACGGTCACGCCGGCGCTCTGCGCCTGGCTCCTTCCCGGCATGAAGCGCATGCACGCCAGCGACGGCGCGCTGGTGCGGCTCCTCAAGGCCGGGCAGGACAGGCTGCTGCGGCGGGCCTTCGCGCACCGGTCGCTCGCGATCGGGACGTCCTTCGCCGCCGTGGCCATCGCCGCCGCGAGCGTGCCCTTCCTTCCGCGCGCCTTCCTGCCGCCCTTCAACGAGGGGACCCTCGTCGTCAACCTGACCTACCAGCCAGGCATCTCGCTCGCGGAATCCGATTCGCTCGGGCGCGTCGCCGAGGGCCTTCTGATGGCGATCCCCGAGGTGAAGGGCGTCGGGCGCCGCACCGGGCGCGCCGAGCTCGACGAGCATGCCGAGGGCGTCCACTCCTCCGAGCTCGACATCGACCTGCGCGAGGCCGGCCGGTCGCGCGGCGCGGTCCTCGCGGATATCCGCGCGCGGCTCGCCGCGCTTCCGGCCGCGGTCAACATCGGGCAGCCGATCAGCCACAGGCTGGACCACATGCTCTCGGGCGTGCGCGCGCAGATCGCGCTGAAGATCCATGGTGACGACCTCGATACGCTGCGCACGCTCGGCGAGACGATGCGCGGGCGGCTCGCGGCGAACGTCCCCGGCCTCGCGGACCTCCAGCTCGAGCGGCAGGTCCGCATCCCCCAGCTGCGCATCGCCGTGGACCATGAGCGCGCCGCCCTGTACGGGGTGCCCGCCGCCGCGCTGACCGACGCGCTCCAGACGCTGACGGGCGGCACGGTCGTGAGCCAGATCCTCGACGGGGCGCGGCGCTTCGACGTCGTGCTGCGCCTCGCGGACGAGGACCGCACGACGGCGCGCCTCGCCGAGGCGCTCGTGCCAACGCCCCACGGGCGCGTGCCCCTCGGTCTGCTGGCGCGCGTCGAGGAAGGCGACGGTCCCAACCAGATCCTGCGCGAGGGCGCCCGGCGGCGCATCGTCGTCCTGGCCAACGCCGCGCCCGGGGCCGACATGGCGAGGGTCGTCGCGGGCATCAGGGAGGAAATGGCGCGCATGCGGCTCCCGCCCGGCTACGCCGCGACGCTCGAGGGCACGTTCCAGGCCCAGGAGGAGGCGATGCGCACGATCGCCGCCCTCGCCGCGATCTCCCTCGGCCTCGTCTTCGTCGTGCTCTACTCGCGCTACCGGTCCGCCATGCTCGCGGCGATCGTCATGGCGAGCGTGCCTCTCTCGCTCGTGGGCGCCGTGGCGGCGATCTGGATCTCGGGCCAGCCCCTCAGCGTCGCGACGCTGGTCGGCTTCGTCACCCTTGCCGGCATCGCGGCGCGCAACGGCATCCTGAAGGTCAGCCACTACCTCAACCTCGCCCTCCACGAGGGCGAGCGCTGGGGCCTCGCGCTGGTGCTGCGCGGCTCGTCGGAGAGGCTGACGCCCGTCCTGATGACGGCCCTGTCGGCGGGCCTCGCGCTCGTGCCGCTCGCCATCGGCGCCGATGCCCCGGGCAAGGAGATCCTGCATCCCGTCGCCATCACGATCCTGGGAGGGCTCGTCAGCGCCACGCTCCTGGACACGCTCGTGACGCCGATCCTGTTCCACCGCTTCGGCCGCCCCGCGCTCGAGCGCCTGCGCGCCGCGGCGGCCGAACGGCAGGCTGGCCGAGAGGCCACCGCCGAGACATTCTGACCCATGGAGTTTCGCATGCTCGCCAAGCGCACCCTGCTCGTGGCCCTCCTGGCCTCCGCTCCATCGATCGCCGCCCTCGCGCATGGCCCGTCGCGCGGTCCCAATGGCGGCCAGATGCAGGACATCGGCAGCTACCACGGCGAACTGCTCGCGCAGGACGGCCTCCTGACCTTCTTCCTCTACGACGCCAGCGACCGTCCCCTGCCCGCCAGCGGCGCGACCGCGACGGCCATCGTGCTGGTGTCGGGCAGGCAGCAGACCCTCGCCTTCGCGCCGCGCGCCGACGGCAAGGCCCTCGTCGCGTCCGGCGAATTCAGGGCCGAGCCCTCGCTGCGCGTCGTGGTGCAGCTGGTGCCCTCGGCGGGCCAGCCCAGGGTCCAGGCACGCTACGCGCCGGTCGAGGCAGCCCGGTGAGCGAGGGCGCCGAGCGCCGCCTGCTCGACCCGCAGGCGCATGTCCTCGTCGTCGAGGACGACGGCGAGATGCGCAGCCTCGTCGCCCGCCTGCTGCGCGACGCGTCGATGCTCGTCTCGACGGCGCGGGACGGCCGCGAGATGTGGGACGTGCTCGAGCGCCCCTCGGGCCCGCCCGACCTCGTCCTGCTCGACGTGATGCTGCCCGGCGCCACGGGCCTCGACCTGCTGCGTCGGCTGCGCGAGCGCTCGCGCGTCCCGGTCCTCATGCTCACGGCGCGCGGCGAGGAGATGGATCGCGTGCTCGGGCTCGAGCTCGGCGCCGACGACTACGTCGCGAAGCCCTTCGCGCCGCGCGAGCTCGTGGCGCGCGTGCGCGCCCTGCTGCGCCGCGCAGCGCCCGCCGACGCGCGGCCAGACCCGCGCTCGCGACGCCTGTCCTTCGCCGGCTGGATGCTGGACACGGCGCGCCGCGAGCTCACCTCGCCGGATGGCGCGGCCGTCGACCTGTCCGGCGCCGAATACGACCTCCTCCTCGCGTTCCTCGAGCATCCGCAGCGCATCCTGTCGCGCGAGCAGTTGCTGGAGGTCGGCAAGCGGCGGGCCGGTGCCGATCCCTTCGACCGCACGATCGACGTCCAGGTGAGCCGCCTGCGGCGGAAGATCGAGCCCGAGCCCGACAGCCCCTCGCTGATAAAGACCGTGCGCGGCGCCGGCTACGTGCTGGTCGCGGACGTATCGCGCGCATGACCATGCCCTGGCCCGCGAGCCTCGCCGGGCGCGTGACGCTCCTGCTGCTCGGTGGCCTCATGCTCCTGCATGTCGGGAGCATGTGGGTGCACGAGCGTGCGCTGCGCGGCTCCGAGGAGGGCGCGAGGATCGAGCGCCTCGCGGACCAGGTTGCCGCGGCGCGCGCGGCCGTGGCGCCCCTGCCCGAGGCGGAGCGCGACCGCGCCGCGCACGCGATCTCGCGGCCCGGCCTCGAGATACACTGGGACCGCGTCGCGCCGCTGCCCGGAGCGCCTGCCCCCGAGCCGCTGTCGCGGGCCGCGGCAAGGCTCGGAGAGGGCGCCCGCCTTGGCTGGGACCCGAAGGCGGAGCCCGGGCATCGGCTGCTCGGCGCCGCGCCCACGGAAGGTGGCGGCTGGATCGTCTTCTCGGGACCTTGGCTCGATGGCGCGGGGAGCAGGCTCGACCACGGAGCGATCTCCTCGATGGTGGCCATGGCGCTGGGCATCGCCCTGGTCTCCATCCTCGTCGTGCGCTGGATCACGGGGCCGCTCCGGCGCCTTGCCGGCGCGGCGGATCGCATCGGCCGCGATCCCGCGCCCCGGCCGGTCCCGATGGAGGGCCCGGACGAGGTCCGGCACGCCGCGGCGGCGTTCAACGCGATGCAGGAGCGCATCGCGCGGCTGGTCGAGGACCGGACGGAGGCGCTCGCGGCGATGAGCCACGACCTGCGCACGCCGCTGGCCCGGATGCGCCTGCGCGTGGGGTTCCTGCCGGAGGGCGAGGACCGCGCGCGCATGGAGGCCGACCTCGCCGAGATGGACGCCATGGTCGCGCGCACGCTCGACTACATCCGCGAGGGTCGCGACGGCGAGCAGGTCCGCGCCGTCGACGTCGCCGCCATCCTCCAGACGCTCGCATCGGACGCGGCGGATCGCGGCCACGACGTGGCCTACGAGGGGCCCGGGCGCGCCGTCCTGCAGCTGCGGAGCGGCGCGACCAAGCGCGCGGTGTCCAACCTGCTCGACAACGCCCTGTGCCATGGCCGCCCGCCCGTCCGCCTGCGCATCGTCGAGGACGGGGCGATGCTCGCGATCGAGGTCGCGGATGCCGGCGCCGGCATCGCCGAGGCCGACCGCGACCGCGCCGTGTCTCCCTTCGTCCAGCTCGATCCCGCGCGCGCCGGCTCGGGCGTCGGGCTCGGCCTGGCGATCGTCCAGCGCTTCGCCCAGGCAAGCGGCGGCTCGCTTCGGCTCGGCGTGGCGCGCGAGGGGGGCCTTCTCGCGCGCCTTGTCCTGCCCCGGATCCCCGCGAAGGAGTGAAGCGCGTCGCCGATGCGCGTCCGGGCTGGCCGACGCATGATGCAGCCGCGGCCCAACCGCGGACACGACGAACCCCGGGAGACCCCATGAACGTGCAGTCCCGCATCGAGGACGTCCTCGCCCCGCTCGGCCTCGATGTCGGCTTCAGCGCGACGCACCTGCCGAGCGGCGAGGTCGTGTCCATCGCGCCGCGCCGCCTCTTCCCGACGGCGAGCGTCTACAAGGTGCCGCTGATGGTCGAGGTCTACCGCCAGTCCGGCGAAGGCCGGTTCTCGATGTCCGATCGCCTCGCCCTCTCGGACGCGCACCGCATCATCGGCTCGGGCGTGCTGCAGAAGCTCGGCAGCGGGCTCGCGCCGACGATCCGCGACCTCGTGATGCTGATGATCGTCGTCAGCGACAACACCGCCACCCACATGCTGCAGGAGCTGGTCGGCGCCGACGCGACGACGGCGACGATGCGCCGCCTGGGCCTCGACGACATCCACGTGTCGCTGCCGATGCCCGCGCTCTTCGCGCATGGCTACGGCATCGCGCCCGAGCCGCCGCCGAGCTATGGCGAGCAGCTCGCCGCGTCGCGCGCGCGTGACATGGACCTCGAGGGCCTCGCGTTCCGGCGCTCGCCCGCGAACACGACGTCCTCCGCCACCGACATGTCGGCGCTCTGCGCGATGATCCACCAGGGAAAGGCCGGCAGCGCCGCCGCCTGCGCCGACATGATGGAGATCCTGCGCTCCCAGCAGCTGCGCGACCGCGTGCCGCGCTTCCTGCCCGCCGGCATGGTCGCGAACAAGACCGGCAGCTTCCGCCGGATCCGCAACGACGCCGGGATCATGCTGCGCGGCGATGGCGACGCGATCAGCTTCGCCCTCTTCACCGACGACCCGACCGAGCTGCCGCGGGGCAATTCGCGGCTGCTCGGCCGCCGCAACGCGCAGGTCGACCTCGCGATGGCCGAGGTGGGCGGCATCCTCTGGGAGGAATTCGGGGCCGGGCGCCGCTGACGCGCCCCCGGGGCGGCGTCCTAGAGCGCCATCCGCTCGCGCGGGAAGACCAGCGGGAAGATGTCGCTGGCCATGGGGTCGCCGGGCTGCAGTCCGGGGTCGCGGATCGGCCGCGAGCCCTTCTTGCGCAGGACGTAGCGCGCGTCGTCGCCGGCGTACCGGAACGCCACGGCACGCCGGTTGCGCGCGGTCAGGTTGCCGGGCGCCGCGTGCACGGTGCGCAGGTGGTTGAGGACGACGTCGCCGGGCTCGGTGTCGTAGTGGACGATGTCGTGGCGATCCCGCTCGGCCTCGATGTCGGGAAGCGCCGCGTAGTCCTCGGTCTCGTAGGTGATCCGGGGATCGAAGCCCGTCGCCTTGTAGAGGACGCCGGACGCGTGCGAGCCCTTCAGCCACTCCACGGCGCCCGACTCCCGGCTCACCGGATCGACCGCGACCCAGAAGGAGCAGAGCTGGTCGCCGTCGGCGTACATGTAGGTGACGTCCTGGTGCCAGGGCGACTTCGCCGGCGTGCCGGGCTCCTTCACGAACATCTGGTCGAGCATCAGCCTGACCTCGCGCGAGTCCATGAATGCCGCGGCGATCTCGCCCAGCGGGCATTCGCGCACGAAGCGACGGATCTTCTCGTTGAAGGTCCACATGAAGACGTCGCCGGCGAAGCGCCCGGGGGAGCCATCGCTGTTGAAGTTCCGCCCCTTGGGCCCGGGGCTCGCGAGGCATTCGTCGATGCCCTGCGCGAGCAGGTCGACGAGGTGCGACGGAATGGCACGGCGCAGGCAGATGACGCCGTCGCGCGCGAAATCCTCGACCTGGCGGGCGGTGGGTGCGTATGGCATGGGCCGAGATTGGGGGACTCGCCGCGGCCGGGCAAGTCCGCGCGACGGCCCCGCGGCCACTTCGCGGCGCTGGATTTCCCCCGGGCAAGGCCGGACAATCTTGGCGTGAAACGCCCCGCCCGCCCCGACAACGAGGACGCACGGCAGCGCGCGCTCGACGAGACCGGGTTGCTCGACACCCGGCCCGACGCCGAGTTCGACGACATCACTGCGCTCGTGGTGGCGCACCTGGGCGTGCCGACCTGCCTCGTCTCGCTCGTCGATCGCGATCGCCAGTGGTTCAAGTCCCGCCATGGCCTCGACGCCAGCGAGACGCCGCGCGACGTGTCCTTCTGCGGCCATGTCGTGGCGGAGGGCGCGCCGCTGGTCGTCGAGGACGCGACGGCGGACGCGCGCTTCGCGGACAACCCGCTGGTGGCCGGGTCGCCCAACGTGCGCGCCTATGCCGGCATGCCTCTCGCCACCGAGGCCGGCCTCGTCCTCGGCACGCTCTGCGCCATCGACAGCCAGCCACGCGCCTTCGCGGACGCCGACCTCGACTTCCTTCGCCGCGCCTCCCGGCTCGTGATGGACGCGATCCGGCGCAGGACGCTCGCGCGGATAAAGGAGGACGAGCTCCGGGGCACGCTCGACGAGGCGAATGCCGCGGTCCTCTTCGTCGACGAGGCCGGGCATGTCGCGTGGTCATCCCGCCGCGCCGCGCGGCTGCTCGGGATCGACCATGGCGAGGCGAGCCGCAGCCTGCCCCTCGCCTCGCTCTTCGCCGACCAGGCGCCGATCGACGCGGCCGTCCACGCGGCCCTGT
>Ga0068877_10003784_pt1 | contig 11957 bp, 8 predicted proteins | sample NOAtaG_FD_66437 | JGI IMG/M metagenome (GOLD analysis project Ga0068877, IMG submission 66437) | Freshwater lake microbial communities from Lake Erie, under a cyanobacterial bloom - NOAA_Erie_Diel6S_1000h metaG | ecosystem: Environmental > Aquatic > Freshwater > Lake | place: USA: Ohio, Lake... | reverse complement strand
GGGATCCGTTCACGGAAAAGCTGCTGCTCGAGGCATCGCTCGAGCTGATCCGGAGCGGCCACATCGTGGCCATCCAGGACATGGGGGCGGCCGGCCTGACCTCGTCGTCGGCGGAGATGGCTGAACGGGGCGACGTGGGCGTGTCGATTGATGTCACCAAGGTGCCGGTGCGCGAGACCGGCATGACGCCGTACGAAATCCTGCTCTCGGAATCGCAGGAACGCATGCTGGTCGTGGCCAAGCAGGGGCACGAGGACGAAGTGCGGGCGATTCTGGCCAAGTGGGACCTCGACGCCGCCGTGATTGGCGAGGTGATCGCCGAACCCGTATACCGCGTGACCGAGGGGGACCGGGTGGTCGCGGAGTTCCCCGGCTCCCGTCTGGTGACCGAGTGCCCCCAATACCGGCTGGAGCCACGCGAGAGCGAGACGCTGGCCGCCGCCCGTCACCGCGATCCCCATGCGGTGGCCCCGCTCCCCGAGGAGCGCGACCATGCGTGGACGCTGGAACGCCTGCTGGCCTCCCCCACGATCGCGAGCAAACGGTGGGTCTGGACGCAATACGATTCCACCGTGCGCACCAGTACGGTGCGCGGTCCGGGCAGTGACGCGGCCGTGGTCCGGCTGCGGGGCACCGACAAGGCGATTGCGCTCTGCATCGACGGCAATGGCCGCCACGTGGCGCTATCGCCGCGCAATGGCGGACGCGCGGCCGTCTGCGAGGCGGCGCGCAACGTGGCCTGCACCGGCGCACGTCCGATGGCGATCACCAACAACCTCAACTTCGGCAACCCGAAGAAGCCCGACGTCTACTTCCAGCTCAGCGAGGCCATTGCCGGCATGGGAGAGGCGTGTACGGTGCTCGAGACTCCCGTGACCGGCGGGAATGTCTCGTTGTACAACGAGAATCCGCTGGGCGCCATTCACCCCACGCCCACGATCGGCATGGTCGGACTGATCGAGTCGGTTCGGCATGTCACCCCCTCGGCCTTCCAGCGGGTGGGCGACACCATCGTGCTGTTCGGTGACTGCACGGACGAGCTCGGGGCCAGCGAATACCTGCTCGCCATCCATGGACTCACGATCGGGGCCCCCCCAGCGTGTGACCCGGCACGGGAGCGGGCGCTCGTCGACACGATTCTGGAGGCCATCCGGGGTGGTCTGGTCCGCTCCGCCCATGACTGCAGCGATGGCGGGCTCGCCGTGGCCCTCGCCGAATGTGCCATGATGGATCCGGAGCAACCGTTCGGATTTGAGGTGGACCTGTCCGCGTGGGCCACGCTGCCGCACCGGGCCCTCCTCTTCGGCGAAGCCCACGGACGCATCGTCGTGAGCACTGACGCGCCCGATGCGGTCCTCGCCATTGCCGCGGCGCATCAGGTGCCGGCCCGCGCGATCGGTCAAGTCACTGCGGCGGGCGCCGGAGCCGCCTTCACCATCTCGGATGACACCTTTCGGGTACCCGTCGAATGGTTGGCCCGCGCCTTCCATGAGGCCATTCCGAAGGCGATGGCCGGTGACGCGTCGTTACCGGATCCGATGGCCACTTCCTCGACCTGACGGAGCGCACCATGTGCGGAGTTTTCGGGATCTACGGCCATCCGGAGGCGGCCGCGCTCACGCAACTCGGCCTCTACGCCCTGCAACACCGGGGACAGGAGTCGGCCGGGATCGTGGCGGTGGATGCGCAGGGCGTCGCCCGGGTGAGCCGCGCCATGGGGCTCGTGTCGGAAGGATTTGACGACGGCGCCATGCGCACGCTGGCCGGACCGATTGCCATCGGCCATACGCGCTACAGCACGGCCGGGTCCTCGGCGATCGAGAATGCGCAGCCAGTGCTGGTGCGGGTGCGCGACGGCCACCTGTCGCTGGCACACAATGGCAACCTCACCAACGCCGTGCACCTGCGTCGGGAGCTGGAGAACGCCGGAGCGATCTTTTCGGGCACGATGGATTCGGAGGTGATTGTGCACCGGATTGCCCGGGCCGTGGCCCCGTCCCCCGAGGCACGGGTGGCTCAGGCCCTCAATGGCGTGGAGGGAGCCTACTGCCTTCTGGTCCTGGTGGAGGATACGCTTGTGGTGGCGCGCGATCCGCACGGATGGCGCCCCCTCGTCATCGGACGCCTCGGGGACGCCCACGTCTTCGCCTCGGAATCGTGTGCCCTCGATATCGTCGGCGCGACCCTCGAGCGAGAGCTGGAACCCGGGGAGATCGTGGCACTGGACGCCAACGGCCTGCGGTCCGTGCGACCGCTGCCCCCTGCCCCGCTCACGCGCTGCGTCTTCGAGCACGTCTACTTCGCCCGCCCGGACAGCACGATTTTCGGGGGGTCGGTGGATCGGTCCCGGCGCGCCCTCGGTCACCAACTGGCCCGGGAGTGCCCGGCACCTGGCGCCGATCTCGTCTTTGCGGTCCCCGACTCCTCCAACTCGGCGGCACTCGGGTTTGCGGAAGCGTCCGGCCTGCCGTACGAACTGGCGCTCATCCGCAATCACTACGTGGGACGCACCTTCATCCAGCCCACCCAGTCCGGGCGGAACGCCAAGGTCAAGGTCAAGTACAATCCGGTGCGGGAGATCATCGAGGGGAAACGGGTGGTCATGGTGGACGATTCCATCGTGCGCGGGACCACGACCCGTGGCCTCGTGTCGATGGTGCGGGCCGCCGGGGCGCTCGAGGTGCACATGCGCGTCAGCTCCTCCCCCATCATCAGCCCCTGCTACTACGGTATCGATACGCCCAATCGCGAGGAGTTGATCGCGGCGCAGATGTCCCATGACGAGCTGACCCGTCATCTCGGAGTCGACTCGCTCGGCTACCTGTCGAACGAGGGGATGCTCGCGGCCATGCCGGATGGACCAGGCGGCTACTGTGATGCCTGCTTCTCCGGTCGCTATCCAACCGCCACACCGGCCGAACCGGTGCGCTTGCGGGCGGGCGGGACCCTCGTCCCGGCCTGAAGGATGATCCGTCGCGTCGGGGTCATCGGGGCCGGCCCATCGGGGATCACGGCCGTGCGATCACTGCGCGATGCGGGCTTCGAGGTTGTCTGCTTCGACGCCAACACCGAGGTCGGTGGCAACTGGCTCTTCCGCGAGGAACCGTCACACTCCAGCGTCTTCGAGACGACGCACATCATCAGCTCGAAGACGCTGTCATCGTATCCGAGCTATCCGATGCCGGCGGACTATCCGGACTACCCCTCGCATCGCCAGTTGGCGGCCTACTTCCAGGGGTATGCGCGTCACCACGATCTCTATTCCGTCATCCGGTTCGGCCACGAGGTGCTGGAGGCCGCACCGCTCCCTGGACATCGCTGGGCACTCCGCGTCCGGGGCCCGGATGGCCACGAGACGACCGAGACGGTGGATGCCCTGGCGGTGGCCAACGGCCACCACTGGAAGCCGCGTGTACCGACGTACCCGGGGACGTTCACGGGGTTGATGCTCCATTCCCACGCCTTCAAGCGGGCGGCGCCATTCGCGGGGCAACGCGTCCTGGTCATCGGAGGCGGCAACTCGGCCTGCGATGTCGCCGTGGAGACGGCGCGCGTCTCCGCGATGACCGCCATCTCCTGGCGCCGTGGCTACTGGATCGTACCGAAGTTCATGTTCGGTCGCCCGTCGGATGTGGTGAATCAGCTCTCTGATTGGCTGCCCCGTGCGCTGCGCATGCGCCTGAATCAGGGGATGCTCCGCCTGTTGCAGGGGCGCAATGCAGCGTACGGGCTGCCGGAACCCGATCATCTGCTCGGGGCCACGCACCCGACGGTCAACTCGGAGCTCCTTTACGCCGTGCGGCACGGGCACGTGCTCCCGCGTCCCGACATTGCCCGCTTCGACGGCCAGACGGTCCATTTCACCGACGGTCGGGCCGAAGCCTTCGATGTCATCATCGCCTGCACCGGGTACTGGATTTCCCACCCGTTCTTCAATCCCGAGGTCATCGATTTCTCCTCGGGACCGGTGCCGCTCTACCTGCGCATGCTGCCGGCGGACCACCCGACGCTGGCCTTCATCGGGCTCTTCCAGCCGTTGGGGTGCATCTGGCCGGCTGCCGAGCTGCAGAGTGACCTGTTCGCGCGGATGCTGACCGGGGCGTGGCGTCCGCCAGCGGATCTCCGGGCCGCCATCGCCGAAGAGCTGGCCCATCCGGACTACCCCCAACTCGACACACCGCGACACACGATCACCGTAGACTTCCACGCCTTCCGCAAGCGACTGCTGAAACAGCTTGCCGCGTGACGGGGCCCGCAATGCCACCGGGGGCCGACCCGCTTCGCGGATCGGCCCCCGGTAGTCCAGTGGAGGTGAGGGGAATCGAACCCCTGTCCGAGACTGGATTCACCCCGGATTCTACGTGCGTATCCCGTCGATTGAGGTCTCCGTCCGCTGGCCGACAGGCCGCCCACGTCCGGACAAGCTTTCTAGAGGTTCACACACCGGCGGAAAGCGCACCGGCGCACTAGCCCAGATTTGCGATACTCACGTGCCGCCCCGGGCGGGCTGCGCCGTGAGCACTGCCGGGGTAACCCGAAGGTTACGCGGCGAGCGCCAGGTTGTTGTTGGCGATTGTGATGTTCCCGAGTGTTTTACCAGGTGCTCGAGTACCTGGGCACGCTACCAGAGCTGCACCATCCCCGTCGAAGCCAGTCACCCCCGGTTCGAACGGTCCTGCACCCATACACTACACGACCTAATGGGGTTCCGGCAACCTCAGGCGGCTTCGCAGGAGAGCGTGGAGAGATCGGGATCCTCGGCGCGCAGACCGCGGGCCACATACTCGTCGTAAAACCGGAGATACGTCTCGAAGATCCCTTCCACTTCGGCAAAGCTCTTCACCTGATGCAGCTTCGCCCGCAGTTCCGCCGAGTTCGGCAACCCCTTCACGTACCAGCCGAGGTGCTTGCGGAACTCGAGCGCGGCTCCGATCGGATCGGCCTCATACGCCTGCACCATCCGGGCATGATCAAGGGCGATGGCGAAGCGTTCGGAGACACCAGGCACCTCCGGCATTGGCTGGCCATCAAACAGGGCCCGTGCCTGACGGAAGATCCACGGCTGTCCGTAGGACCCACGGCCGATCATGATGCCATCGGCACCCGTATGGTCGAGCATGCGCTTGGCATCCAGCGGCGTCTTGATGTCCCCATTGCCGAGCACGGGAATGTCGAGGGCGGCTGCCACCTGTGCGATCTCATCCCAGTTGGCCTGCCCGCTGTACATCTGCGTGCGGGTCCGGGCATGCAGCGTGAACACCCGCGCCCCCGCATCCTGCATGCGCAGCGCGATCCCCACCGGATCACGCATCTCCTCGTTCCATCCACTGCGCGTCTTCACCGTCACGGGGAGATGGGTGGACTTCACCACCGCCCGGATGATCTGCTGGACCAGGTCGAGATCCTTGAGGCACCCGGAGCCGCCATTTCGCCGGACCACCTTCTTCACCGGGCATCCGAAATTGATATCCACAAAGTCCGGCATGAACACGTCCGTCACCATCGCCGCCGCCTCAGCCATGGCGGCAGGATCCGCTCCGAAGATCTGCACGCCGATCGGACGCTCCTCGGGCAGGAAGCGCAGCTTCGAGATGGTGGCCTCATTCTCGCGCCGGATCCCCTCGGCCGACAGGAACTCGGTCACGACCACATCCGCCCCGTGGGCATGACACAAACGGCGGAAGGGGGACTCGGACACTCCCGCCATTGGTGCCAGATAGATCGGCACCGCATGGGGAACGGCGAAGGGGAACGCCTTGCGGGACATGCAGTTGAAGCTAGTCTCCCGGAGGCCACCGGGCAACGCGCCGGTTTGACTCCGGGCGCTCACGGGCTACCTTATCGAGCTATGGAACTCCGCGAGTTTTTCTCCGAGGAAGCGGTCCAACTGGACCTCAAGGGCACGTCGAAGGATGAGGTCCTGAAGGAACTGATCGGCCTTCTCTCGCTCGACGAGAAGTCCGAAGGCATGCTCTTCAAGATGCTCAAGCGGCGCGAGAACCTTGGCTCCACTGGTATCGGCCGGGGGATCGCCATTCCGCATTGCCGGTCACTGGTCGTCAACCGGCTGCGCGTGGCGTTCGGCCGCAAGACCACCGGGGTCGACTTCAAGGCCATCGACGACAAGCCGGTCCAGTTCTTCTTCCTGATTGTCGCGCCGCCGCTGGAAGTGTCCAATCAGTACCTGCCGGTACTGGGGAAGATTGCGCAGTTCAGCAAGGAGAGCGACGTGCCTGGTCGACTGCTCGAGCTGTCATCGCCGGCCGAGTTCATGGCGCTGCTCGAGGAAAAGCGGATCTAGCCGCGGTCAATCACCACGCGGCCCACTGGGCCGCGGAGTCGGAACCAGACGCGAATCGACTGCAGGCAACCGGCAACGGCGAGCCCTGCCACGAGGCCAAGCCAGAGGCCTCGCTCGCGCCACGTCGTATGGAAGCCGAGCCACCATCCCAGCGGGATGCCCACCCCCCAGAAGGCCACCATGTGCAGGAGTGCGGGGATCCGCGTATCCCCCGTACCGCGCAGGACCCCGCTCGTCACCGCCTGCAGGCCATCGACGACCTGAAACCATCCGGCCAACGGGATCAGCGAAGCGGCCAGTGCGGCGGTCGCCATCTCATCGGTGAATCGCGCCACGAGCCACTGTGGCGCCCCGATAAAGGCCGCCGCGCTGACGGCCATGACCCCGGTGCCGCACGCGATAGCCGCCGCCGCATCCCGACGGGCTCCCGACAGGTCACCGCGACCGATGGCCCGACCCACCACGGCCGCCGCGGCGCCGGAGATGCCCAGTGGGACCATGAAGGTGAAGGCCGCCATGCTCAAGGCAATCTCGTGGGCCGCCAGCGATGTGGTCCCCATCCATCCCATGAAGATTGCCGTCAGACCGAACGCGAAGCTCTCGAAGAACCATTGCGTCCCGATGGGCACGCCAAGCCGCATCATGCGGATTAGCGGACCTGATCGCAACGCGTCGGATCGCCACGGGCGGATTGAGCGGCGCAGTTCCGGCCATGACAGGACCACGAGAAGCCCGGTCATGGTCCACATCGCCAGCGCCGTGGCAACGCCGGAGCCCGCCACGCCGAGACGCGGGGCCCCCAGTGCCCCATAGACCAGCATCCAGTTCGCGACGGCATTCACGAGGTTCGCGGCGAGCACCGCCAGGATGATCGGGCGCACGTACCCGATCGCCTGAAGCGATTGACGCAGCACCTGAAACAGCAGAAACGGAATCACGCCGATGAGCCGACGTCGGGCATAGATCGCCGTCTCGCTGACGACTTCCGGCGGTTGATCGAGCCCCCCGAGAATCCATTCGCCCGGCACAAGGGCCAGCATCACGACGATCCCGATCGCGAGCGCGAGGATCAGCCCCCGCTGCACCCCGCGTGCGATCGCCGGTTGATCGCCGGCGCCCACGGCCTGCGCAATGATCGGATCGAGGGCAAACAGCACGCCGATACCGAAGATCGCGACATTGTGGAAGTAGAAGTTCCCCAGAGCGACCGCGGCGATGGCCTCACCGCCAAGCCGACCGACCATGAGGGTATCCACCACCCCCATGGCCTGCAGGGCCAGGTTGATCACGACCACCGGCGCCGCGACCCGTGCCATGTCGGACAGGTCGCGCCGCCATCCGACCGAACCCGCTACTCCCACTCGATGGTCGCGGGCGGCTTCGAGCTCACGTCATAGACGACGCGATTCACGCCATCAACCTCGTTGATGATGCGGCTGGAGATCCGCCCCAGCACCTCATGCGGGAAGTTGAACCAGTCGGCGGTCATCCCATCCGTGCTGGTCACGGCACGCAGGGCAATCACGTGCTCGTACGTCCGCCCGTCGCCCATCACGCCAACCGATCGAACCGGGAGGAACACCGCAAAGGCCTGCCAGATCTCCGGATACAGCCCGGCCGCCCGGATCTCCTCGAGGTAGATCGCATCGGCGCGACGCAGCATGTCGAGGGCCGCTGGTGTCACCTCGCCGAGCACACGAATGGCGAGCCCCGGGCCGGGGAACGGATGCCGTCCGACCATCTCCTCCGGCAGTCCCAGCTCGCGCCCCACGTTGCGCACCTCGTCCTTGAACAGCTCGCGCAAGGGTTCAATCAGCGCGAACTTCATGTCCTTGGGGAGTCCACCGACATTGTGGTGCGTCTTGATCGTGGCTGACGGCCCCCCCTTGGCGCTCACCGACTCGATCACGTCGGGGTACAGTGTCCCCTGAACGAGAAACGCCGCGTCCTTCCCCGCCTCGGCGGACGCCGACTCGAACACGCGGATGAAGTGCTCCCCGATGATCTTCCGCTTGCGCTCCGGCTCCCCTACCCCGGCCAGTGCCGTCAGGAACCGTTCCTCGGCCCGCACCGTGATGAGGCGGATCCCGAGATGCTGCCCCATGGTACGCTCCACCTGTTCGCGCTCATGCAGCCGCAGCAGGCCAGTGTCCACGAAGATGCACGTCAGCTGATCGCCGATGGCCTTGTGCACCAGCGCGGCGGCCACGCTTGAATCCACGCCACCCGACAGTCCGCAGATCACCTGGCGATCGCCAACCAGCGTGCGGATCCGCTCCACTTCCTGCTCGATGAAGTGCCCCGGCGTCCAATCCGGCGTGCACCGGCAGACGCCGAAGAGGAAGTTCTGGATGATCTCGGCCCCACGGGCCGAATGGTGGACTTCCGCGTGGAACTGGATGGCGTGGATCGGCTTCACGGTATGCCGGAACCCGGCACAGGTGGTGCCACTGTGCGCCGTGGCCACATACCCCGGCGGAACCTGCTCGACGTGGTCTCCATGGCTCATCCAGACGGTGCTCAGCTCGCCGGATCGGAAGCCGGCAAAGAGGCCAGCCGATTCGTCCACGGTGATCTCGGCCCGGCCATACTCGCGCCGGCCGCCACCCACCACGGCTCCACCCTCCAGATGGGCAATCAGCTGCATGCCGTAGCAGACGCCGAGTACGGGCGCCACCTCGAGCAGCTCGCGCGGAATCGTCGGCGCTCCCTCATCGGTAACCGAGCTCGGACCACCGGAGAGGATGATGCCGGTCGGCTGCCACGCCCGGATCCACTCCAGCGATCGCGTGGGCGGATGAATCTCGCTGTAGACCCGTGCCTCACGCACGCGACGCGCGATGAGCTGCGTGAACTGCGATCCACAGTCGAGGATCAGGATGCGACTCTGCGTGACGACGGCCATCAGTGGGTCCACTCCGGACCGGTGAGCTTGAGGATTTCGATCGCCTTGGTCTGGAGGTCCAGAATGGCTCCGGTGGGCGCTCCATGCAGCCAGCCGCACCCCTCACCGGGGTTGACCAGCAATGATTCCCCGCGCGTCTTCATCTCCGGCACGTGCGTGAAGCCATGGACGACGATCTCGTGCCCGTCGATCGATCGCTGCTGCACATCGGCGAGGTCGTGCACGAGGAGTATGGACTTGCCGCCGATGTCGAAGCTGTGCGGCGACTCGTACAACTCGAGTGCCCCGAATCCCGTCTTGGCCGCCGCCTGGAGCGCATCCCGATCCCCGTCATTGCGCCCGAAGACGCCCAGCAGGGGGAGTGAGAGGTCATGGAACGGTTGGAGCGAGAACGGGGAGCAGTAATCGCCGGCATGCATGACCAGCGAGACCCCCCCGGCCACCATCTGGTCGAGCAGCGCCCGGATCGCCGGCACGCGATCATGGGTATCCGACAGCAGGCCGATGCGCATCAGGCGCTTCTCCAGGTGAGGGCCGTCCGTTCGAGCCGTACGAGATCCTCGTACTGTTCCCGCTCGGCAATCACGGCAAACTGGTCGCCGTCCACCAGGACCTCCACCGGACGGGGACGGGCATTGTAGTTGGAGGCCATGGTGTAGCCGTATGCGCCCGTCGTCCGGATGGCGAGGAGCTCGCCCTGCGCCACATCCGCAACCTCACGCCGCTTGGCGAAGAAGTCTCCGGACTCGCAAATCGGCCCCACGACATCAGCCACCACCTGCCGCTCCACGGCCTGCACGGCCTCGATCTCATGGTGGGCGTCATAGAGCGACGGACGGATGAGGTCGCTCATGCCCGCGTCCGTGATCACGAAGGCGGTCCCGGCACTCTCCTTCCGATACACCACCCGCGTGAGCAGCACCCCGGCCTCGGCAACAAGGAACCGGCCCGGTTCGAGCAGGACCTGCACGCCGAGCGCCAGCGCCGCCTCCTTCACCAGCTGCGCATAGCCTTCAACGTCGGCCTCCGGCTCCCCGGATTCGTAGGGGACAGCCAAGCCTCCACCCACATCCATGTGGTCAATCGGCTGTCCGGCGGCCCGCGCCGCCGTGATGGCGTCCACGAGCACGGGAAGTGCCGTCCGCAGGGCCTCGGCATCCTGAATCTGCGATCCGAGATGCATGCCGATCCCGCGGAGCGAAACGTTGGGCAGATAGGTCAGGACCCGCAGGAGCCGTCCGATCTCCTCGCGCGACAGGCCGAACTTGTTCCCCTTCTCGCCCGTCCGGATGTAGGCGTGAGGGGTGGAGACGGTAACCTCGGGGTTGAGGCGGAACGCGACCGGAGCAATGGCCCCGCGCGCTGCGGCCACCTCATCAATGCACCGCAGCTCCGCCTCCGACTCGACATTGATCAGCGCGACTTCGGCATCGAGGGCGTCCTCGATCTCGCGCCGCGTCTTGCCGACGCCGCTGAACACGACGTCACTGCCTTGGAAGCCGGCCTCGCGCGCCCGGAAGAGCTCCCCCCCCGACACGATGTCCACCCCCGCCCCAAGGCCGCGCAACAGGCGCAGGATGGACAGGTTCGCATTCGCCTTCATGGCGAAGTGGATGCGGTGCGGGACGCCGTGAAACGCCTTGGCAAGCCGTCGATACCGGGTCCGTACGGTTCCTGCCGAGTAGACATAGGCGGGAGTCCCTACGGCATCGGCGATCGCGACGGTGGACACGCCCTCGGCGAAGAGGGTCCCCTCGCGCCGCTCGTACGCCGTGCTCGTGATGACCGGATAGCCGCCGGAGCTCAGTATGATCGGGCCCATATCACCTCGTACTTCGCGGGTTCGCCGGTCACGAGGCAGGTCGTCGGTGCCTCGGGAGAACGGAACTCCGGATCGGGAATCACGCGGATGGTGGCCTTCGTCTCCTCCTTGACGCGCTGCTCGACTGCCGGATCGCCGTTCCATCCGGCGTACACGAAGGCGCCAGGCCCGTCCATGACCTCCTTGAAGCGGTCGTAGGTGATCCGCTCCCGGATGGAGTTGGCCTCGAGCCGTGCCCGGGCGGCCGCCAGCATGTCCGCCTGGATCTGCTCGAGCACCAGTGGCAGCTCCGTGCGCAACACGTCGAACGCCACCGCCCGCTTCTCCCGGGTGTCACGGCGCACGAGGAGTCCACTCTGCTGGGCCAGATCGCGCGGACCGATCTCCATGCGCAGCGGAATGCCACGCAGTTCCCAGTGGTAGTACTTGGCCCCCGGCTTGATGCCGACCCGATCATCCACGTGGACGCGGATCCGCTCGTGATCGGGGCGCTTGAAGCTGCCCAGATCCTCCGCGATCCGACGCGCCGCCTCGATGGTGGCCGCGCGCTCTTCGTCGGTCTTCCAGATGGGGACGATCACCAGCTGAATCGGCGTCAACCGCGGCGGCAGGCGCAGACCGGCATCATCGCCATGCGTCATCACGAGTCCACCGATCATGCGCGTGGAGACGCCCCAGCTCGTGTTCCACGCGTGGTCCTGCTGGCCGGCCTCGTTCTGGAAGGTCAGGTCGAAGGCCTTGGCGAAGTTCTGGCCGAGGTTGTGCGAGGTCCCGGCCTGCAGCGCCTTGTTGTCCTGCATGAGCGCTTCGCACGCGTAGGTCCGCAGGGCACCGGCGAACTTCTCCGATTCGGTCTTCTGTCCCGTGACCACCGGCATGGCCATGTAGCCTTCCATGAACTCGCGGTACACACCGAGCATGCGCCGCGT
>Ga0068877_10003783_pt1 | contig 11957 bp, 9 predicted proteins | sample NOAtaG_FD_66437 | JGI IMG/M metagenome (GOLD analysis project Ga0068877, IMG submission 66437) | Freshwater lake microbial communities from Lake Erie, under a cyanobacterial bloom - NOAA_Erie_Diel6S_1000h metaG | ecosystem: Environmental > Aquatic > Freshwater > Lake | place: USA: Ohio, Lake... | reverse complement strand
CGCTCGGCCGCCTCGGCGAAGAACTCCGGGAAGGCCTGATTCTGGAAGGCGCGCAGCGAGGCCGACTTCCAGTACAACTTGCGGTACACGCGCGGCTGGGCGATGAGCTCGACTTCCTTGTCGAAGTCCGAGGTATGCCCGCTGATCACCAGCCGACCGCGGTGGGCGAGATGGTCGACGAACGCATCGAAAATCTCGCCGCCGGCCGAGTCGTAGGCGAGGTCGATGCCCCGCGGGTATTCGCGGGTCAGGACGTCGCGCAGATTTTCGCGTCGATGATTGATCGGTCGATCGACACCGAGTTCGCGCAGCAGAGCCGCCTTGTCGTCCGAACTCGTGATGCCGATGACGTGACAGCCGGCGAGTTTGGCGAGCTGCACCACGATGTGGCCGAGGCCACCGGCCGCCGCCGATACCGCCACCGTGTCGCCAGGTCGAATTTCGCCGATACGCTCGAGTCCGACCATGCCGGAAATCCCCGTCGGAATGAGCGCGAGGATCTGCGGGCTCGGCTCGCGGATGCGGATCGCCCGCGCGGCCTCGGCGATCTGGTACTCGCGATATCCGGAGCCCAGACGGGTGGTCGCCACCGCATCACCGGGGCGCAGATGCGTCACGCCCTCGCCACAGGCGACGACTTCACCGACCGACTCGATCCCCATGTCGAAAGGTGGCTGCACGTTCAGATAACGGATGCTGTTGCGACAGAGATTCTTGTCGAAGATGGCGTTGCAGCCCGCATACCGATTGCGCACCACGATTTGTCCGGGTAACGGATCACGCCAGAGCTCGTCGGTCACCGTCGTGGAGGATCGAAAGTCGCCCGTCAGCGTGTGGATGATGAGCTTGCGGTAGTGGGTGGGCGGGGTCACGGTGTGGTGCCGAGGTGTGGCGGATTGGTGGCTGCGGGACGCGAAGCGTAAATTGACGGCTCCTGCGAAGTCCACGGAGAACTGTCTTGCCCACCGTATTGGTCACTGGCGCCTCGCGCGGCCTGGGTCTCGAATTCGTTCGACAGTACGCAGACGAGGGCTGGCGGGTGTTCGCCGGGGTACGCAACGCGGCGCGAGCGACCGAACTGCAGCAGCTCGCGGCGCAGACCACCGGACGGGTGACGATCCACGCGCTTGACGTCGAGGATCACGCTTCGATCGATGCGCTGGCGAAAGAACTCTCAAGCGAATCCATCGATGTGCTCGTCAACTCTGCAGGCACCATGGGCGCCGGCAATTTCGCACGAGAAGGTCGCGCATTCGGCAAGTTCGGCACCTCGGACTTCGCCGACTGGGAACGCGTACATCGGATCAACGTCCTTGGGCCCATGAAGATGGCCGAAGCCTTCGTCGGCCACGTCGCACGCTCGTCCCAGAAGAAGATCGTCACGTTGACGAGCATTCTCGGCTCGATCGGCAAGAACAGCATCGGCAGTCTCTACGCGTATCGCGCGAGCAAGGCCGCGGTGAACGCCGTGATGCGCTCGATGGCCATCGATCTGGCGGCCACGCATGGCATTGCGGCCACGGCCATACACCCGGGTTGGGTTCGCACCGACATGGGCGGACCGCGGGCCGACATCGACGCAGTCACGAGCGTGAGCGGCATGCGTCGGGTGATCGACGAGTTGACGACCGAAACGGCTGGCCGTGTCTGGATGTACGACGGTAGCAAGTTGCCTTGGTGAACGACGCGCTCGTCGCGCGACGCTCAACGCCCGTGCATCATGCGCGTTGCGCTCAGTCGTTGAACATCTTCCAGAGCGTCGGGCGCGAGGGATCATAGGCCGTGTAGGTCTTGTTGGCCGCGGCCGGATCACCGAGCGCCTGCACGGCAAGGTCCGCCAAATCCGCACGGGAGATGTAGCTGAACGCTTGCGGGTCTTCGGTGAGCACGGCCGTGCCCGTGGCTTTCACGTCGCCGAGTCCGCCCGGACGGATGATCGTGTACTCGAGCCCGCTCGCTCGCAGATGATCCTCGGCACGGGTCTTGAGCTCCATCACTTCGGCGAGAAAGCGACGTGACGGCAGCGGCGCCGACTCGCGCGAGTCGCCGGCACCGATCACCGTGATGAACACCATGCGCTTGACGCTGGCCATCTTGGCGGCATCGATGACGTTGCGGTTGCCGACGTAGTCGGGCCGATTTTTTTGGTCACCTCGTGAAGTGCCGAGCGTCGAGACGACGGCAGCGTAGTTCTTGCCGGCGAACGCCGCCTGCACCTGCTCGGCATCAAGCGCGTTCGCCACTACCGTTTCGACGCCGAGCGCCGTCAGTTCGCTCGTGTCCGAACTCGGCCGCACGGCCACAGTGACCGATTCGCCGCGCTCGCGCAGCTTGCGCACGATGTCGAGACCCGTGGCGCGATTGCCGCCGAAGACGATGATCGGGCCGCCCGGCGAGGTGTAGCTACTCGCTGCGCGTACGCTGGTCGGCTCATGCGAGGAGCCGCTCAGCCAGAACACGTAGGCGGCCACCAGCACCACGAGTGTCAGTACGGTGTAGCCGGCGATTTTCAGCAGCAGTCCGAGCAGCTTGAGCATGGCGTGGCTCCTTGGCAAATCATGAGACGGCGAAGGTTACGATCCGGTGCGCGTTGTGCGTCAGCGGGCTCCCGGCGGTGCGTACTTCTCCACCCAAGCCCGTACCTCCGAGTACCAGAACAGCGAGTTCTGCGGTTTCAGAATCCAGTGGTTCTCGTCCGGATAATAGACGAGCCGCGAAGGCACGCCGCGTTTTTGCAGGGTGTTGAACAATTCGATGCCGTGGTTCACCGGAACGCGGAAGTCCTGTTGACCATGGATCACCAAAGTCGGGGTAACGAAGTTTCCGGCCGAGGTATGCGGCGAGTAACGGGCGAACTCCTCAGGGCGATCCCAAAATTCGAAGAACCGGTCGCGCTCGGCGCCGTAGTCGGCGCCGATCTGCGTGAAGTTGTTGTACACCGCTGCGTGTGCGATCAAGGCCTTGTACGGATGGCTGCGGCCGAGCAGGGTCGAGGCGAGGAATCCGCCGTAGCTGCCGCCACCGGCCACCATGCGTTCCGCGTCGACGTAGGGCTTTGCAGCGAGCCACTCGGCGGCCTTGATCGTATCGTCATAGGGCTTGCTGATCCGATCGGGATTGATCGAATCCGTGAAAGCCTGGCCGAAGCCACTGGAGCCGTGGAAATTGTGCCAAGTGACGATGTAACCCCAGCTGGCGAACACATGGGCGTTCCAGCGCCACTGCACGGCATCCTGGATGCCGTTGTGCGGACCGCCGTGCAGCAGCATGAACACCGGGTATTTCTTTGCCGGATCGAACCCTGGGGGATAGACCACCCACATCTGGATGGGCGCGCCACCGGCACCCGGATAGGTCACGCTGTCGACCTTGCCGAACTCGAGGCCGGCCAGCGTACCGTCGTTGAAGGATGAGAGTTTGACGGCCTGACCATTCGCGAGATCAACTCGCACCAGCGTCGGCGGTTCAGTGAAACTCTGCCGCAGCGCGACAGCGGGTGGCTTGGCGCCACCGCGTCGCGCCACCGCCAGCGCGCCGAAGCTGGACGAGGCGGTGATGGCCACGGGCTTGCCGGGCGCGTTCAGATCGAAGCGATAGATGCGGTTGGTCGCAGCGTCGTCCACGGCGCTGTAGGCGGCTTTCGAGTCGCCGCGCCAGATGATCTCGCCGACGGAGCGATCCCACTCGCCGCTGAGGTTACGCGAGACGCCGCTCGCGCGATCGAGCAGCATCAGACGCGCCCGATCGGCGTAGAACCCCGGGATCGCCTGCGCACTCCAGGCCAGCCATCGGCCATCGGGGCTGTAGGCGGGCGAACCCTCGTCGGCCGGATTGTCCGGCGTGCGGTTCACCGCCGGTTTGCAGCCACAGGTCTCGAGCGTGATCAGATCGTAGTTTGACGCCACGCCGCTCTTGTCCGTGTTGGCGGCGAAGGCAATCTCGAGACCGTCGGGCGAAATGTCGTAGGACGATGCGGAGTATTCCGACTTCGACAGGTGGAAGCCCGACTGGCGACTGATGGCGATCAGCGAACGCTCCGTCACGTCGATCGAGAACAGGTGTGGTTCGGTATCGTCGAGATAGCGATCCCAATAGGCGATGGGCGCCTTGTCCCACACCCGCGCGCTGACTTTGCGCTCGGCGCGCTCCTCGAGACGTTCGGCCTGATCCTCCCAGCGCACGAGATCCGTCCAGATCGAGGAGACGAAGGCGATGCGACGTCCATCGGGAAACCACTTCGGCGCATCCGCGCCGGTCGGCACCTCGGTTACGCGCTGTGCTTCACCGCCATCGACGGCGATCCGGTAGATCTGCGACACCTTGTCGTCGTCACGCTTGGAGACGAAGGCAATGCTGCGACCATCCGGACTGAACGTCGGTGCGCTGTCAGGCGCCGGATCGCTCGTCAGAGGCCGAGCACCACTGCCGTCGGTAGCGACGAGCCACAAATCGGTGAAGCCCTTGTTCTTTTTCATGTCGAAACGCGTCACCGTGACGACGGCAAGTCGACCATCCGGGGAAATGTCGGTATCGCCGAGTCGTGTCAGTGACCACATTGTCTCGGCAGACAGGGTGTTGGTCGGCGTTGCGGTGCCGGAAGCCGCAGCATTCGCGGCCAGCAGCGATATCGCGATCAGCGAATTCAGTAGCCACCGATGTCTCGTCACGAGCGAACTCCTTTCACTTTTCGTAGTGCCTGAATGAATGCATTGGTTTCTGCCGTCGTGCCCACGGTAACGCGGCAGTAATCGGTCAGCGGTGCAAAGGGGCGACCCACTTCGAAGCCCAGTTGCTTCATGGCGCCGCGAAAATCCTCCAGTGCCATGCCGGGTTTCATGAAGACGAAATTCCCCTGCGGGGGCGCATAGCCGATACCGAGCGCATCACAGGCCTCACACAGACGCCGTCGATCGGCGCGAATGCGCTCGCCTGTGGTGCGCAGGAATTCCGCATCGCCGAGACTGGCTGCAGCGGCGGCGAGCCCCGGCACGTTGGGGGACACCATCTGCAAGGGGCGCAGTGCCTTGATGGTGTCGGGATGCCCGATCCCATAGCCCACGCGCAATCCAGCGAGTCCGTGGATCTTGGAGAACGTGCGCAGCACGAGCACGTTGGCCTGATTGCGGGCAAGTTCGATCATGCTGCTCGTCGCGCCCGGTTCGATCAGATCGATATACGCCTCGTCCACCACGACGAGGGTCTTGCTCGCCATCTGGCGACAGAACTCGAGTAAGGCCGTACCTGAGACTACGGTGCCGGTCGGATTGTTGGGATTGCAGATGTAAAGCAGGCCTGTGTCCTTCGTCACGCTCGCGGCGAGCGCGCCGAGATCGTGGCGAAGTTCGGCATCGAGCGACACGCGATTCACCGGCACGCCGAGCTGCTCGCCGAAGCCCATCAATTGCCCAAACGTGGGCCATGCACAGCTGATCGTCTGGCTGCGACTGTGTACGAGTAGTGCCAGCATGTGCAGCAATTCGCCCGAACCTGAGCCAAGGATGATGCGCTCAGGGGCGACGGACTCCTGCTTGGCGATCGCCGCGACCAGGCGAGTGCCGTACTGCGCGCCATAGCGCGAGCCATCGACCAGCGATTCAATGATTGCCGCACGGGCCTTGGGGCCGGGCCCCCAGGGGTTTTCATTGAAGGACAGTCGTATCGGGTACTGCAGTGGTGCGTCGGCAGACTGCGCTCGCAGCGGTAGCGCCGCGAGTCCGAGCGCGAGCGCGAGGGCTTGTCGGCGATCGAGTTCCGTCACAGGGCTTTCTCCTGGTGGCAGCGGCCTAATGGTTAGCTTTCCAATGTCAGGTGTCGGTGGCAGGCACGCATACCGGGCAGTCGCTTTCCGGTGGTGGCGCGCGCTCCGTCCCAGCCCCGATCCAACTCGATACCAAGGCCGGAATCAATGCCGGGTCGCGCACGCGGCCCGACCAGACCGACCGCGCTTCAATACCGCCAGCGTGCGCACCATTGCCGGCGTGCACGTCGCGGCCAGCCGCGAGGGCGGCCCGCAAGCCCGCCATGGACGGCTCGATCACCGGTACCGTCGACGCTGACGCCAACAGATCGCCGATCGGTGCCATGCAGGTGCAGCCGAGCACGATGGCCGTTGCGCCATCTTCCTTCACCGCTGCCTCGCAGAGTGCGCGCAATGAGGCAATCACCGACGGTTCGTGGCGCGCCATGCGCGGCATCACGCCCTCCTCGCTGCCGAGTTTGTGCAGTTCGTCCTCGTCTGCCGCATACCGGATGCTACGACAGAGCGATTGCAGCCCGGTGGCACGCAGTCGTTCCTCATACAAAAAGCCCATCGAGCGTGGCCACACGGTCACGATCGAAAAGGGCCTCGTGCCCTCGGCCGAAGCTTCGAGCAGCGCGGCTTCGCCGGCGCCGATCAGCGGCACGCTCAACGCTGCGCGTGCCGCATCGATTCCGTAATCGGCAAACGAATTGATCAAGACGGCGTCGCTGCCATCTTGCGCCGCTTGCAGCGCAGCATCGGCGTAACCGAGGTCGACCAGCAATCGCTCATACGCCGTCGCGGCAAACAGCGATAAGCGCGGGTTTACCAGAACGAGCTCCAGCGTAGCGATGTGCTGCGCCACGGCGGAGAAGTGAGCCGGGAGCTCTCGGCTGGCGGTACCGCTGCCCAGGATGCTGATGCGCATGGGGTGGAAGGCTACGGCATCCCCGGTCGTCACGTCACGTCCGGCTGAGGCATACTCGGGTCATGGGATCTCAACTTGGAGAAGGTCGTATCGTAGTTGGCGCCGCGCGAACCGAGCGGGCCGATTCCATCGATCTGGTGCGTCGCTGGTTCGACGCTATCGCGGCGGCCGACCTGCCGACCGCCGCGACCCTCATGGCCGAGCCCTGCACCATCACCATCTCGGGCGGGCATCGCTTCACCCGTCTCGAAGACTTCATGGCGTATGGTGCGCGCCGCTACCAGGCCGTCCGCAAGCGTGCGGACCAATTCGAGGCCTGCGAAGCGGCCGGTGGGTTGGCGGTGTACGTGACCGGCGAGATGTCGGGCAGTTGGGCCGATGGCATGGCTTTCGCCGGCGTGCGCTGGTGCGACCGTTTCCTGCTGCGCTCCGGCCGCATCGCCGAGTTGCAGACCTGGAGTGATTTGGCCGAGACACGCATCGGCTGAGGCGTGGACAGGGAGGTTCGCAGTGATCCACCGTGGATGGTTGAGTGTGGCCGTGGGCGCCGTGTCTTTAGCGGGTGTCACGGGTGTGGCGCAGGACAGAGCTTCGGGAGCCAGTGTCCTGGAGGAAATCGTCGTCACGGCGCGCAAGCGCGAGGAGTCGCTGCAGGACATCCCGCTCGTCGTCAACGCCGTCACTGCGGAGCAGATCGAACGCAGCACGCTGCAGGGCCTCGGCGATCTGTCATTGCGTACGCCAGGCCTCAATTATGAGGGTTATGTATCAGCCGGGCTCTCGGGCGGGCTCGTGCTGCGTGGGCTCACCAACACGCAGCTGACGAATCGCACGCAGAACGTCGCGGTGTTCTATGACGGCGTGTACCTGCCCAATCAGGCGATGTTCGACCTCGGTCTGGTGGACATCGAGCGAGTCGAGGTGCTGAAGGGTCCCCAAAGCGCCCTGTACGGACGCAATGCCTTCGCGGGTGCCGTGAACTACATCTCACGTCGGCCTTCGAGTGAGTGGCGGGCCGATGCTGCCGTGACCACTGGCAGCGACGATCGCCTGGACTATTCGGCGTTCGTCAGCGGTCCGCTCACCGAGGGGCGTGCGCTGTTCAAGCTGGCCTATGCCCACAGCGAGTCCGACGGCACGATCGGCAACAACCATCCAAACGCCGCGTTGGGCGTGAGCCCCGGCAACCGCGGCAATCTCGGCGGTTACGACACCGAGGTTTACTCGGCCGGTCTCACGTTACTTCCCGTCGAAAATTTGGAGATCGACCTCGGTTACTTTCGCACGGACATCCTGCGCGAGCCGGCCGGCAGCTACGCTCTTCAGGGTGCAGCGTCAAACCTGTTCGGGCTGACGACCTTCAACGACTTGAACTGCCTGCCGCGCACGATTGCTCCGGGTGTTGTCCGCAATACCGCGTGGTGCGGCGAGTTGCCCTACGAGAGGCCACAAGCCCCTGGCGACACTCGCCTGCCCGGCGTCGTGGTCGATCCGCGGCAGCTCGGCTTGAATGGTAGCAGTGCCATCCGTACCGCTACGGCACGCTACGACCTCAGCGACAAACTCGAAGTGTTCTACGAGTTCGGCCGGGCGGATTACTCCGGTATCGGCGGCGGCCCGAGTGATCGCGATCCGGTCCGCGGTAGCAACGTACAGTTTTTAGTGGGTTCGCCCGTCCCGGTGTTTCGCAACGTGGTCGATTCACGACCCAACGGTAATCTGCGGGCCAACTCGCACGAACTGCGCTTGCAGTCGGCGGCCAGCGAGCGTCTCTCTTGGCTCGCGGGAGCCTACTATTCGGAGGTCGATGAATACACGACCGGCATTTCACTCTATGTGCAGCCGCTCGGCACGGCGTCGCTCGCGCCTGACCTGCGAGGTTCCAACCTGTCCGCGTCGCGTTTCGAGGATCGCATCCGGGCCGTGTACGGCTCACTCGACTATCGCGTGGCTGAGGCGTTCGTGGTGGCCGTGGAAGCACGACGCAACGATGAGAACAAGAAGATCTTTCGACTGACGGGATCGACTGGTGCGCCGGTGGTCAACACGCCGGCCTCGCCGCAGAATACGTTCCAGGAGAAAAACTTCGTCAGCACCACCTGGCGTGGCACGGTGTCCTGGCAGCCTCGGGAGACGTTGCTCGCCTACCTCTCCGCTGCGAAGGGCGAGAAAGCCGGCGGCTTCAACAACGCCCGCAACCCCGACCTGCAGGGCTCATTCGCCCCCGAAACGAACACCACTCTTGAACTGGGTTTGAAGAGCGAATGGCTCGACGGGCGGCTGCGCTTGAACGGTGCGCTGTACGCGATCGACTGGAACGACATCCAGGGCGCGGCTCCGCAGCGAGGGCCCGGCATCGTGCCGACGGATCCCAACGTCATCGAGAATCGGGGAGGTGCTGAGTCGATTGGCATTGAGCTCGAACTCGGCTACGCATTCAACGACGCCTTCAGCGCGACGCTGGCCGCTTCGTTCAACGACCCGCGATACACCAACGCGACGTTCCTTGCTTCGACCGTATCTTGCGACGGGTCGCTGTGCACCAATGGCGCCATCGTCAACGGAGTTGGCAACGACAACATCGACGGCAACTCGCTCGAGCGGCAATCGAAGACTTCCGCGTCCTTGCTGCTGACCTATGCGGGTGAGCACGCAGGCCTCGGCGTGTACTCCAATCTCGATTTCAACTATCAATCTAAGCAGTATCTCGAGGCGCTCAATCTCGGTACCACCGGCAGTCGCATGCTCGCCAATGCCAAACTCGGCGTGACGCGCGGCAGTTGGGACGTATCGCTGTGGTCGAAGAATCTGTTCGACGAGAAGTACGTCGCCAACTCGTTCGTCATTTTCTTTGCCAACTCGTATGTCGTGGGGCTGGGAGAGGGACGACAGGTCGGGTTGACGGCGCGCTACAAACTCTAGCTTTTTCGGAATACGAGGCATTCATGGGCATCAATAGGCTTGATCGGTTTGTCGCGTTGGCCTTGCAGGTCGATTGCGATGGCGTGCATCCGGACTCGGATCGCGAATCCGCGGCGCGGCGCATGGCGGCATCGCTGCGCCGCATTGATCAGGCAATCGGCGGTGCGAAGCGCTGGATTGGTCAGGACCTCAAGCTTGTCGTGCTGCCCGAGTACATTTTGAGCGGTCCGCCCTGGGGCGAGACGATTCCGCAGTGGGCAGAAAAAGGCGCCATTGCGCCGGAGGGTCCCGAGTACGAAACGCTCGCAGCCATCGCGCAAAAGCACGGGGTGTTCCTCGCCGGGAACGGCTACGAGACCGATCGTCACTTCCCTGGGCTCTACTTTCAGGCCTGTTGGGCGTTCTCGCCCACTGGCCAGCGTGTGCTGACCTATCGCCGGCTGATTTCCATTTTCGCGCCGACGCCTCACGACGTGTGGGACAAGTACCTCGATATCTACGGTCTCGACGGGGTCTTCCCGGTGGCGGACACCGAGATCGGACGGCTTGCCGCCATCGCTTCGGAGGAAATCCTGTATCCGGAGATCGCGCGCGCCCATGCGATCCGCGGCGCGGAGATCTTCCTGCACTCGACGAGTGAGGTGGCTTCGCCGAATCTCACCATCAAGCAGATCGCCCGGCGCGCGCGGGCACTCGAGAATCTCGCCTACGTGGTGTCGGCCAACAATGCCGCGTTGCGGGGTATCGACGTGCCGGTGGATTCCAGCAACGGCTACTCCGACATTCTCGATTATCACGGCAACCAGATGATTCTGGCCGGTTCGGGCGAGAGCTCGGTCGCCAACACGTTCCTCGATATGGCCGGGCTGCGCGCGTATCGCCGACGTCCGGCAATGAGCAACATGCTGTCTCGTCAGGCGCTGGAGATGTTCGCCGAGTCGTTTGCGAGTGCCGACCTGCGTCGGCGCAATGGGCTGTTGCAGGGCGGCACGCTCGTGATCCCCGATCGTGCGTACTTCCAGCAGCGGCAGGCTGATGCCATCGCACGAATGGTCGAGCGCGGCGTTCTGGTGTAACGGCCGTGCCCAAAGTCTGTATCCACGACCGCTACGGTGCACCGGCTGACGTGTTGCGCGTCATCGAGGGGCCTGCCGAGCAACCGGGTCCCGGTGAAGTCGTCATTCGCATGGAAGCAGCGGCGATGCACATTGCCGACCTTCGCACCATCACCGGCGCGGATACGTTCCGCTTTCCGTTGCCACGCACGCCCGGGTTCGAGGGCATCGGTCACGTGATTCGCGTCGGCGAAGGTGTCAGTACTCCGCGAGTCGGTGATCGGGTGTTTCCGGCTCTCGCATCCGGCACGTTTCGAGAGGAAGTGCGCTGTCGGGCCGAGGCCTGCATGCCCGCGCCGCAGGGTGATGCGGTGCAGCTGAGTCTGCTGACCGTCAACGGCCCCACGGCACAGGTGCTGCTCGACGATTTTGCCGACTTCGCTCCGGGCGATTGGTTGATCCAGAATGCAGCCAACTCGAGTTGCGGTCGCTATCTGATCCGTCTCGCGCGGCGCCGCGGAGTACGTACGGTCAACGTCGTGCGTCGCGACAGCATGATTGCCGATCTGCTGGAGCTCGGCGGTGACGTGGTGATTCTCGACGGCCCGGATCTTCCGACGCGCGTTTCCGCCGCAACGGGCGGTGCGCCGATCAAACTCGGTATCGATGCGGTCGGCGGTGCAGCGACGCAAAGAATCGCGGAATGCCTCGCGCCCGAGACCAACCTCGTCAGTTACGGCTCGATGAGCGCCGAGCCCTGCCATCTCGATTTCTACCTGATGTTCCGACAGGGCATCACGCTGCACGGCTTGAGCTTTGCGCGCCAGTTCCGGCGGCGCACGCCGCAACAGGTGCGGGAGATGTATGCGCGGCTCGCACAGCTGATGGCGAGCGGTGAGCTCGTTACGCCGATCGCCGGCGTCTATCCGCTCGAGCGAGTGGTCGAGGCCTGCGCGCATGCGGGGCGCACCGGCAACGAGCGCGAAGGCAAGGTGGTGATCGGTTTCAGTTGACCAGCACGACCTTGCCGAAGTGCGTGCGTGAATCCACCATTTCGTGGGCGCGCACCAGTTCGGACATCGGCAGTGTGGTATCCACGACAGCCTTGAAGAGACCCTTCGCGAACAGATCCACCGCAACCTGACGAAAACTGCGCATCGATTCGGGTACGAAGCGCGCGCTCGTCGAGATGCTCATGGCCAGCAACTGCAGATTGCGGGTGCCGATGTTGAGGTTGAAGCACACCTGCCGGCCACCGGTGCTGCCGTACATCACGATGCGACCTTCGGCGGCCATAGAGTCGAACAGCGCG
>Ga0068877_10003782_pt1 | contig 11957 bp, 10 predicted proteins | sample NOAtaG_FD_66437 | JGI IMG/M metagenome (GOLD analysis project Ga0068877, IMG submission 66437) | Freshwater lake microbial communities from Lake Erie, under a cyanobacterial bloom - NOAA_Erie_Diel6S_1000h metaG | ecosystem: Environmental > Aquatic > Freshwater > Lake | place: USA: Ohio, Lake... | reverse complement strand
CTCACGGAAACCTTCCGCGGTGCGATTCTCGCCATCCCGCGCGGGCAGATGGAGGCGGGCCTGGCCTATGGCATGACGCGGATGCAGGTGCTCACCCGTATCACCCTGCCGCAGATGGTGCGCCACGCCATCCCCGGTTTCACGAATAACTGGCTGGTGATGATCAAGGCCACAGCGCTGCTCTCGATCATCGGCCTTGATGACATGGTGCACCGGGCGAACCTCGCATCCGCCGCCACACGCCAGCCTTTCACCTTCTACGCGACGATTGCCGGGATCTACCTCGCGGTGACGACGGTCTCGATCCTTGGCCTCGGCTGGCTGGAAAGGCGCTTCTCGCTCGGCGTCAGAAAGGTGGAATTCTGATGATCGACTGGGCTCTCATTGCGGAATCCCTGCCCGCCTACTGGCGTGGCCTGCAGGTCAGCCTGCTGCTGATGCTGATCTCGATCAGCGCGTCCTTCGTGCTCTCGGTGCCGCTCGCGATTGCGCGTGTCTCGCGCAATCCGTGGCTGTCGAAGCCAGTGTTTCTCTACACCTATGTGATGCGCGGAACCCCGCTGCTGGTGCAGCTCTACATGATCTATTTTGGGCTCGCGCAGTTCGAATGGCTCCGCGAAAGCGCGGCCTGGCCGCTCTTTCGCAATGCATGGTTCTGCGCCTGGCTCGCCTTCGCGCTGAATTCCACGGCCTACACGACGGAAATCCTCGCCGGTGCGCTGCGCCAGACGCCCAACGGCGAAATCGAAGCCGCGCGCAGCCTCGGCATGTCCACGGGCGCGATCTACCGGCGCATCCTGCTGCCGAGCGCCGTGCGCCGTGCGCTGCCGCAATATGGCAACGAACTGGTGATGGTGATGCACGCGACCTCGATCGCCAGCGCCGTCACGATCGTTGAACTCACGCGGACGGCACGCGACGTCTACTATAACAACCTCGCCCCGCTCGAAGCCTTTGGCCTTGTGGCCGTGTTCTACTTCGCGATTACCTTCACGCTCGTGGGCCTCGTGAAGCTTCTCGAGCGGCGTTTTCTTCGCCATCTCCAGCCCAAATCGGCCGATCCGGCCCCGGTGCGCGCATGATCACTGAGCAGATCGATATCCCCTCCGGCAGCAACAGCGCGGCCTACCGCCTCACGCTGCATCGGTTTGGCCACCGCGGCGCGCGCCCGGCGATCTATATTCAGGCCTCGCTCCATGCCGACGAAATCCCCGGCATGATCTGCGTCGCGGCCCTGCGTCGTGCCCTCGTTGCGCGGGAAGCGGCCGGTGACATCCGCGGCGAGATCATCCTCGTGCCGGTCGCCAATCCCATAGGGCTTGCACAGAATGTGCTGGGCAACCCGATCGGCCGGTTCGACCTAACCGATGGCGGGAACTTCAACCGGGACTTTCCCGCGCTCGGAGACGCGCTGAGAGAAGCTGCAGGCGAAAGGCTCGGCCGCGACGCAGCCGCCAACGTGGCGATGGTGCGTGACAGCCTCGCGCGATTGCTCGACGAACATCGCGCGACCACGCCGTCCGAACACCTGAAGAAAGCGCTGGTGGGCCTCGCGCTCCCCTGCGATCTCGTGCTCGACCTGCATTGCGATGCCGAAGCCTCGATGCATATCTACACCCACTCGGCCTCGGTCGCGACCTTCAGCCCCCTCGCGGCGCGACTCGGCTGCATGGCCTTCCTGATCGCGGAGAATTCCGGCGGCGATCCCTTCGACGAGGCCATCAGCCGCCCCTGGGCGGAACTCGCCGCCGCACGACCCGATATACCCATACCCTTCGCCTGCCAATCCACGACCGTGGAACTGCGTGGGCAAAACGACGTCTCGGATGACCTCGCGCAGCGCGATGCCACTGCGATCCTCGGCTTTCTGCAGGATGTCGGCGCAGTTTCCGGCCCGGCGCAGCCGTTACCCGCGCCACTCTGCGAGCCGACACCGCTCGCTGGCTCGCTGCCGATCATCGCTCCGATGGGCGGCATTCTCACCTATCGCCGCGAGGTCGGGCAGCAGGTGGCTGGGGGCGAGGTGCTTGCAGAAATCACAGACCCCATCACCGGCGAGGCAACCGATATCGTGAGCCCCTGCAACGGCATGTTCTTCGCCCGCACCGCCCTGCGCTTCGTGGCGCCGGGCCGCCGCCTCGGCAAGGTCGCCGGGCTGAACCCGCTGCGCTCCGGCACCCTGTTGAGCCCCTGAGGAGGTCTCGATGACCGAAATCGCATTGAAAAAGGCATCCGAGACCAGCGAGAAACTGCGTGTCGAGGACCTGCGCAAAAGCTTTGGCGCCGTGGAGGTGCTGAAGGGCGTGACGATCACGGCCCAATCCGGCGACGTGATCGCGCTGATCGGCTCCTCCGGCTCGGGCAAGAGCACGGTTCTGCGCTGCCTGAACCTTCTTGAAAAGCCCAATGCTGGACGCATTGTTGTGAGCGGCGAGGAATTGAGGCTTGTGCCGGATCGCCGGGGAGAGCTGAACGCGGCTGATCCCGTGCAATTGCAACGCATGCGTGCGCGGCTCTCCATGGTGTTCCAGCAGTTCAATCTCTGGTCTCACATGACGGCTCTGGAGAACGTCATCGAGGCACCAATGCAGGTGCTCGGCCTTCCGAAAGACGCGGCGGTGGCGCGCGCCGAGCGCTATCTTGCACGCGTGGGCGTCTCACATCGGAAGAATGCCTACCCCGCCCACATGTCCGGCGGCGAGCAGCAGCGTGTGGCGATCGCCCGCGCGCTTGCCATGGAACCGGAGGTGATGCTGTTTGACGAGCCGACTTCAGCGCTCGACCCCGAACTCGTGGGCGAGGTTTTGCGCGTCATGCGCTCGCTTGCAGAGGAGGGCAGAACCATGCTGGTGGTTACCCATGAGATGGGCTTTGCTCGCGAAGTGGCGAGCCGTGTGGTCTTTCTACACAAGGGCGTCATCGAGGAAGAGGGGGCGCCGGCAGAAGTACTGGTCTCGCCTAGAAGCGAGCGCCTGAAAGCGTTCTTGGCATCAAGCTTGAAATAAGACTGCGGCCGCTGAACCGCTCGTCCCGTTTGTGGGCTGGCAGAACTTGATCGGTCGCAGCGTCCTGTGACTGGTATTCGGGCTCTGTCAGATGAAAAGTCGGGTTGAAGCCGGAGCGGGCGATCCGGCAGGTGCTGGATCACGAGCATGAGCATCCATCCCGATGGGCAGCGATCACTTCGATCGCCGCCAAGATCGGCTGCACGGCGCAGACCCTTAGAGCATTTTCCGATCCATCGGATACCGGTTGGTCGAAGAAAATGCGTGAAATAACAAGAAATAAGAACGGACGGTCTCGTTCAATCAGATCGGATGCTCCAGAGCGCAAACCGATCTGACAGAAAGAGATCTGGCGCTCACTCTTCTTGTTTTCGCATCCGCTTTTTCCGCCAACCTTTATCCACTTGGCGGGCGGATGCTCTAAGGCGGGTTGCCGGAAAGCCACGTCTGCGGGTCAATCGGCTCCAAGGGATCCCGCAACAGGCCCGATATCCTGTAGACCGCAATGCTCTCGAGCGGCATTCCAAGGACATTGCGGGTCAGCGTCGCCACAAGCGTCACCTCGCCAAACAGCGCTTCAAGCTTGACCCTTTCGTCACGCCGCGCCTCCGCGACATAGAGGCCGGTGGCCGCGAGCCGCTCCCGGTCCGGCTCCGGCATCATCACATAACGGATACGCTCGGTGAGCGGAATGACGGGCAAGTCGGTTTGGCGCAGGCCAAAGGCGAGCTGGCCAGTCATGCCATAGCTGGTGGTCGCCACGAAGGCTGCACCTTGCCGCACTGCAATCCGTTCAATATCGCCGGCAACTTCTGGCCAGCCACGCAACCGGAACGTCGGATCCTTGCGGGCAAACCTGCCGGTAAAGGCGTCGACAGCGTGAAATTGCACTAAAATTCCCAGCGTAAGCCCGGAGACGATCGCAGCAATGGCAACGCCGCGCCAGATCCGGTCCGTTCGGCTGCCGATGAACACTGCCGCCATGAGGCAGGCTGCCGGGAACAGCGGTGCCGGCCAGTTGCCCTGTACGCGGGAATGCAGCGAGTGGAACAAGAGATAGGCCAGGAACGGCAGCGAGGTCAGAAGCAGCATTCCGGCTGCCCCGTCCCCCCGACGCAGACGCTGCATCAGCATCACACTCCCAGCAGCCGCAGGGACAGCGATCAGCGGGTTGAGCAGGCCGAAAAGAGCGCCAAGAAACTCAAAGATATACTTGCTAGTGAAGCCGTCGCTCCGCCCGGCACGACCGAACTGCTTGTAGAACGAGGCCCAGTCGTAAGCGTGGTTCCACAGAAGAACAGGGGTGAACAAGGCAATCGTCAGAGCACCGCCCAGCCACAATTGCCAGCAAAAGAACCAGCGCCGCGCCGAAGGGACGGCTATTAGCCAAAGCACGATGCCCGTGCCAAGAAAAAGAGCAGAATACTTCGACAGGAGGCCACAACCGGCGAACACGCCTACGGCAAGCCACCAGTCGGCCCGCCCGGAAACCTGCAGCTCCGCCAAAGCCCAAAGCGTCAGGCCCCAGAACAGCACCGAGGGTGCATCCGGCGTGATCAAGATCCCGCCAACGCCGATGAGCGGCGTCGCATGGAGAAACAACACCGAAAGGCCCGCGACCTTGCGGTCAAACAGGATATCCGCCGTCCGCCACAGCACCAGCGATCCGACTGCCGCCGACAGCACGCCAACCAACCGAAGGCCCAGCGCCGTGTCGCCGGCGATCGCCTGGCCGAGGAAGATCCACCAGGCGACCATTGGCGGATGGTCATAGTAGCCAATAGCCGGAAACAGGCCCCATAGTCGATAATAGGCTTCGTCTTCGACAAGCCCGGCGCTGGCCGCGCTCCACAAGCGGAACATGGTCAGAAGCACGACGAGGACCAAAAGCGACTGCGGCGCGAGCCAAGCTGGAAGTTCGCCGGCGCCATGGTCCCGAGCGGCAATTCTGGCGCGCGGGCCGCTCATGGCTTGCGCCAGGTGAGGACCGACGAGGCGTTGTAGTTCCAGACTGCGCCCATGGCCGCACCTGCCATACCGGCCAGCCACCAGACCGGCTCGCTCTGGTAGATCATGTTGGCGACGCCAACATTGGCCAGCACGCCGGCGCTGCACACCGCGTAGAACGTCAGGAGACCCCGAAGCATCGCAAGGCCGGAGAGGCGGCGATCGCGATATGTCAGTCGGTTGTTGAGCGCAAAATTGGTGGTCATCGCGACAAAGGTCGCCAGCGTCTGCGCCATGTTGAAATCAAGCCCCAGCCCGATCATGGAGCCACGCAGCGCCAACAGATGCACCAGCACACCGCTGGCCCCCACCAGCGAGAACATCAGGAAGCGGACCGACACCCGGTCACCGAAATACTTGGACACCAGCAAACCCAGGTAATCGAACGTCACGAGCGTATCGAGCTTGCTCTCGCCCTCGCGCCGCTCGCGGAAAACAAAGGGAAACTCGACGATGCGCAGGCGGCCTTCGCCGCTCACCACGATGTCGAGCAGGATCTTGAAGCCTTGCGCCGACAGTTTCGGCGCCAGCTCGTCGAAAATCGGACGGCGCAGCATGAAGAACCCGCTCATCGGGTCGGTCAGGGTCACCTTCAGCAGTCTCTGCGCCAGGGTATTGGCGAGGTTGGAGCCTGCCACGCGGACTTTTGAAAGGCCCTCGCCGATGGCCCCGCCTTCGGCCCTGCGGCTCGCCACGGCCAGATCCAGGTCACCTGCCTTCAGGGCGGCCAGCATCTTCGGCAGCAAGGTCTCGTCGTGCTGCAGGTCAGCATCCATTACCGCGACAAACGGGGCTGAGGACGAAAGCATGCCCTCGATGCAGGCGCCTGCCAGACCACGTCGGCCGATCCGGCGGATGACACGCACGCGCGGATCCGTTGCGGCAATCTCGTGGGCTATCGCGGCGGTTCCATCGGGCGAATTGTCATCGACAAAGACCACCTCAAAGGCAATTCCGGCCAGCGCCCTGCGCAGGGCCGTCACGATCAGGGGTACATTCGCGCGCTCATTATAGGTGGGCAGGATGACAGTCAGTTCGGGAACCGCCAGGGTTGCAGCGGGGACCGGAGCAGCCTCGGCGCCAGCCTGATGCAGTGAAAGAACTTCCATAGCGCTCGGTTTCCGAATGTTAGGCGGGATATTCAGGGCTAGGCGCCGCACCGTTCCCTGCCCGGAAGCGCGCGGCCTGGCTGGGCAAGGCGTCGATTGCTTTCATCATCGATCGGAGAGCTCGGCCGGATCGAGCATGGGGAGCTCGAGGCGCGGCGATCAGGCTGGCATCGACGATCTGCCCGCCCATGGCGATGTAGCCCGAGGCCCGCAGCGCGGCGTCGAACCGGTCGAACAAGGCCTGGATCACACCGGCCTTCGTAAGCTTCTCCCGGAACAGCCAGATCGTCCGCGCATCCGGAACGCGATCCGAAAGCCCAAGTCCGAGGAAGCGCATGAAAGACAATCGGTCGCTGATCAGGAACTCGCACCTCTCGTCGGACAGACTATTGGCGGCCTGGATCACCAGCACCTTGAACATCATCACGGGGTCGAAGGGCGGTCGTCCGCCTTGACAGCCATCGGTATAGGCCAGCGCCTTTACCAGGTCAGCCCGGAATATCTCGAAATCAACGGCTCCGGCGAAGGCTTCGAGTTGATTGCCAGGGTCGCTCAAGCGCTTCAAACGTTCGTCGATATCGAAAAACCCCGGCTGGCCCCGCATCCTGCAGCATCCCCCTGTCCCAATGAGGGCATTGAATCAAAATCTCGCTGAAATGGCTAGGTTTTTTTTGGAACCTTCCAGGTTGCCTCGATCTGTGCGGCGATGCTCTCCCGCAGCCGATGGCAGAAATAGGTTGCCGTCTTGCGGGTCACGCCGAGCAAGTCGGCAGCGGTTCGCGCTGTTACCCCGCCGACGAAAAATTCCGCGAGCCGATCTCGAATTATATCCGTTAATCGATGCCGGAAGGAGCGCATCGCCTGAACACGACTGCGACGGATCTCGGCAGCGAAGATGGCGCCGAACCGTTTCCACCAAAACCGCACCGCCTCGTGCGTGATGTCGATCCCGCGCTCGTGCAGCAGATCTTCCACGTTCCGCAAGGAGAGCGGGAAGCGGATGTAGAGCATCACCGCCAGGCGGATGATCTCGGGGCTCGTCTTGAAGTAGAGGAAGATGCGGGCATTGCTCATGCCCGGAAGGCTACCGGCTCATGCCCGGAAGGCTACCGGCTCATGCCCGGAAGGCTACCGGCTCCCGCTCGGGGCGCACACCAATTTTCCTCTGACAGTACCCGGGTGATCGACCTTGTCGAATGAAATGGTAAACGCCCCGATTTTTTTGGACGGCTTCGCGCCCCCATGCTAGCCCGTTACCTTGCTTGAGGCATTGCCCAAAATCGGTCTCTTGTTTGGCCTGCGGAAATCTGCGCTATCGTTTGCGCCTCTGATTGACACTTTCGCGCCCCGGTCGATAGCCTTTGGGAAAAAAAGGACCCGACCATGAGCGTCACTCTCCCCAGCCAGGCGGAAATGGTGGTCATCGGGGGAGGCATCATTGGTACATCTCTCGCCTATCACCTGACGAAGCTCGGCAAGCGGGATGTTGTCCTTCTCGAACAGGGGACGCTTTCCTGCGGCACGACCTGGCATGCGGCCGGGCTTGTGGGCCAACTTCGCGCGCATCCCAACATGACGCGGCTCATCCGTTATTCGACCGAGCTTTACGCATCGCTGGAAGCCGAAACAGGGCTGGCGACGGGCTGGAAGCAGACCGGCTCGCTCACCGTGGCACGCACGCCGGAGCGCATGACGCAGTTGAAGCGCACGGCCTCTGCCGCGCGGGCACAGAATGTCGCGATCGACATCCTTACGCCCGAGCAGGCGGGCGAGAAATTCCCGATCATGCGCACGGATGATCTCGTCGGCGCGGTCTGGCTGCCGGGCGACGGGAAGGCCAATCCGGCGGATATCACCCAATCGCTGGCGCGTGGTGCACGCAATCGCGGCGCGCGCATTTTCGAGCGCACCCGGGTGACGGGGATCCGCACCGATCGCGGCCGCGTGACTGCGGTGGAAACCGATCAGGGCGCGATTTCATGCGAGAAGATCGCGATCTGCGCCGGCCAATGGTCGCGCGCAGTCGGCGCGATGTGCGGCGTCACCGTCCCGCTCCATTCAGCCGAGCACATGTACATCGTCACGGGGCGCATCGAGGGTGTGGCGCCATCCCTGCCGGTGATGCGCGACCCCGATGGCTTTATCTATTTCAAGGAGGAGGTCGGCGGCCTCGTGATGGGCGGCTTCGAACCCAATGCGAAGCCATGGGGCATGGGCGGCATCCCCTACCCGTTCGAGTTCCAGCTTCTGCCCGACGATTGGGAGCAGTTCGAAATCCTGATGAAGAACGCGCTGCATCGCGTGCCGGCTCTCGAGACGGCGGACATCAAGACCTTCCTCAACGGTCCCGAGAGCTTCACGGCGGATAACAACTACATCCTTGGCGAGGCGCCGGAAGTGCGGAACGTGTTCGTTGCCGCCGGCTTCAACTCGATGGGCATCGCCTCGGGCGGCGGCGCGGGCAAGGCTCTCGCGGAATGGATGGTCGAGGGCGCGCCTTCGCTTGATCTCTGGCCGGTGGATATCCGCCGCTTTGCCCGGTTCAACGGCAATGATGCCTGGCTGAAGGACCGCGTCACCGAGGTGCTCGGCCTGCATTATGCGATGCCCTGGCCGAACCGCGAGCTGGAGAGCGCGCGGCCCTTCCGCCGCTCGCCCCTCTATGACCGGCTGGCCGTGAAACGCGCGGTTTTCGGCTCGAAGATGGGCTGGGAGAGGCCGAATTACTTCGCGCGCTGTGAGGATGAGAAGACCATCCGCTATTCCTACGGAAAACAGAACTGGTTCGAGGCCGTCGGGGAGGAGCACCGCGCCGCCCGCGAGGCTGTTGCGCTGTTCGATCTGACTTCCTTTGCGAAATTCATGCTGCAGGGACGCGATGCCGTGCAGGCGCTGAACGCGATCTCCGCGAATGAAATCGACGTGCCAATCGGCCAAACCGTTTACACGCCCTTGCTCAATGCGCGGGGCGGCTTTGAAAGCGATCTCACCGTTGCGCGGCTGGCGACGGACCAGTTTCTGATCATCACCGGTACGGCGCAGGCCACGCGCGATGCCGACCATATCCGCCGCCATCTGCCGCCAGAAGCGCGTGCGACACTCATCGATGTCACCTCGGCTTATGCCGTGCTCGGGGTGATGGGGCCGAAAGCACGCAACCTTCTCTCGCGCGTCACCACGTCACCGCTTGCCCATGAGGCCTTCCCCTTCGGCGCGATCCGCGAGATCGGCATCGGCCATGCCACGGCGCTCGCGGCGCGTCGTTCCTATGTTGGCGAACTCGGCTGGGAACTTTACGTGCCGACCGAATTCGCTGGGCTTGTCCATGACACTTTGGTAGCCGCCGGGCCGGATCTCTGCCTCAGGGATGCCGGCTATTACGCGCTAAACTCCCTGCGCATCGAGAAGGGCTACCGCGCCTGGGGCGCAGAACTCACGCCGGATGTCACGCCCTGGCAGGCCGGGATGGGTTTCGCCGTGCGGAGCGGCAAGCCCGGCGGATTCATCGGCACGGAAGCCCTTCAGGCCGCACGACAGAGCCCGCTGTCGAAGCGGCTCATCAGTTTCCGTGCTGTTGATTCCGAAACCCCCATGGCCTGGGGCGGCGAGATGATCGCGGCGGATGGCCGGCCGGTCGGCGAGGTCACCTCTGCAGCTTATGGCTATACGCTCGGCGCAATTTGCGGGCTTGGCTGGGTGAATCGGCCCGATGGCCCTGTTGATGAGGCGTGGCTGGCGACGCATCGGTTCAGCATCGACATTGCCGGCGTGACAGTGCCGATCGAGGTGTCGCTGAAGCCGTTTTACGATCCGTCGAGCCAGCGCGTGCGGATGTAAAGCCGGGCTATGGCTGCCCCGACCTTTTGCGGCAATGGCCAAAGCGGACCCTGCGCACAGCCCTCAGGGCGCACACCCACTTTCCTCTGACACTGCCTTCGGCTCCATACCGACGAGCACGCAAGCGCGCCGCTGAGAATAGCCCTTCTCTTCGATCGCCCAGTCCACGAAGCCTCTCCGTGCTACTCACGCGTCAGAAGTTTTTTCCGAGCGCCTCGCGCAGCGTGGCCACATCGAGCATCGACTCGGGTGCTGTCAGACGAACCAAAAAAGTCTTGGAAAGTCCCCTACCCCGGCTTCGATGAGGCCGAGCAAAGTTGGCGCCACTCGTTGAGAGCGGCGGTGCGGCGTTCCTTGAAACTCTTTCGGCTGATGAGGGCGCGTTCCTGGTTGAACCGAAGGTCCGCGAAGCGAATTGGTTGTGGATCAAGCCGTGGACTGCGGCGAATTTCTGCAATATTCGCTCCGCGGACCTCCGGTTCGCATCCGCCGGAACCGGAGCATGGCCCGCTCCCGTCGTCGGAATGGCTGGTGGGAATCCTCAACGCGGTTGTTCAACCACCGGCCAACCTCTCTTTTGTCGATCGCGCCCAAGCTCTTGAGTGCCGCGCCGTATGAAGCAAGGCGATCCGTGACCATCTGATCGAGCAGCCCGTGGCGACCGAGCAATTTCCTTAAGAACTTCAACGCCGCCTACTTGTCGCGCCGTTTCGTGACGAAGCTTTCGAGCACCTCACCCTCGTGATCGACGGCCCGCCAGAGATAGCGCTTCACCTAATTGATCTTCACGACCATCTCGTCGAGGGGCCAGCGTCGCTGCCGGAAATTCCGTATCGCCTGGACCTGACTACGCCGGATCTCCGCCGCGAAAATCGTCCCGAACCGGTTTCACCAGAACCGCACCGTTTCATGGGTGATGTCGATCCCTCGCTCGTGCAGCAGGTCCTCGACATTCAGCAGCGAAAACAGGTAGCGCACATACATCATCACTGCGATGCGGATGATCTCGGGGCTCGTTTTGATACACCGAAAAATGCGGGCGTCGCTCATCCGGTCCGGCTAGCCGCCCTCCCCGTCAGCCGCAAGCCGATTTTCCTCGGACGCTGCCCCCTCTGACAGAGTCGTCAAATGCCCCTAATCAAACCACCGTCCACGCGCAGTTTCGCGCCCGTGATGTAACTTGCGCGCGCGCTGACCAGAAACGCGACAGCGTCAGAAAACTCTTCCGGCCTGCCATAACGGCCGATCGGTATCGCCGCCGCCGATGCCTTCGCAACATTGTCTCGCGTGTCGCCACCACGAGCCGCCGCCGCATCATCAAGCTGATCGACCCGCTCGGTATGGATGCGGCCAGGCACCACGAGGTTGACAGTCACCCCCTGATGAGCGACCTCGGCGGCCAGCGTTTTAGACCATCCGACGACGGCGGCACGAATGCCGTTAGATAAGGCTAGGCGTGGAATCGGTTGCTCCACGCCGGATGACACAATCGTCAGGATGCGGCCAAAACCGCGCTCGACCATGCCCGGCAGCAAGAGCTGGGCGACATGGAACAGATTGACAGCCATGGTCTCGAACTGCGCGAGCCAATCAGCGCGTCTGGTGTCGCGGGCGTCACAGGGCGGCGGCCCGCCTGAATTTCCGATCAGAATGTCGATACCGCCCTCGGCTGTCAGCCGGTCGACCAGCGCTTCAATCGAAGCAATAGCGGCAAGATCGAACTTGGCGGCAGTCAAGCGACGCCGTTGATCATCGGCCAAAGCAGCGATCCAGTTCTCGGTCGTCTCGATGCTGCGCGCAGCCGCGATCACAGTCGCGCCTTCGGCGGCAAGTGTCCGCGCGACGGCCGCGCCGAGACCGCGACTGGCGCCCAGCACGAGCGCGCGCCTTCCGGATAGGCCCAGGTCCATCAGCCGAGCTCCTGCAGGCGCCGTTCCTGCCGCATGATCAATTGCTCGATATCGGCGATATCCGAGCGGGACAGAGCGCTGCCGGGCTT
>Ga0068877_10003780_pt1 | contig 11961 bp, 12 predicted proteins | sample NOAtaG_FD_66437 | JGI IMG/M metagenome (GOLD analysis project Ga0068877, IMG submission 66437) | Freshwater lake microbial communities from Lake Erie, under a cyanobacterial bloom - NOAA_Erie_Diel6S_1000h metaG | ecosystem: Environmental > Aquatic > Freshwater > Lake | place: USA: Ohio, Lake... | reverse complement strand
TGCAGGGGCACGCCGACGCGGTGCTGGTGGCGGGCATGCTGCATGACGGGCTCACCACGGTGCACGACCTCAAGCAGGTGATGCGCGATGCCGGGCTGCCGGTGCGCGAGCTGGTGGGGGTCTCATGAGCCGTGAGTCACTCAGCACGCTGCTGCAGGCGGCGGCCGATGTGGCCGAGTATGCGGCCAGCGTCGCCATGCGCTGGTATCGCACGAACGTGCAGGTGGAGACCAAAGGCGACGGCTCGCCCGTGACCATCGCCGACCGGGAGGCCGAGCGGGCGGCGCGCACGTGGCTGGAGGAGCGGTTTCCCGACGACGGCTTGTTCGGCGAGGAATTCGACCACGTGCGCCCCAACGCGAAGCGCCGGTGGATTCTCGACCCCATTGATGGCACCAAGGCGTTCGTGCGCGGCGTACCGCTGTGGGGTACGCTGGTGGCCTGCTGCGAGGGCGACACGGTGCTCGCCGGTGCGGCGTGCTATCCGGTGGTGAAGGAGCTGGTGGCCGCTGCCCCGGGTGAAGGGTGCTGGTGGAATGGCTCGCGGGCCACGGTGTCCACCGTGAGCGCGCTGCGCGAGGCCACGGCCCTCATTACCGACGAGCGCTTTCTCGAGCGACCGCATCGTCGCGAACCGTGGTTCACCCTCGCTTCGCAGGTGGCGGTGGCCCGCACGTGGGGCGACTGCTATGGCTACCTGCTCGTGGCGACGGGCCGCGCCGAGATCATGGTGGATGACATCGTGAATCCGTGGGATGCTGCCGCCGTGTATCCCCTCATCACCGAAGCCGGGGGGCGCTTCAGCGATTGGCGCGGGCGTGACACGGCGTTCGGCGGCGACATCATCGCCACCAATGCGGCGCTGGCCAACGCAGCGCGGCGCCCCTTGCTGGAAGGCTCCGGAGTACAACCATGACCGCCCCGTTGCTCGACCTCGACACGCTCAACTTCACCAAGGGCAACGGGCTCGTCACCGTGGTCACGCAGGACGCCCACACCGGTGCCGTGCTCATGGTGGCCCACGCCGACCGCGAGGCGCTGGAGTACACGCTGCGCACCGGCGAGATGCACTACCACTCGCGCAGCCGCGGGCGGTGGCACAAAGGTGGCACCAGCGGCAACGTGCAGCGGGTGGTATCGCTCACCACCGACTGCGACCGCGACGCGGTGCTGGCGCGTGTGCTGCCGGCCGGTCCGGCGTGTCACGAAGGGACCACCTCGTGCTTCCGCGACGAGGCGCTGCGCGCCGATGTCCTGAGCGCGCTCGACGCGACCATCGCGTCGCGGTCGGTGCTCGCGGTGGCCGAGGGCGAGAAGCCCAGCTACACCCAGACGCTGCTCGGCGACCGGAACCTGCGCCTCAAGAAGCTCGGCGAGGAGGCGGTGGAGCTGGCCACGGCGTGTGTGGACGGTGACCGCGAGCGGGCCACCGAGGAGACGGCGGACCTGATCTATCACGCGCTGGTGGCGCTGCGCGCGGTGGGCGGGTCGTTGGATGATGTGCGGGCGGTGCTGGCGGGGCGGGCGCGGTAGGCGCAACGCGCGCACGCCGCGTGGTGATGGCGGCGCGTTACCGCGCCGTCATCCGCTGCGTCCCCACCCATTGCTGGCCTGGTTCGAGCGCGACGGGAGTGCGCACCACCGCCGCCTCCACGCAGAGCATGTGCTGCTCGTCGCCGGGCGTAAAGTCGCTCCGCGAGGCGGTGCCGGCCGGCCCGGGATTCCACACCACGGCGTCGGGAAAGCCCGCCTTCTCGATGCGCAGCATCCGATGCGGCTCACGCAGTTCGAGCACGTCGGGCGCGTTGTAGTAGCAGCGGTCGAGCGGGCCGGCGATGGTGAGCGCCGGCTCGGTTTCGGCCAACTCGGCGCCACCGGCCAGCGCGTCACGATAGGTGAGCCCCGTGAGGCCGGTGACGGCACAGGCGAACGCATCGCGCACGGCGAAGTACGGATGCAGCGCCACCGTGAACGCGAACGGCGCGTCACCGGTGTTGGTCACCACCAGGGTCACGGCCAGCGTATCGCCACCCACCGCCACATGCAGGTCGGCGGCAAAGGGATGCGGCCATGCATGGCGTGCCAACTCGGCGGTCGCCGGCGTGAGATCCCGCTCGGTGAGGCTCAGCATCACGAGCCCTTCGTCCAGCCGCAGGTCGTCAGTGACGCGCCAGCGGGCGGTGCGCGCGAAGCCATGCTGCGGCAGCGCGCCGAATGGCCCGAACTGCGGAAAGCAGAGCGGAATGCCACCGCGAATGGAAACGCCGGGTCCGTAGTGTGCCGAGGCGCTCACGAACAGGCGGTCGTCCGCCGACTCGGCGGGAACCCACTGCGCGACCTGCGCACCGTCCACGTACACGCGGGCGAACGCGCCGTCGGGGGCGCGCAGGTCGAGATGCGGAGCGTCAACCATACCGCGCGTTACAGCTCCCAGCCTTTGCGGTAGGCACGCGTGAGGTACTGGTTGGCATCGGGGGCGTTGGTGAACTGCATCGCCGAGCCATCGTACAGCACCTTGCGCCCCTGCCCGGCGCGCAGCGCGGCGATGCCGAGCAACATGGTCTCCGTGAGCGGCGCCGCCTGCGAGAACGGCGAGCTGGCCGTGGTCTCGCCCTTGGAGGCCTGGATCCAGTTCTGCTCGTGCGACACGGTGATGCGCGGGATGCTCTTGGCCACGGCTTCCGCCTTCTTGGCCGTGCCGTCCGGGTAGATGCGCGGCCGATTGCCGTACGTCTCGTGAATGAGCATGCCCTTCTCGCCGATGATCATCGCGCCGCCGCCGTCGCTGCCCGGCATGGCGAAGGGCGCGTCGTCGGGCATCATCGCCGGACGGGGCGGCAGCAGCCCGCCGTCGTACCAGTACAGCTTCACGGGGCCACGCTTGCCCACCGCGGGATACTCGAACTGCGCGGTCATGGCCAGCGGATACGTGGCCGGGTTCTGCGCGCCACCGCCCCACGGGCTGGAGCTCGCCGTGATGCTCGTGGGATACGTGAGCTCCAGCGCGGTGAACGCCTGGTCGATGAGGTGCGCGCCCATGTCGCCGATGGAGCCCACCCCGAAGTCCAACCAGCCACGCCACGCAAACGGATGATACGCCGGATGATAGGGAATCTCCGGCGCGGGGCCGAGGTAGAGATCCCAGTTGAAGCCTTCGGGTGGCGTATGGTCGTTGATCGCCATGAAGTTGCGCACCGCATTGTCCACCGTCCCCATGTTCCACTGCGGACGCGGATTGCTGTTGATCACGGCAGCGCCGGCCGGGCGCGGCCGCGGGATGCCCTGCGCCCAGTAACGCACCGGGCGATCGGTCCACACGTGCACGTCGGTGACCTTGCCGAGCACCCCCGAGCGCACGATCTCGATGACGCGGTGCGAGCCGTCCATGGAGTGCCCCTGGTTGCCCATCTGCGTCACGACCTTGGGGTTGGCTGCGGCCGCCTTGGCCAGCAGGCGCGATTCATGCACCGAGTAGGCGAGCGGCTTCTGCACGTACACGTGCTTGCCGAGCTGCATCGCGGCGAGGGCGATGGTGGCGTGCAAGTGGTCGGGGGTGGCAATCATCACCGCGTCGATGTCCTTCTGCTTCTCGAGCATCACGCGGAAGTCGGCATACTTGGCGGCCTTGGTGTAGACCTCGCCAAGCTGCACGTTCTGCGGCGTGGGCTGCCCTTCGCGTGGCTTGAGCCGGCCCTGCAGCGATCGCTCCACGTACGGGAAGTCGACGTCGCACACGGCCACGATGTTCTCGGTGAGCATCTGCGACATGTTGCTCATCCCCATGCCGCCGATGCCGACACAGGCGATGTTGAGCTTGTCGCTGGGCGCGCGGTAGCCGGGTCCACCGAGCACGACACGCGGCACGACCATGATGCCGGCGGCGAGGGTGGCAGTGCTGGAGACGAAGTCGCGGCGGGACACGGAATCGGACATGGCGGCGGGAGGCGGGAAGCGGTTCAGCGAGGAGTCGCGGGGCGTGCTGCAGGAATCATGATATAGCCCTCGCACCAGCGGTCGTCGAGGCGGAACGGCGGCGCGCCGGCCAGTTGCACACGGTCATGGGCGCCGCACGCCCAGTCGAGCGGGGCAAGCCCGCCCACCACGGCCTGCAGCTGGTCGTGCGTCGGCAGTCCGTCGAGCACGATCGCCGTGGCGTGTTCCAGCCGACGGACTGCCTCGGCCACATCGGCCGGCGTCGCCCGGCTCTTCCCTGGCAGTGGGGCCAGCCCGAGGGCGCGCCACGCCGCCGTGGGAAACGTCTCGGTGACGAATCGAGCACCAGGAGTGCCCGGGTGTCCGGGCAGCACGAACGCGTGCACCTCAATGAGCCGCTCGAACAGGGCGATGGAGAACTGCGTGAACGGCAGATAGCCACGCGGCTTGACCCCGTCGGGGGGCAGGCCGGTCTTGCCCGGGGCCCGCACCGCCTTCTCGCTCAAGCGGCAGTGCGCCGCCTCGGTATCGGGACCCTTCCAACCGAGTGGTCCATCGATGCACAGCCCCGCCACGAGGTGCCGGTCGGCCTGGTCGGCGAGCCAGTCGGCCAGCCCCTCCGGATCGGGCGCACCGGTGAGGGAGAGCTCGAGCAGCCGCGCATGCGGGGCGCCCTCACGCTGCGACAGCAGGGCGACGCCGCAGTCGCGGTAATGCTTGTAGGCGAGGTCGACGGACAGGACGCGCATGCAGAGATGAGAAGGTCGGATGGCTGACGGCAGCGCGGAGACCGACGTGAGACGCCACACGCGTGTCGAGGTGGGAGCACGGAGGGTGCCGTCGACGAGGCCACCCTTCGGTGCGCCCAATGTCAGAAGCGCAGCAGCCGCGCTGGCGTGACCTTGGCCGGATCACCAACGTACGCCCACCGCACCTGCTTCAGGTACGTGCGCGCCGCACGCTGGATATCCTGGGGCGTCACCGCGCGCAGTTCCTGCACGAAGCGCGACGCACGCCGGAAGTCGCCCTGATAGAGCTCGGCGCGCGCGAGCATATTGGCCTGATCGGCGTTCGTTTCGTTGTCGAGGAAGTACGTGACGATGAACTGCTGGCGCAGGAGGTCGAGCCCTTCGTCGGTGATGATGCCCTCCTGCAGCGCCCGTACCTGCTGCTGCATGATGGCCAGCACGTCGTCGGGCTGGGTGGTGGTCACGTACAGCCCACCGAGCGAGAAGGCGCGCTCCACGAACGGGGCGTTCACCGAGTAGCTGAGATTGCGCCGCTGCCGCACTTCGCCGAACAGGCGCCCCGACAGCACCGCGCACGCCAACCGCAGCGCCGTGTAGTCGGCGCTCGTGGCCTTGGGGCCATGGAAGTAGCCCTGCAGGTAGTTGGTGGGCAGCTGCCGCTTCTCCACCACGTATGCCCCGGGCAGGTCGGCCGGCGGCTCGGGGAGTGACCACGCATAGCTGCCGCGTGGCAGCCGCCCGATGCTCTCGCGTACCAGACGCTCCACCTTGCTGCGCGACACGTTGCCCACCACGACCAGCAGCATGCGCGACGTCACCATCTGTGCGGTGTGGTACGCCTTGAGATCGGCCACGGTGAGCGCCGACAGTGTGGCCTCGGTACCGGTGGGCTCGAGGGCATACGGATGTCCCGAGAAGGCGATGCTGTCAGCGAGGAAATCGAGCAACGCGTCAGGGCTGTCCTTGCGCTGCCGCACCCCGGTCACGAATTGCTCACGGACCAGTTCCACCTCGGCTGGGTCGAGGCGCGGCGCCATGAGGCGGTCGGCGAGAATGGCCCAGGTGCTGTCGAACCCGGTGGTGGTGGCGCGCAACCCCACCGACGTCCAGTCCACGCCGGCACCCACGCCGATGGCGCTACCCAGCGCTGCCATGCGGGTGCGCAGCAGGTCGCGCGGATACTTGCGGGTGCCACGCTCACTGGCCTCGAGCAGCATGAGCTCGATGCCCTGCGTCTGCGGCGTGAGCTGCCGCACGCCGCCGAGCAGGTAGAGGTTCGCGGCGACGACGTTATTGGCCGTGACGCGACGCAGAATGACCGGAATGCCGCTCACCTCGAACTTCATGGTCAGCGAGTCGTCGCCCATGATGGCCGGACTGGCCGGTGGCGCGGCGGCAGGGCGTGCCGCGGGCCCCGAGGGAGCCGGACGCCGCGGCGGCGCCGTGCGGGTCGTCTGGGCATCGGCCGTGGCACCCATGGTGAGTGTCGTGAGGCCCAACAGTCCACACCCCATCGCCAATGCCCGCCGCCGCGAGCGCGCGCCGCCCCCCCGCCGCCGTGAATCCACAGCCCACCACCGCCCCATCATGGCCGCACCACCGGCCGGGTGACCGGCGTCAGGAGTTCCTTCTCGGTGAGACCGATTTCGCGCCGCGACTCGCTCGAGAGCAGCACGTTCGTGACCCGCGGCTTGCCCGCGATGTACGTACGCGTGTAGCGCAGCAGATCGGTGATGCGCTGCTGCGCCATGGCGTCGGTGTAGCGCATGAAGTAATCAAGATTGGACACGCTCCACCAGAAGCCGATGGTGTGCGCGATCTCCGAGGCCTTCTCGATGCCGAAGGCGCTGGAGACGGCACGCTGCGCCTTCACCGCTTCGAGTTCGCGGGGCGTGATGTAGGTGGGGTCGGTGAAGCGGGCAATCTCGCGTTCGAGCGCGGCCATCGCGGCGCGGTACTTGTCGGGGGTGGTCTGCCCGCTGATGGAGATGGGCCCGACCTGATTGAGCGTGTAGTAGTTCACCCCCACGCCCTGCCACAGCCCGGTGTCGACGAGATTCTTCTGGAAGGTGGACCCGGGCGTGTTGAGCACGTCGCTGAATACGTCGGCCGCGAACGTTGCCTCGGGGTCCTTGCCCACGCTCGGGCCCTGCCACTGCATGAGCACGGCGACGGCGTTGATGGGCTCCTCGCTGATGTGCCCCTTGTTGCCGTCGAGCGGCGGAATCGGTGGAATGGGATCGGCCTTGAACGGGTCCTCCCCGCGCGGCCAGCTGCCAAACACCTGCTCGGCGAGTGCGAAGATCTGCTCGGCGTTCACGTCGCCGGTGACGATGAGTGCGCAGTTGTTGGGCACGTAGTACTTGCGCTGAATCTCACGCATCTGAGCCGGCGTGACGTTGGCCAGCACCGTGCGGTCGCCGATGGTGTTCTTGCGGCTGAACTGTCCAGGGTACAACAACTCGGTGGCCTTCTGCTGCCAGTTGAACCCCGGCTGCGCCTCGTTGCGGTCGTACTCGCCGAGCACCACCTCCTTCTCGCGCTTGAGCTCCTCCTCGAGGAAGAGCGGGTTGATGAGCGCACTGGCCAGGAAGCGCAGCCCGCCCGCCACCGAATCGGCCGGGAGCGTGAGGTAGTAGTTGACGCGCTCTTCCTGCGTGGTGCCGTTGAACACCGCTCCCAGTTCGCCGGCGCGATCGGTGAACGCCTCGGCCGACGGCAAGTCCTTGTTGGCCTTGAAGAACATGTGCTCGTACATGTGCGCGAGCCCGGCGTACTCCGGCGTCTGCGTGAAGGCACCGTTGCGCACATTGATTTCGAGCGTGGCGATGGGCACGCCGTGGTTCTCGACGACGATCACTTCCATGCCGTTGGCCAGCACCTTGCGGCGCAGGACCTTTTCGAGTTCAGCGCGGGATTGGGCGGGCAGTGGCGCGGGCAGGATGGCCGGAAGCGCCAAGGCGAGGGAGGCGGCGAGTCCGAGTCGCCGGAGAAGTGACAACCGTAACGGCATGAACGGGCGGGAAGAGTGCGATGGCGACAGTCGGGACTGCCTACCCCGGGATGAATCAATGGGGTCCCCGGCGGGAAGGAAAGGCACCCGTCTTGTTGTCTGCGGTTGGTCATGGCAGACTCGGTGCGGGGGGCGGGCAACCGCCTACCCGATCACGCAGAGACAAGGAGGCAGGGAGGCAACGACGTCGCGGGTTTGGACGCGAGCGTCTGGACGCCTTCAGGGGGCTGACGCGGTCATGTCGGCCAGAAACTCCGACCCGGGACGTACTGCGGTGATGAGCAGATGGTCCCGCGCTCGCGTGCAGGCCACGTACAGCAGATGCCGCTCGGTATCGTACACCTCGCGCAGGTCCGACTTATCGGCGGCAATCACCCCAGCACGCGGTGCGGGGAGAGCGACTCTACGGTGAAGGGACCGGCCACGCGCACCTTCTTCTTGCCCTCGTAGGGCTTTGGGAAGAGGTACTCGGTGTCGGCCTTGGCGGCGATGCTGGTGTCGATCTCACGCTGCCGAGCGATGCGCGCCTCCTACCACTTGGCGTGAGCGTCGTTTACGATTTCGGGCTACGTCGAGCTGCGGCGAGCTTCTTGTCAAAGCTTATCGTACTTGGTTGCCGTCCCGCGAGCCTTTTCGATGGGATAGCGCTGAGCGTTCAGCGAAAGCTTGCGTTTGACTACTTCGTCGATGTTGACATTGAGGTCATTCGCGAGATACGCAAGAAGGATTGCGATGTCAGCGACCTCGTGCTCGATCGATATCCCCTTCACGTCGGATGGCCTTGCATCAGATGTAAGCATCCATTGAAACTGCTCCAGCAGTTCTGCCGCTTCGACTGAGATTGCAATCGCCAAGTTTTTTGGGGGGGTGTGGAACTGCTCCCACTCTTGCGCTCGGCGAAAGTCGAGCGCCATCTGCAGCGTCGAAGCGCTAAGCACTACGAGTTTCTCGCTCAAAGATGTTGTCGTTGTGCCAGCGCAGAAAATCAGCGCGTGGATGATCGTCCGCTGCTTGCGGCAGAGATGCCAGCCGTTCGCCGTGAAGCCGATTGTACGCCTTTCCGTTGAACCACTGTTCCTTGATCTTGCTACTGACGAGCACTCGATGTTCGGGCGTCACCGTGACGAGGCCGATGTCAAAGAGCTTGTGAAAGTCTGATCGGAGTAGAAGGCCATTGTACGTGTTGTGCAGCCCTTCTGCGGAGACCGGCTTGATGTGCGCCGCCTCGAGCACGGGAAGTGTGCTCTCGCCGGTGATAGCACAGCGTCGCCCGTAAGCGTTCGTCACCAATGCGCGGAACGTTGCCTGTCCTCGACGGGGTCGCAAGAGAATTGGAGCTCCAAACTCAACCGGTCGTTCGGCCGCGCGCGTCTCGAAGTACAGCTGCGCACTCAGTCGGCTCTGAACCGCATCCCAGATTCCGCGACCATGCGGTTCCGAAGTATCGAAGTACTTCCCCGTGACGGGCCCACTCCGGGGAAATTCATCTTCGACAGGAATCCAGCTCTCACGTGGGAAGAAGAATGGTGCGGAAATCAGGCTGCACCCAATGTCTCTATCCTTGGTTTCGTGCCTCGCTCTCGCCGCCATGATCAATGCCTCGAACTCGCGAAATGTCGCCGCGCCATTCTTCTGACCAAAAACGTCCCACGCGAGACGGAGCGGCAATGAGGTGAATTTGATGAAAAAGCCGCCACCCGCGATGTGGTGGTGAGGACTCTTCAGCTTGAAGAGTACTGGTGCGCCTTCCGGTAACTTCGCAAATGGGGATTTCCCACTCGGATGCCAGAAGTTCACTTCGTCAATGCTGCCCTGCTGCGCGAGGAATGAGTACCACGAGTTGTCAGTTACGCCGGCATACATCTTCATCGTGCCATCACCTGCAGCGAGTCCCCCAGAATCATCCGATTGGTCCAATTCTGGTCGTGCTGGTAGAACTCCGTCTTGTCGGCGTCCTTCGAAATACCGTTGAAGTCCGAGAACAGGTCGGGCGCAATCTCCCCCTTGTCGTGCTTCGCCTCGCGCGTCTGCCGGAGCAGGTCGTCCACCAGCGCCTTGGGGTGCACCTTCTCCTGGATGTAGAGCGGCGGCGCGTTCACCACGAGGTCGCCCGCGTCCTGCTCGTCCTTGCCGCGCCACACCAACTGCGGGTCGAGGTCGCGGTTGCGGCGCTCGTAGGCCACACGGATCTGCTCGTCGGCCTTGGCCAGCATGGCCTGATACTCGGCGGTGGGGATGTTCTTCCGCCGGGACTCGGGGTACGTCAATGCCTCAACCGCCTTGTTGGCCGGCGGGGACTTGGGGGCTTTGGGATTCTTAGCCACAGCGAGCTCGGGGCATCGGGAGAGCGAAAATCGGGGTGACCAGGACGACGGGCCGCCATGGCACGAAAGACCACCGCGCCGGACGCCGGCGTGGCAGAGTGCCGGGGGCGTGCTTACTTTGTGAGTACACCACAGGAGGCACCATGAAGGCACGACTGGTTCGCATCGGCAACTCACGCGGCGTCAGGTTGGCCAAGCCGCTCATCGAGCAGGCGGGGCTCACCGACGACGTCGAGATCACCGTCCGCGAGGGCGCGCTGGTCATCACCTCGGCGTCCTCCCCCCGCGCCGGCTGGGCCGAGGCCGCCGCGCGTGTGCAACCGCCGGGCCTGCTCGACGCGCCGTCCAGCACCCGCTTCGATGAAGAGGAGTGGACGTGGTAGCCACGTCGGCCTCCACCCCGCCCGTTCGACGGGGCGAGGTCTACCTTGTGGCGCTCAATCCCACGCGCGGACGCGAGATCCGAAAGACGCGTCCCTGCGTAGTCGTCTCGCCCGACGAGCTGAACGCGCACATGGGTACCTTCATCGTCGCGCCGCTGACCACCGGCAGTCATCCGTACCCGTTTCGGGTGGCGTGTCGGTTTGCCGGCAAGGATGGGCATGTTGTGCTCGATCAATTGCGCACCGTCGACGGAGAGCATCTCGAGAAACGACTGGGTGCCCTCACCGCGACGACCGAGGCGAAGGTTCTGGGAGTATTGCAGGCCATGTTCGCACCGTAGGCCGAGTCCATCATGCAAGCGCTGGCTCCGTGGCCGAGGCCAGTGCCAGCAGATCGTCTACCGCTGCCTCCAGCGTGGCCATGAAATCCGCCTCCATGGCGTACACGTCGGTGAACTCGGCCACCGCCCAGCGACCGAAGCCACCGTCGTTGTTGACCGCCGGCACCCAGTACTGCCGGATAGTGTTGGCCTTCTCCTTGGCATTCTCGCCCCGGCGCCCCTTGATCTCCACCACCAGGCGCAGCAGGTCGTCGTCACCGCGGCCATCGTCCACCAGCACGATGAAGTCCGGGCGGTACCGACGCGATTCGGCACCGCTGCGATAGGGCACCTCGAAGCCGAGGTTGTGGTTCTTCAGGTAGGCGCGTACGCGTGGGTGTTTCTCCACCACCCGGCAGAACTCCGCTTCCCAGTTGCTGTCGCAGATCACCCAGTTGAGGTGACAGCGGTCGGCCCGCGTCTGCCAGCGCAGCGTCTTGCTGGTGGTGAAGTTCACATGGCGCGTGGAACCCACCGGGTTGTACGGGTCGAACATGGGCATCACCGTGCGCGCGTCCCCCATCTTCGCCACGATCCCGTCCGTGATGCGCTCGCAGGCGTCGTCGGCCAGCTGGAGGTACATGAGCTGCGCCGGGTAGGTGCCGCCCGAGCACACCAGGTGATGATCCAGCCAGTGCCTCACGATGGCCTTGAGCTGCCCGAACAGGTGCAGCTTGGGCTGACCATTGGGGTCGCGCCAGTGCGTGTGCAGCAGGCGGTTGGTCAGATGGAAGATGAGACTCGACTGACGGAACTCGCGCGAGTGGACGAGCGAGAGGTCCACTCCTTCGCCGATGATCCCCTCGTTGCGGGTCTCGGTAGGCCCGACCGAGGCCGGCGTGAGGTGCATGGTGTGATCATCGGTGAACTCCGCCACCAGCCGCTCCTCCGGCAGCCTGACGATGTAGCCGTCGAGCCGCGGGAAGCGGATCTCGAGACCATCGCGCTCCGGTGACACGGCGCGCACCTGCACCGTGGGCTTCACGGGCTGCGGCTTGGATGGTACCGGCTTGGCCGTGAAATCGAACGGGATGCCGAGCACGTCGGCGTACTCCACATCGAACAGCCCCTTGTCGTTCAATTCGTACGACTGCCGACGCAACGCCCGCCCAATCACCTGCTCGCACAACAATTGCGTACCGAAGGCGCGCACGCCGAGCACGTGGGTGACCGTGTTGG
>Ga0068877_10003776_pt1 | contig 11972 bp, 15 predicted proteins | sample NOAtaG_FD_66437 | JGI IMG/M metagenome (GOLD analysis project Ga0068877, IMG submission 66437) | Freshwater lake microbial communities from Lake Erie, under a cyanobacterial bloom - NOAA_Erie_Diel6S_1000h metaG | ecosystem: Environmental > Aquatic > Freshwater > Lake | place: USA: Ohio, Lake... | reverse complement strand
CCGCGCCAGCCGAGCCCGGCCCGCGTGGCCAGCTCGACCTCGAGCACCGGTGCGGAATCGGTGAACACGCGGTGGCCGAAGGGGCCGACGGCCTCGGCCATGCGCGAGGCCAGCCGCTGCAGCCGCGTGCGCAGCACCTTGTGGTAATCGCGGCCGCGGGCGTACAGCGACACCACCGCGCGGCCCGGCTCGGCCAGCGCCTGCAGCTCGCGCCCGGCCCAGTCGTCGGGCGCGCTGCGCGGCAGGTAGTCCATCCGCGCGCTGATCACGCTGACGGTGCCTGGCACCAGTTCGGCCGGCCGTGCCCGCGTCATGCCGTGGCGCGCCATGTACCCCATGCTGCCGTGGAAGCCGGCGGCCAGCCACTCGCGCAGGCCGTCCTCGGCCGCGGTGAGATCGATCCCGGCCACGCCGATCTGGGAGAATCCCAGCTCACCGGCCCAGCGCCGCACGCTGTCGACCAGTTGCCTGCCGTCCAACCGCTCGCGTCCGGTCATCCACCTGCTCCGGTGCCCGGGCCGTCCGCCGGCCCGGCCTGTGCCGCCGCGCCGGCAACCGTCGCCGCGGCCGACCCCGGCCCCGACGTCCAGCCCGCGATTGTAGGAACGGCGCCCCTGCGCTCCCGCTCCGGGCACTGGCCCGACGAGGCGGCATGCGCCGCCCAGGCCGCGGCGCTGGCGGCGCGGCCCGAGGTGTGGCTGTCGTGCATCGAGCTCGAGGGTCCGCTCGGCGCCGGCAAGACCACCTTCGCACGCCACCTGCTGCGCGCGCTGGGCGTCACGGGCCGGGTGCGCAGCCCGACCTACACGCTGGCGGAGTCGTACGAGGTCGGCGGGCGCACGGCGTGGCACTTCGACTTCTACCGCTTCGACGACCCGCGCGAGTGGATCGACGCGGGGCTGCGCGATGCCTTCGTGGCCCCCGGCTTGAAGCTGGTGGAGTGGCCCGAGCGAGCGCGCGCGGTGCTTCCGGTTCCCGACCTGCGTGTCGCGATCGAGCCCGGCGATGGCGACGAGCGCCGAGTGCGGCTGGAGGCCTGCACGCCCCTCGGCGAGGCGCTGCTCGGTCGAGAGCTCGAGAGGCCATGAAGCGCAGACAGCTGCTGCGCGGCGCCGGCCTGGTGCTGCTGCCGCTGGCCACGGCCACCCACGGCGCGGTCGTCGTCGCGGTGCGGCTGTGGCCGGCGCTCGCCTACACGCGGGTGACGATCGAGTCGGAGCGCGCGCTCGACGCGCGCCACGTGCTCACCGAGGCGCCGCACCGACTCGCCGTCGACCTCGAAGGCGTCGAGCTCGACGGCGCGCTGCGCGAGCTGGTGGGCAAGGTGCGGCCGGACGACCCCTACATCGCCGGCGTGCGCGTGGGCCAGTACCAGCCGCGTGTCGTGCGGCTGGTGTTTGACCTGAAGCAGCCGGTGCGGGCCGATCAGTTCGCGCTGACGCCGGTGCCGCCGTACCGGCACCGCCTGATCTTCGACCTGTACCCGCTGCAGGAGCTCGACCCGCTGCTGGCGCTGGTGCGCGAGCGCGAGGCGGCGGGCGAGCGCGCCGCGCAGACGGTGCAGGACGCGCTGGGCGAGCTGATCGCCCGGGTCGACCGGCCCGGGCTGCCGGCCACGACCCCGGTGCCCGCGATGCCCTCGCCGCCCGCGCCGCCTGCCCCGGCCCCGCCGGTGGCGACCACGCCCGCGCCGGCGCCGCCCCCCGCGCCGCTCACGGCCGCCGAGCGCGAGAGGGTGCAGCGGCTGCTGATCGTCGCGCTCGACGCGGGCCACGGCGGCGAGGATCCCGGCGCGATCGGCCCCACCGGGCTGCGCGAGAAGGACGTGGTGCTGGCCATCGCGCTCGAGCTGCGCGAGCGCCTGAACTCCGTGCCCGGCATGCGGGTGATGATGACGCGCGAGGGCGACTACTTCGTGCCGCTGGCCGAGCGGGTGCGCAAGGCCCGCCGCGTGCAGGCCGACCTCTTCGTCAGCATCCACGCCGACGCCTTCATGCGCCCCGAGGCCCGTGGGGCCAGCGTCTTCGCGCTGTCCACCGGCGGCGCCACCAGCACCGCCGCGCGCTGGATGGCCGAGCGCGAGAACTCGGCCGACCGGGTCGGCGGCGTCAACGTCGCGGGCGTCAAGGACGCGCAGCTGCTGCGGGCCATGCTGGACATGAGCACGACCGCGCAGATCAACGACAGCCTGAAGGTCGGGCACGAGGTGCTGTCGCGGATCGGGCGCGTGGGCCGGCTGCACAAGCGCCGGGTCGAGCAGGCGGGCTTCGCGGTGCTGAAGGCGCCCGACATCCCGAGCATCCTGGTCGAGACGGCCTTCATCTCCAACCCGGAGGAGGAGTCGCTGCTGCGCGACCCGGCCCACCGGACCCGGCTCGTCGACGCGCTGGCTGCGGGCATCCGGCGCTACTTCGCCCGCAACCCGCCGCTGGTACGCTCGCGTACGCTTTGAGGGCGGCCTCGTCCGTCGCCCGATCCGTCGCCCGCCGCGAAGTCCACCCCGCAGCCACGATGCTCCGCTTCCTCGCCCCGCTGCTCCCGGCCGTCCTGCTGCTGCCCGCGTCGTTGTCCGCGGCCGCGCAGCAGCCGGGCATCGCCCCCGACCTGCAGGCCGCGCTCGCGCTGCGCGGCGACGTCGCGCGCGGCCGCGAGGCCTTCGACGACTGCAGCGCATGCCATCGGCGCGATGCTCTGGGCCGGCCGAATGCGAACATCCCGCGCCTGGCGGGCCAGCATGCCGCCGTCATCGTCAAGCAGCTGACCGACATCCGCGCCGGGCGGCGCATCAACACGCCGATGAAGCCGCTGATCGACGTGCCGGCGATCACGCCGCAGACGCTGGCGGACTTGGGCGCCTACCTGCAGTCGCTGCCCGTGCCGCCGGACACCGCCCGCGGGCCCGGCACCGCCGTCGCACAGGGCAAGGCGCTGTACGACCGCGACTGCGCGTCGTGCCACGGCCGCGCGGGCGAGGGCCGCGCGGCCGCGTTCTACCCGATGGTCGCGGCCCAGCACCACGGCTACCTGCTGCGGGAGCTGCAGATGATCCGCAGCGGCGAGCGCGGCAACTCCAACCCGGAGATGACGAAGGTCGTCCAGGCCTACGCCCCGGCCGACCTGGAGGCGGTGGCCGACTACATGGCGCAGCTGCCCGCGCCGCGGCGCTGAGCGGGCCCGCGGCGACGCCCCAGCCCAAGCACCACCGGAGCGCCGCCCGGACGGCCGCACCTCAGGCGCGCCGCACCACCACGCTGCCGATCGAGTAGCCGGCGCCGAACGAGCAGATCACGCCCAGGTCGCCGGCCTTCAGGTCCGCGCGGTGGTGGTGAAAGGCGATGATCGAGCCGGCCGAGGCCGTGTTGGCGTACTCCGACAGGATGATCGGCGCGATGTCGTCGCCGACTTCCTGGCCAACCAGCTTGCGCATCACCAGCTGGTTCATGCCCAGGTTGGCCTGGTGCAGCCAGAAGCGGCGCACCTGCGTCGGCTCGAAGCCCAGCGAGCGCAGATGCGACTCGATGTGCGCCGCGGCCATCGGCACCACTTCCTTGAACACCTTGCGCCCCTCCTGCATGAAGGTCTTGTCGCGCGCATCGGGGTCGGTGTCCTCGCAGCGATTCAGGAAGCCGGCGTTGTTGCGGATGTTGTTGCTGAACTGCGTGACGAGCCGCGTGCCGAGCACGCGCCACGGCGCCGCAGCGCGGACGTCCTCGTCGGACTCGACGACGATGGCGGTGCAGACGTCGCCGAAGATGAAGTGGCAGTCGCGGTCGCGCCACTCGAGGTGGGCCGAGGTGATCTCGGGGTTGACGATCAGCACGCGCCGCGCGGTGCCGCAGCGGATGGCATTGGCAGCCTGCTCGAGCGCGAAGGTGGCCGACGAGCACGCCACGTTCATGTCGAACCCGAAGCCGCCGGCGCCGAGCGCGGCCTGGATCTCGCAGGCCATCGCCGGGTAGGCCCGCTGCATGTTGGCCGCGGCGCAGTACACCGCGTCGATCTCGCCGGCCTCGCGGCCGGCCTCGGCCAGCGCCCTGCGGGCCGCATCGACCGCGATCTCGGCCATCAGGGACAGCTCGTCGTCGCGCCGCGGCGCGAAGCGCGGGCGCATCCGCGTCGGGTCGAGCACGCCCTCCTTGTCGATGACGTAGCGCTGCCGGATGCCGCTCGCCTTCTCGATGAACTCCACGCTGGAGTGCACGAGCGGCTGCCGGGCCCCGGCCGCGATGGCGTCGGCGTGCCGGGCATTCTGCAGGTCGACGTAGCGGTTGAACGACTCGACCAGTTCGGCGTTGGTGATGACGTGCGGCGGCCGGTACAGGCCGGTGCCGGTGATCAGGGGCTGCGGCTGGCTCATAGGCGAGGCCTAGCGGTGCTGCGTACGGGCGGGGGAGTCACTTCCCCGCGCCGCGCCCGGAACGCGGCGCGGGCGCGGGCGCCGCGGCGCCGCCCATGGCCTCGCTCAGGCCGAGCAGCACGCCGCTCACCATCGACGTGTAGCTCTCGGCCAGCGCCTGCGCGGCCTTCATCGAGGCCGCGCGCGTGCTGCGCATCGCACCCTGCATCTGCTCGGCCATCTGCTCGACGGTCTGCGCGGCCTGCGTGCCGCTCATCGTGCCGCCGGCCTGCATCTTCTCGAGCACGTGGCCCCAGGCGCCGGCCACCGGGGCGGACGCGCTGCCGGCGGCCTTCTTCAGCGCCGCGAACATCGCGTCCTCCATCTTGTCGAGGTCGTCGATCGCCTTCTGCAGGTGCTTGTCGCGCATGTCGGCGCCCTGCGCCACCAGCGTCGACAGCGCCATCCGGTTCGCCTCGACGGCCTTCAGCAGCGCCTGATCCATGCCGGCCACGGCCCGGTCCAGCAGCACCTCGGGGTCGACGCCCGGCAGCACGTTGCGCGCCGCGCCCGCGCTGGCTGCCTCGGAGACGGACTTCAGCGCCGCCTTGATGTTCTTCAGCGTGAGCTCGCGGCCCTTCAGTGCCGCCAGCGTGGCCTGGCTTACCGCGCCCTGGAGCTGCGCGCCCTGCTTGGCGGTGGCCTGGCTGAACATCTCGATCAGGGCGTCGGCGTCGAACATCGGCTTGGCCATGGCGGTCTCCTGGCTGTGATGCGGGCGGCGGAGGACTCGCGCCCGCGGGATCGATCGGGGCGCAAGCATACGAGACGTCGGCCGATGCGCACAGGCCCGGCCGGCGAGCGACCCACGGCTAGCGGGGTCGGGAGTCGGGTCCTGCCGTTCCGACCGGCTCGGCCCGTGCCTGCCGCGCCGCGATGCGCTCCACCACCAGCGAGCGAACCACGCCGCGCCGCACCAGGAATAGCGGCACGAAGGCGAGCAGCGCCAGCAGCAGCGTCAGCGGCATCGGCCAGTGGCGCAGCGTCGGCCCGAGCGCTACCGCTGCGGCGGCCAGCACGGCCAGCGTCACGCCCCAGGCCAGCAGCACCCGCGGGTGCATCGTGGCACGCTCGACGGCGTCCTCGACGACGCGCCCGCGCTCGGCGACCTCGACCGCTTGCAGCTCGGCGAAGCGGTACCAGGGCACCACGTACTCGGGCGACAGCAGCGGGGAGCGCGTGTCGAGCGGGTTCACCGGTGCATTGTGCTACCGGTGCGCCTGCGTGTGTCCTGATCAGCATGATGATTCAGCCCACCGAAGCAGGTGGCCGACATTCTGACCCCTCTGGCGGCGACGATGCGAACAGTCTGGACAAGCGGGAGAGGTTCATCCGGTGGAATGCCGCCTCGGAGTTGCTGGCCGCCCGGCCTGCGACGTGACAGGTGTGGATCGAGCCCGCCGCCTTCCTGACCTGGGCGGACTTGCGCAGCAACGATGGCTTCCGGCGCGAACGGACGCTGCGCGCGCTCTCGGGCGGCGCCCCCAACGGATTCTTCCAGTGCATGGGCGTCCGCAGGCCCAACGACCGGGTGCCCCAGGTCAGGAAGGCCGCACGCGAGAGGCTGCGGCCCGTGGCCGAAGCGACCGAGCCGAGCGTGGTGGCCGACGTCTTGGGCGCCGCCTTGGCCCACTGGGACTCGTGGCGCAGGATGGGCGACAGGGGCGGGAGACCCTGCTCGACATGGCCTCCATCCCGTCGGTGGTGGCCCCGCGCAAGCAACGGCTGCTGTCGTCTTCGATCGGATCGATGACGGCGCTGCTGTCGCAGCCCGGTCGCATCTCATTGCTCGATGCCTCGGTCGGCGAACCGGCGCGGGGAGCGGTCCAGGCGTCGGTCAGGGCACGTGCGTGCAGGTCGCTTCTCAGGGGCAAGGCCACGTGGTTCACGGGCCGCGTCTGGCAGTGGACCGACAAGCGATGCGGCGAGGGCCACTGCAAGCCCACGGTCGGCAGTCGGGAGCTCTCGGTCAGGTCGTCCTTCCTGGACGACCTGAGGTCGGCATCAATGGATTCATCGGCCGTCGTCCGGCGCGTTGCAGGGGAGATGCTGATCGGTGAACCCTCCGGAGCCGGAGCAGCGTGCCGAGCGCTCGCGGGGCGTCTTGCGGCCGATGCATCCGCGTCGGTGGCGGAGCGCGCGGAGTTCCCGCTGAAGGCACTGGACCCGGCAGGGACCGCGTCGTGACTGCTGCGCTTGCCGGCCACTCCCATCCGCCTGGGCTAAGGGGGTAGGCGCCGCGCCTCACTCCACCGAACGTTCGCCGGAGGCCCTCCGTGATGCCCCTCGCCTGGGAGACAACCACCAGCCCGTCGGCTGCGGACGTCGAGGCCGTCACGGAGGGCGTCTTCAGTCATGGGAGGTCGCTCGCCGCGGACGGACGGGCGCAGCCCATCGCCTGCTTCGCGAGGCTCGGAGACGTCGTGATCGCGGGAGCGGCCGGGAAAACGGAGTACGGGCGGCTCTTCGTGGGCGGCCTCTGGGTCTCGGCGGAGATGCGCAACCGGGACCTCGGAGCCGAGACCTCGCTGCGACTGGAGGCTGATGCCGCCCGCCGAGGCTGCACCCCGGCGCTCATCGCGACGCTCAGCGATCGAACCGCCGGTCTGTACGGCCTGTACGGCCTGTACGGCCGCCTCGGTTGCCGGACCGTGGCCCAGGTGACGCAGTACGTGGGCCCGTTCAACAGGCACATCATGCTCAAGGCGTTGCCGGACGCCGTGGCGCAAACTGCGGTCTGAGACGCTGCGAATGAATCCGGCTCGTCCGAGCGGCGGGCCGGGTAGATCGCGGGAACGCTGCGGGTGCTCCAAATCGGCGGCGGATCCGACAGCAGGGACGGGATCGCCGACCTGCCCGGGCGAGGCCAGTGGGCTCGAACACCCCGGTCGGGTAGGCTTGCAAACGACGGCCCGCGCGCCGAGCCGGCTCATCGCAGAGCTTCACCGCCCCCATGCCTGAAGAAGCGTACTGGAACCCGCTGGTTCCTGAACTCACCGTCCGCAGCCTGGAGGCGTCGTTGCGCTTCTATGCGGCGGTGGGCTTCGGCGTTCGATTCCGGCGGGACAGGCCGGCTTTCGCCTACCTGGAGCTCGGGCAGGCGCAGCTGATGCTGGAGGAGCAGCACGGGGAAGGCTGGGACGTCGGGCCCCTCGACAGGCCGCTCGGGAGGGGCGTGAACTTCCAGATCGAGGTGCCCGATGTGGCTGCCGTGCATCTCGCGCTGCAAGCCCTCGGCGTGCAGCCTTTCCGAGGCATCGAGGACAGCTGGTACGCCGTCTCGCCGTACCAGCTGGAGGGCCAGCGGGAGTTCCTGGCGCAGGACCCCGACGGTTACCTGATGCGGTTCTGCCAGTACCTGGGCACGCGCCGTGCAGCCTGACTCCGCGCGCGAGCGGGCCCACCTTCCCCTGTGCACGCCGGGCGCATGGCCTGCGCCGCCAGCTCGTCCTTGCGCCAGATCCCGCTTGCACCGCCCATGAATGTCGCCCTTCGCCTTGCCGCAGCGACCGACGCCGAGCGCATCGCCGCCCTCGCGATCCAGGTTTTCCTCGACACCTACGCCACGGAAGGGGTGCGCCCGGACCTGGCCACCGAGGCATTGGGGCACTACGGAACGGACGCCTTCCGTTCCCGGCTTATCGAAGCCCGAAGACGCTTCGTCCTCGGTGAGCGAGGCCCGGGCCTCGTCGGGTTCGCGGAGGTGATCCTGCAGGCCTCGGTCGCACCGGGCTCGACCGTCTTCGGCGCCGAGCTGGTGAGGCTCTACGTGCAGCCGAAGGCGCAGGCGAGAGGCATCGGTCGCGCGCTGTTGCAGCGGTCCGAAGGCTTGGCCGAGGAGGCCGGCCTGCCCGCCGTCTGGCTCACGGCCTGGGAGCACAACTCGGGCGCCCTCGCGTTCTATGCGAAGCAGGGCTACGAGACGATCGGCGCCACCCGCTACGAGTTCCAGGGCCGGCGCTACACCAATCACGTGCTGGCCCGACGGCTGCCACGCAGAGTCGGTGCGGCCTGACCCCGTTCGCCGTTGGTGACCTGCCGCGTCGGCCGGACTGGGCAGCACTGCCGCAACGAGCAAGCCGGCGCCGAGGTGGGCCGCCTGCGCATCACGGGTTCGGCGGGCCCCAACAATCAAGCACGCCATGGCCATGGTGTCCGCGGCGTTGCAGTGCAACTGTGGAGAATGCGTCGAGCCGCTTCGAAGTCATGCCTCCCGGTGATTGGACACCTCGCCCGAGCTCCGCGATGCACCACGCCATGCCACACTGCCCGGTCTGCGTATGAACCCGATACTCGTCCGCCAAGCCGTACTTGACGACGTCGACGCGCTCGCGCCGCTGTTCGACCGGTACCGTCAGTTCCAGGGCCAGGCCGCCGACCCCGCCGCCTGCCGGGCGTTCCTCCTCGACAGGTTCAACCACGGCGAGTCCGTCGTGTTCCTCGCCTCCCGCGCCGGCCGGCCCGCAGGCTTCGCGCAGCTGTATCCCAGCTTCTCCTCCACCGCGCTGTCCCGGGTGTTCATCCTCAACGACCTCTTCGTCGCCGAGGAAGGCCGGCTTGCCGGCGTGGCCTCGGCCCTGCTGCAGGCGGTGGAAGGGTATGCGTGGTCATGCGGTGCGTGCCGCGTGAGCCTGAACGTCACCCGGGTCAACGGGCCGGCCCAGCGGCTGTACGAGGCGAAGGGTTGGTTGCGGGACGGGGAGTTCTTCATGTACCACCGCCATCCGCCTGCGCGATGAGCGGCGCGCTGGAGATGAGGCCAGACCGGGGCCCGGCCCCCGCGCTGCGACAGTCGGTGCGCGGCGGAGTACCGATGCCGAGTCGCTCCCGCCACCTCTCGCAGACAGGCTCGCCCACATGGTCGACGACATCCCCGCCGATCCGATGGAACTGAGCGCCGTACGCCTGTTCGTCCGTGACCTTGCGGGCGCCCTGACCTTCTACCAGCACGTGCTGGGGCTGCGGCTCGTCCACGGCGGTGTCGCCGCCGGGTACTGCGTGTTCGCCGCCGGCGGCTGCCAGCTCGTCGTCGAGCCGGTGGCGCGCAACGCGCCCGAGGACGAGCAGGTCCTGGTGGGGCGGTTCACGGGCCTGTCCTTCGCGGTCGCGGACGTCGCGGCAGAGCACGCGCGGCTCGTGGCGCTGGGCGTGCCGTTCCCCGGGCCGCCGGAGGCCCAGCCGTGGGGCGGCATCCTGGCCACGTTCCGCGACCCGGCCGGCAACGAGCTGCAGCTCGTGCAGGCGCCGGGTGCGGCATGACCTCCCGGTCGGGATGACGCGCCCAGCCAGGCCCACGGACCCGGGTGCTCGTCCGCGGTGAACACGTTGCACCTGCGCGACGCGCGACGCGCGCCCCGTTTGGCGGCAGCAGCCGCGGCCATGGCGCTGTCGGTGCTGCCCCTGCTTCCCTTCGCTTGGCAGCGCACCGAGCAGGTGCCCGCGCCGCAGGCCGTCGTCGCATGGCTGTCGCTGGCTGCGACGCCGATTCCCTTGCCGCGCCCGCCATCGGCGGCCCCGGACAACCGCAGCGCCGCGCCTGTGCCCGCCGGGGCACGGCAACGCTCCGCGGTGGAGCCGGCGCCTCCATCGACCGCCGCTGGGGCTGCGGCCCCCGCAGACACTGCGGCTGCCATCGCGACGCCTGCCGCGGACGAGAGGCCCCCTGCCGTGCTGCCTGCGGCTCCCGCACCGGCCCGGCCCGCCAGCGCACCGCTCGACCTGGGGAGCCAGGTCATCCGGCAAGCTCATCGCGCGAGCAAGAGCCAGACGCGCGTGATGGCCGAGAACAGCGGGGCCTACATCGGCGACCAGCCCCTGTCCAAGGAGCAGCAACTCGGGCGCGACATCCAGGAGACGGCGAAACCCGACTGCTTGACTCCCGGGGGCCATCTGCTCAGCATCTTCGTCATCGCCTACCAGGTCGCACGCGACAAGTGCAAGTAATCCATGCGGCCCGAATTCCCACCGCCGAGCCGGGTAGCCCCGCCCGCCCGGCCCATCCGAGCCGGGCAGACCGGCCGGTCCGGCTCGTGCCAACCCAGGCTGCTGCACCATGGTCAACCCGTCGCTTCGTTCACACTGGTTCTTCCTCGTCGCCCCGCTCGTCGTCGCGGTGGACCTCTGGGTCGCGCACGCCGCGCAAGGCCGGTTCGATCGTGTGCTCGAGGCCGGGCTGCTGTTCGACCTCGCGGTGCTCGTGCCCAGCCTGTACTGGCTGTGCTACCGCAACCGCGGCCGCCGAGCCGCGGTGCGGGCCGCGGCGCTGGCCTGCGTCGGAATCTGGGCGGCCGTGAAGCTGGTGCCCGCCGACGAGCAGCACCTGATGCACCACGTCGCGCCGCTGCGCTATGTCGGCCTCGCCGCCCTGATCGCGCTCGAGGCGGCGGTGGTGATCGCCATCTACAGGAGCGTCTTCGCGGGCAATTCGGCCGCGCAGGCTGCGGCCTCGGCACCCGAGGATCTGCCGCCCTGGGCGGCCCGGCTGATGGCCATGGAGGCGGCGTTCTGGCGCAAGGCGTGGCTGGTCATCCGGCGCGTCTTCGGGCGGCGTTGAGGCCCGCCCGGCAACCGGCTCGCGGCACGGGCGACCCTGGCCCCCCCCCGAGACCTGCCGATTGCCATGCCCGAGACGACCCGCACCGAGGAGTTCCTGCTGCAGAAGGCGGACGGATGGCTCGGGCGCGTGGTCGGCGTGGCCGCCGCCGCCGTGGGAGCCTTCCTGCTGCTGGCCTTCGTCGTCTCCGCCGTGGCCCTGGCCCAGGGCGACCTGGAGCGATCTCCCGGTGCCTGGGGCTTCCTGGCCACCTTGGCGCTGCTCGGCACGTTCCTGGTGACCGCGGGGCTGCGGATGACGTTCCGTCGACTGAACGGGCACGGATCCATCGCAGCGCCCTGGGTCTGGTTCTGCCTGGCGGTTACGTTCGCGACGCTGGCTGCGGTGTGCCTCGCGCTCACCCTGGCGAACCCCACGGCAGATGGCGCCCGGGCGACCGCCTCTGCTGCACTGCTCGCGCTGCTCGCATACGGCGCCGGGGCCCACTTCCGGAGCCGGGCCCGCAAGGCCGCGGCAACACGAACTGGAGCCCCAGCCCCATGAACGGTCCGGTGCCCACTGTGTCCCTCGTGGTCTACGCCAAGGACCGGGAGGGGCTCGCCCGCTTCTACGCCGCGCTTCTCGGCCTGCAGGAGGTGGAGAGCGGCCCCGGCTTCACGCTGCTGGCCGCGCGCGGGGTGGAGCTGGCGGTGGTGGGCATTCGCTCGGACATCGCCGCGCGCATCGAGCTGTCGTCGCCCCCGGTGGTGCGCGAAGACACGCCTCAAAAGTTCAGCTTCCTCGTGGCGAGCCTCGCGGAAGCCGCGCAGACGGCGGCCGCGGTCGGGGGCTCGTTCCCGCCGCCGGACGCGGCGTGGTCGTGGCGCGGCATGCGCCACCTGGACGGCCACGACCCTGAAGGCAACGTCGTCCAGCTGCGGGAGCTTGCCCCGCTGGCGCGTGAGGCCCCGCGCCGACTCGCAGCGGTCGGGGCCGCTGGGACCGATGCGACCCCCACGGCAGCCGCGCGAGGCCGCGCCATGC
>Ga0068877_10003775_pt1 | contig 11976 bp, 6 predicted proteins | sample NOAtaG_FD_66437 | JGI IMG/M metagenome (GOLD analysis project Ga0068877, IMG submission 66437) | Freshwater lake microbial communities from Lake Erie, under a cyanobacterial bloom - NOAA_Erie_Diel6S_1000h metaG | ecosystem: Environmental > Aquatic > Freshwater > Lake | place: USA: Ohio, Lake... | reverse complement strand
TCGCAGTTCATGGACCAGACCAACCCGCTGTCGGAGATCACGCACAAGCGTCGCCTCTCCGCGCTCGGGCCGGGCGGCCTGACGCGCGAGCGCGCCGGCTTCGAGGTGCGCGACGTGCACCCGACGCATTACGGCCGCATCTGCCCGATCGAGACGCCCGAGGGCCCGAACATCGGCCTGATCAACTCGCTGGCGACCTATGCGCGCATCAACCAGTACGGCTTCATCGAGACGCCGTACCGCCGCGTGCGCGACGGCCGGGTGACCGACGAGGTCGCCTACCTCTCCGCGATGGAGGAGGCCAAGTACCACATCGCCCAGGCGAACATCGAGCTGGACCCCAAGGGCCGGATCGTCGCGGAGCTCACCAACTGCCGCAAGGGCGGCGACTTCGCCCTGGTCAGGCCGGAGCAGGTCGACTTCGTCGACGTCAGCCCCAAGCAGCTCGTCTCCGTCGCCGCGGCGCTCGTGCCGTTCCTCGAGAACGACGACGCCAACCGCGCGCTGATGGGCGCGAACATGCAGCGCCAGGCCGTGCCGCTCGTCCGCGCCGAGGCGCCGCTCGTCGGCACCGGCATGGAAGGCGTCGTGGCGCGTGACTCCGGCGCCGCCATCACCGCGAAGCGTGCCGGCGTGATCGACCAGGTCGACGCCACGCGCATCGTCGTGCGCGTGACCGAGGACATCGGCAACGCCCAGTCCGGCGTCGACATCTACAACCTGCTGAAGTTCCAGCGCTCCAACCAGAACACCTGCATCACGCAGCGCCCGCTGGTGAAGAAGGGCGACGTCGTCGTCGCCGGCGACATCATCGCCGACGGCCCGTCGACCGAGCTGGGCGAGCTCGCGCTCGGCCGGAACGTGCTCGTCGCGTTCATGCCCTGGAACGGCTACAACTTCGAGGACTCGATCCTCATCTCCGAGCGCATCGTCTCCGACGACGTGTTCACCTCGATCCACATCGAGGAGTTCGAGGTGATGGCCCGCGACACGAAGCTGGGCCAGGAGGAGATCTCGCGCGACATCCCGAACGTCGGCGAGGAGGCCCTGCGCAACCTCGACGAGGCCGGCATCGTCTACATCGGCGCCGAGGTGAAGCCGGGCGACATCCTCGTCGGCAAGGTCACGCCGAAGGGCGAGTCCCCGATGACGCCCGAGGAGAAGCTCCTGCGCGCCATCTTCGGCGAGAAGGCCTCGGACGTGCGCGACACGTCGATGCGCCTGCCGCCGGGCGTGACCGGGACGGTCGTCGAGGTGCGCGTCTTCTCGCGCCGCGGCGTCGACAAGGACGAGCGCGCGGTGGCGATCGAGCGCGCCGAGATCGAGCGCCTCGCCAAGGACCGCGACGACGAGAAGGCGATCCTCGAGCGCAGCTTCGCGGCGCGCCTCAAGGAGCGCCTGCTCGGCCAGACGGCCGCTGGCGGCCTGAAGGCGATCAAGGGCGGCACGAGGATCACCGAGGAGCTGCTCGCCGAGTACACCCCCGGCCAGTGGCGCCAGATCACGATCAAGAACGACAAGGTCGAGGGCGAGATCGAGGCGATCAAGCGCCAGTTCGACGACTCGGTTAAGGCCCTCGAGGCCCGCTTCGAGGACAAGATCGAGAAGCTGCAGCGCGGCGACGAGCTGCCGCCCGGCGTGATGAAGATGGTCAAGGTCTTCGTCGCGGTGAAGCGCAAGCTGCAGCCCGGCGACAAGATGGCCGGCCGCCACGGCAACAAGGGCGTCATCAGCCGCATCATGCCGGCCGAGGACATGCCCTACCTGGAGGACGGCACGCCGGTCGACGTCGTGCTGAACCCGCTGGGCGTGCCGAGCCGCATGAACGTCGGGCAGATCCTCGAGACGCATCTCGGCTGGGCCTCGGCCAAGCTGGGCGCGCAGATCGGCGAGACGCTCAACCGGGTCCAGAAGTCCGGCAAGCTCGCGGACCTGCGCAAGCAGCTCCAGAAGCTCTACGGCAAGGACGCGCTGCGGCACGGCGAGGGCGAGCTGCTCGATCCCGAGCTGCTCGAGCTCGCGCACAACCTGCGTCCAGGCGTGCCGATGGCGACGCCCGTGTTCGACGGCGCGCGCGAGGCCGACATCGTCTCGATGCTCGAGGAGGCCGGGCTGCACCGCTCCGGCCAGGTCACCCTCTGGGACGGCCGGACCGGCGAGCGCTTCGACCGCGACGTCACGGTCGGCTACATCTACATGCTGAAGCTGCACCACCTCGTGGACGACAAGATCCACGCGCGCTCGATCGGCCCCTACAGCCTCGTCACCCAGCAGCCGCTGGGCGGCAAGGCCCAGTTCGGCGGCCAGCGCTTCGGCGAGATGGAGGTCTGGGCGCTCGAGGCCTACGGCGCGGCCTACACGCTGCAGGAGATGCTCACGGTCAAGTCCGACGACGTGTCGGGCCGCACCAAGGTCTACGAGGCGGTCGTCCGCGGCGACGACAACTTCGAGGCCGGCATCCCCGAGTCCTTCAACGTGCTGGTCAAGGAGCTGCGCTCCCTCGGCCTGAACGTCGAGCTGAACCAGAAGACCTTCTGACGTCGTCGAGGCCGGCCGGGTCGCGCGAGCGCCCCGGCCGGCCGCCGGCGATCCACCACCCGCAGTTCCACCGGCCGCCCCTCGTCGCGGCGGCCGCACTCCAGGAGACCAGGATGAACCAGGACGTCGCGACGGTGTTCGGCCAGCCCGCCGGCCCCCAGCAGTTCGACCAGATCCGGATCTCGATCGCCAGCCCGGAGCGCATCCGCTCCTGGTCCTTCGGCGAGATCAAGAAGCCCGAGACGATCAACTACCGCACGTTCAAGCCGGAGCGCGACGGCCTGTTCTGCGCGCGCATCTTCGGGCCGATCAAGGACTACGAGTGCCTGTGCGGCAAGTACAAGCGGATGAAGTACCGCGGCATCATCTGCGAGAAGTGCGGCGTCGAGGTCACGCTGTCGAAGGTGCGCCGCGAGCGCATGGGCCACATCGAGCTCGCCTCGCCGGTCGCGCATATCTGGTTCCTGAAGTCGCTGCCGAGCCGCATCGGCTTGCTCGTCGACATGACGCTGCGGGACCTGGAGAAGGTGCTGTACTTCGAGAGCTACGTCGTCACCGAGCCGGGCACGACGGCCCTCAAGATGCGCCAGGTGCTGAGCGAGGACGCCTTCGTCCAGGCGCAGGACGAGCATGGCGAGGGCAACTTCGAGGCGAAGATCGGCGCCGAGGCGATCCGCGACATGCTGTCGGAGATCGACCTCGAGAAGGAGCGCGACACGATGCGCGCCGACCTCAAGGAGGCGACCTCCGAGGCGAAGCGCAAGAAGCTCGTGAAGCGGCTCAAGCTGGTCGAGTTCTTCATCGAGTCCGGCAACCGCCCGGAGTGGATGATCATGGAGGTCATCCCCGTGATCCCGCCCGAGCTGCGCCCGCTGGTGCCGCTCGATGGCGGCCGCTTCGCGACCTCCGACCTCAACGACCTCTACCGCCGCGTCATCAACCGCAACAACCGCCTCAAGCGGCTGATCGAGCTGAAGGCGCCTGACATCATCGTGCGCAACGAGAAGCGCATGCTGCAGGAGGCGGTCGACGCCCTGTTCGACAACGGCCGCCGCGGCCGCGTCATCACCGGCGCCAACAAGCGCCCGCTCAAGTCCCTGAGCGACATGCTCAAGGGCAAGCAGGGCCGCTTCCGCCAGAACCTGCTCGGCAAGCGCGTCGACTACTCGGGCCGCTCGGTCATCGTCGTCGGCCCCGAGCTCAAGCTGCACCAGTGCGGCCTGCCCAAGAAGATGGCGCTCGAGCTCTTCAAGCCGTTCATCTACTCGAAGCTCGAGCTCTACGGCATGGCGACCACGATCAAGGCCGCCAAGCGCATGGTCGAGAAGGAGCGGCCGGAGGTCTGGGACATCCTCGAGGAGGTCATCCGCGAGCACCCGGTCCTGCTCAACCGGGCCCCGACGCTGCACCGCCTCGGCATCCAGGCCTTCGAGCCGGTGCTGATCGAGGGCAAGGCGATCCAGCTGCACCCGCTGGTCTGCACGGCCTTCAACGCCGACTTCGACGGCGACCAGATGGCCGTCCACGTGCCGCTGAGCCTCGAGGCGCAGCTCGAGGCGCGCGTGCTGATGATGTCGACCAACAACATCCTCAGCCCCGCGAACGGCAAGCCGATCATCGTGCCGTCGCAGGACATCGTCCTCGGCCTCTACTACCTGACCATGCAGCGCGACGGCGAGCCGGGCGAGGGCATGGCGTTCCGCGACGTGGCCGAGCTCGAGCAGGCGCTCTTCCACAAGAAGGTCACGCTGCACGCCAAGGTCCGCTGCCGCTACCACACGGTCGACGCGCAGGGCGAGCCGACCGTCCAGGTCGTGACGACGACGCCCGGCCGCATGCTGCTCTCGCAGATCCTGCCGAGGCACCCGAACGTGCCCTTCTCGCTGATCAACCAGCTGCTGACGAAGAAGGACGTCTCGAACGTCATCGACACCGTCTACCGCCATTGCGGCCAGAAGGAGACGGTGATCTTCGCCGACCGGATGATGCAGCTCGGCTTCGGCCATGCCTGCCGCGCCGGCATCTCCTTCGGCAAGGACGACCTCATCATCCCGGCGGCCAAGAAGGACCTCGTCGAGAAGACGAAGACCCTCGTGGCGGTCTACGAGCAGCAGTACCAGGACGGCCTGATCACGCAGGGCGAGAAGTACAACAAGGTCATCGACGCGTGGTCGAAGTGCACCGACGACGTCGCCGCGGCGATGATGAAGGAGATCAGCCGCCTGCAGCCGGGCAAGCCGATGAACTCCGTCTGGATGATGGCGCATAGCCAGGCGCGCGGCTCGCCCCAGCAGATCAAGCAGCTGGCCGGCATGCGCGGCCTCATGGCCAAGCCCTCGGGCGAGATCATCGAGACCCCGATCATCTCGAACTTCAAGGAAGGCCTCACCGTCCTCGAGTACTTCAACTCGACGCACGGCGCGCGCAAGGGCCTGGCCGACACGGCGCTCAAGACGGCGAACTCGGGCTACCTCACCCGCCGCCTGGTCGACGTGGCGCAGGACGTGATCATCATCGAGGACGATTGCGGCACCGAGGCGGGGCTCACCGTCCGCGCCGTGGTCGAGGGCGGCGAGGTCATCTCGCCGCTCGGCGAGCGCGTCCTCGGCCGCACCGCGGCGGTCGACGTCGTCGATCCGCTCGATGGCCGCGTGCTGGTGAAGGCGCGCGAGCTGATCCAGGAGGCCGACGTCGAGCAGATCGAGAAGATCGGCCTCGAGTCGGTGAAGATCCGCTCCGTGCTGACCTGCCAGTCCACCGGCGGCGTCTGCGCCCGCTGCTACGGGCGCGACCTCGCCCGCGGCACCCCGGTCAATGTCGGCGAGGCGGTGGGCATCATCGCCGCGCAGTCGATCGGCGAGCCCGGCACCCAGCTGACCATGCGCACCTTCCACATCGGCGGCGCGGCGCAGGTCAAGCTGGAGAACACGGTGGAGGCGGCCTTCGACACGAAGGTGACGGTGCGCAACCGCAACGTCGTCGTGAACTCCCAGGGCGAGCGCATCGTCATGGGCCGCAACGTCGAGATCGTGCTGGTCGACGGCGCCGGGCGCGAGCGCGCCAGGCATCGCGTCCCCTACGGCGCGCGCCTGCTCGCCGACGAGGGCGAGGCGGTCAAGAAGGGCCAGAAGCTGGCCGAGTGGGATCCGTACACCCTCCCGATCATCACCGAGAAGGAGGGCGTGGCCCACTACGTCGACCTCGTCGAGGGCCTGTCGGTCCGCGAGGTGGTCGACGAGGCGACCGGCATCACCAGCAAGAGCGTCATCGACTGGCGCCAGCAGCCGCGTGGCGCCGACCTGCGCCCGCGCATCGTGCTGCGCGACGAGCGGGGCGAGCAGATCCTGCTCTCGAACGGCCTGGAGGCCCGCTACTTCCTCCCGGTCGAGGCGATCCTGTCGGTGTCCAACGGGGCGACCGTGAAGGCCGGCGACATCATCGCCCGCATCTCGCGTGAATCGTCGAAGACCCGCGACATCACGGGCGGCCTGCCGCGCGTGGCCGAGCTGTTCGAGGCGCGCCGCCCGAAGGACTTCGCGATCATCAGCGAGGGCGAGGGCCGCGTCGAGTTCGGCAAGGACTACAAGACCAAGCGCCGCATCGTCGTCCGCCCGGGCGACGAGACGCAGCCGGCGGTCGAGTACCTGATCCCGAAGGGCAAGCATATCGGGGTGCAGGAAGGCGACATGGTCCAGCGCGGCGACACGCTGGTCGACGGCCATCGCGTGCCGCACGACATCCTCAGGGTGCTCGGCGTCGAGGAGCTCGCGAGCTACCTCGTCAACGAGATCCAGGACGTCTACCGGCTGCAGGGCGTGAAGATCAACGACAAGCACATCGAGGTGATCGTCCGCCAGATGCTGCAGAAGGTGGAGATCGTGGACCCCGGCGAGACGACCTTCCTGGTCGGCGAGCAGGTGGACCGCGACGAGTTCGAGGAGGTGAACCGCAAGGCCGCTGCCCAGAACCTGCGCGAGGCTTCCGCGCAGCCCGTCCTGCAGGGCATCACCAAGGCTTCGCTGCAGACGCGCTCCTTCATCTCCGCGGCCTCGTTCCAGGAGACCACGCGCGTGCTCACCGAGGCGTCGGTGATCGGCAAGACCGACAGCCTGATCGGGCTGAAGGAGAACGTGATCGTCGGCCGACTCATCCCGGCCGGAACGGGCGCGGTGATGAACCGCTTCCGCGAGATCGCGGCCGACCGGGATCGCGAGCTGCTCGCCCAGCAGGAACAGCAGCAGCAGCAGGCCGAGCAGTCGGAGCCCGTCGAGGGTGGCGACGATGGCGAGGAGAAGCCGGCGCGCCGGTCCTCCGCGGCCCCGAGGCGTCGCGCCCGGGCCTGAGCCGCCCCAGCAGCAAGCGGCATGGAGCGCCGCCGCCGGGAGACCGGCGGCGGCGTCTTCGTTTCGGGGGCGCGCAGGCGCCGCCCCGCGCGCCTCGCTCAGGCAGCCGTGTAGCCGCCGTCGACCTTTAGGTCGGTGCCGGTGACGAAGGCGGAGCTTTCCGTCGCCATGAACCAGATCGCCTCGGCGATCTCGTCGGTCGTCGCGATGCGCCCCATCGGGTGCGTCGGGGTCATGTTGCGCACCGCGGCCTCGGCCGAGCCGTGGCGCGTGATCACGCGCTCGGTCAGCACGCCGCCCGGCGACACGCTGTTCACGCGCACGCCCTTGGGCGCGAGCTCGAGCGCGAGCGCCTTGCCGAGGTTGATGAGCCCGGCCTTCGCCGTGCAGTAGGGCGTGCGACCCGGTCCGCCGACATGGCCCATGTTGGAGGCGATGTTGACGATCGCGCCGCCCCCGGCCTCGACCATGCGCGGCACGGCGTGCTTGCACATCAGGAATGTCCCGGTCAGGCAGACATCGAGCACGATCTGCCAGCGCTCGAGCGGGGTGTCCACCAGCGGGATGGTCGGGTCGAAGGGCGCCGCGCAGTTCACCAGGGCCCGGATGGGCGAGCGCCACGCCGCCACGGCGCGCAGCGTGGCCGAGACCTCCGCCTCGCTGCGCACGTCGCATCGGAAGCCCTCCGCCTGGCCGCCGGCCGCGCGCACCGCCTCGACGGCGGGCGCCGGGTCCTGGACGTCGATGCAGGCGACGGCGAAGCCGCCGCGGGCGAGCCGCACCGCGGCGCCGCGCCCGATGCCCGCGACCGCCCCCGTCACCACCGCGACGCCGCGGTCCTGCTTGGTTTCCGTCATGTCCGTCTCCTCGCTTGTTGCGTTCGTGTGTTCGCCTCAGTCGATCCATCGCACGCCCGGACGGGCGAGCGCGTCGTCGAGCCAGGGCGGGCATTTCATGCCGGCGCGCACCGCCGCGTCCATCTCCGCCTCCTTTCGGCGGACGGCCTCGAGCTCGGCCGTCGCCTCCGCGAGCCTGGCGCGCGGGACGACGACGACGCCATCGGCGTCGCCGAGCACCAGGTCGCCGGCCTCCACGACGCAGCCGCCGATCGACACCGGCATGCCGACCCCGCCGGGGCCGTTCTTGAAGGGGGAATTGGGGGAGACGCCGCGGGCGTGCACCGGGATGCCCGCCTCGCGGATCCCGGCCACGTCGCGGACCAGCCCGTCCGTGACCACGGCGACGATCCCGCAGTTCCGCATCATCCCGACCACCAGGTCGCCGATGACCGAGAACCCCTCGGCGGCGCCGGTCGCGATGACCATCACGTCCCCGGGCCTTGCCAGCCGGAGCGCGGCATAGGGCGCGAGGTTGTCGCGCGGCGTCGTCCAGACCGTGAGGGCTGGGCCGGCGAAGCCGCCGCCGTCCCAGGCCGGGCGGATCGAATTCCCCAGGGCGCCGGAGCGGCCGAGCGCGTCGACCGCGAATCCCGTCGGGACGCCCCTCCAGGCGGCGACCGACTCGGGCGATGGCCGGGGCCAGTCGCGCCTCAGCGTAAGGGTCGGCGGCTCGGCCATGCGTCTCCTCCGGGGGGTGCCGGCTTGTGTCGCCGGCGAGGCCGGCACGCTACATCCTGTGGGCCCGTCGCAAGAAGCGTTGTTCCGCGCATGTCGACGGGGAGAGCAGGGGGGCGACGGGAAAAAAGAGAGCCAGCCGTGCTTGACGCTTCGTTGGGCGAGCGCGTATAAGCCCCGCCGCTACGCAGACTCGGTCGTCGGGCAAACCGAAACACGGGGCTGCGCAGCGAAAGATCCAGTGAGCCGTCCTCGAACGGCCTCGTCGCCGAGCAAGCTCGGCGATCACAAGCCTGCGGAAGGGCCGATCATGGCCTCCTGCGGGCATTTCGTTTCGCCCGCGCGCCGGATGGGCCGGCACGCGGAAATGGTCCCGCCGAGGGGTGGGCCGATGAGGGAAGTTGGATGCCGACGATCAACCAGCTGATCGCCAAGGGACGTCACCCGAAGTCCTCGCGCAACAAGGTGCCCGCCCTCCAGGGCAGCCCGCAGAAGCGTGGCGTGTGCACCCGCGTGTACACCACCACGCCGAAGAAGCCGAACTCGGCGCTGCGCAAGGTCGCGAAGGTGCGCCTGACGAACGGCTTCGAGGTGATCGGCTACATCCCCGGCGAGGGCCACAACCTCCAGGAACACTCCGTCGTCATGATCCGCGGCGGCCGCGTCAAGGACCTGCCGGGCGTGCGCTACCACATCCTCCGCGGCGTGCTCGACACGCAGGGCGTCAAGGACCGCAAGCAGCGCCGTTCGAAGTACGGCGCGAAGCGTCCGAAGTGAGCGCGTAAGGAGAGATCGAGATGTCCCGTCGCCGCCGCGCAGAACGCCGCGAAGTCCTTCCCGACGCCAAGTTCGGGGATACCGTCCTCACGCGCTTCATGAACGCGCTGATGTACGACGGCAAGAAGTCCGCCGCAGAGGGCATCGTCTACGGCGCGCTCGAGGTCATCGAGCGCCGCGCGAAGGCCGATCCCGTGAAGCTCTTCCACGAGGCGCTGGACAACGTGAAGCCGGCCGTCGAGGTGCGTTCGCGCCGCGTCGGTGGCGCCACCTACCAGGTCCCCGTCGAGGTCCGCCCGGAGCGCGGCCAGGCCCTCGCGATCCGCTGGGTGATCACGGCCGCCCGCGGCCGCGGCGAGAACACCATGATGGACCGGCTCTCCGCCGAGCTGCTCGACGCGGCGAACAACCGCGGCGGCGCGGTGAAGAAGCGCGAGGACACGCATCGCATGGCCGAGGCGAACCGCGCCTTCGCGCACTACCGCTGGTAAAGAAGACAGAAGGCACGCAGCCATGGCTCGCACCACACCGCTCGATCGCTACCGCAACATCGGCATCATGGCCCACATCGATGCCGGCAAGACGACGACGACCGAGCGAATCCTGTTCTACACCGGCAAGGCCTACAAGATCGGCGAGGTGCACGAAGGCACCGCGACGATGGACTGGATGGAGCAGGAGCAGGAGCGCGGCATCACCATCACCTCGGCCGCGACGACCGCATTCTGGCACGACCACCGCGTGAACATCATCGACACGCCCGGCCACGTGGACTTCACGATCGAGGTCGAGCGCTCGCTGCGCGTCCTCGACGGCGCGGTCGCGGTGTTCGACGGTGGCAACGGCGTCGAGCCGCAGTCGGAGACGGTGTGGCGCCAGGCCGACAAGTACGACGTGCCGCGCATCTGCTTCGTCAACAAGATGGACAAGATCGGCGCGGACTTCTTCATGTCCGTCGACTCGATCCGCGAGAAGCTGGGCGCCATCCCGCTGCCGCTGCAGCTGCCGATCGGCGCGGAGAGCCAGTTCGCCGGCATCGTCGACCTCGTGTCGATGACGTCCGTGACCTGGAAGGAAGAGAAGCTGGGCGCCGAGTTCGTCGTCGGCGAGATCCCCGAGAACCTGAAGGCCCAGGCCGCGGAGTACCGCGCCAAGCTGATCGAGACCGCGGTCGAGATGGACGACACCGCCCTCGAGGCATATCTCGGCGGCGAGGAGCCGTCCGAGGAGATGCTCCGGCACTGCATCCGCAAGGGCACGATCGCGCGCAAGTTCTACCCGGTCGTCTGCGGCTCCGCCTTCAAGAACAAGGGCGTGCAACCGCTGCTCGATGCGGTCGTCGCCTACCTTCCGTCCCCGATCGACGTCGCCGCCGTCAAGGGCACCTCGCTCGACGGCAAGTCGGAGATCGAGCGCCGCTGCTCGGACGACGAGCCCTTCTCGGGCCTGGCGTTCAAGATCATGGTCGATCCGTTCGTCGGAACCCTGACCTTCTTCCGCGTCTACTCTGGCGTCATCGAGTCGGGCACCGGCGTGATCAACTCGGGTCGCGACAAGCGCGAGCGCGTCGGCCGCATGCTCCTCATGCATGCGAACCATCGCGAGGAGATCAAGGAGGCCCGCGCCGGCGACATCGTCGCCCTGGTCGGCCTCAAGGACACGATCACCGGCGACACGCTCTGCGACACGGCCAAGCCGGTCGTCCTGGAGCGCATGGAGTTCCCGGATCCCGTGATCGAGGTCGCCATCGAGCCGAAGACCAAGGCCGACCAGGAGAAGATGTCGGCCGCCCTGGTCAAGCTTGCCCAGGAAGACCCGAGCTTCCGCGTCTCGACCGACCAGGAGTCCGGCCAGACCATCCTGAAGGGGATGGGCGAGCTCCACCTCGACATCAAGGTCGACATCCTCAAGCGCACCTACAAGGTCGAGGCCAATGTCGGCGCGCCGCAGGTGGCCTATCGCGAGACCATCTCGAAGGTCGCCGAGATCGACTACACCCACAAGAAGCAGTCCGGCGGTTCGGGCCAGTACGCGCGCATCAAGCTGCGCTTCGAGCCCCTGCAGCCGGGCGGCGGGTACGAGTTCGAGAACGAGGTCGTCGGCGGCACGGTCCCCAAGGAATACGTGCCAGGCGTCGAGAAGGGCCTGGAGGGTTCGCGCAACAACGGCGTGCTTGCGGGCTTCCCCTGCATCGACTTCAAGGTCGCGCTGATCGACGGCGCGTACCACGACGTCGACTCCTCGGCGCTCGCCTTCGAGATCGCGGCCCGCGCCGCCTTCAAGGAGGGCATCGCCAAGGCCGGGCCGAAGCTCCTCGAGCCGGTGATGAAGGTCGAGGTCGTGACGCCCGAGGACTTCATGGGCGACGTGATCGGCGACCTGAACTCGCGCCGCGGCCAGGTGCAGGACATGGACATGCGCGGCAACGCGCGCGTCGTCACTGCGATGGTGCCGCTCGCGAACATGTTCGGCTACGTCAACACCCTCCGCGGCATGAGCCAGGGGCGCGCCGCCTATTCGATGCACTTCGACCATTACGAGCAGGTCCCGCAGAACGTCGCGGACGAAGTCCGCGCGAAGATGGCCTGACCGGATAAATCTGCCCAGGAAGGAATGGGGAAAGAGCCATGAGCAAGACGAAATTCGAGCGGAACAAGCCGCACTGCAACATCGGGACGATCGGGCACGTCGACCACGGTAAGACGTCTCTGACGGCCGCTATCACGAAGGTCCTCGCCGAGGCT
>Ga0068877_10003769_pt1 | contig 11987 bp, 13 predicted proteins | sample NOAtaG_FD_66437 | JGI IMG/M metagenome (GOLD analysis project Ga0068877, IMG submission 66437) | Freshwater lake microbial communities from Lake Erie, under a cyanobacterial bloom - NOAA_Erie_Diel6S_1000h metaG | ecosystem: Environmental > Aquatic > Freshwater > Lake | place: USA: Ohio, Lake... | reverse complement strand
ATCGACCGCCCGGTGGCGAGCCAGCCCTACTACAACGCCTTCAACCGCATGCCCGAGGTCGAGCACCTGCCGGCCTGCGGCCATTACGGCCTCGGCGCCGTCCCCTACTCGCCGCTCGCGCGCGGCGTGCTCTCCGCGAAATACGCGCCCAACCAGGCGCCGGCGGAGGGCTCGCGCGCCAGCCGCAAGGACAAGCGCATGATGCAGACGGAGTGGCGCCACGAGTCGCTGGAGATGGCGCTGCAGGTGAAGGCCCATGCCGAGCGCAAGGGCACGACGCCGGTTGCCTTCGCGATCGCCTGGGTGCTCAACAACCAGTTCGTCACCTCGGCGATCGCCGGCCCGCGCACGCTCGAGCAGTGGCAGTCCTACCGCCCTGCCCTCGACTACCGCTTCGACGCCGAGGACGAGGCCTTCATCGACTCGCTCGTCGCCACCGGCCATCCCTCGACGCCCGGCTACAACGACCCGGCCTATCCGCTCGAGGGCCGGGTTCCGCGCAACCGCTGACGCGGCAGGACGCTTCCCGATGCCTCGCCCGATGGACGACTTCATCGCCGAGCTCGGCGCGGCGATGGTTTCCGGGATCGACGACGCGGCGGCACGCGCCGCCGCGGTGCTGCGCCCCTGGCTCGGCCGCACGGACTTCCTCGCGGGCTGCGACTGCACGCCACGCGCGGAGACCTACGCGCGGCGGCTGATCCACGCAGACCCGGACGGCCGCTTCTGCGTGCTGTCCCTGGTGTGGACGCCGGGCCAGGCCTCCCCCGTCCACGCGCATCGCGCCTGGTGCGCGCTCGGCGTCCATTGCGGCGAGCTCGAGGAGAGCTTCTTCGCGCTCGCGGACGGGATGCCCGCCCTGCGCGCGACCGAGTTCCGCGGGCCCGGCGCCTGCTCCCACGCGCCCGCGGATCCCGCGAAGATCCACCGCATCGCGAATACCGGCTTCTGCCAGGCCATCTCCGTCCATGTCTACGGCGTCGGCCTCGCGGCGGTGGATACCGGCGTCAACCGGATCTACGCGTGAGGGGCATGCTGGCGCTCACGCCGCAGGAACGCGCGACGATGGACGGGCTGCACGGCCCGGCCGCGCAGCGCGCGATGCGCGTGGTCGCCGAGTCCGCGCGGCTGATGGGCGCCGAGGGGCTCGTCGAGATCGCCTCGGCCCATGTCGATGGCTGCCTCTTCCACGGGCCGGCGGGCGTCGCCTTCGCCGAGCTGCTGGTGGCCGAGCGCGGTCACGTCGCGGTGCCCACGACGCTCAATGTCGGCGCGCTCGACCGCGTCCATGCCGGGGTCGTGCGGCTTTCCGGAGAGGCGCGCGGTCTCGCCGAGCGCATGGCCGTCGCCTACGAGGCGCTGGGCTGCCGGCCGACCTGGACCTGCGCGCCCTACCAGGCCGGGCACAGGCCCGCGGCCGGGAGCCATGTAGCCTGGGGCGAGTCCAACGCGATCGCCTTCGTGAACTCGGTGCTCGGCGCGCGCACCGCGCGCTACGGCGACTTCCTCGACATATGCTGCGCGCTGGCCGGCCGCGCGCCGCGCGCGGGCCTGCATCTCGACGCGGCGCGCCGCGCGACGGTCGTCGTCGACGCCTCCGCGCTCCCCGCCGCGCTCGTCGCCGAGGAGGCCTTCTACCCGGTGCTCGGCGCCTGGCTCGGCCGCGCCTGCATGGGCGAGGTCCCGGCGATCCTCGGCCTGCCCGCGGATTGCGACGAGGACAGGCTGAAGGCGCTGGGCGCGGCGGCCGCGTCGACGGGCGCGATCGGGCTCTTCCATGTCGTGGGCCGCACGCCCGAGGCGCCGGACCTCGCAACGGCCTGCGGCGGCGAGGCGCCGGCGCGGCGGATCGAGCTCGACGCGCCGATGCTCGCGGCCGCGCGCGCGGGCCTGTCGACCGGCGAGGCCGGGCCCGGCGCGACGATCGACGCCGTGGCCACCGGCAGCCCGCACATGTCGGCCGCCGAGCTCGCGCGCCTGGCCACGCTCTTCGCGGGCCGCCGCGCACGCGTGCCCTTCTACGCCTGCACTGGGCGCCACGCGCTCGACGCGCTCGCGGCGGGCGGGGTGCTCGGGGCGCTGCGCGCCGCCGGCGTCGTGGTCGTCGCCGACACCTGCGTCGTCGTCACGCCCGTGATGCCAGAGGGGCGCGGCCTCGTGGTGACCAATTCCGGCAAGTTCGCCCACTACATGAAGCCCAATACCGGCCGGGACGTCGCCTTCGGCACGCTCGCCGACTGCGTCGAGAGCGCGGTCGCGGGGCGGCTCGTGCGCGACCCGGGGCTGTGGTCGTGAAGGCCGAGCCCGTCCTTCCCGGCGTCGCGACCGGCGTCGTCCTGCGCTGCGCGCGCCCGCTCAGCTTCTGGGGCGGCGTCGACCCGGCGACGGGGCGCATCACCGACCCGGAGAGCGAGCATCGCGGCGAGGCGCTCGCCGGGCGCGTGCTGATGCTCGCCGCGACGCGCGGCTCGAGCTCGTCGAGCTCCGTGCTGCTCGAGCTCGTCGCCGCGGGCATCGGCCCGGCGGCGATCGTGCTCGGGGAAGTCGACGCGATCCTCGGCATCGGCATCGTCGTGGGGCGCGAGCTCGGGCATCGCGGCCCGCCGCTGCTGCGCCTCGATCCGTCGCGCCAGGCGGAGTTCTCCTCCGGCGACCTCGTGGCGGTCGCGGAGGATGGCGAGATCACCCGCGTGCATGGCGTCACGGCCGCGGCCGGACCGGGGATCGCCGAGGGCCCGGAGCAGCTGCGCCAGCGCGTCGCGCGGCTGCGCGAGGAGCATCGCGACCTGGACGAGGCGATCGCGCGCCTGTCGGGCGACGCGCTGCACGACCAGGTGAGCCTGCAGCGGCTGAAGAAGCGGAAGCTGGCGCTGAAGGACCAGGTCCTGCGGCTCGAGGCGATGCTCGTCCCGGACATCATCGCCTGAGCGGCGACGAAGGCGCGTCCTAGTCCCGGACGACGCCCTTCTTGCGCAGGTACATCTGCCGGTCCGCGGCGTCGAGCGCATGCGCGGGGTCGCCGGCCGAGCGGAAGGAATAGCTGCCCCAGGAGACCGACAGGCGCAGGAGCTTGTCCTGCCACCTGAATGGCGTGTCCTCGATCACCTTGGCGAGCGCGGCGCCCTTCTCCGCGGCCTGCGCCTCGTCGGCATGCGACAGGATCACGCCGAACTCGTCGCCGCCGAGGCGGCCGACGGTGTCGGTGTCGCGGATGTTGTCGCCGAGCAGCCTCGCCACGTGCATCAGCGCCGCGTCGCCGGTGGCATGGCCGAAGGTGTCGTTGATCTTCTTGAGGTCGTTGACGTCGAAGTAGAGGACGGCGGCCGGCGTCTCGTAGCGCTCGACGTAGGACATCGTGCGCGACAGCTCGCGCACGAAGGCGCGGCGGTTCGGGATCGGCGCCAGCGTGTCCTGGTCGGCGAGCTGCTCGAGGCTCTTGAGCCGGGACTGCGCCACCTGCAGGTCGCGGCGCAGCGCGTCGACCTCGGCCATCAGCGTCATGATGGCCTGGCGGACCTTCGGCGTGAACTCGGTCTCCGGGATGCCGAGGACCGATGTCACGTCCCGCACCGGGGCGGACGCGCCGGCTCCGGCGGCCGCCGTGGCGCGGGCGGCGCCCGTGCCGGCCGCGCGCTGGACCGGCCTTCCGGCAGCGACTTCCCTCGGTGATCTCGGGTCGATCTTCATCGATCACGCGACCTGCTCGACGCGGCGCCTGCGCCGCCGGGGTGGCGACGAGATGGTCCGGTCCAACCGAAATCTACACGCAAACCCGGCATGCTTGCCTACCGAAATCTCCCCCGGGGATGGCGCAACCCGGTTGCGCGGCCCGGCCATCCTCCTGTAACTCGCAGCCTTTCCGGCGCCCGGGGCGCCCAGGATGGAGCAAGAGCCATGGCCAGGACGACGCCGGCGGTCGGCGTGATCATGGGCAGCCAGTCCGACTGGCAGACGATGCGGGCGGCCACCGAGCTGCTGCAGGCGCTCGGCATCCCGCACGAGGCGCGGATCGTCTCCGCCCACCGCACCCCGCGGCGGCTGGTCTCCTATGCCGGCTCGGCCCGGCGGCGCGGCCTCAAGGTCATCATCGCCGGCGCCGGCGGCGCCGCCCACCTGCCCGGCATGGTCGCCTCGATGACGACCCTCCCGGTGCTGGGGGTGCCCGTCCAGAGCCGCACCCTGAACGGGCTCGACAGCCTGCTCTCGATCGTCCAGATGCCCGCCGGGATCCCGGTCGGCACGCTCGCCATCGGCGAGGCCGGAGCCCGAAACGCCGCCCTGCTCGCCGCCTCGATCCTGTCGCTCGGCGACAAGGCGCTGGAGCGGCGCCTCGCCGCCTGGCGCGACGCCCAGACCGCGGCGGTGGCGCGCGAGCCGGTCGACCTGCCGGCCGCCCCCGCCGCGCACGGCGCGCGATGAGCGCGGGCGCGGCACCGCTGCCTCCTGGCTCGACCATCGGGATCCTGGGCGGCGGCCAGCTCGGCCGGATGACCGCGATGGCGGCCGCCCGGCTCGGCTATCGCTGCGCGATCCTCTGCCCCGAGGCCGACGCGCCGGCGAGCCAGGTCGCCGCGCTCACGATCCGCGCCGCCTACGACGATCCCGACGCGCAGCGCCGCTTCGCCGAGGCGGTCGACGTCATCACCTACGAGTTCGAGAACATCCCGCTCGCGCCGGTCGAGGCGCTGGCGCGGCTGAAGCCCGTGCGCCCCTCGCCCTCCGTGCTCGCGATCTGCCAGGACCGCGTGCAGGAGAAGACGGCCATGCAGGCCGCCGGGATCGGGACCGCGCGCTTCGTCCCCGTGCTCGCGGCAGCCGACCTCGCCGCGGCGACCGCGGCGATCGCGCCCGGCATCCTGAAGACCGCGCGCATGGGCTATGACGGCAAGGGCCAGGCCCGCGTCGCCGGCGAGGCCGAGGCGCGCGCCGCCTTCGCGCGCTTCGGCGCGGTGCCCTGCGTGCTCGAGTCGATCGTCGACTTCGCCTGCGAGATCTCGGTCGTCGTCGCGCGCGCCGCGGACGGCGCCATCGCCGCCTACGTGCCGGTGGAGAACCGGCACGCGCACCACATCCTCGACGAGACGATCGCGCCCGCGAATGTCGCGCCGGCCATCGCGGAGGAGGCGCTGCGGATCGCGCGCACGGTCGTCGAGCGCCTCGGCGTCGTCGGCCTCCTCGCCATCGAGATGTTCGTGGCGCGCGACGGGCGCGTGCTCGTCAACGAGCTCGCGCCGCGCCCGCACAATTCCGGCCACTGGACGATCGACGCCTGCGCCGTCAGCCAGTTCGAGCAGCTCGTGCGCGCGATCGCCGGGCTGCCGCTCGGCTCGCCGGAGAGGCACTCCGACGCGGTGATGAAGAACCTCATCGGCGACGAGGTGCACGACTGGCCGCGCCTCGCCGCGGAAGCCGGCGCGTGCCTGCATCTCTACGGCAAGGGCGAGGCGCGGCCCGGCCGCAAGATGGGACATGTCACGCGGCTGTCGCCGCGCGGCGGCTGACCCTCAGCGGCGACCGGCCGGGCGCCCGCGCAGCAGGGACAGCGGGCCTGGCAGGCAGGCGAGCCTGTCGCGCAGGCCGGACAGGGCGCGCGGCACGCGCATGACGTCCTCGATGCGGCGGTCGAGGAAGGCCCAGCTCTCCGCGGCGCCCTCCGAGCGGTCCTCGAGGAAGCGCAGCAGCGTCGCGCCGTAGACGCCGGCCAGCAGCCCGCGCTTCGAGTAGAAGTTCCAGTCGGTCGAGCGGTCGCCGGCGACGCGCCAGATCGCGTCGACCGTGCGCCAGGTCAGCTCGGCGGCCCGCGGCGCGTTGTGCGGCATCGCGAGCACGCCCAGCGCGCGGCGCAACGCCTCGCGATGCGGCGCCACGGCCGCGAGCCGCTGGCGGATCGCGGCGGCGATGCGCTCGCGCGTGCGCATCGCGTCGAGGTCCATCGCCTCCAGCGCGGCGACCATCGCGCGGTCGGCATCGGTCGACCAGAAGGCGATCGCCTCGACCGGCCCGCCCGGGAAGGCGCGCAGGGCTTCCCCTTCCCCGAGCCCGGCGTCGCGCGCGCCCGCCTCGAGCGTCGCCTGCGACCAGCCATCGAAGGGGACATGGGGCAGCGCCGCCTCGAGGATCGCGCGGCGCGTCGCGCCGAGGGCGTCGTCGCGTTCAGTCGCGGTCGGCATGCGCGGCCTCCGCGAAGCGCTTCTGCATCTCCTCGACGAAGCCGAGGAGCGACAGGTCGGTCATGCGCTGGGGATAGAGGATCCCGTCGAGATGGTCGCACTCGTGCTGCACGACCCGGGCATGGAACCCGTCGGCCTCGCGCTCGATCCGGGCGCCCTCGGGCGTCATGCCCGTGTAGCGGATGCGCCTGAAGCGCGGCACCGATCCCATCATCCCCGGGACCGAGAGGCAGCCTTCCCAGCCATCCTCGCGCTCGTCGCCCAGCGGCTCGATCACCGGGTTGACCAGGGCGGTCATGCCCTCGGGCCGCGGCAGGCTGTCCGCCTGCGCCCGGTGCGCGGGCACGTGGAAGATCACGACCCGCAAGGGAATGTGGACCTGGGGGGCCGCCAGCCCCGACCCGTTGATGTCCCGCAGCGTCTCGACCATGTCCGCGACCAGCGCCCGGATGGCCGGGGCGGTCGGGTCGGGCACCTCGTCGGCCCGGCGGCGCAGCACCGGATGGCCCATGCGCGCGATCTTCAGGATTGCCATGGGCGGCAATATGGAACCCGGCCCATCCCCGGTAAAGCCTTGGCGAAAATCGCGTCCTCGGCGCTTGGCCGACCGGGGGACACGTGTTATAGACCCCGCCCGTTTTCCGGGATCGGCATGCCGGTCCCGTTTCGTGAACCCGAATCAAGTCGGAAAGGAGAGCCTTCTCCCCGTGCAAGTCATCGTCCGCGACAACAATGTCGACCAGGCGCTCCGCGCTCTCAAGAAGAAGATGCAGCGCGAGGGTATCTTCCGCGAGATGAAGCTCCGCCGCCATTTCGAGAAGCCCTCCGAGCGAAAGGCGCGCGAGCGCGCCGAGGCCGTGCGCCGCATGCGCAAGGTGCAGCGCAAGCGCATGGAGCGCGAGGGCTACTGACGCGCGACGTCCGCGCGAGCTGGATTGCGAGAGGGCCGTCGGCAGGAATGCCGGCGGCCCTTTGCTTTTCCGGGCTGGCCCTTTCCAGGCTGGCCACTTGCGCGCTGGCGGGCCCTCGAGGCTAGCCGGCCGGGCGCTCGCCCTTCACCGTGACGCGAAGGCCCTGCCGCACATGGGGCCAGTAGTCCCACATGGCGCGATGCTGCGCGCAGCGATTGTCCCAGAACGCGACGCTGCCCTCGCGCCAGCGGAACCGGCACTGGAAGAGCGGGTTCTCCGCGTGCCGGAACAGGTAGGCGAGCACCGCGTCGCTCTCGTCGCGGGGCACGCCGAGAAGCCGCGTCGTGAAGCCCGCGTTGACGTAGAGCGCCTTGCGCCCCGTCACCGGGTGCACGCGCGCCACGGGGTGCTCCGCGCGCGGGTAGCTCGGCTTGTCGGCGACGCCGAGGTTCGAATAGAGGCCGCGATAGACGTGCTCGCCGTCGTGCACGGCGCGCATGCCCTCGAGATAGGCCTTCATGCGGTCCGACAGCGCCTCCCAGGCCGCGTACATGCTCGCGAAGAGCGTGTCGCCGCCATGCGGCGGGCATTCGCGGATGTGGAGGATGCTGCCCATCGGCGGCTCGTCCTCGCACGAGACGTCGCTGTGCCAGCCCTCGCCGTTGGCGCGCGTCGAGTTCGCGTCGGCCCGGATGACCATCAGCTCGGGAAGGCCCGGGACATGGGGCGCGGCCGGATGGACATGCAGCTCGCCGAAGCGTCGGCCGAAGGCCAGGTGCTGCTCGGGCGACATGTGCTGGTCGCGGAAGAAGACCACGAGGTTTTCCGCCAGCGCGCGGCGGATCTCGTCCATCGTCTCCTCTGGCAGCGGCCCCGCGAGGTCGACGCCAGAGATCTCCGCGCCGATCACCGGCGTGAGCCGGTCGACCACGATCCGCTCGTAGGGCGCGTCCTCGCTCCGCGGGTTGCGGTAGCGGGGGCCGCCATCGCCGCGCAGGGACATGCTCGCCTCCCCTTCGCCGTCAGCCCGCGGCGACCAGCTCGGCCATGGCGGCGTCGACGCCGCCCGGCGCGTGCGGGATGCCCTCGAGCTTCATCGCCATCTCGACCGAGGCGAGCGTGCCGAGCACCATCGGCTCGTTGAGGTCGCCGAGATGGCCGATGCGGAAGACGCGGCCCGCGAGCCGCGCGAGGCCGCCGCCCAGCGAGACGTTGAAGCGCCCCAGCGTCGCGGCGCGCAGCCGCTCGGCGTCGTGGCCCTCTGGCATCAGAACGGCGGTCACGGAGTCGGACAGCCGCGCGGGATCGAGGCAGAAGAGCTGCGGCCCGCTGTTGCCCGACCACTGGCGCACCGCCGCGCGCACGGCGCGCGCAAGCCGCGCGTGGCGCGCGAAGACCGCGTCGAGGCCTTCCTCGCCGATCAGGCGCAGGCTCTCCTTCATGCCGTAGAACATCGGCGTCGGCGCCGTGCCCACGAAGCTGCGCATCGGCCGCTTGAGCATGCGCGACCAGTCGAAGTAGTGGCGCGGCAGGCGCGCGCGGCCATGCGCCTCGAGCGCGCGCGGCGACACGCCGGTGAAGCCGAGCCCCGTCGGCATCATCAGCCCCTTCTGGCTGCCGCCGACCGCGACGTCGACGCCCCAGTCGTCCATGCGGAAGTCCATGCTGCCGAGCGAGGAGATCGTGTCGGCGAGCAGCAGGGCGGGATGGCGCGCGGCGTCCATCGCCGCGCGGATGCGCGCCAGCGGCAGCGTCATGCCGGTCGAGGTCTCGTTGTGGACGACGCAGACCGCGCGGATCGCGTGCGCCTGGTCCGCCTCGAGCGCGGCGCGCACCGCGTCGGGATCGCAGCCGCGGCGCCAGTCCGCCGCCACCGTCGTCACCTCCAGCCCGAGATCCGTCGCCATCTGCGACCAGTCCTCGGAGAAATGCCCGGTCTCCACCACCAGCAACCGGTCGCCGGGCGAGAACAGGTTGACGAGGCTCGCCTCCCAGGCCGAGTGGCCGGAGCCCGTGTAGAAGAACACGTGCCCCGTCGTGCGCAGGATCGACTTCAGCCCGGCGACGCATTCCTCGTAGACCGGCACGAAGCGCGGGTCGTTGGAATCGATGGTCGCGTGGGCCGTCGCGAGCAGGATGGAGTCCGGGATGTTCGTCGGCCCGGGATTGGCGAAGAAGAGCCGTCCCCGCGGCGCGATGGGCTTCGTTGTCATGCGTCTTCCGGTCGGTGGGAGGGGTTCAGGATAGGCGAGGCCATGGCGCGCGGCCAGCCTCGCGGCGCCACGCTCATGCCGCACCCGAGACGTGGACGCCAGGCCTGCCGTCCTCGATGCCGATGCGCGCGAGGGTGGAGATCCCTGCGTCGGGGCGCTTCACCGTCTCGACCGTCCGCAGCGCGACCTCCGCCCCGCCGCGCGCCAGCGTCGCGACCGCGTAGCCGCGCGTCGCGCCATCGGCGAAGCGCAGGTGCGGGTTGAGCGGCGCGAGCGCGGCAAGGCGCGCATGCGACGGGCCCTGCGAGGTGATCGAGCTGCCGCAGACCTCGCTCGCCACGATCGCGCCGCGCGGGTCGTCGAAGTCGCGCCGGAGGTCCGCCGCGTACCAGGCGTGGACGTCGCCCCCGACCACCAGCGGGTTGGAGGCGCGGCGCGCGACGAGCGAGTCCAGCAGCCGCGCGCGCGCGGCCGGGTAGCCATCCCAGCCGTCGGTCCAGACCCGCGTCTCGCCCCCGGACTGGCGCGCGAGCCGCGCCATCAGCGTCTGCTGCGCGACCACGTTCCAGCGCGCCGTGGACGACGCGAATCCCTCGTCCAGCCAGCGCTCCTGCTCGGCGCCGAGCATGGTGAGCGCGGGATCGAGCCGCTCGACGCAGGACGCGCCGACGACGTTGGAGCCGCCGCGCCCGGGCCGCGGGCAGGCCTGGTGCGAACGGTACTGGCGGTCGTCGAGCACGTGGATGCGCGCGAGCGCGCCCCAGTCGAGGCGCGCATGGATGCGCATGTCCGGCCCCCTGGGCCGCATCGAGGCCGGCAGCGGCATGTGCTCGTAGAAGGCGCGATAGGCGGCGGCGCGCCGCGCGAGGAAGCGCTCGCGCGGCCAGAGGTCCTCGGACCTGTCGCCGGCGTAGTCGTTGTCCACCTCGTGGTCGTCCCATGTGACGAGCCAGGGACAGGCGGCGTGGCTCGCCTGCAGGTCGCGGTCGGAGCGGTAGAGCGCGTGGCGCCGGCGATAGGCCGCGAGCGTCGTCGGCTCGCCCGCCTCGTGGGCGCGCACGTGGTCGCGGCCCCAGGACGATTCGTAGATGTAGTCGCCGAGGAAGACGACGAGGTCGAGTCCCTCGGCCGCCATGTGGCGATGGGCGACGAACCAGCCCTGCTCGTAGTGCTGGCAGGAAGCGAAGGCGAAGCGCAGCCGCGCAGCCGCCGCGCCAGGCGCCGGCGCCGTGGTCGCGCGGCCGACGGGCGAGGCGCGGCCGCCGGCGACGAAGCGGTACCAGTAGGGGCGACCCGCCCCCAGCCCGCCGACCTCGACATGCAGGCTATGCGCCCATGCCGCCTCCGCGGTCGCGACGCCGCGGCGCGCGATGCGCTCGAAGCGCGGGTCCTCCGCGACCTCCCAGGCGACCTCCACCGGTTCGGGCGACATGCCGCCCGCGCCATCGGGGGCGAGCGGCTCCGGCGCGAGCCGCGTCCAGATCACGAAGCCGTCCGGCGACGGATAGCCCGAGGCGACGCCGAGCGCGAAGGGATCGCGCGCGGCGTCGATGCGTCCCGCGCAGGCCGCGACGGACAGGAGCGCCGCGGAGAGCGAGGCGCGGCCGATCGCGCGACGCCCGCGTGCACCTTGCTGCATGCGCGCCAAGGAACCCTCCCCCGGATGGTTGCGCGCACAGCATAGGCGCCGCGCGGCAGGCGATCACGCGTCGCGTCTGGACAAGAGGGCGATGCCTCGCCCACCATCGCGCGCCATGGCGACCATGCTCCTCCTCGACGCAGGCGACACGCGGCTGCGCATCGCGCTCGACGCGGATCGCGCGCCGCGCACCGCGGCCGCGCTGCTGGCGAGCCTGCCGGCGGAGATCGACCTGCACTGCGCCAAGATCGCGGGCAACCACATCCTCTGGCACGCGCCCTTCGTGGTCGACGCCGAGGCCACGGGCGACGTGATGCAGGTCCCGCCCGGAGGGTTCCTCTACTGGCCGGAGCGCCAGTTCCTAGAGCTCGTCTTCGACGCGCTGCAGGCCGAGAGCGCGCAGGTGACGCATCTCGGCGGGATCGGGTCCGGGGTGGACGCCCTGCGCGCCCTCGGGCGACGCGTGCAGGAGCGCCAGGGCCGCGACGGGCTGCGCGCGCGCCTTTCCCTCGCCGACGCCGGCGCCGCCACGCCACCGCCGCCTGCGTCCTTTTCGGCGCCACCCGCGCTCGCCGCGCTCGTCGCGGCACGCGAGGCCGTCTGGCGCGCGCCGCCCGCGGAGATCGCGGAGATGATGGCGCGGCGCGGCGTCATGCTCCCCGCGGGACCGCTCGTCTACGCCGAGGGCTACGCGCGCGCCCTGCACGAGACGCTCTGGCGCCTGCGCGGCGAAGCGGCGGCCGGGGACCACGCCTTCGCCGCGCGCGCCGGCGTCCTTGCGCTGCGCCTCGCGGTCGCGCGCATCGGCGGCTTCTGCCACCTGCTGGCGAGCGCGGCGACGCTGGAGGCCGCGGCCGCGCTGCTCGAGCGCCAGCCCGCGCTCGCGGCGCCCGTCATCGACGAGGCGATCCTGTTCTCCGGTCGCCTCGCGGCGTGGCTGGATGGCCGGATCGCCTGGCACGACTTCACCGAGGCGACGCGCCGCGCCGCCGCCGAATGGAAAGGCTGACCCGCGCATGCAGAACGCGCCATCGCTCGAGATGCAGGCCGAGCT
>Ga0068877_10003768_pt1 | contig 11990 bp, 10 predicted proteins | sample NOAtaG_FD_66437 | JGI IMG/M metagenome (GOLD analysis project Ga0068877, IMG submission 66437) | Freshwater lake microbial communities from Lake Erie, under a cyanobacterial bloom - NOAA_Erie_Diel6S_1000h metaG | ecosystem: Environmental > Aquatic > Freshwater > Lake | place: USA: Ohio, Lake... | reverse complement strand
TGCCGCGCGTGCTGTTCCGTTCGCTTTGGGTACAGAGACTCTTGGAAGCATTGTGTCACCCACTCGGGTTTGCGCCACTAGCGGATTGCGTCCAACCTTTGGAAGAGTGAGTCGCGCAGGATGCATGACGCTCGCATGGACGATGGATAAAGTCGGGCCCATTGCCAATCGTGTCGAAGATTGCGCCATCATCTTCCGTGAACTTCTAGGTGTTGATGGCTCAGATCCAACCGTCGTAGAACGTCCCTACGAGTGGCCAGCGCCCATCGAACTGCGAGGGATGAAGATTGGGACCCTAGCCAGATTGCGTCCCTCGGAGGAACAGTTCAAAGAGTGGCTTGTAGACCATGGTGCAGAGATGGTACCGATCGAGTTTCCGGCTGCACCAATGTCGCTGATGCTAGAAGCGCTCAGCGCCGAAGCAGCCTCGGTACACGACTCACTCTTCCGATCCGCAAAGGACGATCAAGAGCTAGGCAAATGGGGGCCTACTTTCCGTGAAGCCCAATGGATTCGGGCGATTGACTACCTGCATGGCGTTCGCTCTCGAGTCAAAATGATTCGCGAAACCGAGGATAAATTGCAGCAAGTGGATTTTCTTATCGGGGATGGTGATTTGGCTCGAATGAACCTGACGGGACATCCAAGCTTGGTCGTGGCATTCGGAAAAGAAAAGGAACGCAACAGGCCGATGACCGTTGTCTTGACGGGAAGAATGTTCTCCGAAGCTAAGCTTTTGGAGATTGGCCGATTGTTACAGCAATCCAATCCACCGGTGGTGTTGGAATCGTAACCGAAGACATGCTAGTGGATTCGAGTATTGAATTCTCGACTCAGAAGTCCGGTTCGTCCGGATTGACTCCACGTACCAATGCAAAGGCTTTGGACGGCAGCTTGATAAGCCTTTGAATAATCTCCACCATTTTGGTAGCGCTCGGCTCCTTGACAGGGATCGATTCAAAATAGCTCGGTGGCATTCCCATCACTTGGTGCAATTCCGTCTGTTCTTCCATATTGTTGCCAATCCACGCTAATTCGTAATCGGCATCCGACAGCACGCGATCGTGGAGCCGATCCATAATCAATTCCCAGTGCACTTTCTTCTTTCCATCGGGTCTGAGCTTCCAGCCATTCTTCCATTTCCTTTCACGCACAACTCCGAAAACCAATCGCCGCCAAAAATCCGGGATTTCGTTTGGATATATGGGGCCCGAGCAACGACTCTGATCAACCTCCATTCTAAGCTGAGTTCGTAGGAATTGGATAACCGCTCCAAAGGTACCGTCGACCACGGCGTTACTCTCCGGAACTTCTTTCGTTTTCTCAAACAGATGATGCTGAACGTAGTCGAGCATCAGCAGCTTTCCACAACTAGGAATAGAATCGAAAATGCCAACCCCTGCGCAGAATTCACCGTTGGTAGCGTAAAGGATCTCTGTGGTCATTTCGCTAATAGCTCTGGAGTAAAGCAAACGCTCTTCTCCTTTGATAGTTCCACGACCTTTCGGAAGATTCCACGTCATGACAGTCTCGCGTGATTTACAAGGTTACTAGTACTGAGCGAATGTAAGTATAACTTGCGAAACCATGAGCGCTATCAACAAATCATCGCGAAGCTGGATGTTCGAGCTGTTCCCATCGTTCCAGATAGATCTTGTAAGCGGGATGTTTGTCCATTTGTTCGCGAAGCAGATTTTTCACTCCCTCGGTTAAGGTAGCTTCCTGTTCCGCATTGATTCTTCCCATCACTAGGAGGGAACGCAAAAAAACAAAATAGGTATCTAGCACATCGCATCGGCAGTATTCGCTGATCTCACTGAGTTTCCCCGCTTCGTAGAGTTCATGAACCATCGCACCCTGAATATCGATTTTTCCTGGTTTGTTGATTAACTGGGCCGCCAGGTTGAGGCCACCGCGGAACCAACTGCTTCCGAAATTCGTGAGTATTTCATGCAAATCAAGATGAGAATGGATGTTGTAACGATTGCGGTACTGCTCATACGATTTGTCGAACAGATTGAACCACGATGGAATGCTAACGCCGAAACGAAACGCAGATAACTCCATCAATGGGATGTCAAACGAGCGACCATTGAACGTGACCAAGGTCGGTCGATTGTAGCGTTCCCATCCAACCCAAAAATGTTTGGTAATAACGGCAGGTCGATGATTCGGTTCATCCAACGAAACGATCTCAACGAGACTGTAATCTTCGCGTATCTTTGCAATAACCACGGCTACTGGTACGTGGTACGTATACGGTACAAAATCGCGACCGCTCTCAGCTAGGAGTTCGAATCGGAATTTGCGAATAGCTTCTTTCGGCGATAGGTTCGCACCTGGATAACGCGTCATCGCTATCGATTCACCATCCGGAACACTCTCGACGTCAAATAACAGATATTTGATCTCGTTGGACGGCTGATTCATAGCGATCGTTGGGTAAGGGCTGTCTATCGAGCAATCGAACGTTTCGGTGCCGCGAGTAATTGTTGAATTAGGGATTCGGAATTTATACCATCACCGATGGCTCGATGGTTGACGACGATACGATGTCGTAACACAGGAACGGCAACGCGGACTAAATCCTCTTGGATAGGTGCGGTGCGGCCCATCAACAAAGCCCTGGCTTTTGCCGCAAGCACTAGATTTTGACTTCCTCTCGGTCCAGCTCCAAACGCCACATAGTCAACGATTGGGGAAGGAAAAGGCCCGGGCCGAGTTGCCCGGCAAAGCTCAACGGCCATCTCTAAAAGATGCTCGGGCAACGGGATGTTTCGAACAGCATTTTGCAAAGCCAAAAAGGACTCTTTGCTCAACGGCGAAGATGCTGGGGCCAACTCCATGCCGGTGGTCATGCGCACGATTTCTTTCTCCTCCTCCTTGTTCGGGTAGTCGACATGAATTTCCATCATGAACCGATCAAGTTGAGCTTCAGGAAGAGGATAAGTGCCTTCTTGTTCGATGGGGTTCTGAGTTGCAACCACCAAGAATGGTGACTCCAAATGGTGCGTGGCACCTCCTACGGTCACGTGCCTTTCCGCCATTGCTTCCAGTAACGCACTCTGGGTTTTGGGAGCTGCTCGATTGATCTCGTCCGCCAGCAATAGATTGGTAAAAATCGGTCCGGCGCGGAATTGCATCACGTTACTTCCGGACTGCGCGTCGCGCTGCAGCAACTCGTACCCCGTAATGTCGCTGGGCATGAGGTCCGGAGTGAATTGCACTCGATTGAATCTCCAATGAAACGCGTTTGCCAAACTTTTGACCATCAGCGTTTTCGCTAGGCCAGGCGCTCCGACCAACAACGCATGCGAACCAGAAAGGGCGCAAATGAGGAGATTGTCTAGCACATCGGCTTGGCCGACGATCGAGTTCTTCAGCAAACTTCGCAACTGCGAGATTTGCTCTAGTAACGATTCAATGTTTTGAATTTCGGACCGTGGGATCGAGGTTGTCAAAATAGTTACTTTCGGACGTGTGGAACGCTAGGGAAACTTGGTCGGTCTCTTCTCGACAAACGACCGCATTCCTTCGCTCGCCGATTCGGTGCTACAAACGGTCGCCATCACTGCCGCTCCACTAATCAAGTGACTCCATATCGGCTCACCAATCATTTCGTTAAGCAACCGCTTTGTCATTTGAATAGACTCAGTCGAAGATTCGGCAATCTGCTTTGCTAACTCATGCGATTTCGCCCATACCTGCTCCGACTCCACCAGATATTGCACCAAACCCCACTGATAGGCTTGTTCCGCTGTCACTGGATCCAAGCCGAGCAAAACTCTGGATGCAATCGAAGCTCCTAGCCGAAACGACAAAAGAGGTGCGACTAACCCCGAAACCAATCCGACACGAGAAGCGCGCGAGGAAAATGTAGCCTTAGGTGTCGCCACAACGAGATCCGCACCCAACACCAGCCCCAGCCCACCGCCAAAGACAGGCCCATCTATGGCGGCGATGATCGGTTTGGGAAATCGAAGCATCGTTTCGATCAGTTCCTGCAACTCATTCGAAACTTCTTGCCATATATCCAATGGGCTTTCACTCTGTGTCACCTCATTCCATTGCTTGAGGTCGACTCCGGAACAAAACGTTGCACCGGAGGAAATCAGGATGACACATCGAACCGATTTTTCTCGATGAAAATCGTCAAAAGCTTCGCGAAGGTCCGCGACCATTTCTCGGGATATTGCATTGTGCGTCTTGGGAACGTCGAGAACGATCGTTCCGCTTGGAGCACTCTTTTTAATTCGAATTCGCATTTTCCCTCGGACTGGTGGGCCCCTCAAGAGGGCGTTGCATTGAGATGGATGGCACGAAAGATTAAATCCCGCTTGCGGAGGGGATCTCGTAACCTTTACGATACTCTCGGGTAAGCATGGTATTTGCCTTTTCATTTCCCTTGAACGTTTCCGCAACGGAATCGATTTCTAGGGATGGCCCAACCGCAATCTTGTAGGATTCCACCTTATTCGATTTGAGGTGTTCAGCCGTTCGTTGCCATGCTTCTGAAACGTTCGATGGACCTTTGATGTTGGCTAGTTTGGCAGCGACTTCTCCGCCATCGACGATTTCGCCCAACTGGAGAGAAATATTGCCGAGGTGGCAGAGGGCGCTCGAATAATGCCCTTCTTCGACATCCGCATTGAGCAATTTATGATTGCGATTGCGAACAGCCAATTCAAAATTCTTGTAGTGAAATGCATCGCTACCTCCTTCGAATGTTTTGATGGGTTTACCATCCAAATCAAAGACCGTACCTGATTGGTACGATGTCATGACTAAGTACCCTTTGCTCCCTTCGACAATGATGCCGACCTTTGCACCTTTATAGTCAGGCGTTGGCAACCCACGAACTTCGAAAGAGAGTTGCTTCTTACCGTAATCGTGAATCACCAATTGAGTATTGGCTGTTTCACCCGCATCTTGATAACCCAATCGTCCCCCAAGAGAGAACGTGCGATCACATAGCCTGCTTTCGTTCAATGCCCAGCGGCACAAATCCATCTGATGGATACCTTGGTTTCCAAGATCTCCGTTTCCGTAAGGATACTGCCAATGCCAGTCGTAATGAAACCGAGGTCGCGTCAGTGGCAAAATAGGTGCTGGGCCCGACCAAAGATCGAAGTCGACTTCCTTGGGAACCTCGTATACACCTTTAGCGCCGATAGACGCACGAGGCTTGTAGCACAATCCTCGAGCGACAGTCACTTCACCAATGCCTCCGGAGTGAATAAACTCCATGGCTTCACGCATGCCAGGATTGGAACGACTCTGAGTTCCGGTTTGTACGATTCGGTTATACTTGCGAGCGGTCTGTACGAGACGTCGACCTTCGAGAACATTGTGTGAAACAGGCTTTTCAACATAGACATCTTTGCCTGCCTGAACTGCCCAAATCGCGCCTAGCGAGTGCCAATGATTTGGCGTTGCGATACTCACTGCGTTGATCGATTTATCTTCAAGCAGTTTTCGGACATCCTTGACCCAGACTGGTTTCTTCCCGCCTTGTTTTTCGGCAACGGATTCACAAGTCTTTTGCCCAGCCTTTTCATCGCAGTCGCAGATGTGCGTTACCGTGGTTCCGGATTTACCTGCAAACCCTCCGACGTGCGATTGTCCGCGACCACCAGCTCCGATGACCGCTACATGAATCTGTTCATTTGGACTGACCGACGGGGTGAAATTGTCCTGTGCGTATGCAGAAGCGGAAAATCGACTTTGCGCAGCCAAGATAGCTGCAGTCGTAAGCATGGAACGTTCGAGAAACTCACGTCGCGAGGCGTTGTTGGATCGAGATGAATACATGGTTTTACTCCTAAGTGAAGAGGCTGGAATAGGCACATGATAAGCGGAACCGGCAAAGTTTTCAGCTAGGTACAAGGGCCAATACAAAGTTCGCATCGATTTTTGAAGGAGATTACTCCCAGGAACCCGTGCGCCCTTGTTTCTTTTGGCTTTGGATTTTTTTGTTCTCCACCCGACGGCGTTTGGAACCTGCGGTAGGGCGAGTCGGTTTGCGGATCGTCGGTGGTCTCATGGCCTCTATGATCAGGCCACGCAGTCTTTCACGACACGCTTGGATGTTGCGAGACTGTTCGCGATGAACTTGGCTAGTTATCTGTAGAATTCCATCCTCCGTGATGCGCGATGCCGCCAAAGCCTTCAAGCGAACCATCGTTGTTGGGTATAATGCCGTCGAGGTAGCAACATTCCAACACAGCGTCGCCTTCGAATTTACTTTATTCACATTTTGGCCCCCCGGCCCCCCGCTCCTCGCAAACTGTATGTCCAATTCGCCACTGGGTATGAATACTTGTTCGTTAATAACGAGGTCTTCCATTGAATCCGAAAAAGCCTTTCTTCAGCATCCCCACACAACTCTCTGCCGATACGCATCTCATGTTGGTTCGTTTTTTGATTTTGGCTATTTTTGCTTTACCCACAACGTGCAACTCAAATCTTTTTGCTCAATCTAGCGCCGTCGATACGACAAGTTCGACGAAGACACCAAGCCTGTGGACGCGAACCGTAGGTGACGATTGGCCTCGAATGCTGGGAGCTCAATACGACTCCACATCGCGTGAAAAAGGAATTCGAAAAGAGTGGGGCAGCAAAGGGCTCGAAGTCGTTTGGGCTGCGAAAACTGGCGAAGGTTACGGAAACGGAGTCGCCAGCCAAGGACGTTGGTTTCAGTTTGATCGATTCGGTAACGTGGAGCGACTGTCCTGCCACCATGCCGAAACGGGCGAAATCGTTTGGACATGGGAAAAGCCTGTCGTCTATTCGGATGCCTACGGCTATAACAACGGACCTCGGTGCAGTCCTGTCGTCGATGATGACCGAGTCTATGTCTATGGTGTCAATGGAACGCTCGCATGTGTGTCCGTGGCAGATGGAAAAACCATCTGGGAAACAAATACATCCGAGCAATTCCATGTCATACCTAGCTTTTTTGGAGTCGGGGCATCTCCTTTAGTTTATGGCGATCTTCTTTGGGTGATGGTGGGGGGAAGCCCAGAGTCGAAAAGCAGCCGATTCGCAACCATCAATGACTTGCCTTACGCAAAGCCAAATAACTGTGCGATGGTTGCCTTCGCAAAACGTACCGGCAGAGTCGTTCATCAAGTGGGAGATTATCTGGCGAGTTACTCTGCTCCTGTCGTACGTCAAATCGATGGGCAAGACGTCTGCTTGGCATTTGTTCGCGAGGGGCTTCTTACCTTCCATCCCAAGGACGGATCCAATCGGCAGTTTTCTCCTTGGCGTGCCTCGATTCTTGAAAGCGTTAATGCCGCTTCACCAGTACTGATCGGCAACAAAATACTGATTGGCGAAACCTACGAAAAAGGAAGCTGCTTGATCGAGCTCGCAGCCGGAAAACACAAAAGTCTTTGGGCCGATGGACTGACGCGTAAAGATCAAGCGATGAGACCACACTGGACGACGCCGCTCGTGGATGGGAATGACGTCTACGTGAGCAGCGGTAGAAATGAACCAGATACGGACCTGCGATGTGTTACCCTCAGCCCCACAGGCAATACTACTGCTTGGTCCCCTACGGTACGATGGACGGTTCGCAACCGAGATCGAATGACTGGGTTGATGGTCGATGGCCATTTGGTCATGCTAGGAGAGTCGGGAATACTCCAACTATTGGCAGCGGACAATCGATCTTTCCGAGTTATCAGCGAGATGGATTTAGCAAACACGATCGATCCACGAGACAATGCACCGTATATCCAAACTCCAAGCTGGGCACCGCCAGTGTTGTCCCACGGTCTACTCTATGTCCGCGGTGCAAACAAAGTCATCTGCCTGAAGCTGATCGAGGAATGAAACCCATCGCGTGAAACGATAGCATTTACCGCAGCTAAAGTGTTCGTTGACAACATTGAACCGCGCGTTAGTCTGAACGCTAGCATTTTCTGCGCGAGTTCCTGCTCAACGTGACGATCATGCAGGCTGAGCCAAACTCATTTCGAAACCGTTCGTTCTATTTCGCATAGTCTCGGTTCGTAATGGCTCGATACCGAAAGGAGTCAGAGCCCGAATCTTCAGGATGTATGTGATGGATCGCGACCGGCCGAAAAAAGCAATCCGTGGAAAGTTGAGTCGGCGTCAACTGCTCATGACAACGGCAGCAGTCGGCGTCTCGAAGATACTTGGCGGCCGGGCAACCGCAACAGAAAACACGTCAGCTGATTCCGCGATCAAGCGTATCTTCAATCCTGAGGCGGCGCTACGCGAACGGGCAGTCCAAGACTACCTTCATAACATGAGACAGTTTGGAGGTTCTCTTTCGTCTCCAATTCACAGGCTTTTGAGTTCACAACCCACCTGTGCACCATGGGTATTCGATGTTGTTGTCATCGGTTCCGGGTATGGAGCGAGTATCTGCGCAGCGAGACTCGCCGCAAAACTACAGCCGGGGAAAAGGCTTTGCATTCTAGAGCGGGGCAAGGAACGTATCCCTGGTGAATTCGGCAGCAACCTTTCAAGCTCTTTGAAGGAATCGCGACGTCCTTTGTTCGGAAACGATAAACGAACGGTTACCAATCCTTTAGGCCTATTGGATCTGAGGCAAGGTGAGGATGTTACGGTCATGAGCGCTAGCGCTTTAGGTGGAACCTCGTTGATCAATGCAAATGTAACGGTTCGCCCCGACCGAGACGTCTTTTCTCAATTGAACTGGCCTACCTACCTCAAGAATCGCGACTTCCTCGAACCCTACTTCGATCGCGTTAGCTGGGAGCTCGGATCGCAACGAGACCGAATCGATCACACCGCGAAGATGCGGACGCAACGGATAGCTGCAGAGCAACTACGCGATTGTGGTGCAGCTTACGAGGCAGCCGCAATCACCGTCACTCGAGGCAGTGATTGTTCTCTACCGATTTTGAATCGCCAAGGGTTGATTCAAAGGTCTTGCACAGACTGCGGTGATTGCATGACAGGTTGCAATGTCGGTGCAAAGAACTCGTTAAACATGAACTACATACCGCTTGCCCGGCGCGCCGGTGCTGAGATCTTTACTCAGACAGAAGTCGTCAACATTGAGAAGTGCGATGACTTTTACCGCATCCACTTCGTGCATCATTTCGAAGCGGATGGTGAAACGTTTTCGCATCGCGGATCGACTACCGCTCGAATAGTGATCCTCGGCGGCGGAACGGTGGGAAGCACCGAGATACTGCTACGATCTCAAGATTCCAATCTGCAATTCAGTTCCAGACTTGGCTACTCGTTTAGTGGCAATGGAGACATCCTCGGCGTGATCCACCGTATCGATCCTGAAACAAAAACGGGTGGCTTCGGTGCTGTCGACCCGAAAGGACGGAGAACGGGGCCAACGATTCAGTCCACACTATCGTTTCCTCATCGGCAAAATGTACTGGATCGAGTCGTCGTTCAAGATGGCGGCGTTGCCAAGGCCTACGCGTCGGTGATGACCATGATCGGAGCAGATCTCAAACTCGATCATACGCAGATCGTTCTTGTTTCAGGACACGATGGCTCGCAAGGGAGGATAGTTCTCGATCCTGACGGCCAGGCGCGAATCGAATGGCCGAACCTATCATCTCAACCAAGACGAAAGTTTAACGAAGATCAAATTCGATTGGTGGCCAGCGCACTCGGTGGCACGTACCGAGAGATGTTGTTCTGGAAGGGGCAAGTCGGCACGGTACACCCATTGGGTGGCTGTGCGATGGCCGACACGCCAGCCCAGGGGGCCACGAATCATAAAGGGCAAGTATTCGATGGATTTCGTGGCGGAGGATATGAATCCGATGGGCAGTTCCGTGTTCATGCGGGGCTTTATGTTTGCGATGGGGCAGTAATCCCGTCCTCCTTAGGTGCCAATCCGATGCTTACGATTTCTGCTATCGCCGAGCGCACGGCAGACCTGTTAGTGAGAGAGCCGGCATATGCCGACGTGTTTGTGGCGTCGCTTGCATAAAAGCAATTGCATCCGATAGCGCAACTTCTCCGAAGCAAACTCAGTCTACTTTGCGTTTGGACTAATATCGGGGGCGAACTAACGCAACCCTTAGGTCGCAAACATTCGTATGCGTTGGACCTGTTTCAACAAGTCCACCAGTCGCTTGAAAGAAATGATATGCATCGCAACGATGCAGGTAGTCGTCGATATCCAATCCCAGAGAGATCGATCGCTCCATAATCCCGGAGTGGATCAATGCACCGGCAGCCGTGGTCGGCCCATCTTCACCGTCCGTTCCACCACATACTGCGACCATGTCTTGAAGGTTCCGAACTCGCAGGTCACGATGCGATTTGCAATGACGAAGCAATGCGAGTGCAAGTTGCTGATTTCGCCCCCCCATTCCGCAAATAGACTTTTCGGGCAGTTGGACTGTCGGCTCTCCTCCACTGATCAAGCAATCGGGTGGCGCGTTCTCCGTCGCTAGAAACCAGGCTCGCGAAATTTCATCCGCGACCTTCAAGACATCTCCTTCGCTTCGTGGACTCGACTGCATCCAATAGGCATACCCTCGTTTGACAGCTTCTACTCCTGCCGCATCCACAGCCGTCGCGTTATTGGCAAGCACGATGTTTTCGATGGGACACTGAATCGATCGACTTGCTCGCACTTGATTCGATATTTCACTGCGCAACAAACGGCGAATACCCGGCGACAAAGAACCACCTGGATCCAACTCATCCAGAATAGAAAGGGCTTTGGTAGGCGAGGGTGGAGGCTCCAGAATCGTTGGTCCAGAACCGATGATCTGCAAGGGATCGCCCAACACATCCGAAATAACTAGAGTAACAAGTTTGTTCGCTTTGCTACTTGCGCGTGCCAGACCACCACCCTTGATCTTGCTAAGACATCTGCGGACTTCGTTGAGCTGTTCGATGTTAGCTCCATTGCGACTCAAATAGCGAGTCACCTCGAGCTTTTCCTCCAACGATAAACCTTCGGCCGGAGATGGCATCAGTGCGCTGGCACCACCAGATATCAAGCACAGGACCAAATCACGTGGTCCGGCTGACTTTGCCAGGGCGAGCATTTGATCGCTTCCGAAGACCCCTGCGGCCGTAGGCTCATTGGAGCCTGCTTCGCGGGCCGCATGTCGGTGGATCCAACGGTTTCCATTCGAATTGCCCGTTGGATCGAAGCTACCATTTGGCACGTTGATCCAACCGCTGAGCTTGATCCGTTTTGGTCCGAGACGATTCCAGACACTTTCAAGCCCAGAAGCCATGGCAGCCGATGCTTTGCCTCCGCCGATGACCAAAACACGATCAATAATTCGTAGATTGCATATCGATTGATCATCCACGATGAGGTTGTCACCCTGGATCGTGATCGATTTTTCAACAAGCCAATCGGCTCGCACCGCATCGACTCCCGCTTTCCATATAGCGAGAGCATCTTGTACTAGTGGTAGCTGAGTGGGCAGCATTTCGGGCCTATCCAATCTCTTCTCGACGTCTGCGTTGCTCGACTTCAGCGTTGAGCGAAATCGGTACTTTCTAGTTTTTGCTAAAGCCCCGAGGAGCTGCTACTTCTTTGGCGAGCGGATTCTTCATGTATTGACGAAAACAATCTTTGCACAGATCAAACTGTTTGCGCTGATACACTTCTTCGCTGAAAACACTGCTGCATAGATCGTCAGCTGAATTTAGCAAATCATGCAGTTCATCCAAATGATCTGGATCGTCTACGAGTTCCGTTTCTGCACCATCCAGTGCGGCCTCGATTTCGATCGTGACGGTGTAACGCAAATCGCTTCCAGGTTCGATATCTCTTTTGCACCGATCACAGCAATAACGTATCACGATTGAACTCCAAGAATAGGGAATGAAAAAGAGGACTCGGGAGTATCGCTAATCCTACACCCTAATTCCCAATGCTCGCAACTATTTTCAAAGAAAAGCCTCTCGTAATCGAAGGATCCGTTTACCGCTCGTTGCATCCCAGATGTGACGTCTCTGTTGACGGTATGGTCTGGAGAACCTGA
>Ga0068877_10003767_pt1 | contig 11993 bp, 9 predicted proteins | sample NOAtaG_FD_66437 | JGI IMG/M metagenome (GOLD analysis project Ga0068877, IMG submission 66437) | Freshwater lake microbial communities from Lake Erie, under a cyanobacterial bloom - NOAA_Erie_Diel6S_1000h metaG | ecosystem: Environmental > Aquatic > Freshwater > Lake | place: USA: Ohio, Lake... | reverse complement strand
TCGACTTGTTCCAGACCGGCGCGACGACCACGCCGGCCGCGGCCAGCTTCTCGAACGCGGCCAGCTGCGCCTCGGCCTCGTGGGCGAACCGGTCACCGACACCGAACGACAGGCGGGGCAGGGTTTTCATCCGGGGCGCTCCGGGCCGAAGTGGCGGGTCTGTCTGCGAAACAACCCAGGCGGGTGGCACCGGCTTGGGGGCGGTACAAGTCTCGTCGCGGTGGACCTCGAGGACTCGGTCCAAATGCTCCTCGAGCTTGCACCGACCCCCGCGCCTACCCGCATCGTTGGGCAGGTGTTCGAGCACGTGCCAACCATACGCTTATTCGCATGAGTACGGAATGATGATTTTTGACCAGAGGATGGCTATTCTTGACCTCATGCTGTCGTCTTCCCGCCGCTCTCGTCCGCTGCCTGCATTCGTGTCCCGGCAGGTCGTGGCGGCCGAGCGGTACTTTCTCGACCTGCGGCCCGCGGCAAACCGGCCGCTCACCGTGGTCTGTGGCGGCATGGAGCGGGTGCGGGCGGATTACGAAGTCGCACGGGAGGACTTTCCGTACTGCTGCGTGGAGTTCGTCGCCGCGGGCCACGGCACTCTGACCCTGCGGGGCCGGCACGTGCCGCTCTCGGCGGGATCGGTCTTCAGCTACGGCCCCGGCGTGCCGCACGTGATCCGCACCGACCGGCGACGGAGGCTGCGGAAGTATTACGTCGATTTCGCCGGCAGGGATGCGGTCGCCCGGTTGCGGGCCGCCCGTCTGGCGCCGGGGAGTCACCTGATGGTCGGCCGACCTCGGGAGGTCGAAGAGATCTTCGGTCTTCTCCAGCAATGCGGGCTAACACATTCTCGCCACAGCCAGGCCCTCTGCACACAACTGCTCGGCGTCCTGCTGACGAAGATCGCTGAGCGGGCGTTGCCGCTGGGCGGTGGCGACGCACAGGCGTTCGCCAGCTACGAGCGGTTTCGGGAGTATCTGGCAACGCATCGCCAGCGGCTCGTTTCGGTGGAGCAGGCCGCGCGGGAATTCGGCCTCTCGACCGCCTACGCCTGCCGGCTCTTCCAGCGATTCGACACGGAGAGCCCCTACCGATACCTCCTGCGTCAGCGAATGAACCTGGCCGCTGATCTCCTCGCCCACGACGGGCTCCTCGTGAAACAGGTGGCGGCTCATCTCGGCTTCGCCGATCAGTACCAATTCTCCCGCGCCTTCAAGCGTGTCTCGGGCATCTCGCCAGGCCGGCTCCTGCGGCGCTGAACGACGACCTGCCTCCTGGAAACGGAGGCTCGGGCCCGCACATGCCCTCTCGCGGGCTATGGAAGCGAGCGCAGGCAGGATGCCGAAAGCGAAGCGGACATGCAGAGAGCGAAGGACAGGATGTCCTGAGCGAACGTCCGCGAGAGGGCATGTGCGGGCCCGAGCCGGGGTGGATGAGTTGAGGTCCGACTCGATGCCCGTCACGGCGTGACGGGGCTACTGGCGTGACGGCTCACACGTCGAGGTTCTTGACGTCAAGCGCGTGCCGCTCGATGAACTCGCGGCGGGGCTCCACCTTCTCCCCCATGAGCACGCGGAACAGGTCGTCGGCCGCCGCGGCGTCGGCCATCGTCACCCGCAGGAGCGTGCGGTTGGCCGGGTCGAGCGTGGTGTCGCGGAGCTCCTCGGCATTCATTTCGCCGAGACCCTTGAAGCGGGTGATCGAGAGCCCCTTCTCGCCCGCCCGCCGCACGGCCGTGAGCAGGCCGCGGAGATCCTCGAGGCCGATTTCGTTCTCGCCGCGCTTGAGCGTGTAGCGCGGCGCCTCGCTGCCCGTGCGGTCCTGCGGCATGAGGGACTCGATGTCGAAGCCCATTGCCTCGAGCTCCTTGAGCCCCGCGTTGATGCTGCGGACCTCGTGGAGATCGACCACCACGAGCTGGTCGTGGCCGGTGTCGTGGGCGGTGCCGGGCGTGGCGTCGCCGGCCGCGACCGATTCCTCTATGCGGCCCACGGCGAGCGTGCCGCCTGAGGCCTGCTCCTTGCTCTTCACGAACGCCTCGAGCTCGTCGCGGCTGGTAAACCACCGCTCCTCGACGCCGTAGTAGACGTGGTACATCGGCAGCTTGCCCGTCGCAGCGTCGCGGCGGCCGGCATGGTCGCGGAGGCTGATGCCCCGCTTCTCCAGCGCGATCAGCGCATCCTCGAGCCCCGCGAGCGTCCGGCAAAGCTTCTGCATCTCGTCACCGGCGACCTCGCGGCCGTCCCCCGGCAGAAACACCCCCTCGCCCAGTCCCTGGTCGAGGAGCTGGTTCTTCATCTCCTCCTCGGTCTGCACGTAGTAGACGCTCTTCTTGCTCCGCACGCGGAACAGCGGCGGCTGGGCCACGTAGACATGCCCCTCGGCCACGAGGCGGTACATCTGCCGGTAGAAGAACGTGAGTAGCAGCGTGCGGATGTGCGAGCCGTCGACGTCGGCGTCGGTCATGATCACGACCTTGTCGTACCGCCGCTTGCCGAGATCCGCCTCCTCGCCGATCCCGGCGCCGATCGCCGAGATCACGCTCCGCACCTCCTCGTTTGCGAGCACCTTGTCGTCGCGGCTCTTGTAGGCGTTGATGATCTTGCCGCGGAGCGGCAGGATCGCCTGGTATTCCCGGTGCCGGCCCCCTTCCGCCGAACCGCCGGCCGAATCGCCCTCCACGAGGTACAGCTCGCACCGCTCGACATCGCGGCTGGTGCAGTCCCGCAGCTTGCCGGGCAGGCCGCCGCCGGAGAGGGCCCCCTTCCGCTCTCGCAAGAGCTGTTTCGCCTTCTTGGCCGCCTCGCGGGCCTCCGCTGCGAGCACGCCCTTCTGCACGATCGCCTTGGCGCTCTTCGGGTTCTCCTCGAGATACTTCGCCAGGTAGTCGCCGACGGCCGAGTTGATGATCCCCTCGACCTCGCCGTTGCCGAGCTTCGTCTTGGTCTGGCCCTCGAACTGCGGGTGCGGCACGCGGACGCTGATCACCGCCGTGAGACCCTCACGGACGTCCTCGCCGGTCGGCACGAGATCCTTGTAAATGCCCGTCTTCTTGCCGTAGGCGTTCAAGGCGCGGGTGAGGGCCGACCGGAAGCCCGACACGTGCGTGCCCCCCTCCGTCGTCGAGATGTTGTTGACGTAGCTGTGCAGGCTCTCGGTGTATTCGCCCGTGTATTGGAGCGCGATGTCCCAACTCACACCGTCGCCGGAACCCTTGATCGTGATCACGTCGGCGTGGATCGCGTCGCTCGCCTTGTTCAAGTGCTCGACGAACTCCTCCACGCCCCGCTCGTAGAAATACTCCTCGCTCGAGCCGGTGGCGGCGTCGGCGAACGTGATCCGCACGCCGGAGTTGAGGAACGCCAGTTCCCGCAGCCGGCGGGAGAGGATGTCCCAGGAGAACTTCGTCTGCGGGAAGATCTGCGGGTCGGGCTTGAAGGTGGTCTTCGTTCCGGTCCGCGGCGTGGTGCCCATCTTGCGCACCGGGCCGGTCGGCTCGCCCCGCTGGTATTCCTGCTGCCAGACATGCCCCTCGCGGGAAACCTCCACCTCGCACCATTCCGAGAGGAAGTTCACCACCGTCACGCCCACGCCGTGGAGACCACCCGACGTCTGGTAGGCACCCTTCTCGAACTTGCCGCCGAACTTGAGCACCGTCATCACGCCCTCGAGCGTGGACACGTCGCGTTCCATCTCCTCGGAAAGCTGCGGATGCCGATCGACCGGGATGCCGCGACCGTCGTCCTCGACCGTGACGCTGCCGTCGACGTTGACCGTCACGCTGACGTGCTTGGCGTGGCCGGCCATGCACTCGTCGATCGAGTTGTCCACGACCTCGTAGACGAGATGGTGCAGACCTCGCGACGTGTTGTCGCCGATGTACATGCCGAACCGTTCCCGCACGTGTTCGCGGTCGGAAAGGTGCTTGAGGTCGGCCGACGTGTAGTCGGGCTGCTGCGACTTGTCTGAATCTGCCATCGATGAACTCCGCTGCTGTGTCTCGGCTTGGATGTCAGGTGGTGCCGCCGGCATCGGCCATGAGCCGGCACCGAATGTCGGTAATGCCCTCGGCGGGCAGGAGCGTTTGCAGCCGCGCGACCACGGCCCGCTTCTGGAAGGCGAGTTCCTGCACGTGGGCCGAATGGCTCACGAACACCTCGAGCACGCCCCGCCGCACGAGTCCCGGCCGCGACGCGGCCCGCAGGTGTTCGGGAACCGCATCCCGCCAGGCCGCCTCGAGTCCCGCCGAGGCGTGCTCGCGGTCGTAGCCGGCGCGGGCCATGAGCCGCGACATCACGCTACCGATCGACAGCGGGCCGGAAGCATCGCTCCGCCGTGAGGGAAAGGGCATCGATCGGACCTGCGTGGAAACTCGGGCGTGGGGGAACATGCCGTGAACCGCGGGCATCAGTCGGCCGCCAGCGGCATGATGACGTAGGCGTAGCCGTCTTCGGTGCGGCAGACGCAGGCGCTCTGTGGATCGGTCAGTTCGACCGTCAGGGCCGCGCCGCCATCGAGCACACGGAGGAAGTCGCTGACGAACCGCGGATCAAGCTTGATCCGCACAGCCTCGCCCGCATGGTCGATCGGCAGTTCGACGCGGCTTTCACCGCTCTCCGCCGAGCGGCCGGCCAGCACGAGCTGCCCGGGCTCGAACGAGAAATCGACCCCCTTCGACTGCTCGCTCGTCACGATCGCCGCCTGCCGCACGGCCGCCAGGAAAGGCCCCGCCACGAGCGGCACGCGGATCGCCTCGGGCCGCTCCGGAAACACGTCGCGCCACCGCGGGAACCGGCCATCGACGAGCCGGGACGAGATCGTCGTGCCGCCGCTCTTGACCATGATCTCGTTGGGCCGCGCCGCGATCCGCACGGGCACGTCGGGCCCGCCGAGGCAGCGTTCGATGAGCTGCATGGCCCGCGCCGGAACGATCGGCTGGGCGTCGGCGACACCACCCTGCGGTGCTGTCGCCGGCCCCTCCATCTTGGCCAGACGCCGGCCGTCGGTGCCGACGGCGATCACACTCTGCGCGGAGAGTTCCAGGAGCACGCCGCCGAGGGCGTAGCGGCTCGACTCGTTGTCGGTGGCGAACACGGTCCGCCGCACGAGTTCACGCACGAGCGGCGCCGCCACCTCGAAGGATGCCTCGTCGGGAAACGCCGCGACCGATGGAAACTCGAGTGGATCCTCCGCCGGGAGGCGAAACTGGCTGCGTGGCGCCTTGACGACCGCCGCCGAGCCATCGGTGTGAATATCGAACACGGTGCCGGGACCGCTCTCACGGACGATCGCCATCAGGCGACCGCTCGGCAGCAGGACGCTGCCAGGGGCGGTGATCTCAACTCCCTCGACCTCGGTGCGGATGCCGACTTCGAGGTCGGTGGCGGAGAGCACGGCACCATCACGGCCGGCCTCGATCTTCACGTTCGAGAGCACGGGCTTGGGCGACCGTGCCGGCACGACAGCCGAAGCACTTTGGAGGGCGGCGAGCAAGGGTTCGCGTGTGCAACGGATGTTCATGGGAACGTGATGATCTCGCGGGGGCCGACGACGGCGGGGGCGGGGAAGGAACCTGAGAGTTTACCCGCTCGCCGGGGCGGCTTGAATGCCCTCGGCCACGGTTTTGGTGGGCGCCGGAACGGCGTGCCTGGGGACTCTCTGCTCAATGTTTTTGTGAATATTCAGTAGACCAGGAAACAGAAGGGATCCAGTACCAGGAGGGCCCCGGTCCTGGATCGAACCCGACATCCGCGAACGGCCCGGCAACAACGCCTCTTCGGCCACAGATTCAGCGGGAAAAGCCTGCTGCCGCCGCTGGTTTCGCCGGTGGATAAGGTGTGCGGTTCACTGTCGGAACGCTGTCGATACCGCCCCTGTCTTTTGGTCGGTGTGCGGTGAACATGGTGCTCGATGACTGCTCCGTCAGGGGCGATTCGCCGTAGGGGAACCGTGGATGCGTGGCCGACCGTGGCGTCGCCTCGGCTGTGTCCGGCGAGGTGACGCGCCGCTGACAGGCTCTGAACACACCCCGAATCCGGAAAACCGATCAACGAGGCGGCTGACCTCCGCGGCATACGCGGCATCGCGGGCCATCCGGCGTTGGACGACCCGCACGGCGTGCAGCACGGTCGTGTGGTCCCGGCCGCCGCAGGCCGCCCCGATGGCGTGGTAGCTTCGCCCCGTGGCCATGCGGGCGACGTACATCGCCATGCTGCGAGCGTCTGCGATGGAGCGGCAGCGTGACGGGCCGAGCAGATCAGCGAGCGAGCATTCCAGGTGCACCGCCACGGCCGCCACCACGCGCTGGATCGCAACCGGCCGGCGTGGTGGGTGGGGGCCTCGGGCAGCTGCCGACGTTGCGGAAGTGGGCGCCATGACGAGCAGGCCCTCGGCCAGCCGCGAGGCCAGCCGAGGATCGAGCGTGGCCGTGGCGGCCGGGTGGGTCGCGACCGACACGCAGGTGGCAACGCCTCGGGCCCGCAGGGCATCCAGCAGATCCACGAGTGACCGCTGCCGCTCCGCACCCCCCACTTCGTCCGCATGATCGATGACGACCAGTCGATGCAGGGCCAAGTCAGTCTGGAGCCGGCCGGAGTCGACCGTGCCAAGCATCCGGCCGAGTGCCGGACCATGGCAAACGGCGATGCGCTCGACGGTGGTGCGGGTCGGCGTGGTATCGAGAAACGACGCCAGCCAGGTCGAGGCGGGCGTGCGGTCTGAAGCGATCACGACGAGCGGCTCGTACGATGGATCGTCGGCGGCTTGATCCCCCAGCAAATGGCTGAAGGCATGGGCCAAGAGCCTCCCCGCGTGACCGCGGTCGGAGCTGTCGATCGAGTGCGTCGAGGCCATGGGCGAGCGAGTGTGAGTGTGTGCCGGCCTCCCTGCCGCCCGAATCGGACAGGCACTCTACCCGTGGCGAACCGTCCGGAGAAGGCATGCCCGCCAGACCAGCCGAGGGCGGGTCAGGCCGATAGCGGAGCACGGCCGAGGACGCGAGTCAGCCGGGACACTGCCGAGGCGATGTCGTCGTCGGTGGTGGTCCGCCCCACGCTGAACCGCACGGCCGAGCGGGTGATCGCCGGCGGCAGGCCGGCCGCCTCGAGGGCCGGCGCCGGCAGGCTCGAGCCGCTCGCGCAGGCCGTCCCCGTGGCACAGCACACACCCTCGATGTCGGCGGCCATCACGAAGGCCTGACGGTCGATGCCGGGAAAGGCGATGGTCGCGATGGATGCGTTGCGGGGCGCATCGCCGGCGATCACGAGTGCATGGCACCCGACCTGGCGGGCCGCCGCCACGAGCGCCTGTTCGAGGCGGTCGCGCAGGCCGCGGCGGCGAGCCGCCTCGCGCTCGCGGGAGGCGACGGCCAGTTCGAGCGCCAGGGCGAAACCGACGGCCAGTGCCACCGGCTCGGTGCCGCCACGCAGGCCGGCCTCCTGGGGCCCGGGCGTGACGGCCTCCAGCGGAGTGCCGGACCGCACGAGCAGGCCGCCGATCCCGCGCGGCCCGCCGAACTTGTGCGGCGCGCACGCCAGCGACGCCGCATCGATCTGGGCGAACGACACCTGCTCCGTGGCGATCGCCTGCGTGGCATCGACATGCACGAGGCAGCCGGCCGCCGCCGCCGCGACGGCGGCCATGTCTTCGAGGCTGCCGGTCTGCCCGCAGACGAGCGTGGTGCAGAGAATCCGGCGCCCGCTCGGCGTGTTCCAGCGGATCGCCCGGCAGTCGAGCTGCCCCGAGCCGAGCAGCGGCAGCGCGGCCACGTCGCCGCCACGCCCCGCCAATTCACGGGCGGCCGCCGCGAGACTGCCGTGGTCGCGGGCCGAAAAGCGGCAGGCGACGGACCCGCGGCCGGCCATGCCCAGCACCGCGAGCCGATTGGCCTCGGTGGCGCCGCTGGTGAAGATCAGCCGGTCGCGGTCTCGGCCGGTCGTGCGGCCCCCCAGGAGCGCCACGATCCGCTCGCGGGCCTCGTCGAGCGCCTGCCTGGCCCGCCGGCCGACCGCATGGGGACTCGACGGATTGCCGAATGCCGCCGCCTCGGCCTCGGCCATCGCCGCCCGCACCTCATCGCGGACCGGAGTCGTCGCCGCATGGTCGAAGTAGATCATGGCCGTTTGTTCGGGGCTGCCAATGCCCTCTCGCCGGACGTTCGCTACGGGCATCCTGCCTGCGCTCGTCAGCAACGCCGGCGACAGGGCACAGGCAGCCCCTCACAGTGAAAGCCCAACGATCAAGGTGCTACCCCGCCAGGAACCGTTCGATGCGATCGAGACCCTTGGTGAGCTTCTCCTCGGAGGCGGCGAACGACATCCGCACGTGCCCCTCGGCGCCGAAGGCACTGCCGGCGACGAGGGCGACCTGTTCCTTCTCGAGGAGCGCCTCGCACCACTGCAGGCTCGTGGCGATGCCCTTGCCCTGCGAGCGGCGCAGCGGCTCGCGGATGTCGAAGAAGGCGTAGAAGGCGCCGCCGATCTCCGGCAGCCGCACGCCCGGCATCGCTTTCAGACGGGCGGCCACGAGATCCCGCCGCCGCTCGAACTCGCGGCGCATCTCGGCCACGCACTCCTGCGGGCCGGTGAGGGCCGCCAGGGCGGCGTGCTGGCTGACGCTGCAGGGGTTGCTCGTCTCCTGGCTCTGGAGATTGCCGATCGCCTTGGAGAGCGGCTCCGGGGCGATCGTCCAGCCGATTCGCCAGCCGGTCATGGAGTAGGTCTTGCTCACGCCGGCGACGACCACGGTGCGGTCGGCCAGGCCAGGTCGCAGCGTGGGGAACGAAATCGTCGGCCGGCCGTCGAACACGAGCTGGTCGTAGATCTCGTCGGCCACGACCGCCAGATCGGCCTCGATCGCCAGGTCGGCCAGGGCGGTCAACTCGGCGGCCGAATAGACCACGCCCGTGGGATTGCTCGGCGAGCAGAGCAGCAGCATCCGGCTGCGCGGCGTGAGCGCCGCCCGCAGGGCCTCGGGGCGGAGTTTGAAGTCGTCCTCGATCCGGGTCTCGACGAGCACGGGCTTGGCCCCGGCGAGCTTGATGAGTTCGGCGTAGCTCACCCAGTAGGGCGTGGGCACGATCACCTCGTCCCCTGCGTCGAGCAGCGCCGTGAACGCGTTGTGCAGCGAGTGCTTGGCGCCGTTGGACACGACCACCTGCGCCGGGGTCACGGCCAGGCCGGTGCGGCGCGTGAAGTCGGCGGCGACCGCCTTGCGGAGGTCGGGGATGCCGGCGGCGGGGGTGTACTTCGTCTTGCCCGCGGCGATCGCCGCCTCGGCGGCACGGCAGATGTGGGATGGTGTGGGGAAGTCGGGCTCGCCGACGGAGAGATCGACGACGTCGGCGCCGGCGGCGGCGAGGGCCTGCGCTCGCGCGGCCATGGCCAGCGTGGCGGAGGGTTCGAGTGCGTTCATGCGGCCTGCAAGCCGCAAGCAGGAGGAGTTCTGCATCGTGTTTCAGGAAGCGAGGGACGGGGAGAGGGAAACGTCGATGATACCAAGCCGACACGGGCTCGCGATCGCGTGAGCAGGTGGGGTTGTGATGCCGCGCGCCGGCTCGAAAGGGGAAAAAACCGGAAAAAATTCGGGAATTTCTCTTGACAGTTTTCCGGCGCATCCTTCACAACGTGCACATCGTCGTGTGGGAACCATGAGCAATCGCGGTTTTCCGCACGGTGATGACGTCGTTCGATCCCGTCGTGTGAGCGCCCCTGGGATCGGATGTGAGCCTTGTTTCGGGTGCTCGTTTGGAAGGAGCCAGATCGATGGCCAAGAAGAAGAAGAAGGCTGCCAAGAAGGTCGCCAAGAAGAAGAAGGGCCACGGCTGAGGCATCCGTTGAGCCGCCCGGCAACGGGTGACTCGACACAGCCTCGGTGGGGGAGACGCGTGGCTTCGGCCACGACCGCCTCCGCCAGCGGGAACTCCTCGGGGTTCCCATGGTCCTTGGTCTCCGGCTCGGCCGGTCCGTCGGGGTGACCTGCGGTCGGCGATGCTGGGGAGTCAGCGTTCAGACGAGAAAGGCCGGCCCGGGCCCTTGGGCGCCCGGGCCGGCCTGATTTTTTGGTGGGTACTATTCGGAGGATGGAAGCCAATCCCACTGCCGTGTCCGGCCGGTTTCTGCTCGTCGCCTGTCGGGGCGGAGCGGAGTCCGAACTTGTCCGCCGTCAGGAGGCGGTGCTGCCGCAGGTTCGCAAGGGGGCCTGGCGGCGCGGGGTCGTGACGTTTCGGCTCGATCCGCCGGGCCAGCCGCCGTTCGATCCGCCCCCCGATTTCTTTCCCGATCTCGTCTTCGCCCGGGCCTGCATCCGCTCGCTCGGGCAGGTCACGGCCGCCGACGATGCGGCGCGGGCGCAGGCCGCTTTCGCGCTGGCCGGTGCGGGGCCGTGGCAGAACGCGCACGTGTGGCTGCGGGATGCCAGGGTGGCCGCAGACGTCGAAGCGATCCGCGGCCGGCTCCTCGCTGCCGCGGGCATCACGGCCGTTTCGCCGATCGCCTCACCGGGCGACCTCGTGCTCGACTGCGTGGTCGACTCGCCCGAGCGGTGGTGGGTGGGCTGGCATCGCGCGGCGACGCCGCCGAGCACCTGGCCCGGCGGTGTCTATCCAGGCGGGCTCTCGCCAACGGCCGTGAGCCGCGCCTGGCTCAAGCTCGACGAGGCGGTCGCGACGTTCGGCCTGCCGCTCGAGCGCGGGCAACGGGCGGTGGAGCTCGGGGCGGCGCCGGGGGGTGCGAGCCAGCGATTGCTCGAGGCCGGTCTCGACGTCGTGGGAATCGATCCGGCTCTCGTTGACCCCGTGGTCGCCGCCCACCCGCATTTCACGCAGTGGCGGAAGCGGGCCCGCGACGTGAAGCTGCGGGAGTTTCGCGGCTTCGACTGGATCGTCTGCGACATGAACATCGACCCGGTGAGCACGATGGAGTCGCTGGGCCGGATCGTCACCGCCCCCGGCGTGCGACCGCGGGGGATCGTCGCCACGCTCAAGCTCCCCGAGTGGTCGCGTGCCGCGGCACTCCCCGAGTGGCTGGCCGCGTTTCGCTCCTGGGGTTTCCGCCCGCAGGCCCGCCAGCTCTCCACCGGCGGCCGCGAACTCTGCGTCACCGCCACTCGGTCCCAGGGGGCGTGAGGCTGCCCGTCGTGAATGTTTTTTTCCCGGCGGGCGTGTCGATCACCAGTCCGCCATCGGCAGCGATGCCGCGGCAGACGCCGCGGTGGCTCTCGGCGCCCACGTGAATCGTCACGTCGCGGCCGTCGAGGCTGCAGAGTGGCCGGTAGCGCCGCTCGAGCTCGGGCGGATCGGCGTCGATCGCCCGCACGAGGTCGAGCAGCCGCGGCAGAAGCGCAGACAGCAGTCGGGTGCGGTCGATGCTCCTGCCCGTGAGGTCAGGCAGCGTCACGAGCCGGTCGCGGAGCCCCTCCGGCGCGGCGGCCGCCGCACCAGAGGTGTTGACGCCGATCCCGAAAATGGCGCGGCCGGAGGCATCGGCCTCGACGATGATGCCCGCCAGCTTGCGGCCTGCCACCTCGAGGTCGTTCGGCCATTTGATCCGCACGTCGAGCGTGGGCTCGAGGCCGCGGATCACTTCCGCGAGGGCGATGCCACACGCGAGCGACCAGGTCGGCCGCGGGGGGCCGTCGATCACGAGGCTCGCCGCGAGGCTCCCGTCGGCCTGCCACCAGCCGGCCCCGCGCCGGCCGCGGCCGCTCGTCTGCCGGTCGGCGACCACCGCGGCCGGCATCGGCTGCTCGCGGTCGGCCGCCACCCGCCGCGCCTCGTCCATCGTCGATTCGGCCTCGGCCAGATGCACGACGCGCTCAAAGCCCGCCGCCGCCAAAACGGCGACATCGAGAGGCCCGGGGCCCGAGGCAACCTGCGGCGACGAGGCAGACATAGACCACAGGTTTCCTGGAGAAATTGAGCCGTCGAGCGAGCCGGCCGGGGGTCGCGCGCAGCCGCCGGTGAATTTTGACTGCCAGAGTTGGCGCACCACATCAGTTGA